>ERZ894232.213-NODE-213-length-84112-cov-25.856288_pt1 | contig 84112 bp, 73 predicted proteins | sample MGYA00380296_ERZ894232 | MGnify/ENA primary metagenome ERZ894232 (study PRJEB32331, sample SAMN06328433) | human gut metagenome | biome: human gut microbiome; feature: stool | host: Homo sapiens | collected 2014-08-14 ...
TGTTTCTTATGGTATGGAACCTGAACAAGAAGCCTTATCTATTGTTTCCTTCAAGAACTGAGAGGCCGCTTCCCCGTTAATAAATTAAATCCCAATTTAAATTTATAATATGATATCTCCGCTTTTCACACCCGTATTCATATCATAAGCTTCAATAATATTTCCGCTGATCACATACAGCGTATCTTCTATATAGATTCCCCGGATTCCCTGAGATGTATTTCCATTGACTTCTTCTTGCAGGATTGTCTCAAATTTCCTGTCTGTCCGGTTGTATGTCAGCAGATAATAGCTTTCCCCATTCTGGCTGTAACCGGATAATCCGATTACGTTTTTCTCCGGATCGGCAAGCACCGATTTATAATCATATGCCGCATGGCTTCCGTACAGATCATCCAGCACAAGTGTAGATTCTTCTTTTACATCTGACCGGTCAGATATATCGAACATTGTTATTTTTACTCCTTCTGCCACGCCGGATTCTTCATCGGTTGACATTCCGATACCGAGCAGTCTGTCTTCTCCATAGAAATGCAGGTATTCGGAAAATCCCGGAATCTTTAATTTACCGAGAATCTTTGGCTTCTCCGGATCGGACAGGTCTACACTGAATAACGGATCGACCTGCTCATATGTCACAAAATATCCGGATTCGCCCATGAACCTTGCAGAATAGATGGTTTCGCCTTTTGCCAGATTTTCGATGGTACTGATCTTATCCAGTTTCTTATCCAGTATCGTCACCAGATTTTCGTCATTATTTGTCGTGAATAATCTTAAATTGCCCTTGTATTCATCCAGCGAAAAGGTATCATTCAGATAACCTTTTACTTTTCCCTGTGCTGCTGCCTTTAATTTCCCCTTATTATAAGAAATTTTTCTAAGTGTTGTCACAGTCTGATTATCCTGCTGCCACCCTGATTCATAATAGTAAATATTTTTTTTGCTGACATACATCTGACCGCCTTCAGATAGGATCGCTTTATGATCTGCCGTTTCATCCGGTTTACTGATATCCACGGAACTGATCACTTCGTACATCATTCCACAGTTTTCCGGAGGCAGGCAGATACTGCTTTGGCTCATTGCTTTGTCATTCACCATCGGTACATAGGTGACCGGTTTATCTTTAACCACATTACTTCCTGTATAATACTCACTGAACAGATACAGGTATCCGTCTGCCATGCGCGATGAATTGTAAGTACCGCTCTGTGTTACTTCACCTTCTTTTACCGGCTTTTTGATATCACTGATGTCATAGGTGACTGCCGCAGTTTTTGTCTGTTGCCGGACAGCTGTACCGACCTGCTTTTTATTGTCTGCATCTGTACATTCTTTCTGACATACCGCCACCAGTTTCTTCCGGTCTGTATCTATATAAAATTCCTGGATCGTATATTCTTTTTCCAAAGTGATCTCATTGTATTTTTCCAGCTGCCCTTTCCCGGCATCTATGATGTCGATCGTCCGGCCATTATCTTCCCGTACATACAGATACGTTCCATCTGTTTTTGCAATATCTCCTTCATCTACACCGGACTGCCGGACATTGGTCTGCGAATACCCGCCATCTTCGGTCATTGCTGCCGCTGATGTCTCATTCCCACTACCTGTATCCGCTGCTGCCGATGTCTCATTTCCACTTCTTGCATACATTGCAATTCCTTCGTTACCTTGCGACCGTTTGATATATTTATAGATTTCATCATAACTTTCGGCTATCCTGATCTTCCTGCTGCCGCTGATCTTCCTTTCTGTATTACCTGCTGACATCCTTTTAGAGTCTGTCATTCCATGATGCAGGCTTCCATACTGCCACACTATGATTCCCGTTACAACTGCTACACAGGCTGCTGCAAGTCCGATCCGGTATGAATGAAAATGTTTCTTCTGCTTTTTCCCTTTTAGTAACCGTTCTATATTTTCCGGTCTCAGACTGTCCGGTACCTCTGTATTTTCTGACAATCGTGCAATCTGATCTACCATATCCTGTTCGCAGTATCCGTTCTGCTTTTTTTCATGTTCATTCTCACGCCGCATACACTTCTCACTCCTTTCTTCCATGCTCTGTTTCTCCGTAACTGCCCAGCACACATTCCATCTTTTTAAGTGCCCGGCTCCGCTTCGATCGTACCGTGTTCGGATTCAGCCGCATCATTTCCCCGATCTCCTGACTGCAATACCCGCCGAATACGGATAATCCGACTAATATCTGTTCTTCTTCCGATAACACGAAGAATGCTTTCCTGACGTCCATTGCCAGATCATAATCCGGTACAACCGGCTGTTCCGGAAGTTCTTCCTCTCTTCCCGGCTCTTCTTTTAATGCCTTCTTCAATCTCTTCTTACACTTATTCGTCAGAATTGTAAATATCCAGCTGCGGAATGCTTCTTCTTTTTTTAATTTATGTATGTTCTCGTATGCCGCAACAACCGCCTCGCTCACTGCATCCTCCGCTTCCTGTGGATTCTTCATCAGGCACAGTGCGTAATGGTACAGATCACGGTAAACCGTTTCATACATTTCCGAGAACCTTTTTACACTGCATATCATATCGTAACCTCCCTCAGATATGAATCTTTTATCACTGTTTTTAATCTTCCGGTAATTATTATAAATCCTATATAGATAAGAGTCTTTTCCCGCTCACATTGTTGCAGGTATTTTATCATATTATACAAGAACTTTCCTTATTTCGGCAGTGTCTACATCTCCGTATAAGGAAAAACAGCAGGAAATCCGTGATTTCCTGCTGTATACATAGATCCGAATGTCAGATCAAAATTTTCCAAAACAAAACGGTACTAAAAATAAAACATATTATCCTCTATAATAATTGATCAGACATCCTTTCAGGATGATCTCTCTTTCCGCATCGGTCATATCACCAAGCTTCAGCGTGATCTCTTTCAGAGAATCTCCAACCACATAAGCCTTGATCTCGGCATTCTTATCTTCCACTGCTTTTCTGATCTCCGGCACAAAGATATAGTCGCCGTTACGGAAGCTTAAGTTCTCGTGATCTTCCTCCGTGATAAATGGAAGCATACCCCAGTTGATCAGGTTCGAACGATATCTCTTGGTTGCATATTCGTTCGCAATATTTGCCCAGCCGCCGAGTACCTTCTGACAGGATGCTGCCTGCTCTCTTGCAGAACCATCTCCCGGTTTTACTGCAAAGATCGTGCTTCCGATTCCGAGATTACCTTTTCCTGTCTCCGGATATGTCTCGTGGATCTTATCCATAACCGGTTTCAGTTCATCTAATACTTCTAACGGACACTGTCCTGCTTCAATTGCTTTCTCAGCTTTCTGTACTTCCTTCGCACGGCCTACATAAGCAGGATCTTTTCTGGACAATGCAAATTCTGCAAGTCCCAGAGGGTTGGATCTATAAGAAGAGGTCTCACCGGATGGAATCAGTTCATCTGTTGTGGTGACCGGATCATGGATCTCAGATACTACTTTCAGAAGTAAGTTTTCCGGAAGTGCTGCCATTGCAGGCCAGTCTTTGATATTTGGTCCGAACTTGATCTCTACCGATGGATCTGCTACACCATGGCTGTCGAAGACACGGTTCGCATAAATGTTCTTATCAAAATGATAAGTCTGTCCTTTATATTCCACATCCAGGTCAGTTGCAGGTGTAAGAAATCCCTTATTCGCTGCTGTTGCTGCGATGGAACGTGCATCCATAAGTGCAACCGATGCGATCTGTCCGCTCTGAAGTTTGGATCCTTCACGGTTCGGGAAGTTTCTGGTTGAGTGACGGATCGAGAATGCGTTGTTTGCAGGGGTATCTCCGGCACCGAAGCATGGTCCGCAGAATGCTGTCTTCACGATCGTTCCTGCTTCCATAAGGTCAGCAACTGCTCCGTTCTTCACAAGTTCCATGTAGATCGGTGTACTTGCAGGATATACACTGAATGTAAACTCATCGGAACCGATATAATGTCCTTTGATGATATCTGCTGCTGCACAGATATTTTCAAATCCGCCGCCGGCACATCCTGCGATGATTCCCTGATCCACATATAACTGCCCATTTACAATCTTATCCTGCAGAGAATAGTCAACTGCTCCGTCGAGACTTACCAGTGCTTTCTGTTCTACATCATGAAGGATGTCTTTTAAGTTGGTTCTCACTTCATCGATCGTGTATACATTAGACGGATGGAATGGCATTGCGATCATTGGTTTGATCTCACTTAAGTTTACATATACCATACCGTCATAGTAAGCAACATCTCCCGGGTTGAGTTCTTTGTAATCTTCACTTCTTCCATGAATGTCATAGAATTCTTTGATCTTATCATCGGTCTTCCAGATGGATGACAGGCAGGTCGTCTCTGTCGTCATAACATCAATACCGATACGGAAGTCCGCACTTAACTTACTCACACCAGGTCCTACGAATTCCATCACTTTATTGTTAACATAGCCATTGCCGAATGTCGCACCGATGATCGCAAGTGCCACGTCCTGTGGTCCGACACCTTTCATCGGCTCACCGTCTAAGTAGATTCCGACTACCCCCGGCATCTTAATATCATATGTCTTATTCAGAAGCTGTTTTACAAGCTCCGGTCCGCCTTCTCCCATAGCCATGGTTCCAAGTGCACCATAACGTGTGTGGCTGTCTGATCCTAAGATCATCTTACCGCCGCCAGCCAGCATCTCACGGGCAAACTGGTGGATGACTGCCTGATGAGGCGGTACATAGACTCCGCCATATTTTTTCGCGCAGGTGAGACCGAACATGTGATCATCTTCGTTGATCGTTCCTCCGACTGCACAAAGAGAGTTATGACAGTTCGTAAGTACATAAGGGATCGGAAATTTTTCAAGCCCTGAAGCCCTGGCTGTCTGAATAATTCCAACGAATGTAATGTCATGAGATGTCAGCTTATCGAATTTGATCTGCAGACGCTCCATATTTCCCGAGGTGTTATGCGCTGCCAGAATGTTATATGCCATTGTATTCTTTGCAGCTTCCTGTGGAGTCACATCTTTACCTGTTTTTGCAGCAACTGCTTCTTTTTCTTCCACAATCTCTGTTCCATTCAGTAAATAGACTCCCTTGTCATATAATTTCAGCATGTTTTGTCCTCCTACTATCGTATTATGAATATATTAAAATGTCTGAGTCCAGACATCTGCTAACCTGATTATTCTTTCATATATTTCATATGATCTGCTACCATCATGGCAATCTTGAATGTCAGTGCATCGTCAAATACACGCACATCCAGTCCTGTTTTCTTCTGAATCTTCTCCAGACGGTACACCAGTGTATTTCTGTGCACATACAGACGCCTTGCCGTCTCTGATATATTCAGGTTATTATCGAAGAATGTATAAACAGTCGTCAGTTCTTCTTCTTCGAAAATATCGGCCTTGCCTTCTTCGAATACTTCATTCAGGAACATTTCGCAGAGTGATGCCGGAAGCTGATGGATCAGCCGTCCGATTCCGAGTTCATTGTATGCAAGGATCTTTTTCTCTGTATAAAACACTCTTCCGACTTCCAAAGCCATATCTGCTTCTTTGTATGATCTGGATACATCCTTTAATTCTTCTACAATTGTTCCATATGCCGCTCTTACACTTACCATGGCTTCCATATTCAGCGTCGTGACCAGCTCTTTGGCGATCTGTTCTACCTGCGGATAGCTATCGGTAGACTGCAGTGACTTCACAAGAATAATATGTTTTTCATCAATTGCCGTTACGAAATCCTTTGTTCCCGTCGCATACAGACCTTTCAGAGTTTCCTGTACCAGGACATCTCCTTCATTCTTCGGTTCGATCACGAATACGACTCTCTTGAGTTCTGCCGGAATCTTCATCTTCTTTGCCTGATTATAGATATCAACCAGAAGCAGATTATCCAGAAGCAAATTCTGAATAAACCGGTTCTTATCCATCCGTTCTTTGTATACATAAAGAAGATTCCGAAGCTGACTGGCTCCCATACGTCCTGCCAGTTCCATGCCGTCTGCATTTCCATGCAGCATCAATACATATACCGGATCACTGTCTTCATAGATGCGGAACATTCCCATCTCATCTAAGATCATCTCTTCCGGTTCTTCTTCGTCATCACGGAAATCCTGGATCTGGATCTCATACCCGGTCAGAGTCTCATTCGTCCTTACGAGACAGAATCCCTGCATATCCCATATTGCACAGTCAAATCCTGTAATCTCCCTGATATCCTGTGCTGTTTTGTGTAATATCTGATTTGATAACACGCATTGTCCTCCATTTCCTATCCGCAATGCTGTTCTTCGTGTTCTTTTGCATACTTGTATACATTTTAGCACGCTAACGAACTGCATTACGAATACATTATAGCAGATAATCATGCTTTAACAAAGCAAAATTTTATTGTCTGCGAAAAAAACGAAAAGACCGGACGCTTTCTTACGCCCGGTCCTCTTATATTCATCTGTTTTTTACGATAATTGCGGCTCTTATACCAAGCCTTCATTACAGACTAGTTTGTGATTGTAACCTGTGTCTCTTTGTCAAAGATATGGATCTTCTCAGCATCCAGAGCAAATTTAACAGTATCACCTGTTCTTGCTGTTGTTCTAGGATCCACTCTTGCTGTCATGCTTGATCCTTCATAATCGAAGTATAAGAATACTTCTGCACCGAGCATCTCATATACACGGATCTTTGCTTCGATTACTGTATTTGGAGAAGTTTCGATAAACATCTGCTCATCGTGCACGTCTTCCGGACGGATTCCGAGAACAACTGTCTTTCCTTCATATCCGCCATCGATCAGCTTCTTAGCTTTTGCCGGTGGAAGCTCGATCTCTGAAGGTCCTGCTACCAGATATACTTTATTTCCGACTACTTTACATTTCGCATCAACAAAGTTCATCTGTGGTGATCCGATGAATCCGGCTACGAACTGGTTGCATGGATAATCGTACAGAGTCTGTGGTGTATCTACCTGCTGAACAATACCTGCGTTCATAACTACGATTCTGGTTCCCAGTGTCATAGCTTCTGTCTGGTCATGTGTTACATAGATGATGGTTGTACCTAATCTCTGGTGCAGTTTAGAGATCTCGATACGCATCTGTCCACGGAGTTTTGCATCCAGGTTTGAAAGAGGCTCGTCCATAAGGAATACCTTTGGATCACGAACGATCGCACGTCCCATAGCAACACGCTGTCTCTGTCCACCGGAAAGAGCTTTTGGTTTACGGTCAAGCAGTGGTTCCAGATCCAGGATCTTAGCTGCCTCACGAACCATTTTGTCGATCTGGTCCTTTGGTACTTTTCTTAACTTCAGACCAAATGCCATGTTGTCATATACTGTCATATGTGGATACAGAGCGTAGTTCTGGAATACCATTGCGATATCTCTGTCCTTTGGCTCTACGTCATTTACTACTTTGTCCCCGATCTTCAGTTCTCCGGAAGTAATATCTTCCAGACCGGCAATCATACGGAGTGTTGTAGACTTACCACATCCGGATGGTCCTACGAAAATGATAAATTCTTTATCTTCAATCTCAAGGTTGAAGTCTTTTACTGCTTCAAATCCATTTGGATAAGTTTTGTTAATGTGTTTTAATGATAAACTTGCCATTGTTATAATCCTCCTGATTTATAATCGTTTTATTTCATTTTGTTACCTGTTTCGTTCTGATAAAAAGTATATAAAAAAAGTTCAACCTGGGTAATACCCAAGTTGAACAATCTTTTTTTCATTTTCTATACAAGTTGACGAACGGAACGTTATTTAAGGTCAAGGTGTCTGTAACAGTGCCTGATAGACGTCTCTTTTCCCTATGCCTCTGTCCTTTGCCACCTGTTTCATCGCGGATTTCTTATCCATGCCCTGTCCGAGATAGAGTTCCATATGCTCTTCCATGCTCATCTCTTCCCATCTGGCTTTTTCTTCACTCCGGATCTCTTCCCTGCTTTTTCCTTCGATCACCATGACGCATTCTCCCTTCGGCTCCTGTACGTCATAATATGCCAGTGCGTCTTCTATCTTTGTGGCAAATACCGTCTCATGCTTCTTCGTCAGTTCCCGGCAGATACTGATGCGTCTGTTACCAAGCGTCTCCCGAAGCGTCTTCAACGTGCGGACCAGTCTGTGCGGTGCTTCGTAGATCACCATTGTTCTTGTCTCATCTTTCAGTTCATTCAAGACAGCCTGTCTCTCCTTCTTATCCGTCGGAAGAAATGCTTCAAATGCGAATCTTCTCGTTCCAAGCCCGGATATCGTAAGCGCCGTCACACATGCGCAGGCTCCCGGAACAGCTGTAACCGTGATCCCGGCCTCCTGGCACATCTTTACCAGTTCTTCTCCCGGATCAGAGATTCCCGGCATACCTGCATCGGTGATCACTGCAATATCTTCACCATTCTGCAGGCGTTCCACAAGTTTGTGTCCTTTTTCAATCTTATTATATTCATGATAGCTGGTCATCGGTGTCTTAATCTCAAAATGATTCAGAAGCTTGATACTGTTCCTGGTATCTTCTGCCGCGATCAGATCTGCTTCTTTCAAAATCCGCACCGCCCGGAAGGTCATATCTTCCAGATTTCCTATCGGTGTCGCACATAAGTACAATGTTCCTGCCATCTCTTACTCCTCCATCTTATGCTCGCTCTTGTTCATCCCGTACATCTCAAGCAGTTCTTCTGTATAACTTCCATCCTTCTGATATACGATCAGTGGCGGCTCCACCTGCATTCTCGGATTTCCGCCTTTCATACCCTCGATCAGAACCATGTTCGGTTCTTTGTCTATATGCGGATATACCAGCCGCATACGCTTTGGCTCGATTCCATATGCGCACATCTTTGTCATGATCTCCGGAAGCCGGAATGGCCTGTGGACCATGTAGAACCTTCCTTTGACCTTCAATAGTTTCGCACTTTCTCTTAATATATCATCCAGCGTGCAGAGTGCCTCATGTCTGGCAATATACAATGCTGTATTCTGATTCTTCAGTCCGTGGTCTCCGATCATGTACGGGGGATTGGTCGTAATAACTCCAAAAGAGGCGGCTCCGAATATGGATGCTGCCTCCTTGATATCTCCCGTTACAATGTCGATCCTCTCTTCCAGTCCGTTATGGCTGACGCTTCGCCTTGCCATATCTGCGCTCTCCTCCTGAATCTCCAGTCCTGTATAATGCAGGCCCGGATATTTAGCTTCCAAAAGGATCGGAAGAATCCCCGTTCCTGTTCCGAGATCCAGTGCTTTTTCGTGCTTTTTCACATTTGCAAATGCGGACAAAAGCACCGCATCCATTCCAAAACAGAACCGTCCCGGACTCTGGATGATCTCGTATCCTCTGATCTGCAGGTCATCCAGTCTTTCATTCGGAAGTAATTTAGTCATCATTTAACTTTGACGCTCCGTTCTTTTCTTCTAACGCCTTCAGTTCCTTCATCTCTTCTTTGGAAAGTCTTACGTCTTTCTTCTTACGTCTCGGCTTGAATCTCAGTTCTGCTGCCGGATACTCACGGATCTCTTTCTCGTCATTATCCAGTGTTACAACAACCTTCACCAGCTGACGGAGTACGTTAACAGACTGGACATCTCCTCTTAAGCCTTCCGGTGTTGTGACATGATCACCATTTGCCGGAAGATGGCTGTTCAGTTCTTCGTATGTCTCCTCTTCATTCGTCAGACAGCACATCAGTCTTCCGCAGACACCCGAGATCTTCGTCGGATTCAGTGAAAGGTTCTGCTCTTTTGCCATCTTGATCGATACCGGTGCGAACTCAGATAGATACGTATGACAGCAAAGTGGTCTGCCACAGATCCCGATCCCTCCGCGGATCTTCGTCTCATCACGCACACCGATCTGTCTTAACTCGATTCTTGTACGGAATACACTTGCCAGATCCTTTACCAGCTCGCGGAAATCGATTCGTCCGTCTGCAGTAAAATAGAACAGCACCTTATTATTGTCAAATGTATATTCTGCATCGATCAGCTTCATCTCCAGCCCGTGCTTATGGATCTTCTCCAGGCAGATCTTGAATGCTTCTTTTTCTTTTTCTTTGTTCTTTTCTTCTTTTTTCTTATCTTCGTCTGTTGCAAGACGGATCACGGATTTTAACGGCTGTGTGATCTTATCGTCTTCCACTTCCTTCGGTCCGGTAACTACAGAACCAAATTCCACTCCTCTTGCAGTCTCAACGATAACCTTATCGCCCGTCTCTACCTCCAGTTTTCCCGGCGAAAAGAAATAGATCTTTCCGGCGGTTCTGAATCTAACGCCTATTACCTTCGTCATATGATTAGTTCTCCTTTATGGTCAGGAACAAAAGCTCCATAACCAGATCAAAGTTAACATTCGCTTTCAGTCTGGCTTTCGCTTTCTCAAGGCTCTCCAGGATCAGTTCAATTCCTTCATAAGAGCTTTTTCTCGCCTGTTCTTTTATACTCTGTAACTGGTCTTTGAATACGACCTTGTCAATCTCTTTTGTTGCTTTATACAGTAAGACATCTCTGTACCAGATCATGATAATGTCCAGATAATCCGTGATCTCTAATTTATATACAGATATATTCTTAACCGCAGCAACAATCTCACTCAGTTCCATATCATGGATATGCTTCAGGAGCTGTACCGCTTCCTCTCTGATCTCATTAAAATGCTCCGAATTCGCCAGCATGATCGCGCGTCCCACATTTCCCTGGGCAAATGCGGTACACATATCTGCTTTGTAATCCGGTATCTCCAGATTCTCCATCAGATACTTTCTGATCAGTGTATCTTTGATGTTACGCAGCTTCAGCATAACACATCTGGAGTTGATCGTCGGAAGTAACATCTCTGCATTCTCCGTCAGCAGTAAAAATACCGCATATGCCGGCGGCTCCTCGATCGTCTTCAGAATTGCATTTTGTGCCTGCGGTGTCATCAGATCTGCCTGAGGGATAATATATACTTTGTATGGTCCCTGATACGGCTTGATATCCACGGTATTGTTCACCTGTGTACGGATATCATCTACACTGATGCTGTTCGGCTTCTCATGTGTTACACGGATAATATCCGGATGGTTTCCGCTCTCTGCCTGCCTGCAGGAATGACATTTCCCGCAAGGTTCACTGTTCCCGCTCTCACACAAAAGAGTCGTTGCGAACAGATTCGCCAGCATCCTCTTACCGGAACCTCTCTCTCCATTCAGAATATACGCATGCGACACTCTGTTATTCTCCACTGCGCTACTGATATATTTTAATATGTCTTTGTGACCAACCACATCTTTAAAGCTTCCCATCTCGTATTACCTCTACTATCTCTTCCTTACATCGTACTTTATCGTCATTCTGATATCTTCTTGTAATTCCTGCTGCCGCAAGATTCTCTTCTGAGAAATCCTTCTGATCTGCCAGAAATCTTCTGCAGACTTCTTCGTATCCCGGATGTTCCTGCTGCCGCTCTCTTGCGATCGCACGCATCAGGCGTTCCCCGTCTTCCACTTCAATATAAAGCGGAACCAGATTCTCCTGTCCATAATACGCTTTCATCTTCATATAAGATTCCAGCGTACCGATCATCAGATAATCAGACCCGGTCAGATGAATCTGTCCATCATCTATTGTAGCATATTTCCAGTCACCATACACGGTCTGATAGGTACGAAGTTCAATTATTTTGCCTTCTTCTCCATACTGTTCTAATATTTCATTCGAAACAAAATAATATTCCACGCCGTCTTTTTCACCTTCCCGCATCGGTCTGGTCGTATATAATGTCAGCGTCTTCAGCTCGGGAAGCTCTTTTCTGATCTCTTTATAGACCGTATCCTTACCGGAAGAACTCTTTCCCATCATGTAAAATATCTTACCCATCTATCCATACCTCTATGCTATCTTCTGATTGCAGTCCTTCAATTGAAAAATCGTGTTCCTGATACCAGCAGAGAATCTCCACCGCTTCCTGCGTAATGCGTTCTCCCGGAACGATCAGCGGACTTCCCGGCGGATAGAGGTACGCATATTCCAGAGAAATGCATCCGGCACTGTCCTTGAAATTTCGTTTTTCCATCTTGCCTGGGTTCACCAAATACAGGATGTCTTCTGAATCCTTCTGGTGGTTCTGGTTCTGCATCTTATCTCTGCACTTCACTGCCTTCGCGATCGTCCACACCTTTTCCAGTGACGGCTGTCTTCCGGAAAGCGGGAGATCCGTGTCGGTCATTTGCATCGGTTTCTGCTCCTGCCCGGCATCTTCCTGTCCGGATCCTGACTTTAACTTTGTATCGATCTCAGCATCAATTGCAAGCAATGCATCCCGCAATCTGTCCAACCCTTCCTGCGTATCCCCTACCGTCGTCATTGCCAGGACATAGGTTCCGGCAAGCATCTCCATCTGCAAGTGATAATCACGAAGCAGTCTCTCATACAATTCATGACTGGACATCGGGGCATGCTTTACAGAGATCACAAATTTAGACCTGTCATATCTGTCTGTATTCTCCGTCCGGATGATCTTCAGATACTTCAGTTTCTTCAATTCTTCCCGCAGGGTATCGATATGTGCCGCATATTCTTTGAAAATACTGCACTTCTGCAGTTGTGTCTCTTCCAGCAGATGAATACACGCATCGATACTTGCCATCAGTATGTACGACGGACTGCTCGTCTGCAGCATATCCAGATACCGCTTTACTTTCCTGCGGTTCACCCGCTCCCCGTTCACATGCAGCAACGCTGTCTGCGTCAGGGCCGGAAGCGTCTTATGAAGACTATTGATCACAAGATCTGCGCCATACATATTCGCACTCTCCGGGAAATACGGATCAAAGCCAAAATGCGCCCCATGCGCTTCGTCTACGATCAGCAGGCATCCCGCTTCATGTACAATCTCTGCAATCTTTTCGATGTCCGACACCACGCCGTCATAGGTCGGTGATACGATCATCACCGCACGGATCTTTGGATGTTCTTCCAGTGCTTTCTGCACATCTTCTGCATCGATCTCTGTACTCAGTCCCAGTTCTGTATCAAACTTTGGATAAAGATAGACCGGATCCAGTTCATTCAGATATATTGCATGATACACAGACTTATGGCAATTTCTTGCCACAAGTATGGAATCGCCTTTTTCAGTTGTTCCTAATATTGCACTTATGATTCCGGCTGTACTTCCATTGATGAGAAAATGCGTCTCCGATGCATGATACACTTTTGCCGCTCTTTCCTGCGCTTCTTTCAAAAGTCCTTCCGCATGATGCAGGTCATCAAAGCCATCGATCTCTGTAATATCGATCAGGTACGGGGAGGTCCCGTCCATCAGATCCAGATTCCTTTTATGGCCCGGCATGTGGAATGCGTAGTAGTCGGAATCACTGTAATTCTTTAGTTTATCAAATATATTATACATGCATATATTTTAACAAAATAACATTATATTATCAAGCCATAAACTCCCGCAGAATCTGGCGTATCATCTCGTCCTTTGCAAGCTCCTCCGGTGCATCTTTCTGTTCTTCCGCTTCCGGGCTTTTACTTCCGTCCATACCGGCAAGTCCTGCCGATGCTTTTGCCAGATTTTTTGCGGTATTTTGAGTCCGTTCTCTCCGTCTGTTCTCACGCTGCATATGGACTACACTGTGATCCGGTACCGGGGCAGGTGTCTCTTCTGTTCCGGCTTCCGTCTCCTGTACTTCATCCCTTTGTATCTCATCCTTTTGTATTTCGTCTTTTTGTATTTTATCCTTCTGTATTTCCTCTTCCGCCGGTCCGTTTTCTATGTTTACACGCACGGTCCGCTCCTTCTGATTCATCTTTTCATACTTGCGGAGACATACATTTTCCAGATAATCAACCATGTAATTCTTCGCCATCTCCATACAGTAATTCTCGTCCGTTGTCAGGTGGAACAGCCACACCAGGATTCCGAGTCCGCAACCGGCAGCGCCCATCCGCAGTGCTTCATCTCCCATTCCATAGACCCGATATGTAAGCCCGGCTCCCGCAAGCCCGGTTACGATCAGAAGACCGGAACACATCTTTTCCAGTCTCCGGAGTGAATGCAGACGTAATCCACATACTTTGTATTCGTACAGATATTTATCCACAAATACCCCTACATTTTCCACCGTGTCACTGATCATACATGCATGTTCGAATTTCGCCCGGACCAGGCGCATCAACGGATGATTGCTTTTGCTCATACTTCCCGCCGCCTCTATCATACGTTTCATCGTCATACTCACGATACACTTGTCTGCCACTCCAAGTCCGGTCAGCATCCCCATAAGCACAAATAACAACTTCTTGTCCAATAACATTTCCAGCATAATAATAGCCCTCCTTTTTGATATGCATTATACTGTATATCAAAGAGAAGGGCGCTTTATTTCGTTCTTCCTATTCTGCACGGGAAATGCTGCTTTCTGTCACTTTCGTGCATATCCTGTAACATTCTGTACTGCACAGGATGTCCCGGTGTCTTAGATCATCGGAAGCAATTCTTTCATAAGCCTTACGCTGTGGGCGATTGCTTTCTTTTCGAATGTCGGATAGTCCATTGTCGCACTGTTGTCGGCTTTATCCGAAATAGCACGGATAATGACATACGAAACTTTGTTCAGGTAAGCGGCCTGTGCGATTCCGGCACCTTCCATCTCTACACACATCGGATGGAATAATGACACGATTCTTTCTTTCACTTCCTTATCGGAAATGAACTGGTCCCCGCTCGCCACTCTTCCTGTAAATGTATGAATATCCGGGTTCGCTTTTTCATTCGCTGCTACCGCCTTCTTCACAAGCTCCTTGTCTGCCGGGAATGACAATGTATCCATTCTCGGAATCTGTCCTGCCGGATCACCGAATACAGTCGCATCCATATCATGATGCAGTGCATCCGTGGAAATAACCATGTCGCCAATATCAATCTGTGCATCAAGAGAGCCGGCAATACCGGTATTGATCAATGTATCTGCTCCGAATTGACTCACCAGAATCTGTGCACAGATTCCTGCATTGACCTTACCGATTCCGCTTCTTACGATTACAACATCTTTTCCGCCGAGTGTTCCCTTGCAGAATACCATACCTGCCATCTCCACGGTCTCTTCAATCTGCATATCTTTCTTCAGTTCTGCAACTTCTTCTTCCATTGCGCCGATAATACCTATCATATATTTATATCCTCCTGTGTTTCACGAATTTACCTATGCCTTATTATAGACGATAGGAAAATGGATTTCAACCGACGAAATGTATGGATAATTTGATGGTTTTCTGTTATAATCGGGAAGTATGACAGTCAACAGATTTTCTGTCTGTTGATACCAAATCATGTAAAACTATGCAAGAACATTATCAGGAGGTAATAGATATGGATTACAAACCAACCGGAGTCTGTTCTCGTCTCATTCACGTAGAACTTGACGGAGATAAAATTGCTAACGTAGAATTCGTAGGCGGATGTGCCGGTAACACATCCGGAATCAGCAGCCTTGTTAAAGGAATGGATGCACACGAAGTCATCAAGCGCCTGGAAGGAACCCGATGTGGTGAAAGACCGACATCTTGTCCTGACCAGTTATCCAAAGCTTTGAGACAGGCACTTGGCGAATAATACGCCAGCGGCTGATCTGAATAACGCAGACAAAAAAGGATACTCGCCCCCCGACCGGGAGACTTGTATCCTTTTTCATTTTGGTGATTTTTTAATTTTGGTATTTTTTTCTCTTTTTTTTCACACCCTGCTTTTCCCTCGTCAAAACTTCCGTTGACTGGTTACGAATAAATAATTATTAATAGTTACATTGTTTGTTTCATTGTATTTTCTAATTATTATTCGCTCCTACATATTGTGCACTTACTTTTTGATGAATTTATTTATGGTTTTTTTATTGTCGTCTTCTTTTTTATATACATTACCTTATGGTTTGCTTTGTCTGTTTTACCTGTTTCATTCAGCTGTAATCTTCACTTTATCCCAACTACTGTTTGACTGTCATGATCTGCATGGTTTCTGGTTATTCCGTCCACTTCTTTACTTTAATCTTTTCATCTTTTGATTTGTAATCTTTTTGTTTTGCTCTTTTTTTAGTCTTATGTTCTTATCCTTCTATGCTTTTTGAGGATCTGGTTACTCTACATAGACACCGTTGGTGAAGGAACTGCTCATATCGCTGTTAGCAACATGTGTGCAACGGACACGGTAGTAATAGCCGCCGTCAACGTAAAGCGTTCTGTTGGACATGGCTCTGTTGGTATTTTTATTTTCCTTACGCCAATCATCATAATATGACCATTCTGTATCGTCCTCTTTGGCTCTTTCAACTATTACAACAATCTGCACACTTTTTACTACCTGTGCTGCTATTGTTGTTCCACCGGCATAAATCTTTCCATCGCCAAGCTTTGTACACTTGGAATAACCGGTTAACAGGTCTTCACCTCTGGTAATCTTTGTATCATACCCAATCGACTCTTCCTCATGCGTCAGCTCCGAACCGTCTATCACTTTACCCTCTGCGGCTCTCGTCTCCTGCATGGATGTCATCGACAATCCTCCGACCAGCATTGCGGTCAGACATACAGACACGATTTTCTTCTTCATATCTCACCTCCATTCGTACTTTTTTCTGCCCTCATATATTAATACACATAATTTTTCAAAAACTGTCGCTTTTATTTTGGAAAAATTAATTTTTTTAATATTTTTTCAAATTCCTGCTGTTTCATCGTTCCTGTTAGCAGATACTCAATGTTATTATATTCAAATCTCGCATCCCATCTCGGCAATCCTTTTTGGTTCGGCTTATATTTAGTAATCTCTATCGTACACCCCTGAATTTCTTTGGAATATTCTTTATCGATCGAATCCTCAAAATCGATTCCCCATGAGCCGTCTCTATATGGAACGTTTATACAATATGCTATTGTTTTATTATTATAATAATAGTACACATCGGCCATCTGTTTATCTTTATCCAATTCCATCGAGTCAAAGCGCATCTCAGGCAAACATACACATACTTTAACCACCTCTGTACCAAAAGCATCTCTTATCTCCTGATATGCCTTTTCCTCATCTTCCCCTTCTATGACCTTATTCTCTTTATCTGCATGATTTGAATCTACTTGATCAACCTCTCTATCCCCAACATTCTGCGTCATCATCCGCACGATCCTCTCCGGACCTCCCATACTGGTAATCCCCATTGCCAGCACACAGACAATAACTGCTGCCAGTGCGAGATACATTTTCAAAGGCTTCTTTTTACGGCGGACTTTCTTTTCGGAAGGTTCCTCCGGATCCTTTTGTCCGATCCCTGCCTTCAGCATCTTTCGTCCCAGCTCCAGAGCCTCACGATCTTCTTCAGAGAGATGGTTGATTGCTTCTTCTCTTTCTCCTGTTTCTTTCCTGGTCTGCTCCATCTCATATGCACGGATCTGTTCTCTTACTCTTGCGAGGACAGCTTCCTTTGTCCCTTCAGGCACGACGAGACTGGTGTCATTTTCCAGAAATTCTTCTTCCTCTCTGGCAATCTCTTCAAATTCTCTGGCAATGCATTCTTTAAATTCGTCTTTCTTATCATTCATTTTGCTACCCTCAAATTTTTGACTGGTCTGTAAATTTCTCCATAGTTTTGCCACTTGACCTATTTCTTTCAGAAAGTATAATATAGATATAATCTTTATTATATTTGATGTATGCAAGAATAATACATATTCAAGTCTGGAGGTAATTATGAAACGTATTATCTTAACCGGTGGCGGTACTGCCGGGCATGTTACACCTAACATTGCTCTTCTGCCACGCCTGAAAGAATTAAACTATGATATTCACTATATAGGTTCTTATAATGGAATTGAAAAAGAACTGATTGAACAGTTCGGTATTCCGTATCACGGAATCTCAACCGGTAAACTCCGCCGCTACTTCAGCGTGCAGAACTTTACGGATCCGTTCCGTGTGATCAAAGGACTCGGCGAAGCAAAAAAACTTGTGAAAATCCTTCATCCTGATGTCATCTTCTCCAAAGGAGGCTTCGTATCCGTTCCTGTTGTTCTTGCCGGTAAAAGCCGTCATGTCCCGACCATTATCCATGAGTCTGACATGACACCGGGACTTGCTAATAAGATTTCCATGCCATCGGCATCAAAAATCTGCTGTAACTTCCCGGAAACCATTGAGCATCTTCCTGCCGGAAAGGCTGTTCTCACAGGCTCTCCGATTCGTCAGGAACTGTTATCCGGTGATAAATATAAGGCATTGGAATTTCTGCACTTCACTCAGGACAAACCAGTGATCATGGTCGTTGGCGGAAGTCTTGGTTCTGTTGCCGTCAACGATGCTGTCCGCAGTATCCTTCCTGAATTGCTTCAGTCTTTCCAGGTAGTTCATCTCTGTGGCAAGGGCAAAATTGATGAATCTTTGAAAGACCTGGAAGGTTATGCTCAGTTCGAATATATCAAAGACGAACTGAAGGACCTCTTCGCTCTGACAGATCTTGTTATTTCAAGAGCCGGAGCCAATGCAATCTGCGAACTTCTTGCACTGCACAAACCGAATCTTCTGATTCCACTTTCTGCAAATGCAAGTCGTGGTGACCAGATCCTGAACGCCCGTTCTTTCGAACGTCAGGGATACAGTGTTGTTCTGGAAGAAGAGGAACTGAATCATGATGTCCTCCTGAAAGCAATCACGGATCTTTACCAGAACCGTGAGACATACATTCAGACAATGAAGAATTCTCCTCAGCAGAATTCCATCGATACCATTATCGACCTGATCGAATCTGTTGCCAGACACTGATCTGCATTTATCTCTGTAATACATAAAAACAGGTGGTTGTACTTCCACCTGTTTTTTATGTATTGTGTAAGCGGTCATACTCATCTTTGTACCTTTTTATCATCCATTTTCTTGCTCTTTTCAGCATACCTTCCAATGCATATAATGTAACGCCCATCTGCTTAGCGGCTTCCTTCTGCGGCATATCTACATAATATACAAGTGTCACTGCCTGATACCATCTGGCCTTTTTCTGATACAGTTCCCGGAATATATCAATTCCGAGTTTGCGGAAACCTTGTTCCTTGAGCATCGCTATCACATACTCTTCTGAACTGTCATCAACCAGAGCGTCCGGATATTTCTCTTCCGACATCGTTATTTCCTCTAACGACACTTCGCGTTTATGGTCTCTTATATAATTCATGGCTCTGTACTTTGCAAGCATCAGCATCCATGCTTTGATCTGCTGCTTGGATTCATTTCCATTCTGTACATATGCCATGAAGAAGGCATCCTGCGCAATTTCTTCTGCTACGTGATGGTTTCCAGAGTATCTGAGTGCCTCCCTGTATACAACGTCAAAGTATTCGCTATATGCATCTACAAAAGCACTTTCCCCTGTAAACTCTCTTCCCACTTTACGCTCCTACCTTTTATCTACTTAATCTTTGATAAAACATCTTCTTTTTCTTCTTCTGTCAACTCATGCATCGTCCATCCAAGTCCGACTTTGTCATCTTTATGTCTCGGGATCATGTGTACATGATAATGAAATACTGTCTGTCCGGCAGCTTCACCGTTATTCTGGACAATATTGTAACCATCGCAGCCCAGTGCTTTTGTGAGCTTTGTGATCATTTTTTTCGCAAGGATCATTGACTTTCCTGCAAGTTCATCATCAATCTCATACAGATTGGCATAATGCTCTTTTGGCAGGATCAGTGCGTGGCCTTTTGCTGCCGGATTGGCATCCAGGATCACACGGAAATCTTCATCCTCATACACAGTCGCTGTCGGAATGTCTCCATTCGCCAGTTTACAAAAAATACAATTCTCATCCTTCATAATCTTATCCTTCTTTCTTTTAAAATTTATGATTGATTATTTAAACCGCCAATGCTAAACTGATACCTCAGAAAGGGGCGGTAATTATTATGTTATCATCGACAGACCATGACAAATTACAACAGATTATGCAGGAAAATCCTGAAAACGAAGCACTTATAAACCGGCTTTTAACCTCTCATCAGATGGAGATCAGTACCATAAGTCACGAGATCCGTAATCCTCTGACACTGGTTTACAGTACACTTCAGCTTATCGAATCACAACATCCGGAAGTCCTTACATTTTCCCATTGGACGGAACTGCATCAGGATATCGAATACATGAAATTTCTCCTGGAGGATCTGTCTTCTTACAATAACGGAGAACGTCTGGAACTTACCCCGGTAAGTGCAAGCACCTATTTCCGCAGGATTGCTTTATCCTTTGCTGCTTCTATTGTTGATACAGATATCGAATTTGTTTCCCGTATTCCCGAGGATCTCCCGGAAATGTCTGCAGATCCCGTAAAGCTCCGTCAGGCAGTTCTGAATCTTCTTCGTAATGCCTGCGATGCACTGAACAAAAAAGCTCCTGATTCCCAGAAGCCGGTCATTACATTCTCTGTCAGTCTCCAGACAGATTCTCTGCATATCGGGGTCAGGGACAACGGTTGCGGCATCGCTCCCGAAGACCAGGAGACTATCTTCGAGCCATTTGTCACTCACAAACCGGACGGGACCGGTCTTGGACTTGCAATCACCCGCCGGATCATCCAGGCACATCATGGAACAGTCACGCTTAACTCCGTCTTACATAACGGAACCACGTTTACCCTTACGCTTCCGGTACAGTAATACTCCCATCAGGAAGCCGGCTGCCAGGCCTCCGATGTGTGCCATATTGTCTACGCCGCCACTGGTAAATCCATAATATAATGTCAGCACAACCATAAACACTAATCCTTTGCCGGATATCTCTCCTATCCTTCCCCGGTTACGGATCGCCACATACAGAAGTGCACCGATAATTCCGAAGATTGCACCGGATGCGCCTGCCGATACTGCCATACTTCCTGTCAGTATGTCCCACCATGCAGACAGGATATTCCCTGCAAGGCCGCTTACAAAATATACGATGAGGAACTTTATCTTTCCTATCTCAAGTTCCAGATTCCACCCCATCGCTACAAGCACAACCATATTATTGAAAAGATGATCGTATCCGAAGTGGAGAAACATACTCGTAAACAGCCGGTAATACTCTCCGTTCTTTATCAGATATGGAACATACATTGCCCCATGCTGTAACATGAATCTTCCATCCTCCGTCATTCCCTGAAATGACAGTACCAGAAAGACTATTACATTCACAACTGCCAGTAATACATTACATGGTGCTTTTATTGTGTTCTTATTCATCTTCTATCGTCCGTTACCTTTCAATCTATTCATTTTCTGTCTTTATCAGTATAACATAGATTACTTAAATATTACAATTCCTCTTCTTCAATATGCAGTCCGTCCCATTCTCCCCATTTTGTTTTTTTATGTTTAGTCAGGAAACGCTTTACCGGGATCCACAGATTATCTGTCTCACGCATGATCGAGCTTCCCATCTCCTGTTCCGTAATCCAGTCATGTTCTTCCGTATCGTAATAAGATGTCCGCTCTCTTTTTTCTTCCAGCAGTTCATCTATCATTGTTTTTCTTACTGGTTTTTCCATATCTTTTTCTTCTCTTTCCCCACATTCTGCGATTAGTTTCTCCAGACTGTAATTTTCTTCCATCGTTCCCTTATGCAGCAAAAATGCCAGCCGGACACATTCTTCTTCCTCGTAATCCGCAACTTTCACCATGTACTCTGTCAGCACATGGAATTTCTCCCATAGATCCTGCGTTGCCGGCGGATAATAGCAGAAAAAGAATTGCCCTTCCTCATAAAATATATATTCCGGTTCCAGTAGAATACAGTGGATATCCAGCAGATATTTTCCGGTTTCTTTCAGCACATTTCCAAACTGGTACATAAATTGCCGTATATCCTCCGCCTTTAACTTTGCTCTTGTATACATTGCCTGCATAGATATCTTTCCGCTTACATCATAATCATAATAACTGCTGCCATTCATGCCTCTTCCTGCCACCTTAAGGAATCCTTCCGGTGAATTGGCTTTCAGCATCTTCATCTGATAGTCCTCTTTATATAATACATGTTCTTCTATCGTTATCTTTCGTTCCATTCTTTCATTCCCCATTTATTTCTTTATCCTGCGGATATCCCGGATATACCGTTCCGGTTCTGTTACCGCTGCCCTGCTTTCTACCGCAAGTGACATCTTCCGTCTTTTCGCCACGGCCGACACACGGATCTCTTCTTTGCTCACGGAACATACCGCCACAGCTCCCGGAAAGAGGATGCACTTTTTCCCGACCCGCTCCTGAAATAAGGCTTTTAATTCCGCTTCCTGTATTCCGTCCTTTTCTCTGGCTTTCGTACTTCCGACAACAGCAGTCTCGTATGCTGCTCCCGCAATAATATTCTTGTCATGATAATAAAAACATGCCAGGACGCACCCCATAACAAGAAATAATATCATCGGCATCAACAGGGACATTTCCACTGTAAAACTTCCGTTCAGAGCATGTTTCTTATCTATGTTTATGATCCGTTCCATCTCACAGTCCTCCGATACATACGCCAAACAGATAGCCCACTGTCAGAAACGGATAGAATGGGAATGCAAGACTCTTCTTCCGTCTCAGGGTCACGCATCCCAGAGCAAGAATCCCCAGAATAAAAAATGAAGTCGCAAGAACTTCCAGAAGTCCCCATACTCCCAGATAGATTCCAAGTATCAGAATCGCCAGACTATCCCCGTATCCAATTGCTTCCCGTGTAATCTTACTGATTCCTATAAATATCATACCGATCAGCCCGCCTCCCAGCGATACCATCCAGTCTGTATTCTGTGTAACTGCCTGATATAGAACCGTTCCTGCCATACACAATAACAGTACATCTCTCGGAACTTTCCTGATCTTATAATCCATGAACGACAGTCCTGTCAGTATGACCATCGCCACGATGCGGCTTACCGTCCACATTTTGAACATGCCCCCTTTCCCGCTGCCTCCGATACCGGTATCGCATAGATTGTCCGTTTTAATCCACTGCATGACAATGAACTATGATACCGGTCTCCAAAATTTGTAATGTATATAGTTCCTGCATTTCCTTTCATGCAATGTTCACATGGATAATATCTGCCGCCACTTTCATTACGAAGATCAGACACCGTACCCATATGTGTCATCCGGATCGACAGATCCAGATAGGAACAATGATAATCTTTGTGATATACAAGACCGTTCTCCGTCACATAGACCGTATCATTTCCCATATCGGATAATCCCTCTTTTTCATATCCGCTCCATGCTTTTATCTTCATGGTTTCCCTGCATTTTACCGGTCTGATACCGAATACCGGCACAGGAATTTTCACCTGATAATCTGCGTTCAATGTTCCAATCCCGGTACGCACAGACATTCTTGATGCCGAACAGTCCATCCCACTGCTGCCGCCTGCAATGATACTTCTTTCCATCCTTGTCTCTCCGATTGCATAGACGACATCACGCTCTACCTTTGACGGCATCAGCATCTGTGTGATACAGGTGTCTTTTGCCGCCTGTTTTCCTGCATACTGCAGACTGTTCCTGACTGCAGTATGTACTGCCATCATTTCCAGAAGGTACAGCAGTGTCACAACCGCCAGGAAAAACAGCGGTACCGTTGCTGCCGCCTCTACGGTAACGCTTCCCTTTCTTTTATTACGGAATAATTTTTCCAATCGTGTTGAGGCGGATAAAGATACCCTTTCAGATACTGAATGATTGATAGGTTGTGAGGGGGAGAATAAATTATTTCTCATTTTGCGAATCCTGCTCCTTTCTTTATTATTTTTATATTTCCGGGATTTCTAACGATACCTGAAAGGGCATCTTTATCCGCCTCATGTTATTGTTCTTATACTCACTACTGATAGCCGTAATATGTCTGAAATCTATACGATATCCCTCTTCTCAGCTTACACACCGTGTCCACTTCCATTCTTCCGACACAGTAATCGATCCGAAATGATGGCTGGCTATAAATCGTCTGCATATCCTTCTCGATCACTCCCATGGTTCTTACTGTTAATTTCCCTTTATCCTCCAGGAATAACAACATTCGCACATAGTCTTTGTAGTCCATACCACCTTCTACATCCGCCCCGTCGCCGGTGTCTTCCTCTGTTCCAAGCTTCATAAGACCGGATAATGAGAGCTGCCAGCTTGCATCATCTTTTACAACTGCAGTCTTTTTTCCATTCAGCAATGTTCTCACATCCATCACGGATTCCCCGTATGCCCATGCCAGAAGAATTCCCTGCGCTGCAGCTTCTGTAACCGCCGGTACCGCAAGCAATGTACATAATGTTCCTGCCGCTGCCCGTGCCTCAGCCTGTCTGGTACTGTTGGTCTGCAGATACAGATAATTCGGCACGAATCTCAATAGCACTAATTTGTTCACGACCGCTTCTAGATTCTCCCGGTCACTTTGCCTGCCAGCCAGAATATATTCCACTTCATAGTCCAGGCTCCCACCCTTCGGTTCATCCAGAAAATCCGCAAAATGTTCCTGTATATACCCGCCCAGCAATACGGAATCCAGTGTTCCTCCTTCCGATTCCACATCTTCAAATGTTCCGTGACCGGTCTGATTCTCTCGGTTCTCCGGCATGTCCTCTGACACAATCTGTTTTTCTGATACCTGTGTTTCTTTCGGTAATACCAGATTCAAAATCGGTGCCTGCTTCAGTCCTGCTACATGTTCCAACGGATTCTCTTCACCCGGAAGTTCCATTTTCTGCTCGTTCAGAAGCTCCTCCAAATGATCTGTCTGCACTTTTTCTTCTCTGGTAATTTCATCCGCCTGCCGCTCCTGATTCTTCCAGATGGAAGTACTTCCAAGATATTTGTCTGCCCATGAGATCCCGTATTTGTGTTTCATGTATTTACCTGCCTGATCCATGAACAATTCCCCATTCTGATCTGTGAACAGCCGGATTCTCTTTATATCATTTTCCATATCAGCACCGTAATATGACAGGCGGTCTAACAAATTCTGCTCACTGTATGTCCCGCTTTCATATCCTGCTTCTATGGCAAATACATCATAATGTTCCAGAAGTTCTTTTTGATATTCTGCAAATACGCACTCCACTGCCCGGTTCATATCTGCCCTTCTGTAATTCTTTGCCATCTGGATGGATGCGCTTTCCGTCAACGCAAGTACAAGCGAGACAAGCAGAATAAATGTCAGTGTCAGATATACCGTTACCTCTCCTCTTACATACCCTGTCGTCATCTCCTTCTTTCCGGTGCTCACCACACTTAAATTCCGGAACTTTCGCTGGTAATCTTTTCGAATATTGTCTGCACCAGACTGGTAAGCTGTGATTTGAAGATGATCACAAGTCCGATCAGTACGACCAGGATCAAGATCACTTCTACCACCCCGATCCCCCGGTCGTCTTTTAATACCTGTAATGCATATCGAATTCTCCACATACTGTATTCCCCTTTCTTCTTTTTCTTTTATTTTTCATCTATATCTGCAATGTCAGAAATGCCGGTACTATCACAATGACCAGTACCACCGCCAGCATAAGAAACATTGGAAGCAGCAGCTTTGTCCCGGCTTCTTCCCCAAGCCTTTTTGCCTGTGCTTTCCGTTCTTCAAATGCCTGTATGGATTCCAGTTTTAACAGTTCTGTCAATCCTTTTGTTCCTTTCCGCAGATTCTGTGACAACAAAGCCCCCAGTCTTATATAAACCTGAACGTCACACCGTCTGCCGAAATTCTCATAGCTCTCTGATTCTGTCACACCACTGTCCATCTCATGACAGGTCTGTATCATTTCTTCATATGCGTACCTCTTTTTCCCTTCTTCTTTTTCTCTCGCATAGCCCTCGGTTACCTTTCTCCAGGCACGCTTTACCGTCATGCCTGCTCCCAGATACAATGTCAGTTTGTTAATAATATCCGGATAGTCCTTAAGCATCTGTTTTTTTCTGTCTTCCAGTGCCTTTTTTTCATTCTGTTTCTGTAATGCGCAGAGCAATATTCCGATCATCATGCTCATTGTGAGCACAATCATTCCCCGGTTATGAAACGGATGATAATAACGAAGTTCATTTTTCCCCAGACGTTCCGGCAGAATCAGCGTTTCCTGTTCCCGCTGCTTTTCATCTGCCTTTTTCATATTTTCCGTTACTGTTTTCTTTATCTTTTCCTCTCCGCTTAACTTCTTAGGATATACACAGACCACGCACTGATAAGCTGCCTGTTCTTTTTCATTTTCCGTATAAGTAAGTACCGCATTCAGTTTTACAAGCGTTCCCTTTTCTGCAATATTCTTCTCCTGTATCTCGCCCTTAACATTCATTACATCATACCTGTCCAGTTCCCAGGAGACCGTCACCGGTTCTCCCGGAATCTCTGTGATCAGGTTCAGGTCTGTCTCCACATGATCCGGCGTCTGGTTTTCATTTAGTATCAGCCTGTCCATCCTCCGGATGATCCTTCCGAACAGTTCCTGTATCTCTTCTGTCGTATACCGGCGTTCCGATACTTCTATATCCGTTCTTATTTTTTTCTTTGTATTCCCGACTTTTACATCTAAGACTTCCTTCTTTGACCCTTTTCCGTAATCATTCCTCTCAATGGCCGGTTGTAGCTGCTTTACAGAACGAACGGCATCTGCTCCGGTCAGTAATATTCCAGATATGAACAGTACACAAGTCACCCGCACTATACGTCGATTCTCAATATCCTTATTCCCAGATAATAAGCGCCTGCGTAGATTCCAAGACATAATGTCATCACCCCGATTCCTGCCATATTCCCATATAATTCATTCATGAATTCCGGAAAACTAAGTGACATATAACCGATAATTCCATACGGCACTACCGACATGATCTGAAATTCATATTTCTTTGCAGCGAGCATGGTATCGATCTCTCTTTTCACTTCTATCTTGTCTCCGATCTGATTCGCTGTATTACGGATAATACCGATCATGTCCCCACCGCTTTTCTTTGCCGTTACGAATACGGTTACAAAACTCTTTACATCCTCCGACAGAACCTGTTCTGCAAATTCCTCCAGCACCTGTTCAACCGGAATATGTATCCGCAATTTTCTCGTAATAACCAATAATTCCTTAGAAATCCGGGCCTCCGGAGGATAAAGAATTTTTAATTCTTTCTGCGTTTCATAGAATGCATTTTCTACCGAATAGCCCGTGTTCAGTGCTGCCGACAGAGACTGTATCATCTCGCGGAACTGCTTCTGGAATTCCTGTTCCTTTTTCTTTTTCTCTTCTTTCAGAAATTCTCTGTACAGCCATATCCCCAGCGGGATCAGTGCCGGCACAGCCCATATCTTCCGGTAATAAAGCCATGCCGTAATCCCAATGAGTGTGGCAGCCTTTCCCCCGGCTGCCCCACGTTCTTTAAATGTGATATCCTGCTGCCATAAGCTTCTCGCGGTGACAAAGTTCTGCAATTTTTTTCCAGTCTCCGCTGACTTTTCTTTCCATCCTGATTTCTCTTTTTTCTTCATCTTCTGTTACATTCACCGCCTCCTTATATGCTTCTTCAAAGCAATACAGCGTCTGCAGGTGGATTTCTTCCTCCCAGTATCCCAGGACTTCTGTTACTTCCAGGACTTTTCTGGTCTTATCTCTTAGACGGCCGAGATGTACAATGATATCCAGACCGGAGGCGATCTGTCTCTGAATTGCAGGAAGGGGAAGATCCATTCCCATCAGTACCATCGTTTCCAGACGGCTTAGCATGTCCTTCGGACTGTTTGCATGGCCGGTGCTGAGACTTCCGTCATGCCCCGTATTAAGTGCCTGAAGCATATCAATTGCTTCCGCCGAGCGCACTTCCCCCACGATGATCCTGTCCGGTCTCATACGAAGTGCCGACTTGATCAGATCCCTGATGGTAACTTCTCCTGTTCCTTCTACATTAGCATTTCTTGCTTCCAGTCTTACCAGATTCTTTACATTTTGAATCTGAAGTTCTGCGTTGTCTTCGATCGTTATGATGCGTTCATTTTTGGGTATATATTGCGATAGTGCATTCAAGAAAGTGGTTTTCCCGGATCCGGTTCCACCACTGATGAATATATTGTATCCGGCGGCTACTAATAAAGCCAGAAAACCCGATACTTCTGAATTGATTGACTGCCATTCCATCAGTTTTTTCATTGTAATTGCTTCTTTTGCAAATTTTCGAATTGTAACGATCGGCCCATTTAATGCGACCGGCGGAAGTACGACATTGACTCTCGATCCGTCTGCCAGTCTGGCATCTGCAATCGGCGATGCCTCATTTACCAGTCTGTTGGATCCTGCCACGATCTGCTGGATCACATCCTCCAGTTTGTCTCTGGATAAGAATCTTTTGTCTGACTGGATGATCCTTCCTGCTTTTTCAATAAATATATTCTGCGTCCCGTTGATCATGATCTCTGTGATCTGTTCGTCTTCCAGAAATTCCTGCAGCAGATCCAGTTTCCGGAATGCATTGAAAAGTTCCTTTCCAAGCATTGTTTTCTGATCCAACGGCAGATATTCTTCCTGCGAAGCTTCCTGAAGTACTTCATAGATCAACTCTGTCAGTTCTTCGTCCTCCATGTCCCTTGTCATATCCAGTCTGGATAATATCCTTGCATGGAGCTGCTCTGCTTCTATCATTTTCCTCATCCTTCCAGCTCTTTCTTTACCATCTTCTGCTTTACATCGTCATAACCCATCAGATGTAATTCTTCTTCAAACTGGAATAATTTTGCCTGCGCCACCTCCTCTTTTATGACTGCCACATGTATCTCCGTACACATCCTCAAGAGCTCATATACTCCACGGATCCCTTCATCGATATCCAGTATCAGGACTTCATATATGCTCTGTTCTGCAATCTGTTCCACAAACCCTGTCCACTCTTCGATCTCCACTGCCTTCAGATCTTCCGACATCCGCATAGGCAGAAGATAGTCAAGCGGTCCCATATGTTTTACCATACCTGCCAGAGCTGCTCTTAAGTGTTTCTTCTCCTGTCTGGAATAATAAAGTGCATCCGCTACCGTCTGTCCGGCATCCGGAAAATGTCCCCCGATCCCTCCATATACTTCAAGATTCAGGTACAATACATTGTACGTCCTTGCCAGTTCTTTTCCCAGCTTTAATGCATACCCGGTCTTCTTACTCCGGTGCACCGGGGAAAAGATTCCGATGATCCTGACATTCTGCTTTTTCGCTGTCCTAAGGAAAAATCTTTCCGGTTCCCCGGACTGCGTACACTGTTCGATCACCGCTCCCATAATGGCCTCTCCGGACTGGTACTTATTGATAAGTTTCTCATTTGTCTCATGTGCTGCATTTTCCGACTGTGCCAGAACGAACACATTCCCGGCCTTTATCTTCTTCCTGTCTTCTACCGGATAACTGCTTCCGATCAACAGGATATCAACCGGTGATTCCTCCTGCAGTTTTACGGTCTGCTCAACACTGTTACATACCTGTACGCCAAGTGCCAGCTCCTTCGCTTTCATAAAAACTTCCGCAAGGGCCGCAGCGTATCTCACTTCCTGGTCACAAATCACCAGATTTCTGCTTACCACATACTATCCCTCCTTCAACACGTTTACACAAAATCTGAAACGTTTGCCGATACGGCATTGAATACTTCTTGAATTTTTTGAATCTAACAATTAGAACTACAAATCAGATGCAAGCTACTTCGTAACTTGTAGGCTGATTATATACTGGATGATTTGTATTTGTCTATGCCCTTTTTAAAAGTTTTCAATCTTTGTGCAATGTTTACATAATTTGATAAAAAGTTATACCGTAAAGTAGAGCAACCCCAGGAAATCCAAAGGATCCGGATGTCAAAAAAGTAATCGGATTCATCCCGACACAAGCAGAAATTCCCTGTCCGTCAAGAAATTCGTTTACAAAAAATATGATTGCGAACCCAATAATTCCACGAATCAGAAAATTTACAATGATTTTTGTTCCCTTTTTTTTCATATTTTTCTCTTTTTTATTACTCTGTTTTTTTATTATATGATGATCTGTATCTGTCTTATACCTTTCATAATTATCAAAAAGCATCTAAAAAAACAGGCTTGAAAACTTTCTCTTTTTTCAAACCTGTCTCATGATCTCTGATCTGCTTTTTATTTTATAACGAAATCTTGATTTCCCGTTCTGTCCGATGGTATTTATGATAATTCACGCCGGCAGAATCGAACATCTTCATGGAAGCCATTACAGCTGCTGTACCTTCATACTTGTTGCTGTCATAGATAACCTCTTTGATCCCGCTTTGTATGATCGCTTTCGCACATTCGTTACACGGGAACAGAGAGACATACAATTTTGCCCCTTCCAGACTTCCTCCACGGTAATTCAGGATCGCATTCAGCTCACTGTGAACCGTGTATACATATTTTGTCTCTAAAGGATCTTCTCCTTCCCGCGCCCATGGAAATACATCATCCGAGCACCCTGTCGGAAGTCCGTTATATCCCATTGACAGGATCTTGTTATCCTGACTGACGATACAGCATCCTACCTGTGTATTCGGATCTTTGGAACGCATTCCGGAAAGCTTTGCAACGCCCATAAAATACTCATCCCAGCTGATATAATCTGTTCTTTTATCTCCCATATACGTCACCTCGCCACTATTTTGTCCCAAAAATACGGTCTCCTGCATCTCCCAGTCCCGGAACAATATATTTATGCTCATTCAGATGATCATCGAGTGCACCGATATAGATATCTACATCCGGATGTGCTTCCTGCAGACGTTTTACACCTTCCGGAGCTGCAATGATACACATAAAACGCATATGTTTTACACCTTTATCTTTCAGCATCTGAAGTGCTGCCACACAGGACCCGCCTGTTGCAAGCATCGGATCTACGACAAATACTTCTCTTTCGTCACAGTCTGACGGAAGTTTGCAGTAGTATTCTACCGGTTCATATGTCTCCGGATCTCTGTAAAGACCGATATGTCCGACCTTGGCAGACGGGATCATATTCAACATTCCGTCAACCATTCCAAGTCCGGCCCTTAAGATCGGCACTACTGCTAACTTTTTACCGCTTAATTGTTTTCCCACCATCTCGCAGATTGGTGTCTTTATCCTGACATCCTCCAGTTTCAGATCTCTTGTTGCTTCATAACACATTAATGATGCGATCTCCCCAACGATCTCTCTGAATTCTTTTGACCCTACCTCTTCGCTTCTGATGTAGCTGATCTTGTGCTGAATCAACGGGTGATCCATAACCTGTACTTTTGACATGTTTCTCCTCCTTGTTGTGAAATGATTCTATACCAATTTTTCTATATGATGTCCTGCAGCTTTCAGAAGACGGTTCATAATTGCGCTTCCGATTCCTGCAGTATCAAACGACTCACTATAGATATAATCTACCTGATCGTCATCAAACTCTCTTAAGATCCCGAACAGATTTGCGGCGATGGTTGATTCATCCGCTCTGGTTCCGATGCATTTTACGTCACCGGCCTTATATTCTGCCACAGTCTCTTCCGTTCCGATAATGCCGACTTTATAGCCCGCACGGGACTTTTCTTTTGCACGCTTATTGATCTCTGCCGTTACCTTCTCCAGTGGACCTTCTATAATGGTCAGATCCGCTTTCGGTGCATAATGACGATACTTCATTCCCGGTGCTTTCGGAACCTGCTTGCTGTCCGGTCTGATCAGCGTCCTGTCGATCGTGACTTCTCCGATCACTTCCTCGAACATCTCTTTTGTAATGGCTCCCGGTCTTAAGATCATCGGTGGTTCTACCGTCATATCCAGTATTGTAGATTCTACCCCGATCTCTACTGCCCCGCCGTCTACGATCATGTCTACCCTTCCGGTAAGATCCTCTGCTACATGCTGTGCGGTTGTCGGACTCGGCCGTCCGGAAGTATTCGCACTCGGTGCCGCAATGTATCCGCCGCCCGCATCAATCACTTCTCTTGCGATCTCATCTACCGGCATCCGGACAGCTACCGTATCCAGCCCTCCGGTGGTTCCGTACGGCACAATATCACTTTTGTTAAATATCATTGTAAGCGGCCCCGGCCAGTATTTTTCAGCAACCTTTACAGCCTTTTCCGGGACTTCGGAAACAATTTTTTCCAGTGCTTTCATATTCGTGATATGAATGATCAAAGGGTTGTCAGACGGTCTTCCTTTTGCGGCATATATCTTCTTGGCCGCATCTTCATTCAATGCATCTGCTCCCAGACCATATACGGTCTCTGTGGGAAATGCAACCAGACCTCCTTCTTTTAAGATCCGTCCTGCTTCTCTTATAATATCTGTATTATTTTGATTTTTATCAATTTTTTCTAATATTGTTTTCATGATTGCTATTATACTACACTCTAGTTTTCCATACAAGCAAGGATTCCTTCTGCGATCGCTTCCGCAAGCTTCTCCTGATACTTTGGACTGACCAGCTTTGCGGCTTCTTCCGGGTTACTTAAGAATCCGCACTCCACAATAATCGTCGGTACTTCCGTCCGTTTCAGAAGATAATAGGTATCATTCGCTTTTGCCTGTCTAGTATTCTCTTCATCTGCCTTCAGCAGCGCTTTCTGCATCACTTCGGCCATTCGCTTTCCCTCTTCCGAATGCGAATAATAGAAGACCTGCGCCCCGTGGATCTGCGCATCCTGATAGCTGTTCTGATGGATACTGACCGCAGCCTGCGGCATCGTCTTATTGATCCGTTCCACTCTCGCTTTCATATCATGGATTTTTTTATTTCCTGCAGCCGGATCTCCAAGCATTACATCCTTTTCTCTTGTCATGACGACCTTCCATCCCTTTTTCTCCAATCTCTCTTTTGTCTTTTTTGCAATTTTCAGATTTACATCCTTTTCTTTTGCCTGATTCACACCAATCTTTCCTGGATCCTCTCCGCCGTGTCCGCTGTCCAAGACAATACATGGATTCCTTCCTGTAACCCTTCCGCTTGATACCATTTCCTCCAGATGATTACTCATCATGATAAGTACCGCCAGCAGCAGCAATACTATTGCAAATTCTATTTTTTTCCACAAATAAAAATACCTCCTGCAATTCATATATTCTACTATATGACTGCAAGAGATATTTTATCTGTTATTCTGTTTGATTAATTGACATATTTCTGGATCAGATTCCAGATATCCGAACTCTCCTGTCCAAGAGACCACTCAGCTGTACCTGCAAGCTTATATTTCTTCATGAGTTTGAGCTTTGCTTCGATTGATTTGCTGTCTTCCAGCCAGATCTCATATTTGGATCCGTCTGCTTCCCATGTGGCATAGTTCTGTCCGGCCTTCTTATCCCAGGTCGTATCAACTCCGGCCTGTTTGACGACGGCCTGTGCATTATCCATACCATATGCATCACTCTCTACGGTTGCAGAATACTGTTCCGCATCCGTTCCTTTATCACTCTTCAGTTCTTCTTCCGTCTTCGGAGTCTCTTTCCACAAACGTGTAAAGAACGGAATACCGCTGATAACCTTCTCCGCCGGAACCTCTTTTAACGTCTCTGTGATTCCTTCTTTTACATAATTGTAAGAAGATACCGGACCTGCTTCAGGTGAACCTGCATAATACTCATCATATCCCATGATCACTACATAATCTGCTACAATTCCCTGCTCTTTACGGTCATACTGTGTGTTAAAGCTCTTTGGAACATAGTTGTCCACCGACAACACCAGTCCGTTCTGTCTGCATTTTACCGATAATTCACGGATAAATTCAATATAATGTTCTCCGCACTTATCGGAAATCTTTTCGAAGTCTACATTGATACCATCAACGCCGACACGGAGTGCCTCTGCGATCAGCTGCGTGATCAATGTCTCACGTCTAGATGTATAGCTGAGCAGTTCGTAAGATTCCTTCTCCGAACTGATGCCTCCGTCAAAATCCCTGACGGTCATCCACACTTCCACATTCTGCTTATGTGCGTAACTCACATAATCTGCCGATGCGATAGAGCTGATGTTACCGTTCGTATCTGCCACATGGATCCATGTCGGAGCCAGTGTCGTAAGCCCTTTCGTCTGGGCGATCCTCTGCGCCACCGCATTGTTCGCATCCTGGTTCGTCACATTATGCCATGCCATATTGATCGTGTAATCTTTGCTGATATTAGAATAATCCTGCTCTTCAAACTTTCTGGTAATATTCTTCTTTTCTTCGTTCTTCAGAGCTTTGTTCTTTACATATCCGATCACACCATCTGCTGTGCGTACTTTTTTCCAGTTCTGTTCACTCTCAACGACTGTTACTTCATCTTTTTTCTTAAGTTCTGCCAGCACAGGGCTCTTTACTCCGCCCTGATAACGCACCTGTGTATTCTTTTTCACAGTTGCAACATCCGTTTTTCCCCATTTTGTCCTGATCATAACATGATCCGGATTATTTGACACTTCATAATCAATATTCGTGTACTGCTGGACAAAATCCAATGCAATATATGCTGTGTTTCCTTCTGTTTTTAAAATAACGTAATCTTCGCTTTTCTTCTTTCTGGATATAGAGTAATCCTTACTGCCGACATCTACCGATATCATATCTTCCGGAAGCATATACAACAGAACATTTTCATTCGGATCCCAGTAGAACCGGCTGTTGATATAATCTCTTACAATATTATATGCAACATATACTTTTCCACCTGCCAGTTTTCCTTCTGCCTCCACGACTTTATTATCCACCGTGATACCAACCTGTCCATCCTTTTCTATCCCATAATATTTCTTCATATCATATTGTTCTTTTGATGGGCTGTAACGTTTCCACAAAATGATTCCTGCAATTGCTGCAATGATTAATATGATCAACAGGACAAATCGTATCATGCGTTGTCTTTTTCTTCTCCGCCGCATACGCGCCCGCTCCGCCGGAGTTCTCTGTCTTCTTGACGGATGGTTGTCTGACGGACTTCTTCCCTGTGATTTTCCATATGTTCTTCGGTTTTCATATGTGCGGCTACTTCTTCCTCTGTCTTCCATGCTGCACCTCCTACAGGTCACATTATAACAAAACGTAAGATACACGTCATTATATTTCGACATTTTCCTTAAAACTTTCGTCTTAATCTGCGGGGTATTTACATATTTTTCCTGATTAAATTGCTATATTCTGAAACCACAACTCTTTTACATCACCTTTGTCATTGAGCACATAATCTCTCATATATGCCTGATTTTCACACATCGTATGTGCCTGTACAATCTGCATGGGGCTGGCTGGTATTCCATTGATCCTGAGGCTTATATTTTTCTTTTCATAGCCTGTCAGTTCCTGGAACATATTCTTCCATTCGTCATTGTCCCCCATGTTCTTTCCTCCTTTTTACCGGATGATAACTATGGATGTTGCGCATATCTGCAGCGAAGGAGATGCCCGTGATACAATACTGTTTTTACGCAGCAACAAATTATGTTTCAACTGGAAATAGTCCCCGGCAATTAAATATTTTTCATATTATGTCAAAATTATACTGTGAAATGTCTGCCTGAAACGGCTGTGTAATCTGATTTGCTTTTGATAGATCCATCCCACCCGGAACGTGGAATTGAAATATAAATGCCTGGTACGGCGTTCTGTTCCGTCCCCAAAATTAAAATTCAAGAAATTCTCCCTTATTGGTTCTAACAACATAGTTATCAGGGAAAACTATCTTCCAGTAGCGTCATTATATCTGATAAAATTTGAAGAATCAAGTCTTTTTTTATTTTATTATTCCGTTTTGTTTATACTAAATTTATTGAACATCAAACATTTTCTATGATATACTATTTTAGAAGGAAGTGATGATTATGAAGATTGAAAAAATCAGTGACAACCAGATCCGTTGTACTTTGACACGCGCCGATCTGGCTGACCGTCAGTTACAGCTCAGTGAACTGGCATACGGAACCGAAAAAGCAAAATCACTTTTCCGCGATATGATGCAACAGGCAGCCTTCGAATTCGGATTCGAAGCAGAAGACATTCCTCTCATGATAGAGGCAATCCCTTCCGCCGATTCGATCGTGCTGATAATTACAAAAGTCGAGGATCCTGAGGAACTCGATACCAGATTTTCAAAATTTGCACCTTCTTCCATTACTGATGCCAGGAAAAAGAATACTCCGGGCAAGCTGGAAGGAGCAGAAGGTTTACTCGATCTGCTCGGAAAGGTTCAGGAATCATTTGAAGCACAGGCAGCGAAGTCTGCCCCGGATACCACATCCGCTTCCGGTGATGATACAGAAAAAAAGGATTCCGGTAACAATATCCGGCTCTTTTCTTTCCCTGTGATGGAGAATGTACTGAAAGCCGCCAGACTTCTGGCTCCGATGTACCACGGTTCCAATACTTTATACAAAGACGAACAGGAGGAGATGTATCTGCTGGCACTTGCCCGGTCCGATCACTCCGCCGCAGATTTCAATCGGATCTGCAATATGTTGTCTGAATACGGCGCTTTAGAAAGAGCGTCCGGCGCAACTTTCGCGTTCCTGGAAGAACACTGCAAGACATTTCTTTCCGGAGATGCGGTTCAGCAGCTCGCCAATATTTAGCCGGAATTATGATCCGGAATTGTCATAAAGATCTGCTATCGGCAGTTCTTTACAAATAACTGCAAAAAAACTCTACAGGAATCCTGTAGAGTTTTTTTATAGTTATTTTTATATTATGCCTGGCTTGCTTCCAGTGTTGCATTCAGTTTTGCAACTAAGAGGTCTGGATCAATTCCGTGTCCCATAGCGCCTTCTTCGATAGATTCCATCTGAGAATGTGGGCATCCGATGCATCCCATTCCTGCTTCCATCAGATCGTCAACAAGCTTTGGACATGTAGAATAATATTTGGAAAGCAGTTCACCAAATGTCATGTCTTTTGTAATCTGTGCCATCTTATCGCCTCCTTTTTATTTCAGTGTTTCCATTATAGTAGCTTTTTACCATTGTGTAAACATTTTCCGCAAATTTATTCTTAATATTTGACTACTCAAATGTCAATATGGATAACTCTTTTTTTCGACATTTCTTCATTTTTATAACAACTCTACAAAACGTGCGTTCTTTTTCTATCCCCGAATAATCCCCCGTTTTTCCCGATTTGGGTGTGGATAACGTGGATAACTTTGTGAAAATCCCCATTTTTCTACATTTTTTGCATTTTTTGATGTGGATAACTTTTTTCATGAATTTTTTTGCATTTTTTATTTTTTGCAGAAATATATCGATTTTTGTGGATTTTGTATATTGTGGATAACTTTCAATTCATGTGGATAGTGTGGATAAAAAAAGAACCGGGGAATTTTTCAGAATTCCTCCGGTCTCTTTTCTTATATCAGCTCTTATATCAGCCGTCTTACGGTCACAATATTCGTATAGGTTGCCGGCAGGATCCCGATTCCTTTTGCACTGTTGATCGCATTTACGATCTGCCCATTTCCCATATAGATTCCTACATGGCCATTATATAAGATAATGTCTCCCGCAACTGCCTGATCGTAACTTACCGCCGTTCCCGCATTCTCCATATCCCATGTCGTACGCGGAAGTGCGATTCCAAAATGTGCAAATACCGACTGTACGAATCCGGAACAATCCGCTCCGTTTGTGAGGCTCGTACCTCCCCATACATACGGATTTCCGATAAACTGACACGCATAATCTACAATTGCCTGCCCATTTCCCGCAGCCTGCGCCTTCTGCTCCTCCTGCTCCTTTTGAAGTCTTGCCGCCTCTTCTTCTCTCGATTCGGCATACGTAAATGCATCTTCTGCATTTCCCGTGTCATTGTTCTGCACTAACTCTTCTGCCTTCTTCTGTGCCTCATTTCCTACCGTTATATATCTGGAATACACATACCCGGTCACATTTCCCGACTCAACCTTCGTCCATTCTCCCACAGGACCGGTGATCTTTGCCGCATAATCCGGATATAGTTTTCCAACCCATTCGCTGTCTGTTGTTGGTTCACTTCTTATATAAAGAAACGATTGTACATTTGCGAATGCCATATCTGAATACTCACCCTTTTGTTCCGGTACAAGATGATCTTTTACCGATATTGTCTTATCTGATGTGTAACAATCTTCCAGTATCTGTGTGCTTCCCGCCGCCGGTATATTCTGCGTATCATCTATGTCTGCAGCATGCACCACCATTGGAAATGCTGTCATGATCCCGGTCATACTAACCAGGAGCACTCCTTTTTTAAGAATCGAATCCATAAACTCCCTCCTTTATGTTTTCTCGTCTTTTGTAATTGTTACAGATTTGTTACATATGTTACGTTTGTTATTATATCATTCAAATACATCTTGTCAAGTATTTCTTTTATTTTCAAGCATATCATCTTCTATCCCTCTATCTTCCATTCGTTTCATTTTTTTATTTTATTACATTTTGTTACATTTATTTCTCCTTATTGACAAATGATATCAACGACACTATACTAAAGATATCAATCATAGTAATTATTATCGTTATCGAAAGGAGGATGTTATGGCTGCTTTAAAATACAGTAAACAGCGAGCCTCTATCAAAGAGTATTTATTACACACAACCGCACATCCTACGGCTGATACCGTATATCTTCATATAAAAGAAGAATTTCCGAATATCAGCCTCGGAACCGTCTACCGCAACCTGAATCTGCTTGCCGACATCGGTGAAGCACTCCGAATTCCGACACCTGCCGGTGGCGATCGTTTTGATGGGCGCTGCGAACCTCATTACCATGTAGTATGCACGAATTGCGGAAAAGTATTCGATCTGGAAATGGATGATTCTTATATTCAAAAGATCAACGAAGATGCTAACGCATGTTTTGATGGAATCATCGAATCTCACACTACACTTTTCCATAGTCTTTGTGCCGAATGCATAAAGAAAAAAAACGAGAATAAATAATAAAATTCATCAAAAACTAATTGACAAAACAATGATATCGTGCTAAATTAATATCAGTAACAATTACTAATATTAATTTTAATAAATCAAAAAACATTTCAAAGAAAAGGAGAACAACATTATGAAAAAATTTGTATGTACAGTATGCGGATATGTTTACGAAGGAGAGGCTGCACCGGCTGAATGTCCAATCTGCCACGCACCGGCTGATAAGTTCAAAGAACAGACAGGTGAAAGAGAATGGGCTGCAGAGCACGTTGTAGGTGTTGCAAAAGGTGTCAGCGAAGATATCTTAGCTGATTTAAGAGCGAACTTCGAAGGAGAATGTTCAGAAGTTGGTATGTATCTTGCAATGGCAAGAGTTGCCCACAGAGAAGGTTATCCTGAAGTAGGATTATACTACGAAAAAGCTGCCTGGGAAGAAGCTGAGCACGCTGCTAAATTCGCTGAGCTTCTTGGCGAAGTTGTTACAGACAGCACAAAGAAGAACCTTGAGATGCGTGTAGATGCCGAGAACGGAGCTACAGCCGGTAAGTTCGATCTTGCAAAACGTGCAAAAGCTGCTGATCTGGATGCGATCCATGACACTGTTCATGAGATGGCTAAAGATGAGGCCCGTCACGGAAGAGCTTTCGAAGGACTTCTCAAGAGATATTTCGGATAAGAATAACGGATTCTGATATCAGAAGAAGAGCGGATACACCACTTAAGGAGTATCCGCTCTTTTTTGTTCATTCATTATTTTTTCCACTATCCTGCTCTATGCCATGCGCACATAGATCTTTTTCACCGGCTGGTACAGAACCGCAATTGCGATCACCATAAAGACTGCATTGATCACCGTAGCCGGAAGAGATGTAAATGCTCCCACCGCAGCCGCTGCGAATCCACTTCCCATGATCATCATAGATATGGTTCCCATAATAAATTCCATGATCACGTTGATGCATCCGTAAACCACGGCACAGATCATCGCTGCTCCGTATTCTTTCTTTTTATCACCGGCTGTCTTTTTCTTCAGCATCACAAAGAGTGCTCCGACGATCAGACACTTCAGCGCCGTCTCAACAAACGTCTTTGGCGCATCCTGCATATATCCATTTAACATATCAAAGATGGTAAGTCCCAGCGTTCCGGATACGGCTCCTCTTTTTCCTCCCTGAAGTAACAATCCCATTACGACAAATATATGTCCGAAATGAAGAAATGGTGTTCCGACTGCTGCCGGAAGCGGAATCCTGAAAGACTGGATTCCAAGAAATGTAATTGCTGTAAAGAATGCCGTGATCACCAGATTCTTCACCTTATCATTATGAATGGTCTTTCCTGCTGCTGTATTTGTACTCATTGTACTCTTCCTTCCTGTTGTAATATGTAATGAAAAATAAATTCTGCTGAATATATTAGCACGATAGTGGATTCGTCCAAACAGCCAGTTGTAACATTTCCATACAGGCCAGTTTATTTTTCACACCAAAGGAAGTCGTACCCTCTTAATCTTATATCTTTTAATTCCATCTTTTCACTCGTCAGCAGATTACGATATACTCCATCTTCCTGCATCCACGCTGTCTTCTCCTGATCACTGAAGTTGAATATTCCAAAAAATCTTCTTCCCTTATATTCACGTAATATGCAAAGGACACTGTCATCATGCACATCGTATGTATACACATCTGCATCTTTATCAAATGTTATTTCCTGTCTGCGGATCTTTTCCAGCCGGTCAAGAGTCTGGAAGATACTTCCCTGAACAGTTGTGGGATCATTCTTATTCTCTGCAAGCTCCCACTGCAGCTTACCACGATGGATGTATCTTGAATCTGCACACTTAGCAGGATCTTCTTTATAACTATAGTCGTTCACCTGCCCCAGTTCATCGCCACTGTATAACATCGGGATACCCGACTGTGTCAACATATATGCATGCAGCATAAGATCTTCCCTGACCGCAGTTTCCATTGCTTCTTTGTTTTGTTCAAATCCGGCTTTTTCAATTCCACACATCGATGCCGTTGTCCCGCAGAAACGTGCATCCTGCGTTACCGGATCATCATTATACAATTCTCCACGACTTACACTGCCCGCTATTTTTCCCGTAAAATAATCATTCAGGTAACGCTTATGTGGGATCTCTTCCATTCCCCACTGTTTCAGGGTCTCATAATCCAGTCCCCATCCGATATCATCATGACAGCGCAGATAGTTTAAAAATACATACTGTTTCGGCAGATGATTCAGAATATCCATCTGTTTTTTCAACAATCGGATATCTCGTGCCGCTATGCTGTTCCAGGTCGTTGCCATGGTAGTCACATTATAAAGCATGTGACATTCTGGTTTTTCTACCGTTCCAAAATACGGCACTACTTTTTCCGGTTCCATTACAACTTCACCAAGAAGTAATACGCTCGGACATACAATTTCTGCAATCATACGCATCATACGGACGATTGTGTGTACCTGTTTGAGATTTCTGCAGGTAGTTCCTAGTTCTTTCCAGATATATGGCACCGCATCAATTCTCACAATATCTATTCCCTGATTTGTCAGATACAGGAAGTTATACATCATCTCATTAAACACTCTCGGATTGCGGTAATTCAGATCCCACTGATACGGATAAAATGTCGTCATTACATAATGGCCGTTCTCCGGAAGATATGTAAAGTTTCCAGGGGCTGTTGTCGGAAATACCTGCGGCACTGTCTCCTCGTATTTCTCCGGCACATCATTATTATCATAGAAGAAATACCGGCTCATATACTCTCCTTCGCCATCCCTTGCCCGCTTCGCCCATTCATGGTCTTCTGACGTATGATTCATAACAAAATCCATACACACATTGATATCTTCCTCATGACACTTTTCTGCCAGTTCTGCAAGATCCTTCATCGTACCGAGATCCGGGCGTACCTTACGAAAATCTGCCACCGCATAACCGCCGTCAGATCTTCCTTCCGGCGTATCCAGGAAAGGCATAAGATGAAGACAATTAATGTTGCATTCTTTCAGATACGGAATCTTTTCTTTTACACCTTGCATATTTCCCGCAAAATTATCTATATAAAGCATCATGCCAAGCATATCTTTCCTGTGATACCAGCCGGCTTCCTGCTCTCTTTTTGCATCTCTTTCTTTCAGTTTGCTGCTCCGGTGTCTGTAATACTCATACATCTTGGAACACAATTCCGCGAACATATCATCGTTCTGATAAAGTTCCATGTAAAGCCACCTGAGCTCATCATGATGTTTCTCTAACCTATACTGAAAAATACTGTTATTTTTTTCTACTCTTTTTCCCATTTTTATACTCTACTCTTCTGCTGCCAGATGCATCTGGTATGCCTTGAATTCTCCCATTTCCACAGGCATTGGAATTCCTGCTTCCATAAGTGCTGCACCATTATATATTTTTCCTGTTTCCGTGTCATGATAGATCGCACTACATTTCAATCCTTGAAGCTTTACATAATTCACAGTCATATTTCCATGAATTTCCTGCAGTACGACGTTCAGAAGAACTTCTTTCTGATCTTCAGATACAAATGCCCATGCTGCATATTCCTCCCTCGCAGGATCAGACAGCCGGTAGTACAGTCCCGTCTGGATCAGTGGTGCGAACTTCCGGTATTCTTCCACCTGTAACCGGATCTCCTGCTTCTCTTCTTCGGAAAGTTTTCCAAGATTCAATTCATATCCGAATGTTCCGGCCATTGCCACTACACCTCTGGTATGCAGAGATGTGATCCTTCCTGTCTGATGATTCGGCACTGCTGATACGTGTGACCCTACAGCGGATACCGGATAACCGAATGAAGTACCATATTGGATCTGCAATCTGTCCAATGCATCTGTATTATCACTGCACCAGATCTGCGGTGTATAATACATCATTCCGGCATCAAATCTTCCACCGCCGCCGCTGCATCCTTCGATCAGCAGATCTGGATATCTTGTCACGATCCTTTCCAGAAAATCATATAATCCAAGAACATAATCATACATGACCCTTCCCTGATCTTCGGTTCCTCTCGAGAACACATCCATAAGGCTCCGGTTCATATCCCATTTCACATACTCAATATTTCCCTGATCCAGGACTTTACAGATCTGATCAAATATATGATCTACAACTTCTTTTCTCGAGAAATCCAACACCAGTTGATTTCTTGCATGAACCGGATTCCTTCCCGGAATAGTAAGTGCCCAGTCCGGATGTTCTCTGTACAGATCACTGTCTTCCGAGATCATTTCCGGCTCCACCCAGATTCCGAATTTTACACCCAGATCATTGATCTTCTTTATCAGATCTCCCAGTGTCCCCCCAAGCTTTTTCTCATTGACAAACCAGTCCCCGAGACCGCTGTTATCATCATCACGTTTTCCAAACCAGCCGTCATCCAGCACCAGCATGTCAATGCCCGCATGCTTTGCCTCTTTTGCAAGTTCGTATAAGGTATCACCATCAAAATCAAAGTAAGATGCTTCCCAACTGTTCACCAGAACCGGACGGACACTTTCTTTGTACTTTCCTCTGCAGATATGCTGTCTGATACATCTGTGCAGATTCTGTGAAAGAAGGTTCATTCCACTTCCGGAAAAAGTAAGAAGCACCTCTGGTGTATAGAATGTTTCTCCTTCTGCCAGCGGATACGAGAACATCTCATCCTGCAGCCCCATAAGCGCACGTGTCTGTCCAAACTGATCTTTCAGTGTCTCACCTTTAAAATTTCCACTATATACGAAAGACATTGCATAACAATTTCCATATTGATCCGTCGTATTCTCATCTGCAAGAATCATCATCGGATTATACTGATGGCTCGAAGTTCCTCTCACACTTCCGATCACATGACTTCCATGTGTGACCGGCTCTCTCTGCATCGTTCTCTCCATTGCATGTCTTCCGTAAAATGTCAGAAGATCATATTTCCCCTGAACAAAATCCAGACATGCAGACTGCGCTTTCCTGATACATATCTTTCCTTCGCCACGATAAACGATCTTCTCGCTTCTTGTGATCACATCATAATCAGGAAGCACACCATACTGCAATGTAACTTCTACGCCTGTAACCGCATCTTCCATTACGATCTCCAGTGTCTGGCTCTCCGTCTCATCCGCATAGACTGCCGGAAGACCCGGAATCTTATATTTTCCATTGAAAATGTGATGCGAACGGTAACGCAGATCACACGCTGTACTTCCATCTGCATTTTCAACGATCAGTGCCGTACTTCTGTAATCTCCGGTTCCATAGGAAGGATACTCCTGCGGAAGTGCATCCATAGAATATGTTCTGTCATCCCCTGCATCAAACGGATTTCCAGAGAATCCCCTGTCATAATACGTCAGCAGATAATCCATGCAGCTTCCATCTGTTTTCTTTCCATAATACAGGTGCAGGAGGAACCCATAAGGGTCCACCTGCATCTGATATGTTGTATTCTTTGTCTGTATTGTAAATGTCCTGTCTGATTTACTGTAAACAATTCCCATTTTCCAGTCTCCTTTTTGTGTCTTTTATCCGATTTGTATTTTCTTATTTTACAGCTCCATTTACCACACCGTTCAAGATATGCTTCTGACAGATCAGATAGAAGATCAGGATCGGCAGAAGTGCCAACAGGTAAGAGGCAAATGCCAGGTTATAGTTCGTTCCAAACTGTGTCTGGAAATTAAGCTGTGCCAGCGGCAGTGTATTCTTTCCTGTGCCTGACATAATAACCAATGGTGTCATAACATCGTTCCACGTTCCAAGTGCTGTCAGAACCGCAACCGTTGCATGCATTGGTTTCATGATTGGAAAGATGATCTTCCAATAAGTTGTCCATGTACTTGCTCCATCCACGCATGCTGCCTCTTCCAGCGCTCCTGGAATGTTTGTCAGATATCCGGAATACAGCAGCACATTCATCGGCATATAAAATACCAGATATAAGATGATCACTCCGGCTCTGTTCGCAAGTCCCATCTGCGCTGTCTGTTTTACGACCGGCATCATCAGGATTGCAAAAGGTACGAACATACCACTGACAACATAAAAATAAATAAACTTATAAAATTTACTATGTGCCTTATTTCTTGCAATTGCATATCCAAGCAATGAATGAATCAGCATTGCAAGCACTACCGTCACAACTGTGATCAGCAGACTGTTTCCCAATGAGTTCCAGAAATCTGTCACTTTCATCGCCTCTGTAAAATTACTCAGACTGAAATGCTTTGGAAGCGATAAGATTCCTGCGACATCATTCGTCATTTCCGAAGGTTTCTTCAGCGCAATGACAACAGTCATATATAATGGAAATACTACAGTGATCAGCCCTGCGATCAAAAGAATCGTTACAGGCCAGTTTATTCTTTCTTTCCCAACTTTTTTCATTACAACTGTTCCTCCTTCTTACCGGTGATATTCAACTGCATTACCGAAATCACTACAATCACAATAAAGAAAATAACTGCATTTGCGCTTTGGAATCCAAACTGTCCACCACTCATTCCGTTATTATAGATCAGATATGAGATGGATTCTGTACTCTGGGCAGGACCTCCTTTTGTCAATGCCATGATCTGATCAAATACCATCAGGAAGTTTTTCACACTCAGAACCATATTGATAGAGAAAAATGGAATGATCAGTGGAAATGTCAGGTTCCTGAACTTCTTCCATCCTGTAGCACCATCAATGGCACCTGCTTCATATACATCCTCCGGAACCGTCTGAAGTCCTGAAATATAAATGATTGTGTTCATTGCTATCGACTGCCATGCACACACGATCACAATCGCGATCCACGCAAGATTTGTATTAGAAAGCATACTGGAACTAAATGTCTTACTTCCGATCATTTTTCCAAATACAGGGAGGATATACGTAAAGAAATAGTTGAAAATGTATCCTACCACCAGTGCTCCCAGTACATTCGGGATAAAATATGCACCCCTGAGTGCGCTTTTGAACTTGATCTTACTATTTAGTCCGAGTGCCATCAGAAGACTCAATACATTTGTCAAAATTGTCGCCGCAATTGCCAACTTAAATGTAAAGATATATGAGCCTCCGACTCTGGAATCGGTAAACAGATCTTTATAATTACGAAGACCTACCCAGTCGTAACTTCCGTATCCTTTAAAATTGGTAAAACTATAGATAACACCTTTGATCAGCGGCAGCGTATTGAAGCAGAAAAATAATGCAACAATCGGAATCGTGATCAGAAGAAATGTCCGCTTTCTATCATTTAATTTATTCTTTTTCATCGTACTAACTCCTTGAACTTCCGTATTACCAGTAACTTATCTGTCTTAGTCATTATGCGATTTCTCGTAATCTTCCACTTTACGGATAATATCACGATTATATCTTACCCAGTCTGTATCAAATTTCTTAAGAAATGCCTTGCTGTCTTTTTTCATCAGGAATGTCTGGATCTGTGCGTCTACCGCCATTTCCGATGGATAATAATGATCCTGATAGTCAGACATTTTTCCTTCTTTTATATATTCTTTCATTCCTTCAAGGGTTGATGGCAGTTCAAAATCTCCTTCTTTACAAGGAACCGCCTTCTGCGCATCCAGATATGCCTGTACATTCTCATCTTCCAGGAGAAAATCTAACACTTCATATGCTGCCTCTTTATTTTTGCAGTCTTGCATTACGCAGAACTGAAGATCTATTCCTGAGTTCAACTTATTTTCTTCCTTGTTATTATTTGCCGGCATTACAAATGAATCAATCTCCATATCCGGATTCACTGTCTGGATCTGTGGAATTGCATAACTTCCGATCGTATACATTGCGGACTCACCTTTTGCAAATGCCGTACACGCCCCGTTGTAATCATATGCAAACGGGTCATCCGGTCCATATGGAAGCAGCTCCAGCATACGTTCTGCCACTTCTTTATATTCCTTCGAAAATGTTGTCTTTCCACGGTTCACCTGTGCACACACATCTGCGGGTGCAAGATCTACCGCAACCGCATTCCACGGTGCAAGACAAGTCCATGTATCTTTAAATCCAAAATAAAATGGCTGGATTCCTGCATTCTGTATCTCCTGACACAGGCTCATGAGTTCATCCCATGTAGTTGGTATTTTCCATCCATGTTCTTCGAACATTTCCTTGTTGTAAAGAATTCCTGCTGCATTTGCAACGTATGGTACCGCATAAGTTCCTTTTTCCGGAACAAATTCTAGATTTTTATCAATTTCTTTGTATGCCTCTTTAATATCTTCCAGACCTTTATAGTCGGAAATATCCATCAACATGTCAGAATCGATAAAGTTTGAATAGTTCACGTCTCCTCCGATTCCAATAATATCCGGATTATCCTCCCGGATAAATCTCGTCTTCAAAACAGTCATTGCATCATTCGGAGATTCAATTGTAAGATGAATATCATCATGTGTACGGTTGAATTCTTCTTCTATTTTCTCAAATGTTTTTACTGCTTCCGGCTTATACTGCACAAGTTCTATTTCTGTCTTTCCTGTCTTCTCCTTCTGCCCGCATCCCTGCAGCGTCATAGCCCCAGCCATCGTAAGAACCAGTCCGGCACTTACCAGTTTCCTGTACTTCCTATGCATGTTTTTCAAACTCCTTTTGTTCCGTTCCTTCCTGATTTTGAACCTTTCCCGGGATATTTTCTTGTTTTCATCGTCAGGTTTTTTTATTTTTTATTTACAATTGAATTGTAACATACCCTTATGCGTCTATAAATATCATTATATTATATGTTTTATTGCAAAATGCGATTTTTCCCGTTATATATTGAAGTCATCTAGCATTTTGGTATATACTGTTTTAAAAAGGAGGATTCCTATGAGTAATCTTTTATTTTCCGTTTTCCCAAATGAAAATTTTGTTGATATCGGACTTTATCAGTATGGCTGGGAACAATGTGAACCTTCCCATTCTTTTGGACCTGCCGCCAGAAACCATTATATCTTTCACTATGTGATATCCGGAACCGGAACTTTAATGGCCGACGATTCTTCCGGCAATACAATAAAATATCAGGTGAAAAGCGGACAGGGTTTTATGCTATTTCCTAATCAGATCAATACTTACATCGCAGATCAGGATCTCCCATGGGAATATACCTGGATTGAATTTGACGGACTCCGTGCCAAAGAGATTGTCTCTACTGCCGGACTCAGTCCGGATCATCCGGTCTATCATGCCGGTTCGAAAGATCTCCGCAATGAAATGATGAACGAAATGTTATATATTACCAGACATTCCGGTTCCTCCTCCGATTCACCGTTCCATATAATCGGACATTTGTATCTCTTTTTGGATTATTTCATGCGTTCTGCTGCTACAGTGCGCATGAAGCAGAGTGGAAAGATCAGCGATTTTTACATCAAAGAAGCATTATCTTATATTGAGCAAAATTTTCAGAACAATATTACCATTGAAGACATTGCTTCTTTCTGTGGTCTGAACCGGAGTTATTTCGGAAAGATTTTTCACGATTCCATCGGAAAATCTCCTCAGGAATTCCTGATCAGTTACCGCATGACGAAGGCTGCAGAACTTCTGAAACTGACCTCTTTATCCATTGCAGATATCGGAAATGCCGTCGGATATCCGAATCAGTTACATTTTTCAAGAGCATTCAAGAATACCTATGGAACTTCTCCAAGAAGCTGGCGCAATGAAAATAAATTAGAACCTGATATGTAAAAAATCAAGCGGAAAAGGATTATTTTGATTTTAAAAATATTTTCCTTTTCTGCTTGATTTTTTTCTTTTTCTGGTATAATATACACATATAGCAAACATAGTATTAAAAACTACATGTCATATTTTCGACATTCAGGAGGTGCATGGCTATGGCAGAGCAGTTAAAAGAACACATTAAAGATCCGGGAAGTGCGATCACACATTTTATCGGAATGCTGATGGCAATATTCGCAGCAATCCCATTGCTTTTAAAAGCAGCACGCGAACCAAGTAAGATTTACATTATCGCAATTGCTGTGTATGCGGCAAGTCTGATCTTACTGTATGCGGCAAGCACAACTTACCATACATTCGATAAATCAAAAAAAGTAAATACCATTCTTAAAAAGATCGATCACATGATGATCAGCGTTCTCATCGCCGGAAGCTACACTCCGATCTGCCTGTTAGTACTTGGCGGCAGAACCGGGATCATCCTTCTTGCGATCGTATGGTCATTTGCCATCGCCGGAATCCTGATCAAAGCATTCTGGGTATACTGTCCGAAATGGGTTTCCTCCGTGCTTTATATCGGCATGGGCTGGACCTGCGTACTGGCATTTACACAATTGCTGAATTCTTTAAGTCCGGCGGCTTTCGTATGGCTGCTGGCCGGTGGTATCATCTACACCGTTGGCGGCGTAATCTATGCGTTGAAGCTTCCGATCTTTAACAGTAAGCACAAATATTTCGGAAGCCATGAGATCTTTCATCTGTTTGTGATGGCCGGAAGCGCCTGCCACTTTGTGGTGATGTATGCTTTTGTACTTTAATGAAATCCATATGAAAAAAGCTGCCGGTGGCAGCTTTTTTCACTTAATATCATTTATTTTTACTTATTCCGCGAGTTCGAATTCATTCTGGATCTTCTCTCCGATCTCGATCTGCTTATCCACACTCTTTTTCACATAAGTTTCCGTTTCCTTGGATCAGCAGTTCCTTTTCTCTCCGTGTCAACTGTTTGATCGCATATTCCCGGCTCATTGCCTCATTCTTCGTCTCATGTTCTTCGTAATACACAAGCTTCACCGGTCTTCTGGTCTTTGTGTATTTCGCACCTTTTCCACTGTTGTGTGCTTTTATCCTCTTATCCAGATCATTTGTCCAGCCTGTGTATAACGTACTGTCTGCACATTTTATGATATAGGTATAATTCATGTAGCTTTCCCCACTTATCCACAATCGGTCTGATTTTTCCTATAATAATCCACTTTATTTTATCTGTTATCCCGCGGAAAGTCAATTTTATCCACCCCTCAAAAAGAAGGACCGCACAAGAAAAAGACAGAGATTTCCGGGAATCCCTGTCCTTTTCTTTTAATCCTGATCCGCCGTATACTCCACCGGATTCACCGGCTGTCCGTTTTTGCGCATCTCAAAATATACATTACAGCCTTCTTTGCTGTAATACTTCGTCGGCTGGCTCACATAGCCAAGCACACTCTTCGCTTCTACATAGTCCCCGACCTTCACAGGTACTTCTTTCAGCTGTCCGTATAACAGCTCGTATCCGTTTCCGATGTCTACATTGACCGTTGTTCCCGTCTGTGCACTGACATCGATCGACTTGATGATCCCGGGTGCGCCGCAGAGTACCTGGTCTCCCTCTGCACCTTCGATGATCACGGCCGGATTATACTTATACTGATCCAGCGTCTGGAAATATACCGTCTTATCCATGCTGTAGCTCATGATCACAGCCCCGTTCACCGGCCATAGGATGTAGCTGTCTTCTGTAAAGTTGATATTATGACTCTTTCCTGCTGTTGCCTGGGTTCCCGTTCCATTCTGCTCGGACTGATCTGTCATTCCGGTTCCGTCTGATTCGTTTTTCTCATCAACGGTACTCTCATCTGCTGCGCTTTTCTTTGTACTGCTTCCGGTGTTCTCACTTTTTACTTTTGATGTTCCGGTTTCTCTTGTCAGATCGCTGTTCTCTTTGTTGTCTTTCTTTGTCTCTTCCTGCCTGCTTTTTTCTTCCGCCTTCGCCAGCTCATTTTTCTGCGTTTTCCTGTAATCGTTAAATGTATATGTTCCTGCTATTGCAATTGCTGCCACAAAACATAACACTGCTGCCACGGTAGCACGCCGTTTGGACATAGACGTTTTTTCGTTTTTCTTCATTTCATCACCACCTCTGACCATATTTTTGCCAGATCGTGATGTAGTTATACATTTTTTATAATTTCTGTCACTTCTTTTATATCCGTTCCTTTAAAAAAATATTTTAATATTTTTCTATATCCTTGTTTCTTTTTTGCCATCTCATTCGCTGTGTACTGGCTCATACCGATTCCGTGACCAGCTCCTCTTGTGGTTACTCTTAACTTTCCATTATAAGGTTGCAGCGTAAAACAACTGGAAGCCAGTTCATATTTATTTCTGAATTCTTCCCCGCTCATTACCTTGTCTCCCACGCGGATCTTCAATACATATCCCACGGAATCTGTCTCCTGTATCTCCACATCCAGCGTTTCGATACCTGTAGTTCCTTTATTTTCGCCTTTTTGTTCACTCTTCACTTCCAGTATCACCGTCTGTATCTCATTATCAGCATTTACATCCCCGGGGCATTCCACGATTTTCAGATAAGGATACTCTTCCTTTCCAAGCACCTCTTTTGCATCCCTTGTATATCCGTTACTCAGATTAAAAAATGGTGTCATTGCCAGATCTTTTCCATAGAACAGCACTTGTCCCGCAGTAGATTCCAGTGCGTTTTTTAACTTCCGGTAATTTTCCGCATACCGCATGCCCCATGCGGATTTCATCTGTTTTTCTGTCCAGAATTCGTCTTCCGCTTCTTCCGGCAGTGTACCGTCTCCACCGGCTTCCTGAATCATGCGATATACTTCTGTCCGAATGAGCACTGCCTGTGCGTTCAGCGCTTCTTTCTCATAATCTGCCGGCATATCCCTGGCCAGTACTCCGATACAATACTCCTCTACAGGCATCTTTCCATTTTTCTTTATTTTCACCATCGTTTCATCTGCTTTGGAAGCAGTGATAACCTTCGGTCCGTTTATAAATACGGTTATGATATACGGAAGCAGAACTATGATAAGCAGCCAGCAGCCGGCCTGTTTCACTTTTCCACCTATTCCCTTGTATCGTCTCATATATTTGCACACCTCCCCCAACGGCAGAGCCACTTTCCCCGTCCCCACTGGCACAAAAAAGCCCTCCCATACCTTATGGTATGAGAGGGTTTTTTTTAATATTCCAGTTCGTCCTCATTGATCACAACATGATCCAGATGCCAGATATCATCTACATATTCCTGGATCGTTCTGTCTGCCGAGAACTTACCGCAGCAAGCGGTATTCTTAAGAGCCATCTTAGCCCATTTGTCTGTGTCTTTGTAAGCTTCCATTGCACGGGCCTGTGCATCTGCGTAAGAACGGAAGTCTTTTAAGATAAAGTACATATCTGCTCTTGCACCGCCCTGATTGTTCAGAAGGCTGTTGTAAAGGTCACGATACATCTCTTTATCACCGTTTGCATAAGTTCCGTCTACCAGCTGGTCTACCACTCTTCTGATATCCGGATCGTTGTTGTAGATATCGTATGGATTATATCCACCGTTCTGCTCGTAGTTGATAACTTCGTCTGCACTCAGTCCGAAGATAAATGCATTGTCGATTCCAACTTCGTCTACGATCTCTACGTTCGCTCCGTCCATCGTTCCGAGTGTCGGTGCACCGTTCATCATGAACTTCATATTACCTGTTCCGGAAGCTTCTTTGGAAGCAGTAGAAATCTGCTCACTGATATCTGCTGCTGCGAAGATCAGCTCTGCGTTCGATACGCGATAATCTTCAATAAATACAACTTTCAGTTTGCCGTTGATGCTGCGGTCATTGTTGATCACATCCGCAACTGAGTTGATCAGTTTGATGATCTCTTTTGCACGGATATATCCTGCAGAAGCCTTTGCACCGAAGACGTATGTCTTAGGATAGAAGGACATCTCCGGATGCTCTTTGATCTGGTTATACAGATACATTACATGCAGGATATTCAGCAGCTGACGTTTGTATTCGTGCAGACGTTTTACCTGTACATCGAAGATTGATCTTGGATCTACTTCTACACCGTTGTGCTCTTTGATGTAAGCTGCAAGACGCTCTTTGTTCTTGAACTTGATCGTCATGAATTCTTTCAGAGCCTCTTCGTCATCCAGCCATTCCTTCAGTCCGCTCATCTTGGACAAGTCTGTAATCCACTCTTTTGTGCCGAGCTTCTCTGTTACCCAGTCGGCAAGCAGCGGGTTCGCATGCATAAGGAAACGTCTCTGTGTGATACCATTGGTCTTGTTGTTGAACTTCTCCGGCATCATCTGATAGAAATCTTTCAGTTCCTGGTTCTTCAGGATCTCTGTATGCAGCTTTGCAACACCGTTGACAGAATAGCCTGCAACGATCGCAAGATGTGCCATCTTAACCTGACCGTCCATCAGGATCGCCATCTTCTTTACTTTCTCTTCATTCCCAGGATACTGTGCTCTTACCTGCTCGACAAAGCGGCGGTCGATTTCCTGGATGATCTGGTAAATACGCGGAAGCAGTCTTGAGAACAGGTCGATCGGCCATTTCTCAAGTGCTTCTGCCATGATCGTATGGTTCGTATATGCACAGCATTTTGTTGTGATATCCCATGCTTCATTCCATCCGAGATTCTCCTCATCAAGAAGAATACGCATCAGCTCTGCTACTGCTACTGTCGGATGTGTATCATTCATCTGGAATGTTACTTTCTCCGGCAGTTTGCTGATATCACCATGTTTCTTTTTAAACTTTGTAATTGCAGCCTGGATACTTGCTGATACGAAGAAATACTGCTGTTTCAGTCTCAGTTCTTTTCCTGCGATGTGGTTATCATTTGGATAAAGCACTTCTACGATGTTCTTCGCAAGGTTCTCCTGCTCAACGGCTTTGTGATAATCTCCACGGTCAAAAGAATCTAACTGGAAGTCTACGATCGCTTCTGCATCCCAGATACGGAGTGTATTCACGATGTGGTTGCCGTATCCTACGATCGGATAATCATAAGGGATCGCCATTACAGATTCATAGTTCTCCTGAACGAAGTGTGTCTTTCCTGTCTCATCGTATTCCACACGGATATTTCCGCCAAAACGTACTTCTTTCGCATATTCCGGTCTGCGAAGCTCGAACGGGTTGCCGTCTTTTAACCAGTTATCCGGTGCTTCTACCTGATAGCCGTCTCTGATCTTCTGCTTGAACATACCATAACGGTAACGGATACCGCATCCATAAGATGCATATCCCAGTGTTGCAAGAGAATCCAGGAAACATGCTGCCAGACGTCCGAGTCCACCGTTACCAAGTGCCGGATCCGGCTCCTGATCCTCGATCACGTTCAGGTCGATTCCCATCTCTTCCAGAGCTTCTTTTACTTCCTTATATGCCGTCATGTTGATCAGGTTGTTTCCGAGAGCTCTTCCGAGCAGGAATTCCATGGACATGTAATATACGGTCTTCGGATCGTCTTTCTCATACTGTTTCTGTGTTGCAAGCCAGTCATCGATGATGGCTTCCTTTACAGCATAAGAAACTGCCTGGAACAACTGCTGCGGAGTTGCCTCTTCTACTTCCTTACGGAACAATGTCTTTACATTGTTCCGTACATCTCTTTTAAATACGTCTTTTTCAAATCTTGGATTATACATTTTCTACTTCCCTTCTAAAAAACTGGGCTTTGATTATCTCTTTTCCACACCGATTGTTACAGCTTCTCCATTGATCTTCCACTCTTTCGTGTAGCCTGCTGGTGTTGCTTTTGTAACTTCCAGTGCAAGTGTTTCATCTGCGATCGTAGATGCATTGTCTGCAAATACTTTCTCTGCTTTTTCTGTACCTTCATAAGATACTGCGATCTTATCCATAACTTCGAATCCGGCTTCCTTACGCATGGTCTGTACTTTACTGATGATCTCACGTACAAATCCTTCTTCCAGAAGTTCTTCGGAAAGGTTTGTATCCATAACAACTGTAATTCCGTTGTCATTCTCAGATACATATCCCGGCATCTGTGCAGATTCGATCAACAGATCTTCGCGGAACAGAGTCACTTCCTGTCCATTGATATCAAGCTTCAGGGCATCTGTAGCATTTAACTCATCCATTGCTGCATTTCCTTCGAGGTTATCGAGTGCTGCTTTAATACCTCCTAACATTTTACCATATTTTGGTCCCACTGTCTTTAACTGAGGTTTAAAAGTATATGAAGTAAAGTCACGAACATCTTGTGTAAATGTTACATTCTTTACATTTAATTCATCTTTTACGATGTCTTTGTAAAATTCCGGTACTTCAAAATCAGCTTTTACATACATCTGTCCGATCGGCTGACGGTTCTTGATATTTGCAGTATTTCTGCATGCACGTCCCATAACAACCATCTTCAGAACGTTGTCCATATTAGCTTCCAGCTCTGTATCGATGTGTGCTTCATTTACAACCGGGAAGTCACACAGATGGATACTTTCCGGAGCGCTCTCGTCCACGCTTCTTACCAGGTTCTGATAGATCTCTTCTGTCATGAACGGGATCATCGGAGCTGCTGTCTTGCAGATCTCAACCAGTGCTGTGTACAGAGTCATGTAAGCATTGATCTTATCCTGTTCCATTCCCTTAGCCCAGAAACGTTCACGGCTACGTCTTACATACCAGTTACTCATATCGTCTACGAAGCTCTGAAGTGCCTTTGCAGCCTCCGGAATCTTGTAGTTGGACAGATCATAGTCTACTGCCTTGATTGCTGAATTGAGCTTAGACAGAAGCCATTTATCCATAACGGACAGCTTGTCGTATTCCAGTGTGTATTTCGTCGCATCGAAATCATCGATATTCGCATACAATACGAAGAACGCATAAGTGTTCCACAGTGTTCCCATGAACTTTCTCTGTCCTTCTACAACGGCTTTTCCATGGAAACGGTTCGGAAGCCATGGTGCACTATTGACATAGAAGTACCAGCGGATCGCATCTGCTCCGTATTTCTCCAGTGCGTCGAATGGATCAACTGCATTTCCTTTGGACTTACTCATCTTCTGACCATTCTCATCCTGCACGTGTCCAAGTACGATAACGTTCTTGTATGGTGCTTTGTTGAAGATCAGTGTAGAGATTGCAAGCAGTGAGTAGAACCATCCACGTGTCTGGTCAACAGCCTCGGAGATGAAGTCTGCAGGGAACTGCTTTTCAAATAACTCTTTATTCTCAAATGGATAGTGATGCTGTGCAAATGGCATAGATCCACTGTCGAACCAGCAGTCGATAACTTCCGGTACTCTGTGCATCTGCTTTCCGCAGCATGGGCACTTGATCGTTACTTCGTCGATGTATGGACGGTGAAGTTCGATCTCATCCGGGCAGTTGTCGGACATTTCTTTCAGCTCTTCGATACTTCCGATCGAATGCTGGTGTCCGCATTCACACTCCCAGATATTCAGTGGAGTTCCCCAGTAACGGTTACGGCTGATACCCCAGTCCTGAACGTTCTCAAGCCAGTCGCCGAAACGTCCTTTACCGATGCTTTCCGGAATCCAGTTGATTGTATTGTTGTTGGCGATCAGGTCATCTTTTACTTCTGTCATCTTGATGAACCATGATTCACGAGCGTAGTAGATAAGTGGTGTATCACATCTCCAGCAGTGTGGATAACTGTGCTCGAACTTCGGTGCATCGTAGAGAAGTCCGCGTCCGTCGAGGTCTTTTAATACTTCCGGATCAGCCTTCTTAACGAATAATCCGGCAAACGGAGTCGTCTCTCCCATGTTACCTTTTTCGTCTACCAGCTGAACGAACGGCATATCATATCTACGTCCGACCTTGGCATCGTCTTCACCAAACGCAGGAGCGATATGAACCACACCGGTACCGTCTGTCAGTGTTACATAGGTATCGCATGTAACGAAGAATGCTTTCTTGTTCTGCTTGGAAGCGCAGTCGTAAGCACACTGGTATAATGGCTCATACTCTTTGTATTCGAGATCTTTTCCTTTGTATGTCTCAAGGATCTCGTAAGCCTTTGTTCCGTTTTCTTCATCGGCAAGTCTGCCAAGTACGGTATCGAGAAGTGCAACAGCCATGTAATAAGTATAGCCGTCGGCAGCTTTTACTTTCGCATAGTCTTCTTCTGGGTTCACACAGAGTGCGATGTTAGACGGAAGTGTCCATGGTGTTGTTGTCCATGCGAGGAAATATGCATCCTCTCCTACTACTTTGAAACGAACGATCGCTGAACGTTCTTTTACATCTTTATAGCCCTGTGCTACTTCCTGTGCAGAAAGCGGAGTTCCGCAGCGAGGACAGTATGGCACGATCTTGAATCCTTTATACAGGAGCTTCTTGTCCCAGATTCTCTTGAGTGCCCACCACTCAGACTCGATAAAGTTATTATCATATGTTACATATGGATCATCCATATCAGCCCAGAAACCTACGGTATTAGAGAAGTCTTCCCACATACCTTTGTATTTCCATACGCTCTCTTTACATTTCTTGATGAATGGTTCCATACCGTATTTTTCGATCTGGTCTTTTCCGTCCAGTCCGAGAAGCTTCTCAACTTCCAGCTCTACCGGAAGTCCATGTGTGTCCCATCCGGCCTTTCTTGGAACTTCGTATCCCTTCATGGTACGGTATCTTGGGATCATATCCTTGATAACACGTGTCAGAACGTGTCCGATGTGCGGTTTTCCGTTGGCTGTCGGAGGGCCGTCGTAGAACATATAGATCTCGTTGCCTTCACGGTCACGCATACTTTTTCTGAAGATGTCATTGTCTTCCCAGAATTTCTCTGTCTGTTTTTCTCTGTCTACAAAATTAAGATCCGTAGAAACTTTCTTATACATATTTACCTCCATAAAATTAAAACATAAAATAAAAAAAGCTTCCGCCCTGTATAGGACGAAAGCTGTACTTACGTTTATAAACCACCTAACATACCATCATATGTCTTCCCTGTAACGGAGGAATACCGTCAGTTTTTACTCAGTCACTTACCGAAACCTTTCAAAATCTGCAACTCAGAAGTGATATTCAGATATATCTTACTTGCACCGGACTTCCACCATCCCCGGCTCGCTGCTGCGTTCTGTTATATCCTACTGTCTTCGTCAGCGCTTTTCATATCTTTTATTATATGCAACAATCCTAAAATTCGTCAAGGGGTTTTACCTTATTTTTCATGTATCCTCTGTCTTTTATCTTCTCCGGCGTATCAATACAACAATCAGGCTGACGATCAGGATCACCAGTGCCACACATCCCCCGGCTATCATATATTGTTCCGAAGCTGATTTCCCGGCAAATTTCTTCTGACTGAACGCCCATGCTGCTTTTGCTTTCTGCACAAAATTCGTCCAGATGCTCTTTGCACTTGATTTTCCACCGGAGTTCTTCGTTGTCCCGGAGTTATCCACACATTCTTTCCTTGTACTTATTTTCTGCAGATATTCTTCCGTGAACTTTGCTGTCGCACTTCCTACCGGATGTCCGTCATAAGTATATTGGATCGTTCCTTTTCCGGTCTTTTCATCTACGTCTGTAATCTCATAGTCTGTATCTTTGTATGAGACATCCTTCGGCAGGATCACATAGCCATCTTCCAGCGGCTGGTACTCATTCCCTCCCGTCTGTGCGGATCCGGCATTCTCACTTTCATCCGATGCCGTTATAAATTCTTTTACTTCTGCCGGTTTCTTCTCATCTGCCACCGGAATCTTCTGGAAATTATTAAATACATATTCGAACAGATTCTTTGTATCCGGATATATATTCGCTCCATGCGTCCTGAGTACGACACATACCAGTTTCATATTGCCGTTATCGGCCATGGTGATCAGTGTGGATAAGGCATTGGATGTATATCCCGTCTTTCCTGCGACCGCATACTGGTAATAATTTTTATTTTCTTTTATAAGCATCTTATGATGCTGCGGAAATACGTGCTCTTCCGTCGTATCGGATGCCGGGATCGTATAACTCTGCTCCTGACAGATCTTTAAGAATTCCGGATAACGCCAGATCTCCCTGCCGATCAAAGCCATGTCACGCGCACAGGTATAATGATTGTCATCATGAAGCCCGTTCGCATTGACAAAGTTCGAGTTCTCCCCGCCGAGGCTTTTGCATTCCTCGTTCATCTGCTGTATGAACCAGTTGTAATCGTGCCCGGCATTCTTCCCGACATTTTCCGCGACCGCATAGGCTGCTTCATTTGCCGAGGCAAGCAGTGTCGCATACAACGCCTGTTCCAGTGAGATCACATTTCCTTCTTTTAATCCTACGGAAGAATCTCCCGGCTGCATAAAAGATATACAGTCATTCGAAAATGTTACCTGGTCTGACAGGCTGCCATATTTTAATGCGATAAGGCTGGTCAGAACTTTTGTGATGCTGGCAGGATATTCATGCCCGTCAATATTCTTCGCATATAAGATGCTTCCGGTTCCTGCATCCATCACGATCGCTGCTTCTCCGTATGTTCCCGGTCCCTGCGGCCAGCTCTTCCAGCTGTTCGACTGGATCTCCATCTTATAAGCATCTTCTTCTGCCTTCTTCTCCAGCTCTTCCGGAGTCATGTCTTCTTCTTTTTTCTCTTCTTTCTGGGTATCATCTGCCGCTGCGTCTGCTGCCTGCGCATTCCCGGTGCTGTCCGGCTCCGCATATACCGTACTGTGCGGTATCCCTGATGTCACCGCAAGTATCACCGCAAGAACTACGGCTGCTATCTGTTTTTTCCCCCGCATAATTTCTATTCTCCTCTGTCGTTTCGTTATGGTCTTCCCATATACCACTCAATCTTTCCTTTAATATCGGACACCTTCACCGTTCCGATCTCCCGCGAATCTCTGGATACTTCTCTGTTATCTCCGAGGACAAATACCTCTTTGTCTCCGACTCTCAGTGGATATGTGATCTTTGACGACTTCTTTTCTGTCGTTCCTATCTCTCCGTCGTATCTTACTTCTTCTCCGTTTACATATACTTTGCCATCCTGGATATTAACCATGTCTCCGGCCACAGCTATGACCCGCTTTACATAATCCTCTCCGGATGGCCGGGCGATCGCCACAATGTCTCCGGCCTTATATTCCTTACATCTTCTGTTATATATAACGATGTCCTTGTCATGAAGTGTCGGATACATCGAATTCCCATCAACAGTCGAGATTCCCATCAGCATATAGAAGATCAGGATCACCACTGCTGCTATCCCCAGAAACTGCAATGTCACGATCAGTCTCTGGATGCGCATCTCTTTCTTTTTCTTTCTGCGCGTCTCGGGATCTACATCTTCCAGCACTTTCTTCTTGATTGCATCTATCTCCATATTCTATCCTTTGTCCTTTTCCTGTCTTTCCTGCGTCTTATTCCACGCGTTCTCTATTATAATCCTTTTCCCCGGTTAACTCAACAAAAAAGAACGGCCGCCCCTTTTCCCTGCCTTAATGTTCAGAAAAAAGGATCACAGTCCTTTTTCCGGTCCGTGATCCTTTTCTTGATTTTTATTACTTTTTTGTTACTTTGGCATGTACTTACTTTTCAACTGTCTCTGCTGTAGCTGTGGCTGTTGTTCCACCTGCTTCAACGGAATCTCCCGCATACAGATCTGAGAGCTGGTCTTCATAATCGTTCTGTTCTCTCTTCAGATCATGGCGTTTTGCTATCCATACGATGATCACTGCAAGCAGTATGATCAATGCAAGGAGGTCCCACCAGCAAAAGCCGAGTCTTGAATGTGCTATGATATATCTCATACTCTTACCTCCTTTATGCCTCTACATTGCTTTCTGCCTGTACCGTATTCTCTTCTCCGGTCATTCCCTGTCCTTCGCGGATTTCCTGAATCTTCTTATCCAGTTCCTCTTCGAAGTCATTCTGACGCTTTTTCTGATTCGTGTGATGCACCAGGATCATGATGATCAGTATTACCACAACGATCAATGTCGGTATATCCCAGGAATGCGTTCCCAGATTATGCACAAATTCAAAATAACGCATATTCTTACCTCCTTTTCTCTGCTGTTCTCACTTACATCTGTTCCTGTTCTTTTGTCGTCGGAAGACCTCTTCTTGCAAGTTCAAGATCCAGTTCTTCTCTTGCTTCGAACATCTTCTTCTGCCGTTTTTTCATGTTATGTGTATAGAATCCATACAGGATCGCTGCCAGTAACATGATCAGGAAATGAAGGATACAACATTTGTGATCGTCGAGTTTCTGTTTTGCTAATGGTACATCTTCATCATCGTTATTCAGTACTTCCCGTACATCTGATGCAATATGCTCTGCTCCATCTGCGATGGCCTCTGCAGCTCTTGTAATGATGTTCGTGCTGCGTGCCGGTGTCTGGTTCGCCGGTGCTGACGGTGTTGACGGTGCCGGATTGGCCGGTGCTGACGGTGTCGCAGGTGTCGGATTGGCCGGGTTCGCCGGTGTTGTACCCGGTGTTGCAGGTGTCGCTGTAAATCTTGCTGTAAATGTCATCTCACCTGTGATCTCATAACGGATCGTCGGGTTCGCCGGTGTCCAGCTTAAGCTTGACTGATCATATCCTGCATCTGCTGTTGCATTTGCAATCTGCAGTAATGAGAGATGTCCCACTCCATTTTCTGCCGGTTCATTATTTTCATCAAATAATGTAACTACTGCATGATCAATATTTACGGTTCCATTTACTGCTTCAAATTTTACGACTGCCTGATATCTGTCAGGAATGTTGTCCGGCTGATCCGGATTAGCCGGATCGGTTCCGATTGCATCTTTGTAGTAAACAAATGTTACGGTTACGTCTTTTTCTTCGATGGTTACTCTCTCTGCAGCCGGATATGCTGTATATCCATTTACTTCTTCTGCATTCAAAAGCTTCATTGTTCCCGGTTTCAGATTCTCAATATCGTAATCTTCCGGAAGCGCTGCGCTACTCTCTTCTCCATCTGCAAATACATGTGTTACATGGATGTCATATACATCCTCAACGTCTACAGGTACTTCCGGTGTCACCGGTGTCTCACCCTCACCCTTTGCAACTGCCGCATTGGTGATCGTGTTGCCGCGGTCTTCTTTTTCAACCGTGTACTCTGCTGTGATCGTTGCTTCTTTTCCAGGTGCAAGTGTATCTAATGTTACGTTAGCTCCATCGATCGTTCCCTTCGCACCTTCGACCTTTGTGATGACTGCTGATCCTGCAGCATTCATCCGGTCTTCTACCAGAACGTTGTTCTGCGTTGTGTTACCGGTATTCTTCACGGTAATCTCGTACTCAACTGTATCACCGATCTGATATTCCTCTTTCTTATCGGTTACTTTCTTGGTAATTGTCATTGCCGGATTCTTCTGATCCACCGGATCCTCTGTCGTGCCAGGTGTTACGCCCGGTTCCGGATTCTTTGGATCTGTTGTCTTGCCGGCTGCTGTTGCTTCATTTACTACAGTCTTGCCAAGATCAGATTCTTTTACCGTATAACTTGCTTCAAATGTTGCTTCCTCACCCGGTTTGAAATTGCCATCAATCTTGAATGCCTTATCACCTGTATTGCCGGTCAGTTCATCAGATACTGTCACATCTGTCAATGTTAAGTTACCTGTGTTCTTAGCGGTAATCTTATAAGTGATCTTTTCGCCGAGTGCATAAGTCTTACCGTTCTTTGGTGTACTTGTTGTTTCTTTGGTTACTGTAATCTGTGGATTACTTTCTTCTGTTGTAACTGTCTTCTCACCTTCGCCTGTAATGTCTTTTCCGCCAGGTTCTTTACCTGTTGCTGTCGCATGGTTTTCAACCTTACCTGCGATGATGTCTTTCTCAGTTACCGTGTATGTGGTTTTCTTTGTTACTGTCTCGCCCGGTTTGATGTTACCAAGTGTCCAGTCGTCTCCTGTCAGGGAATCTTCCAGTTTTACTCCGCTGATCGTTACATTTCCATTATTCGTTACAGTAATGGTGTATGTGATCTTGTCACCGAGTTTTACTTCGCCGGTCTTGTCGGAGGTCTTAATTACGGTTAATCCCGGATTCGGTGTCTCTACAGGATCTTCTTTTTCACCAGGTGTTACCGGTGTCTCTTCTTTCTTCGGATCTGGATTCTCTGCTTCTCCGGTTGCGTTGTTGACAACTTTTCCGGCTATTACATCTGCTTCTGTCACTACGTAACTTGTTTCAAATGTCTGCTTCTCTCCAGGTGCGAATGTATCGATCGTCCATGCATTCTCTCCGGCATTGCCTGTGAGTGCATCTTCAATCTTCACATTTGTAAGTGTCAGGTTACCATCATTCTCAACTGTGATCACGTAATTGATCGTCTCACCAAGCTTGTAAATGTGATTTTTGCCTGCGTCTTTTGTTACCTTTGTGATGGTCATGTGTGGTCTGGATTCTTCGAACTTATCAACGGTATCCGTTCCTGTATATTCCTTATCCACGCCACTGAATGTTGCTTTTACATTATTTGTAAATGTTCCATTTACGATGTCTGCTTCTGTCACTTTGTAAGTTGCAGTTGCTGTTATCTCTTTTCCAGGTTTTACATTTTCAAATGTAGTCTTGTCAAGTGTTACGCCTTCCTGCTCTTCCAGAGTGATCGTCTTGGCTTCGTCATAGATGTTCTTTACAGTAATCGTAAATGTGATAACGTCGCCGGCTTTGTATGTCTTGTCTGTGTCATGTGTCTTGTTCACTACCAGTGAAGGTGTAACCGGATTCTCCGGTGTTCCGTCTGTTACGGTTAAGGTTCCGATATTCTCTTCTACCTTGTAGTTGGACTTCTTAGCGGTGTATTTATTCTCGCCCTTCTTAGCCCATGTCATCTGATAGCTGTTTGCTGAACTTCCGACATATGTCTGTGTACCTGTTACGGTGAATTCATATGTCTCACCAGCTACGATACCGTCTACCCGGCCCGGAGCTGTCAGTGGCTGATCATTAAATGCTCTTGTATCGGAATCTGTTGTAATGATTACTGCCTTCGGTGTGATCTGATAGGTCTTATCTACTGTTCCGGTGTAGTTACCTTTTCCAGTGATCGTCACTTTGATCTCACCTGTTACATTTGTAAAGTCATCTTTGCTATAACTTACTTCGTAATCTGTTCCTTCTTTCAGCTCGTTTCCATCTTTGTCTTTTACGCCCGGTGTCCACTTATGCTCTTTGCCATCATAAGTTGCATCTGAAGGATTATCAATGGTGACATCCTTATAGCTCTCCGGATTGTTCGGATCTGGTACGATAGACTGCTTTGTCACTTTCAGTGTTCCAACGCTGTCGCTGACTGTGTAGTTTGTCTCTTTTGCTGTTCCGTCCCATGTCAGTGTGTAAGTATTCTTGCTGTTACCTACTTCTGTCTGGCTTCCGGTTGTTATAAATGTTGCTGTCTCACCGTTTACAAATCCTGTAATGCTTCCTTCTGCTGTCAACGCGTTTCCGTCATAGACTTTCTCTGCCCTCGGTGTTGTGATTGTCAGTGCTGCCGGTGTAACTTTAATCGTTCCATCGATCTTCGTAATCTTCAGCTTATCTGTTACATCTTTGCCCTGTGCATTTCTGATCACAAGTTTGTCTGCTGTTGCTTTTACTGGAAGCTTGGTAACATCAGTTGCTGTTGCACTTGATTCTGCTGTTTCCAGTGTATAGCCTTCCGGAAGTTTACTTACCGTAACTGTTGCTCCATGAGCATGTCCTGTATATGTAAATGTTCCGCCTGTTGTTGTTACTACGATTTCTTTGGCATTTTCTGTAACTACTAACGTTCCGATCTCTTTGGATACGATCTGGTAGTTGGATTTCTTTGCAGTTCCGGTCCATTTCAGTGTATACGTATTCTTGCTGTTTCCTACCTCTGTCTGGCTTCCGGTTACTTTGAAATCTACGGTCTCGTTATTCACAAGTCCTTCAATCTTACCGTCTGCTGTCAGTGGTTTTCCGTTATAGACTCTCTCTGCACCATTTGTCTTAATACTTACAGATGCCGGTGTGATCTGATAACTCTTTGTTACACTTCCTGTGTAGTTGCCTTTTCCTGTAATCGTTACTTTGATAGCTCCTGTCACATTCGTGTAATCTTTCTTGTTATAACTTACTTCGTAATCTGTTCCTTCTGTCAGCTCGTTTCCATCTTTGTCTGTTACGACCGGTGTCCACTTATGCTCGTTGCCATCATATGGCACATCGGAAGGATCATCAATTTTAATGCCCTTGTAGTTTGGAACTGGATTCTCCGGATCCGGTCCTGGTATGATGGACTGTTCTGTAACTTTCAGTGTTCCAACGCTGTCGCTGACTGTGTAGTTTGTCTCTTTTGCTGTTCCGTCCCATGTCAGGGTGTAAGCATTCTTGCTGTTACCTACTTCTGTCTGGCTTCCGGTTGTTGCGAATGTTGCTGTCTCTCCATTTACAAATCCGCTGATCGTTCCGGCTGCTGTTAATGCATTTCCGTCATAGACTTTATTTGCATCCGGTGTTGTGATTGTCAATGCTGCCGGAGTTACGACAATTGTTCCGTCTACCTTTTTGATATTCAGTTTGGCTGTTACATCTTCACCGGCTGCATTTCTGATCACAAGTCTGTCTGCTGTTGCTGCCACACCGCTTGCATCTGTAACATCTGTTGCTGTTGCACTTGACTCTGCTGTTTCCAGTGTATAGCCTTCCGGAAGTTCACTTACCGTAACTGTTGCTCCATGAGCAAGTCCTGTATATGTAAATGTTCCACCTGTTGTTGTTACTACGAGTTCTTCTGCATTTTCTGTAACTACTAATGTTCCGATTTCTTCGGATACGATCTGGTAGTTGGATTCCTTTGCAGTTCCGGTCCATTTCAGTGTATACGTATTCTTGCTGTTACCTACCTCTGTCTGGCTTCCGGTTACTTTAAAATCTACGGTCTCGTTATTCACAAGTCCTTCGATCGTTCCGGCTGCTGTCAATGGTTTTCCGTTATAGACTCTCTCTGCACCATTTGTCTTAATACTTACGGATGCCGGTGTGATCTGATAACTCTTTATTACACTTCCTGTGTAGTTGCCTTTTCCTGTAATCGTTACTTTGATAGCTCCTGTCACATTCGTGTAATCTTTCTTGTTATAACTTACTTCGTAATCTGTTCCTTCTGTCAGCTCGTTTCCATCTTTGTCTGTTACGACCGGTGTCCACTTATGCTCGTTGCCATCATATGGCACATCGGAAGGATCATCAATTTTAATGCCCTTGTAGTTTGGAACTGGATTCTCCGGATCCGGTCCTGGTACGATGGACTGTTCTGTAACCGTTAATGTTCCAAATTCAATTGATACATTGTAGTTACTTTCTTTTACAGTATCATTCCATTTCACTGCGAATTTGTTCTCGCTGCTTCCAACTTCTGTCTGGCTTCCGGTAAATTCATAAACAACTCCTGCTTTATCACTTTCTGCCCAGCCGTTTTCTGTTTCCAGTGCTGCATTTCCATTGACAAGTGCTTCTCCATCGTAGACTTTATTCAGGTTTGCACTCTTCAATGTAACTTCTGCTTTGTTAATTACAAGACTTCCGTTTTCAACTTTTACTGCGAACTGTTCTGTTACATCATTTCCTTTTGCATCTTTTACAATGGCTGTTCCTGTAATGTTATTCGGGTAGGTTCCTGCATTCTTCTGTTCCGGATCTCCGGTTGTCAGGCCACTTACTGTGTACTTCTTTCCGTTGATCGTGAACTCATTGCTTTCTACACCTTTCGCACTGTGCATCTTACCATTGTATGTTGTGTTTGTGCTGTTCGCTTTTACCGTAATCTCATACTTCGCACTACGATTTGTTACAGTTAATGTTCCTTCTGTCTTGCTGATCGTGTAGTTGTTAATGTTTGTATTTGCTCTCAGCGCATAGCTGAATGTGTTGCTACTGCTTCCTACCAATGTCTGGCTTCCGGTAAATGCATAGTCCGCTCCTTCACCTTCTGCCCAGCCTGTTTCTGTTGCAAGTGCTGCATTTCCATTGACAAGTGCTTCTCCATCGTACTCTTTACTCAGATCCGCACTCTTTAATGTAACTGTTGCCTTGTTAATTACAAGACTTCCATTTACAGTTTTGACTAAGAACTGATTTGTTACATCATTTCCATCTGCATCTTTTACGACTGCTGTTCCTGTGATGTTGTTCGTATAAGTTCCTGCATCCTTCTTTACCGGATCTTCTGTTTTCAGTCCTTCTACTGTATATACGTTTCCGTCTACTGTAAAGGTCGTACTCTCCAGTCCGATCGCACTGTACTCAGTTCCATTGTATGTTCCTGTCGTACTGTTCGCTTTTACTGTAATCTCATACTTCGCATCACGATTTGTTACGGTTAATGTACCATTCTTCGTTGTTATATTGTAGTTCTTTTCTTTCGTAGCTTTTGTCAGTGTATATGTAAATGTATTCTCACTGCTTCCTACTACTTTCTGGCTTCCTGTAACATTATAAGTTGCACCTTCACCTGTAATAAATCCATCACCACTTACAGTTACTTCCTTCTTTGTAAGGGCTTTTCCATCATACATCTTACTTGCAGTTGCTGATGTTAATTCAACATTTCTTGGATTGATCACAATCTGTGCACTTGACTGTAATGTTGTAGTTGTCTTTCCAACCGTAACATTCTGTCTTACGTATACCGTGTAAGTTCCTGCATCTGTAAAGCCAGGATTTTTTTCAGACCAGTTTTTGTTATCTGTACTGTATTCCATCTTTCCGGTCTTAATGAACTTCTTAGCCTGTTCTACATATTCTGCATTAAGATTCAGACCTTCATTAATTGCAATGTCAGCTGTTATCTGACGGCTGGATCCGTTGTATGTATATGTTCCACCTTTTGCTGCAATACTTGCCCATAATGCATCCAGTGTATAAGCCTGATCTTTATTACCCTCACCGGTTTTATAAATATAGGTAAGCTCATCTCCCGCCTTTCGAATTGCTGCACTCTGGTCTCCACGTTCTTTATCCAGCCAGCCGATAAATGCATGTCCTTCTGCCGTCGGCACATTAGCGATCACTTTATATTTATCGCCATAACTGTAATGCACTTTTTCTGCATACTTTGGAAGCCCCTGTCCCGATGTTCCACTTACTTCCAAATTGTCAGGCATTCCACCTTTCCAACTAGCATTTTTTAAGGATAAATAATATCCAAACTTTCCAGCTTTCTGCTTCCATGTTCCTGTCAGTGTTACATTCTTTGCCGGCATTGTAAATGTGCCATCTTTTAATGTTACATCCTGACTTGTCCAGCCTCCAAATGTATATCCCGGTACATCTGCCACTTCTGCCACTTTCACTTCGGAATCAAATTTATGTTTTCCGATTTCCGGCAATTTTGCACCGTCCGGAACCTCTCCTGTAAACTGGTATGTTACATTGTAAGTTTTTGCTTGGAATATCGCAGTATAGCTTCCGGCTTTTTCATCCGGCCGATAGAAATTATCAGTGGATACCTGTTTTCCATTCGCATCCTGCCATTCTACAAATTCATATCCTTCTTTTGCATTTGCAACAGAACCTTTTGCTGTTGCTCCATCTTTTACGATCTCGTGGCTTCTGCTTACAGTACCCCAATCTGTGTTATTGGATTTATAACTGATTGCTGTACTGGCCGGAATCCATTTTGCAACAAATGTAACATTGCTTGGCGGCATCTCAAAGGATTCTCCACCATAATATGTTGTTCCGTTATATTCCCAGCCTGCGAAGATATAATCTGTTCTTGTCGGCTGTGGAGCTGTTGCAACCGTTACTTTCTGTCCATTTACTGCAGTAAGTGTTTCAGAGTTCGGTGCATTTTCGCCTCCGTTAGCATCGTATACAACATTGAACTTCTTAGGTTTTACAATTGCCCGCACCAGATAATGATTTGTTGCATTAGTTGTAAAACTAACATTAATACCGCCTGTCGGAATCTCTTTATAAGTCTTGTAAACATTTCCGGTTCCCGCATCATTTTTATAAACCAGTACCTTTTCAACTTCATAACGGGATTCATCACAATTAAATTTTATTTTTCCATATTCACCATTAGAAGCATTGTCGTATCTCATAGTTCCAGAATTATATACTACAGTTGTATTGTCTGCATCATCCTTCGCTACAACCTCTATTCTAATAGTCTGTCTATTATGAGCTGGATTTACGCCATCATTATATGGCCAATCTCCTAAGATGACTTTAACATCTGTATCAGAACTGCTATCACCTTTGCGTACGGATTCACAAAAGTCAACAATGCTTTTTGCTCCTACGTTTTTCCAATTATTTCCACTGTCAGATGTCGAATATTGTATATTCCCATTATTGTATCGGAAACGTTTTGCTGTTGTCACTTTTTTAATGTTTGTCCATGAACTACCCGCTGAGATCCAATTTCCAACTCGGATATCTCCGGTTGTAACATATCCTTCTACCGACTTATGAACGCTAGATGCATTCACGACCGTTCCATCTTCCGGCAGGTAGAATATGTATGTCTTTCCCTCATCCTGATTTGTAACCCATACATGAACCGTTACACTCTGAGGTTCCTTTTCATATACTGTTACTTCCTGCGTTGCATATTTTCCACTTGCGGTGTTCTCAACACGAATGACCGCTGTTCCCTGCCCTTTTGCAGTAACATTTCCTGTCTGGTCAACTGTTGCTACATTTTTATTTGAGCTTGACCATGTAAGTTCCTTGTCTTCTGCATTCTGCGGCTCAGCAACTGCAGTTAACTGTACTGATTCATTCTTTGTTAAATAATCCTTGTTGTATCCGTTGATTGTAATGCCTGTCACAGATACCGGATTAATCTGGATCACTACAGAATCTGTATATTCCGCATTTGCTTCTGATGTTCCTGTAATTGTTACGATTCCTGTCTGTAAAGTTGTAACAACTCCATTTTCATCTACTGTTGCTGTATCGTCATCAGAAGATTCCCATGTAACTTTCTTGTTGGAATAATTATCTGGTTTAATGATTGCCTTTACATTTACTGTATCCCCTACCGTTACACTCGTTCTGTCAGCACCTACATAGAAGTCTGTCATAACTTCTTCTGCCGCTGCCTGCACCTTCGCCGCCGGCTCACCGTCATCATCCGCATCCTCCGACTGCTCATCGTCACTCTTATGCTGATCGCCGTTCGATGTAGATTCTGCTTTTTTCACCTCTTCTTTTACATAAGTAATCGAATAGGTTCTCTCGGCTGTGATATTCTTTACTTCATATTTATATACGTTGTTGTTTACTGCCTTCGGCTCTATCGTTGTTCCGTTCTGATCTGTAACCTTCGCAACTTTATAAGTATCTTTTGCAGTGATCTCGAAGTTGAATTCTTCTCCTTCTTTTACTTCTTTCACGTACTTATTTTCGCTGTTGTAAGTTACATCTGCCTTATTGCCGTCAGATCCCCATGCTTTGATGGTTCCGCCGTCAACATCGGATTTCTGGATCGTGACATGATAGGTCTTCTCCTCCGGTGTCTCCTGTGCAGGCTCTGTACCTGAAACTGCCTGAGTATTCTGATCTGATACAGAAGTGTTGTTCTGTGCAGGCTGCACCTGCTGTGTCTTTGCAGCTTCACTCTGGGAATTTGTCTTTTCCTGCTGCGTCTGAGGTGTCACTTCCTGTACCTGTACTCCTCCTGTATCTTTCTGCTGATCCAGTGATGCTGTGTCCTGATCCTGTGTCTCAGGCACTGCTGCTGAATCGTCCTGCTGTCCGCTTTCTGCAGTTGTCTCTGTCTCGCTCGCACTCATGGATGTACCGATCTGATAAAGTGCATTCGAACCAACTAATATAACTGCCAGAAGCAGCGCCAGCCACCGTCTAGTCTTCTTCATAAGCATTTCCTCCTTTGTTATTATCCATCTATTTTTAGACATTTTTAGAATGTATTTGCTTATACATAATTAAAGGCGGCATTATTTTCCAAAAAGGGTCACTTTTTTTATATTTTTTTTAAATTATTACATTATTTTTTATTTTTATTCTTTATTTATCAAAACGTCTGGTTTATGTTATACTGAAATTATTCATACAGATTTATACCACAGCTATGAAAAATATCTATTTTGCGAAAAGAGGCAGGGAAGTTATGAAAAAGTTCAATATTTTTAAAATTGTACAATTGTCTTTACTGATTTTGGTAACATTGATCAGTGTATATCTTTTGATGCAGCCGGAAGTGAAGCAGTATATCTTTGCATCAACTCCCGCAACGATACTGTTCGTCATTATCTGGATCGTATTACTTGCAAGTTATGTGTTTCTTCTGATTGATTTCAGTATTCTTTCATCGATCAAATTAAACTATCATAATTTATACGGCGTTGCATATTCCGATCCATTGTCCGGTATCCCGAACCGTTTCAGCTGTGATACGCTCATTGAAAAGTATTATGACACAACGCTTCCTGACACTCTGACATGTGTAATGATAGATCTTTCCAATCTTTCGACCGTGAACGAACTATATGATCATGTGACCGGAAATATGTTATTAAAAGATTTTTCCAATATCCTGTCTGCCTCCGCACTGTCCCTTTGTTTTGTGGGACGTAACGGCGGCAATAAATTTCTTGCAATCTTTGAAAATTGCACAGACGACCAGTTGAATACTTTCCTCGCCCGGATTGCCGACCGTGTTAAGCAGCACAACCAGTCACCTTCTGCCATTTCCATTGAATATCGGATCGGTATTGCAAAGAACAGCGAAGAACACCTTGCTGAGATTACCCAGTTGATTGCTCTTGCTTATAATAGAATTTCCGTGGAAACGATCGCTCACTAACCAAGGAGGTAATGTTCTATGGATGAATTAGATTATAACTATCTTGCTGAACTTGTTCTCAAGACTCAGCGCGGTGATAGTGAGGCTTTTGCAGAACTTTATACCGCCACATATCAGAAACAATACCGTTTTGCCTACCGTTATGCAAAGGATGCTTATCTTGCACAGGATATTCTTCAGGATGTATACATTCTGGTATTGAAAAATATCAATGCCCTGAAGAATCCCCGGCTCTTCGTCTCCTGGCTGAACCAGATTACATTCCGCACCTGTTTTGATGTATGTCAGAAGCACAGCCGCCATGAAGAGGAGCTTAACCATGTTACGGAGATGGCGCAGACAAAGGATCTGCAGCCGGATTCAATGACCCATAACCCGGAAAAGCAGCTCATGGATCATTTCGACCAGACGATGCTCATGGCTTCTGTTCTCGAATTACAGCCGCAATATGCGCAGGCACTTATCATGCGTTATTTCAACGATATGAGTATCGATGAGATTGCCGATGCCATGAACTGCAGCCACAGCACGATCAAACGTCGACTTGTCAAAGGCAAAAAACTTCTTGAGAAGCTACTGAAAAATAAGATAGGAGGTGATTGGTTTGAATAAAAACGACACCCTTGTATTTCATCTGGATGAACATACAGACATTCCTGAACTGGATACACAGACAGCAAACCAATTGCTGGATAATGTATTTGCCGCATGTGATGTGGAACCCAGTGTAGTTCCGGTCGAAGTCCTGGAATCCTGGGGAAATTATAAAAAGCACGGCTTCAATCTCGGACGGACTCTGGCATACATTTTCCTGATCCTCCTGATCCTGCTTCCGCTTATGTTCTTCCGGCCATCGATTATCGCAGAACGAACGGATGTCAAATCCGCCTCGGATGCCATATATAGTATTCATATCAAGACACTGCTTCCTTTGCATTCCGTCAGTGCCACCATAAACGGGGCTCCGGTTCAGCTTCAGGAAGAAGGTTCAAAGGAATTCAAGGCTGCGGTTTCCGATAATGGAACACTGAAGATCAAAGCAGTCTCTTTCAACGGGCAGGCGACCACCAGATCTTACAAGGTCCTTCATCTTGACAAAGAAAAACCGGTTCTTAAGGATTCTTATTCCAAAAACGGTTATGTCTACCTGGAAGTTATGGATACCTATTCCGGTATCGACTATCCGAATATCGGCGGATACGCACCGGATCACTTTGATACAAAGACCGGAATGATTGTCTATCCGGTTCCGGACGAACCTGTAACCGTTACGATTCCGGATAATGCCGGAAACGAGCTGGTACTTCTGCTCTCACCGGTCGATAATAATTAACAGACAATTTATAAATACACAGGAGGATTGCAGATATGAAATACAGATTACATTTATCCTATTTACTTATCGCCATATTCTGCCTTCTTCTTGGGGGTTGTTCCGGCAGTTCTTCCGCATCCCGGAAGGAACACTCCGGTCCCCCCAGAGATTCAACGCCCAAAGTGTTAACCCCGTCAGCTGACGGGGTTACCGTTTATCAGAATGATTTTGCTTCCATTGATGCATCGAATACTTCACAGGGCTATGTTATGGTGAAATACAATGGAACAAATGAAAAAGTAAAGCTTCAGATCACATGTCCCGATCAGAGTTGTTATACTTACCTGATCAGCGACCGCGGAGCATATGATACATTCCCGCTGACAGCCGGAAATGGCTCCTATGCCTTACAGGTTCTGGAAAATGTCGCAGGTGACACTTATACCGTCTCACTTGCCCAATCCATCAACGTCAGCATCGAAGATGAATTCCTTCCTTTCCTGTATCCGAATCAATATGTGAACTTCCATACAGATTCGAAGGCTGTCTCCAAAGGCAGCGATCTTGCAAAAGACACCTACAGTGATCTGGATGTTGTACAGAACATTTACAATTATGTGATTAAAAACATTTCTTACGACACAGCAAAAGCTCAGAACGTATCTTACGGATATGTCCCGGATATTGATGATACGCTTTCTTCCAAAAAAGGGATATGCTTTGACTATGCGGCACTTATGACAAGCATGCTGCGATCACAGAATATTCCGACCAAACTGGAAGTCGGTTACTCCGGAGATGCCTACCATGCCTGGATCAGCACATATATTGACGACAAAGGCTGGGTAGATGATATCATCCAATTCGACGGGGATACCTGGCAGATCATGGATCCAACCCTTGCCGCAACCAACGACAGTGCCGCTGTTAAGAAATATGTCGGTGACGGCAGTCATTATGTTGTAAAATATACGTATTAATCCCACCATGAAATATGTAGTATTCTATGTGGCCATATATGATGGGATATGAAAGGAGACTTTTATGGCAGACAAAACATTCACTCCACTTTCCAATACAGAGATTGCCGCTTTCTGTTCCCAGACCGCCATGATCTTAAGATCCGGCATCTCTTCCATCGAGGGAATCTCGATCATGCTGGAAGATTCGCAGAATGCGGGCGAGAAGGAGTTACTCTCTGCGGTCAATGATACACTTATGCAGACCGGAAGCCTGACACAGGCACTGGAGGATACACATGCTTATCCGGATTACATGATCTCTATGGTCCGGATCGGTGAGCAGACCGGAAGCCTGGATGATGTTATGGATTCTCTAGCCGTCTATTATGAGAAAGAGGCTTCTCTGGCAGAATCCATCAAGAGTGCGGTTACTTATCCGCTGATCATGATCGTCATGATGCTGCTTGTCATCCTGCTCCTGATCATGAAAGTGATGCCGGTCTTCAATCAGGTATTTATCCAGCTTGGAAGCAGTATGTCCGGTCTTTCCCTTGTCATCCTGAATATCGGACAATTCCTGAACCGGCATATTGCAGTATTTCTTCTGATTCTTGCCGTACTTGTCGGAATGATTTTCTACACATGCTTCTCGAAAAAGCGGCATCGGAACTTCCAGTCTTTCTTTGGAAAGTTTAAAAATTCCAGACAGTTATATGAGAAGATCTCTGCCCGCCGCTTCGCCAGCGGTATGGCACTTACGCTAAGCAGCGGTCTTCCGCCGGAAGAATGTCTGAACCTTACTATGGATCTGATCGATGACCATGCATTCCGGACCAGGCTGGAAAAATGCCGGGAGGATCTTTCATCCGGAAATGATTTCAGTGAAGTACTTTTAAGCAACCACATATTCTCAGGACTTTACGCCAGACTGGTATCCATCGGCGGACGTACCGGTTCCATGGAAGAGATCATGCAGAAGATCGCAGATCAGTATGATGAAGATATTGATGTAAGGATGGCAGGAATGATCGCTGCGATCGAACCGACACTCGTCATCATCTTATCCGTGATCGTCGGCATTATCTTATTATCCGTAATGCTTCCGCTGGTCAGCATTATGGCAGGATTATAGAAGGAGTGGATGCACATGCAGCGCTTTATAAGAGAACGTAAAACTTCATATCTGCGTAATGTTATCATCTCTGTTCTTATCTTCCTTCTGATCTTTGCCGGATTTGGCTGCGGGCTGACTGCCATGAACAAAAAGATGGATCAGGAGGAGATGCAGACTCTTCAGAATGCCATAACCCGGAGTGTAACCACCTGTTATACCCTGGAAGGGAGCTATCCGCAGAGTCTTGGCTACCTGAAAAAACATTACGGACTTCATTATGATGAGAATAAATATTTTGTAGACTATCAGCCGCTCGGTGCCAATATCATGCCCGACATTACCATTATCAGGAAGGAGGCGGATCACCGTTGAGATTCCAAAGACAGAAAAATCATGTCATTGACCTGTTATTCCCGATCGCTGTCCTCTTCGTATTTGCCATTTCTTCCTTTCTTGTGCTGGTTCTGTCTGCCCATATATACAGTTCGCAGACACAGAAAATGAATACCGGCTACACCGTCCACACATCTCTTGCCTACGTGGCGGAAAAGATACGTCAGAACGATTCTGACGGCGGTATATCAGCCGGAACTTTTCAGGGACAGGAATGTCTTGTACTAAAGGGTGGTTCCGGTGATATCCGCTACACCACTTATATCTATTCTTACAAAGGTAAATTAAAGGAACTGACTCTCCGGGACGGCACGGATGCTTCCCCTTCGGATGGCAAAGATATCCTGGCAGTCGCAGACTTCTCTGTCAGCGAGATCAAACCCGGACTTTTCAGATTCACATCCACAGATACAGATGGAACGACTGCTTCTGTCACGATATCAGAAAGGAGCCGCCAATGAAACGAACTTCCAACAGCCGCTCTTCTCTGTTTCTGATCGAGCTGATCATCGCCATTCTGTTCTTCTCACTGGTAAGTGCTGTCTGTCTGAGAGCATTTGCACGGTCACACATCCTGACAGAGAATGCCCGTGATCTGAACGCAGCTCTTATGCATGTAGAGAGCACTGCGGAACTTCTAAGAGCAGGAGAATCTGTAGAGGCACAGACTTTCTACTCTTCTTCCTGGGATACCTGTGAAGAGAAGAAGGCCGCTTATATGATAACTGTAAAAGAAAAGGACGCATCCGATGAAGATAGCGGTACGGATGGCCTGACAACTTACCGGATCACCGCAAGGCAGCTTAACAACGGAAGAAAGATCTATTCTTTGAACGTTACCTGCCATACACCATACAGCATAAAGGAGGCTGCCGGTCATGAATAAACGAAAATTTCCTGTTACGAATATCGGCTCTGTATCACTTCTGATGATATTTATCGTGCTCTGTATGGTTACACTTGCAGCATTGTCATTGTCTACCGCATCCGGCAGCTACCGGTCTGCGCAAACTCTTGCCGGTCACACAACCGCTTATTACAGGGCATCCAACAAAGCAGAGAAAAAGCTTGCCAAAACAGAGAAGATCCTGCAGGCATGCTATCATTCCACTTCCGATGCAGACAGCTATTATCAACAGGTGCGTCAGCAGCTTGGAATCACCGGCAGTGACGGATCCCTGATCTATTCTTTTCAGACAGCTGTCAGCAAGTCACAGGAACTGGAAGTCCGGATCCAGATCACCTATCCGGACAGTTCCGCTACAGCCGGGTCTGACCGGGAAGATTCAGATACTGCTTCTGCATTCTATAAGATCACCTGTTGGAAAGTGACTTCTACAAGTGACTGGAATGCCGACAATTCCATTCAATTAATACAATAATGATAAAGACTATATGATATCAGGAGGCATTTATGAATACCACAGAATTACTTGAAAATGCTGTCAGCGCCGGAGCATCCGACATCTTTGTCGTAGCCGGACGGCCGGTCTCTATGCGCATACATGGTGATATCCGGATGGAAGACAATACCCGTCTCCTCCCGGATGACACCCAGCGGATCATCGAACAGATTTATGAGCTTGCCGGACATCGTGACATCGGCATACTGGAAGACACAGGAGACGATGATTTCTCTTTTGCGGTTCCGGGTCTCTCACGGTTCCGCGTCAGCGCATTCAAACAAAGAGGCTCCCTGTCCGTCGTGATCCGTATTATTTCCTTTACTTTGCCGGATCCTGCCGCATTCGGTATCCCGGAAAAGATCATTCGTTTTGCAGATTTCTCCAAAGGAATGGTACTGGTCACAGGACCTGCCGGAAGCGGGAAATCCACTACCCTCGCGTGCATCATCGACCATATCAATAAAAACTATGACAAGCACATCATCACACTGGAGGATCCTCTGGAATTCCTTCACCGACACAACCGGAGTATCGTAAGCCAGCGTGAGATCAATGTTGATACCGAGAATTATGTCACGGCACTGCGTGCTTCCCTGCGCCAGAGTCCGGATGTGATCCTTCTAGGCGAAATGCGTGATTACGAGACGATGCAGGTAGCCATGACTGCTGCCGAGACCGGTCATCTGTTATTCTCAACACTGCATACGATCGGTGCTGCCAATACGATCGACCGTATCATCGACGTCTTCCCGCCAAATCAGCAGAGACAGATCGCAGTACAGCTTTCCATGGTCCTGCAGGCAGTGGTATCCCAGCAGCTGGTACCGACCACAGACGGCGGTATCACCCCTGCATTCGAGATTATGATCGTCAATCCTGCGATCCGCAATATGATCCGTGATAACAAGATCCCGCAGATCGACGGTCTCATCTATTCCTCTGCGGGAAATGATCTGGTCTCTATGGATTCCAGTCTTCTTTCACTTTATAAAAACGGACGCATTACTGCTGACACGGCACTTGCTTATGCATCCAATCCGGAAATGTTAAAAAAGAAGCTGTAGGAGATTACTCCTGCAGCTTCTTAATTTCTTCAATTGTTGCCTCATATTCTTTTGTTACTTTTTCCATTGCTTCCGGTATCCCCGGCTTCTCTCCGGTCCGGTCTCTCAAAAGTTCTGTAAGCTCACTGCTCACTTCATACAGACGGTCAAAGGAAAGATTCTGACATACCCCTTTCAGTGTGTGTGCACCACGAAAAGCTTCTTCGTAATTGTTATCCCCCAAAGACTGCTTTAACAGTGGATAACTCTGATCTTCAAGGAACTTTAATGTGAATTTCCGGATCAGTGCTTCACTGCGAAGGCGTCTTAAGACATCTTCATAGTTTCCTCCAATCGCTTCATAGCATTCCTGTATTGTCATTTTTTATCTCCTGTCTATATAAGATTTCTTTATTGTAGCACATTCTTTTGCAGAAATTAATGGTTTTCGACATTCTTCACATAATCTCTACATTCTTTTACACAACATATCCGTCATTTCCGGTCTAATTCTGGAAAGACACGATCACTTCTTTTCCATTCGATACATTTTCGAACATGCCCTTGATCACTTTCTTGGCGTTCTTGTCTGCATTTTCAAGAAATCCGTATTCATCCGATCCGGCTTTTTCCTTTGCTTTCTTCTCAGCCTCTGCGACAAGTTCCATAACCGCCTCTTTATCGATACTCATAATTGCAAAATTCGTATCATATATCTTCAGATCACTGGATTTGATCTTAATAGAATCCTCATTGACCGTGCAGTGCGGAATAGATATCTGGATCTTGTCGTCTGTCTCCTTTATGACAGCTTTCTGTACATCCAGTCCCGCAGTCACTGTCGTCTTGTATTGTACGAGAAATCTGTTCTTGTTGATCAGCGGGATCTCTCCCTTTGTGCTCCTGAATACATCCGAGATGATCATCTTCTGTGTCGTCAGCTCCGCTGCATCTTCCAGCGTCGTCTCAAGCGGTATGCTCTCTTCTTTCGGACCGGTAATATGCTTATATATGGCTATCGAACCGATGCTGATCGCAATGGCAAGAACTGCCGCAATGATTATTTTAGCTTTTGTCTTCATATGTTTTCCTCCGTTAAAATGATTTAACTTTCGGCCGGTAGCGCATATCGGATACCGTGTATACGGTTACGAATGCATCCGGATCTTTTTTACTGACATAATTCATCAGTTTCTGATATTCGTTCTTATCTACGATTGTAATGATCTCTCTGTATTTCTGCATATTGTAAGCACCGACTGCCTCGTAGAACGTTGCCCCGCTGTGCAGCTCATGCAGAATGAACCGGCGCACCTCTTCTTCATATTTTGTAATGATACAGACACGTCTCTTTACATTCTGTCCAAAGATAAAATGATCCAGCACAATACCGTTAAAGTATGTACCAAGCACACTCAGTACGACCGCTTTTTTATCATAGATCAATGCGGAAGAAAGTGCCACACACATTCCTGAGATGGACATCGCTTTTCCCAGTTCGACATGAAGATATTTATTCATGATCTTTGCCACGATATCCAGTCCGCCGGACGACGCATTCATATTAAATAAGATGCTAAGTCCGAAGCTTACAACCAGAATATAACATAACACATCCAGTTCCGTACTGTTTGTCAGCGATTCAAAATCCGGAAATACATGCTCAAATACTGCCAGATACAGTGGCAGCAAAATACTTGTATATACCGTCTTCGCCCCAAATTCTTTCCCACAGGTTATAAATCCGATCAGCAGTAAGACCACATTCAGTATCATCGTAACCGTTGATACATGTAACGGTACATAATGCGCAATAATGATCGCCAGCGCAGATACGCTGCTGATCGAGGTCTGGCTCGGAATCAGAAAGAAATACACGGCCGCGGCGATGATCCCCACTGCTATCGTCATGACGGCAATTTCTTTTAGATTGTCCAGTGTGACAACCTGTTTTTTTTCTTTGTTCATTTTTTTATTCCCCACTTTTATAAATATTTCATCATCGTTGGCGCAAGAATATTCATATCAACAGGCTTGGCAACGTGATCATTCATCCCGACAGAAAGCGCCTTCTGTCTGTCTTCTGCAAAGGCATTGGCAGTCATAGCTATGATCGGGATCATCGCTTTTTTATCATCCTTCATCTTCCGGATGGTTAATGTCGTATCGAACCCATTCATAACCGGCATCTGAATATCCATAAGGATCATCTTATAATAGTCCGCATCTGCCTTTTCAATCATGCTGATACATGCAACTCCATCAGTTGCAACCTCGACAATACACCCTTCTTCTTTCAACAGTTCTGTCGCGATCTCCGCATTGATCTCATTGTCTTCGACCAGCAGGACCCGGACGCCTTTTAGCGACTTCTTACTTCGTGGATTCTGATTTTTCTTCTCTAAAGCTTCTTCTTTTGATGCTTTTTTGCAAGGGATCGTCACTGTAAAAGTGGATCCCTCACCAAGTTTACTTTCCACCTCTATCGTACCACCCATCAGATCCACAAGCTTTTTCACGATTCCCATGCCGATGCCGCTGCCCTCAATATGGGTAATCGCAGAAGTCCGCTCTCTTTCGAACGCTTCAAAGATATGTTTTTGGAACTCTTCTGCCATACCAATTCCATTATCGGTAATACTGATGATCATATCACACCAGTCTTCGTTCTCACAAGGTCTCTGTGCAACCTTACAGGATATTGTACCGCCCGCATTTGTATACTTGACCGCATTACTTATGATGTTGATGCAGACTTCCGATAAATGTGGTTCATCCACATATACATACGGATACAGGATCTGTTCTGTCATACACAGAGTCTGATTCTTACTTTCTGCCTGTTGCTGGAACATTGTAACACAATTCGTAAAGTCTTCCCGGACATCCGACACGGCATACTGCATTTCGACCTTGTTATTTTCAATTCTTGCAAGATCCAGGACATTACTGAGTAACGATAACAGTTTTTTCCCGCATATCTGAATGTTATCGATATATCTGCTAAGTTTTTCTGTGTCTTCCAGATGTCTGGATGCCAGATCTGTATAGCCGATGATCGCATTCATAGGTGTTCTGATGTCATGGGACATATTGAAAAGAAATGCGGATTTTGCCTTACTTGCAGTTTCCGCAGTTAATTTAGCTTCCCGCAGTTCTTCCTCCTGCCTCAATTCCCGCAGTTTTTCATCTGTCACATCCCGGTTTGCAAGCAGCACCGATGTAACATTTCCGTCTTTATCATAGTTCTGTGGAACGATCATGGCAAGGAACCATTTCCCATCCTTTTTTTTGAATTCAAAAGACATGGACTCTTTATTACGAAGCCGTGCGGCCATGGTCTGTGTATCAAAAAAATCTATGTACTTTTGTACAAACGGTTCTGCTATCACATCTTTGATGACCTCAAACTGCGAATCCCAGTCTGCGCTTTTTTGAGAAATGCCCAGCTCCATTTTCCGGGATCTTTTCACAAGTTCGATCTTCTTTGTCTTTAAATCCAGACGTGAAATGTGATAATAAGCGGTCCCTAATGCACTGATTGCCCGGTGCGCCTCTTCCACCTGTTTTCCCAGCGTAACCGGAAATTCTTCCCCTGTCATCTGGTCTCTGTCCGGTACTGACTGATGCAGATGCTGAACCAGCCATTTCCCGTTCACCTTTTTATAGATAATGCTAAACCGTGTGTCCATCTCAAAACAGACGGATCCATCTTCAAATAAACCGGTAAAGACTACCGATCCATACGCAAGGACCTGGTCATCACCAAGCTCTGCTTCTTCCTGCTGTAAATCTCTTATTTTAAGTCTGATTTTTCCTCTTTGTTTTACATCGAATTTATATGATTCCTGAAATTCATGCAGATTCCTGAAAAACTCATGCTTTCCTGTTCCGATTATACTACTGTTATCATCAAAGAAGTTTTCAAAGCCTATATCATCTACGGATTCCGTGTCGATATAAAATTTTAAAAGCTGCTCTGTAAGTTGTTTAAAATCATCCATAACCAATCCCTCTCATCCCGTATATCTTGAACAACTTTTTGTTTTTCCAGTTTTCTTGTTTACTTCATTTTAACATAATATCGCAGCACTGGGGACGGTGTTTATGGCTTTTTTACTGTCTTTTTATGTAATGCACGAATACAAATATAATACAGGCTAATCACCGGTGGAAGCAATAATGCCGAAAACTAATTTTATTTTACATCCTTATTTCTTTGCATACAAGAAAAAACACATTGTCTTTTTTGGGGAAAACTTATTCTGTTTTTCAACTTCTGTGATATAATGCTTTATTATAAAAATTTCCATGTATAAAACGAGGTGAATCAAGTGAAAAAGAAAACGCTTGTGCCTCTTATCATTTTTTTACTGGGCATATGCCTTGTTATTTTAATTGTATACAAAACAGACACCCACGAAAAAGAACAGAGACACATAACAGCACAATTAAACGTAGCCACCTATGGTGAACACATAAAGAATGAACTTACAGCTGGAATTGGGATTACCGATGCCCTGGAGCAGATCTTGATCAGTGAAAATGGTGAGATTCATCAGTTTGACACGATCGCTGAAAATCTTATGTCTGATTCTATTGAAAGCGTGCAGCTCGCCCCAAATGGTGTTGTCACAGATATTTATCCGGCTAAAGGAAATAAGGCAGGTAAAATTGATCTGATCCATGATAAAGACCGTGGAAAAATTTCCTGCTATGCAAGAGACAACCATACAATCATTACGCAGGGCCCTTTCGAATTAAAACAGGGAGGATATGGAATTGCAGTCCGCAATCCAATATACCTGAAAGATAAAACCGGACAAGAGTATTTCTGGGGATTTACTATTGTTATCCTGCGTGTTCCGGATATTTTTTCAGATTCAATCAGGGCACTTTCAAATTTTGGATACGAATATAAAATTTAAAAAACTGATACTCCATGGAGTGATACTTATAAAGTGGTGTATCAATCAGATGGTCAAACAGGTCCTCCGGTTTCTTATAGATTTGCAATAGGCGATGAAAACTGGAAATTGGAAGTAACTCCTAAAAGTGGATGGAGAAATAACACACTACTGATAATCATCGGTGGATTGTTTCTTACAATAAGCCTTCTTCTGTCAGTTCTTACCAGAGTATGGTTAGTAGCAGATGAACATAAGAAAAAGTTTCAGATACTGGCACGCACAGATTCTCTTACAAAAATTTATAACCGCTATGGATTTGATGAATTTTCAGAAAAAATGATTCAAAAAAATCCAAATGCACATTTTGTAGCTGCACTCCTTGATATCGATAATTTCAAGTTTATCAATGATATCTATGGTCATAGTTACGGAGACATGGCACTAAAGAATCTTGCAGACAGCATGAAGGCTTTTTTTCCATCCGATGCATTACTTGGAAGAAACGGTGGTGACGAATTCTGCATTCTTTTACCAAATTGTACCTTTGCAGAAGCAGATGTACAGTTGCAGCAATTCACCAAACTTCCTAAATCATTCTCATGCCATGGTAAGGAACATGCATTTTATATTTCTCTAGGATATGCAGAATATCCAACATTTGCATCCAATCGTTCACAGCTCATGCGCTGCGCAGATGTAGCTCTTTATGAGATAAAGCTTCATGGTAAAAATGGATGTATGGCCTACAAGGAAGGGCTTCGCTCAGGTGCCCGCACACAGCTTGGATTCGCATTCAAGGATATCTCGAAACATCTTCCAGGTGCATTTATCATATACAGAGCTGACAAAGAAGATGATGAACTATTTTTTGCAAATGATGAATTTCTTCATATGTCTGGGTATAAAGATATAGATGAACTATTCAGACTTACTAAGAAAAGTTTTCGCAACTTGATTCGGGAAGATGAACAGCAACAGATAGAAGCAAGTATCTGGGAACAGATTGACAGTGGTAATGAAAATGACTATATTCACTTCCATCTTCGAAAAGCTGACGGAACTTATTTTTCTGTGCTTGATCATGGAAGAATTGTAGAGAGCCCACAATACGGAAAGGTATTTTACGTATTGTTCATGGATTGGAAAGATATGCATATTCGTTACAATGATAAATTCGCAAGATAATAAAATATTGCAAAAAAACAGAGCGTATGATCTATTTTCATACGCTCTGTTTCGCAGTTTTCTTTGCTGCTTGAGGATTTTGCCAGCCTCAAAGTGTCTATATCAGAACCTTTTATCGTTCCTTGATATAGACACTCTTCTTTTTTAACAGTCATCCTGTCAACTAATTAATATTTTCACCGTTGGTTGAAATAACTTCTTTATACCACTCAAAAGAATCTTTCTTTCGTCTGGACAAGTCTCCTGTTCCATCATTATGTTTATCCACATAAATGAATCCATATCGCTTATCCATCTCACCGGTTCCTGCACTGACAAGGTCGATGCATCCCCATGGTGTA
>ERZ894232.220-NODE-220-length-82923-cov-62.430106_pt1 | contig 82923 bp, 90 predicted proteins | sample MGYA00380296_ERZ894232 | MGnify/ENA primary metagenome ERZ894232 (study PRJEB32331, sample SAMN06328433) | human gut metagenome | biome: human gut microbiome; feature: stool | host: Homo sapiens | collected 2014-08-14 ...
TGCAATCCACCGATTTTATTAGCCATAAGTGTTACAAAAATGCTTGACCACAACATGCAGTCTGGGAATTTTTAAAATGAAGCGGGCCTTTCTGCCCGTTCTTTTTGCGGCCAGCATCTGTTTTCTGGCAGGAGGAACCTACAACCCGTTTCTGTATTTCAGGTTTTAGAGTGCAGGAGGACAGAGGAGAATTAAGGCGAAATGACGGACAGGAGAAATGGTGGGAGTGTTATGACAGAACATAAAAACAGAGACAGGAAAAAATGGAGAAATTTTCTCGGAATCGCTGGTTTTCTGGCTGTGATCGGGGCGGCGCCGGCGCTTACTTTTACATTAAAGGATCGGGAGTTTTCAGAAAATGAAAACAGATATCTGGCCCAGAAGCCCTATGTTTCTCTGGAACGTATAAAAACAGGGGAGTTTATGCGGGATATGGAAGAATATGTAAGCGATCAGCTTCCGCTTCGCGACAGTCTGACCACAGCCAGGACAGAGCTTTTAAAGGCTGCGGGCAGCCGGGAGATTAACGGCGTGTATCTGGGGAAAGATGGATATCTGATAGAACAGTGGCTGGAACAGGATTTTGACGAAGAACAGCTTCAGAACAACATAGAAGCGCTGAACGGCTTTTTGGCGAAACATCAGGATAAGAAGGCTTTTGTTATGATTGTGCCGACAGCGGCGGAAACCATGAAGGACAAGCTGCCGCCTCACGCACCGTCCTTCTGCCAGGAGAAGGCTATGGCCCAGATAGAAAAGGGGCTGTCCTCCGGGACGCTGATTGACATGCGCCAGACGCTTTCTGCCCACCGGGAGGAAGGCGTTTTTTATAAGACGGATCACCACTGGACCAGCAGGGGAGCCTTTCAGGGGTATCTGAAGTGGTGCGAGGCAAATGGAATGTATCTGCCTGTCAGCCAGTTCCATCCAGTGCAGGTCTCAGATTCCTTTCAGGGCTCTCTGGACTCCAGGGTTTTGGAGGCAGAGGGAAGCAGAGATTCCATCGAGCTGTTTACGCGGGAACAGGAGCCGTCCTATACCGTTTCCTACAATTTCGGCAGGGAGGTTTCTGACAGCGTCTACGCCCCGGAAAACCTGAAGAAAAAGGATCAGTACCAGATTTTTTTAAATGGAAACCACCCGGAGGTGACCATTGAGACCTCCAACAAGAACGGCAGGCGTCTGCTGATAGTAAAGGATTCCTTTGCCAACGCCCTGGTTCCCTTCCTCATTGGAGACTGCGAATCCATTCACCTCATTGACCTCCGGTATTACCGGGGCAGCCTGGAGGACTACATATCACAGCAGGAAATCAATGAATTTCTGATTCTCTACAATCTGAAAAATTTCTGCGGGGAGAAGAACCTTAAATTTTACTAAAAATTCTTATCATCTGCGCTTTTCCGGCGACTCTTTCTCTGCTCTCTTCCAAAATAATCAAGAAAATGGTATACTGACAGTATCATCGCTTTCCTGCCCCTGGGAAGGGGCGGGAGGCTAGTCAGGAGACAAAACAGAATGAAAAAAATGATTTCATGGAATGTAAACGGCCTGCGGGCCTGTGTGGGAAAAGGATTTCTCGACGTATTTCAAGAGCTTGACGCCGACATTTTCTGCATTCAGGAGAGCAAGCTTCAGGCCGGACAGATTGATCTTGATATACCGGGCTACTATCAGTATTGGAGCTACGCGGACAAGAAGGGATATTCCGGAACCGCTCTGTTTACTAAAGAGGAGCCTTTAAGCGTGGTATACGGTCTGGGAATCGACGTCCACGACCACGAGGGACGGGTGATTGCGGCGGAGTACGAAGATTACTATGTGGTGACTTGCTATACGCCCAATTCCCAGAACGAGCTGGCCCGCCTGCCCTACCGGATGGAGTGGGAGGACGCGTTCCGCGCCTATCTTAAAAAGCTGGAGGAGAAAAAGCCGGTGATTTTCTGCGGAGATCTGAATGTGGCCCACCGGGAGATTGACCTGAAAAATCCCAGGACCAACAGAAAGAACGCGGGCTTTACCGACGAGGAGAGAGGGAAATTTTCAGAGCTTTTAGACGCGGGATTTATCGACACCTACCGTCATTTTTACCCGGACACAGAAGGGGCATATTCCTGGTGGTCCTACCGATTTAAGGCCAGAGAGAAGAACGCAGGGTGGCGAATCGACTACTTCTGCGTATCAGAAAGCCTGAAGGACCGGCTGGTAAGCGCGTCTATCCACTCGGAGATTATGGGATCCGATCACTGTCCGGTTGAGCTGGTGATTCAGTAGGCTGGAACGGAAGCAGGAGAACAGATATGAATTTATTGACTATTGAACATCTTACGAAATCTTATACAGAGCGGCTGCTGTTTGACGACACGGCTTTTTCTGTCAACGAAGGCGAGAAAATCGGAGTAATCGGCATTAACGGAACTGGAAAGTCTACGCTTCTTCGTATCCTGGCAGGCCTGGAGGAGCCGGATGAGGGAAGCGTGGTAAAGGGGAGAAATCTCTACATCCGCTACCTGCCCCAGAACCCGGTATTTGAGCCGGGATACACGGTGTTAGAGAGCGTAATCCGGGAAAATCAGGGCCATGAACAGGTCTGGGATCTGGAAGGACAGGCGAAAACCATGCTGATGACGCTGGGGATTCCAGACTGGAATGAGAAGATAGAGACGCTGTCCGGCGGCCAGAGAAAGAGAGCCGCTCTGGCCAGCGTCCTTCTCTCCACCGCGGATCTGCTGGTGTTAGACGAGCCGACCAACCATCTGGACAGCGGTATGGCCGACTGGCTGGAGGAGTACCTGAAGAAATTCAGGGGAGCGCTGGTGATGATCACCCACGATCGGTATTTCCTGGACAGCGTGACAAACAGGATTGTGGAGCTTGACAAGGGAAAGCTCTACAGCTATCAGACGAATTATCAGGGCTTTCTGGAGCTGAAGGCGGAGCGGATGGCCATGGAGGAGGCGTCAGAGCGGAAACGCCAGTCTATTTTAAGGGTGGAGCTGGAGTGGATGAAGCGGGGCGCCAGAGCGCGCTCTACCAAGCAGAAGGGCAGGATCCAGCGGTTCGAGGAGCTGAGCGCCAGAAAGGGGCCTGAGTACGACGGGGAGGTGGAGCTGGGCTCTGTCTCCAGCCGTCTGGGCCGGACGACCATTGAGCTGAAGCATATCTGCAAAGCCTATGGAGACAAGGTTCTGATTCAGGATTTCAGCTATATTTTCCTGAAAAACGACAGAGTGGGCTTTATCGGGCAGAACGGCAGCGGAAAGTCGACTCTGATGAAGATGATTGCCGGATGGGTGCAGCCGGATTCCGGGGAGATTGAGATTGGACAGACTGTGAAGCTGGGATATTTCTCCCAGGAGAACGAGGCGATGGACGATTCGCTGCGCGTCATCGACTACATTAAGGAAGCGGCGGAGTATGTGAAGACGCCGGAGGGAAGCATTTCCGCTTCCCAGATGCTGGAGCGGTTCCTGTTCCCACCCTCTGTGCAGTACACGGTAATCGGAAAGCTGTCTGGAGGCGAGAAACGGCGGCTTTATCTTCTGCGCATTCTGATGGAGACCCCTAACGTGCTGATTCTGGACGAGCCTACCAATGATCTGGATATCAGAACCCTGACGATTCTGGAGGACTACCTGGACAGCTTCCAGGGCATTGTCATCACCGTATCCCACGACCGGTATTTCCTGGACCGGGCGGTGCGCCGGATTTTTGCCTTTGAGGGAAATGGAAGGCTGCGCCAGTACGAGGGGGGCTTTACCGATTATCAGGCCGCAAGGCAGGAGGAAGAGGCTGCCGGAGAGGGGCTTAACAGTCCGTCTGCAGGAACAGCCGTGGAAAAGGAGACGGAGGGCGGCCCTGAAAAAAACACCAGGAAGAGCTGGAAGGACGGCCAGGTGAAAAAGCTGAAATTCACCTACAAGGAGCAGAAGGAATGGGAAACCATTGAGGACGATATCGCGGCGCTGGAGGAGAAGGCAGAGGCCCTGGGGCCGGAGATCAATAAGGCTGCCAGAGACTACGAAAAGCTGGCTGCGCTGATGAAGGAGAAGGAGGAGACGGAGGCGCTTCTGGAGGAGAAAATGGAGCGCTGGATGTATCTGAATGATCTGGCGGAGCGGATAGCGGAGCAGAACGGCCGTTAGGACGGGATGGGAGAGTGCAACATGAAGATAGAAAAACTTGCTGCGGCAGAAGGCATGCCGGGATATTTTCCGCCCGGAGCCGTCAAGACAGAAGGCGGCTTCCACATCTGCACCATGGCGGAGGGGGAGAACGTAAGCCTGGCTGTATTTGAAACGTCGGGAGGGGAGGAAAAACAGAGGATTTTTCCTTTTCCTGAAAGCTCAAGACTTGGAAATATGCGGACAATCCGTCTGCTGGGCGGAGATTTTGCAGGGCTTTCCTATTCCCTGATCTGCGACGGGACAGAGCAGCCTGATCCCTTTGGACACGCTTTTACAGGCCGGGAGACCTGGGGAGAGCTGTCCCATGTGAAAAATCCGCTGAGATCCCCCTTTGAGCTTCCCTATTTTGACTGGGAGGGCGACGAGCCTCTTCATATTCCCTATGAGGATATGATTTTATACAGGATCCACGCGAGGGGCCTTACCATGGGGCCGGGGGGAACGGATCGGAAGGACAAGACGGCGGGACGGCCGGGAACCTTTCAGGCAATCAGGGACAAAATCCCGTATTTCAGGGAGCTGGGCGTCACCTCCCTGGAGCTGATGCCTCCCAATGAGTTTGAGGAGGTCATGATGCCGGACAGCTCGGACGGCAATCCCTACGGCCCCGACGAGCCTACGGGGAAGCTCAACTACTGGGGCTACGGCCCGGGTCTTCTGTTTGCCCCCAAGGCCTCCTATTCTGAGGGAAAGCCGGGAAAAAAGAATCCTTCCTCTGAATTCAAGGCTCTTGTAAAGGAGCTTCACAAAAACGGCCTGGAGCTGATCATTGAACTGTATTTTACCGGAAAGGAAAGCGCTGCCTTTATCAGCGAGGCGGTGCGGTTCTGGGTGCGGGAATACCATGTGGACGGCATACACCTGACGGGAATCGCCTCCTGCCCATCTCTGGCAGACGATCCCTGGCTTTCCAGGACAAAGCTGTTCGCCTCCTTCTGGGAGGAGGGCGGTTCTGAGAAGGGAAAACAGGAGAAGAGCCGCCATCTGGCGGAGTACAACGACGGTTTTCTGGTGGACATGAGGCGGCTTTTAAAGGGAGACGAGGATCAGATGAACGGCCTGATTTTCAGGAGCAGGAGAAATCCCAGGAATATGGGCGTGATCAACTACATGGCCCATTCAAACGGCTTTACCCTGGCAGATTCCGTCTCCTATGAGATGAAGCACAACGAGGCCAACGGGGAGAACAATCAGGACGGAAGCGCCTGGAACTACACCTGGAACTGCGGCGTGGAAGGCCCAAGCCGCAAAAAGAAGATTGTCGGCATGCGGCAGAAGCAGATTCGGAACGCTCTTCTGATTCTGTTTCTGAGCCAGGGCACGCCTCTTCTTCTGGCGGGAGATGAATTCGGCGCTACAAAGGGAGGAAATAACAATTCCTACTGCCAGGACAACGCCGTTTCCTGGCTGGACTGGCGGCTTCTGGAGACAAATCGGGACTTGTTTGAGTTCACAAAGCAGGTCATCGCATTCAGAAAGAAACACCCGGTGTTCCACATGCCTCAGGAGCCCGTGGGCATGGATTACCTGGTCTGCGGCCACCCGGACGTCTCCTACCATGGAGTGAAGGCCTGGTGTCCGGAGTTTGAAAACTTCCGCAGACAGCTGGGAATCATGTACTGCGGCGATTATGCGAAGAGGCCGGACGGAAGCAGCGACGATTTCTTCTTCACAGCCTACAACATGCACTGGGAGCCCCATGAATTTGCCCTTCCAAAGCTCCCGAAAGGCATGAAATGGCATCTGGCCTTCAATACGGACGATAAGGACAGAAACGGCATTTACGAGGAGGGGAAGGAGCCGTGTCTGGAACAGCAGAAGCAGTTTCTGGTTCCTGCCAGGACCATTGTGGTCTTTATCGGCCTGAAGGATCCGGAGACAGAGAAGAATGGAAAAAAAGGTTCCGGGAAAAAGTCTCCTAAAAAAACAGAGAAAAAGGCGGGGAAAGAGGGGGAGAAGGCGCCGTCAAAAAAGCTGCAGAAGACGGCGGCCGCAGTTCTGACAGCCGCCGCCTTATCCCTGGCCTGCCAAAATCCCTTTGATGGCTCTCACACAGCCTTTGCCGCAGGGCCTGGTACGCCCGCCTACGGCCAGGGAGATCCCTACAACAGCTATCAGTGGGCTTTTCTAAATAACGGCCAGTTCCGCCTGGTGACGGGAACTCAGAACATGAATTCCTCCATGCCGGGACACCTGTCTGACAGCCAGGACAGCTCCGACTATGGGCCTGAGACAGAGGGGAGGGCCACTACCTTTGCCAGGGCGGGCATGGATATCAACCTGACGCCGGCCAGAACGGCCTACGACGCCCTGGAAAATAAGGGGCAGGTGGTGGTGGCTGTGATTGACACAGGCGTCCAGACGGATCACGAAGATTTAAAGAACAGTATCTGGACCAACCCGGGAGAGACAGCCGGAGACGGCGTTGACAATGATAAAAACGGCTTTGTGGACGACGTCCATGGATGGAATTTTTATTCTGGGAAGGGAGAGCTCTATCAGGGAAGCGAGGACAACCACGGAACCCACTCCGCGGGAACCATCGCGGCAGGGAAAAACGGCGTCGGCATTACAGGTATCTGCGATCCGGCCTATGTGAAAATTATGCCGTTAAAGGTGCTGGGAACCAAGGACGGCGTGGGAACGCCGGAAAACGTGGCGAAGGCCATCCGCTATGCGGAGGCCCAGGGCGCGTCCGTCTGCAACCTCAGCTTCGGAACGGGGAAATTTAACCAGGAGCTTTACGATACTATGAAAAATTCCGGGATGCTGTTTGTGGTAGCCGCGGGAAACGGAGATAAAGAGGGGAAGGGAGTCAATCTGGACGAGAAGCCTGTCTACCCGGCTGCCTTTGACCTGGAAAATATTATTTCTGTGGCCAGTATGCGTCTGGACGGAAATCTGGATCCCAGCTCGAATTACGGGGGAGGATCTGTGGATCTGGCCGCGCCCGGAAAATATATTTTGAGCACCATTTCCGGCGGCCAGTATGCCTACATGAGCGGGACTTCCATGGCAGCGCCCATGGTATCTGGAACTGCTGCCCTTATAAAGTCGGCCAGACCGGATCTGAGCACAGGGAAAATCAGGGAGATTCTTCTGAATTCCTCAGAGAAAAACAGCTCTATGGAGGGGAAAACGACGACAGCGGGAATGCTGGACGCTGGGAAAGCCATGGAACTGGCGGGGAAAGCCTGATGAAGAAAAATCTGCTTTTCAGGGCTTTTCTGCCGCTGGCGGCCTATGCGGTATTTACAGAGCTGGCGCTTCACGGCCTGGCAGGAATCCTTGCGGCAGCTTCGGATGGCTGGACTGGGGCGGTCTCTCCGAATCTGGGTGCGGCGGTTCTCTGGGCTAACGCGGCCGCCGGACTGGCGGTTTCTGGACTTTTCTGGAGACAGTACGGCAGAGAGGAAGAAGAAGGCAAAGTGCCAGGGCGGCGTCTGGATTTGCGGAGAGAGAAAATCGGCAGTTTTTTGCTTCTTATTGCTCTGGGCATCTGCTGCTGTTTGGGGGGCAGCGGGCTGATTTTCCTGCTGGGAGAAGGTTTTTCCGGAACTATATCTTCCGGCTCTTTGTCTGCTGAAGCCATATCTGCCGGAGCAAAGGCGGCTGCTGCGCCCGGGACGGCGTTTTCGCTTGCGACGCTTTTTCTCTGCAGCGGATGCATCATTCCGTTTGCGGAAGAGTTTCTCTTTCGCAGAGCCATGTACGGAAGCCTGAGGGAGATAAGACGTCTGGGGCGTGCAGGCGCGCTGATTCTCTCCTCGGTTATGTTCGGCCTGTACCATGGACAGCTTCTCCAGGGGATTTACGCGGGGCTTTTAGGCTGTCTTCTGGCTTTTCTGTATGAGAGAAAGAGAACGCTTGCCGTTCCCGTGATCGTTCATGCGTCTGCCAACAGCGCCGCAGTTTTACTGGAGACGGCCTGTTACGGAACATGGCTTGAGAGCAGGCCGGGGGTTTTGCTGATCCAGACTGGGGCGGCGGTTTTTCTGGCGGCTGTGATTTTGAGACATATCTGCAGACAAGAGAGCCGTGCCGGCGGCAAGAGAGGAGAATGTAAATTTGAGTGAGAAGCAGTTTCGCAACAAGGTGTGCTTTGCCGCCTTTTTTTTCAGCCTTATGGTGGTGATGATTCACAGCTATAATGCAGATATGTTTCTGACGCTCCCCGCCTCCTCTCCGGGAGGACGGGCGGTATGGGCCTTTGAACATATCCTGGCGGACGTGCTGGGGCCTGTGGCTGTGCCGGGATTTTTTATGATTTCCGCTTACCAGTTCTATCGGAACTGCTCCTTTCAGGATGTGGTTCCGAAGATGGAGAGAAGAATCAGAACTGTGCTGATTCCCTATCTGCTGTGGAACTTTTTCTACTACGCCGGTTACGCTCTGGCTGGGAAGATTCCTTTTCTGGCCGGGCTTTCCGATAAAACTGCAGTGGAATTCAGCATTCCCGTGATGGCGGAGGCGGTGCTCCACTTTACCTATAATCCGGTTTTCTGGTATATGTATCAGCTGATTTTTCTCATTGCCCTGTCTCCGGTTCTCTATCCCCTGCTGAAAAACAGGGTGGCCGGACTGGCGGCGCTTCTGCTGGAGCTTTACTGCATTAAAAATCTGGTGAATCTTCCTGTCATCAATATGGACGCGCTGTTTTACTACAGCGCGGCGGCCTACGGAGCGCTCCACGGCAGCTGGCTGGTGGAGGAAGGCTGGAAAAAAGAGCAGACAGACAGGAAAAAAACGGAGACGGAGAGAATAGAGCGAATCAGACGCCTGGAACCGTGGCTCCGCCTTCTGACAGCGGCGGCAGGGATCGGTCTGGCCGTTTACTTTTATCAGGGAATCACAGTCAGGCATTCTGTGCTGGAAACGGTGCTGTACCGTTTTACAGTTCCCGTCACGATCTGGGCGGCAGTATCAGGAACCAGGCTTCCGGAGGCCAGAGAGTGGATGAAATACGGCTTTTTTCTGTACACGATTCATTTTATTCTGGCCAGAGGAATGAACAAAGCGGCGGCAATGCTCCTTCCCCATACGGCGGCAGCTGCTCTTCTGGTATACCTGGTAATCCCGGCTGTCTGTGTGATCACAGCCTGGAAGCTGGGAGCCTTCCTGAAAAAGCATACAGGGCCGTTCTGGCGTTTGATTAATGGAGGCAGGTAAAAGGGCATAGAAAAAGAAAAGCCTGTTCAGGGATTCAAAGGTTCTGAACGGGCTTTTTTGTAAGTGCGCTGTGAAATGATTCGGATACGCTTATGCCTCCCAGCGTCCGGAAGCGCCGCATGGCAGCACCAGACCACTGTCTGTGACGGGAAGACCGATTTCCTCGGAACGGACAGAGCCGCCGAACTTCGGAACCAGCTCTGTGGAGAGCATGTAGGTGAGGACGGCTGGAGCCAGTCCCGTGGTGTAGGAGTTAATCAGGTAAAATAAGGGCTGATCAGACAGCAGCTTGGCGCACAGCTGTACAAACGGGTGGATGGATTCCTCAATTTTCCAGATCTCTCCCTTGGGTCCTCTTCCGTAGGAAGGCGGATCCATGATAATTCCGTCGTAATGATTTCCCCGGCGGATTTCCCGTTCCACGAATTTGACGCAGTCGTCTACAATCCAGCGGATAGGAGCCTCGGAGAGGCCGGAGGAGCGGGCGTTTTCCTTGGCCCAGGCCACCATGCCCTTGGAAGCGTCCACATGAGTTACATGGGCTCCGGCCTTGGCAGCTGCCAGCGTGGCGCCTCCCGTGTAGGCGAACAGGTTCAGCACCTTAATGGGGCGTCCGGCCTTCCTGATTTTATCGCCGAACCAGTCCCAGTTAGCGGCCTGCTCCGGGAACAGCCCCGTGTGCTTGAAGCTGAACGGCTTCAAATTAAAAGTCAGCTCTTTATAATGAATGCTCCACTGCTCCGGCAGATCGAAGAACTCCCATTCTCCGCCTCCCTTGGAGCTTCTGTGGTAGTGGCCGTTCATGCGCTTCCACCCTTTATTTTTCTTCGGCGTATCCCAGATAACCTGGGGATCCGGCCTTACCAGCAGATATTTTCCCCATCGCTCCAGCTTTTCTCCTCTGGAGCAGTCTAATACTTCGTAATCCTTCCAGCCGTCAGCTATCCACATAGTATCGTGTTCCTTTCTCCTGCATTCCGGCGCAGCAGACGAAGGAGTCTTCCTTTCCCGGTCTGGCGCGGTGCAGCAACCAAAATAATTAATAATTAATCAGTTTCTTCTATATAATATAGTTCTGTGTTCACATGTGATATTATATATGGCCGCAGGACAGGTGTCAAAGGTTTGTTTCCTCTTTCGTAATAGAATTGAAAGATTATTTTGCTTGAATATTTTACCGGCTCTTGTTAGAATGATACATAGGAGTATAAGCGGAATTTATAGGAGGAGCATAGATGAAGAAAAAAGGGATTGCCGCAGCGGTTCTTTCTGTTATGCTGACTATGGCGGGCGCGGCGGTTTGCTTTGGCGCTTCGGGATGGCAGAAATCGGGCAGCAACTGGGTATATTACGATACAAACGGACGCAAGGTGACCAATGAATGGCAGAAGGGAGCCGACGGCCTCTGGAGATACCTGGATTATAACGGAAATATGGCGTTGAATTCCTGGGTAGACGGGGATTACTATGTAGACGCCAACGGCATTATGGTGGCTGGAAAATGGATGAAGCTTGCGAAGAAGGACGACGGCTGGGACAATAACGCAGAGCAGGCATGGTATTATTTCACAAGCGACGGCAAGGCGGCTTCTGACAGCTGGCAGAAGATTTCCGACAAGTGGTATTATTTCAATGGAGACGGGGAGATGCAGACAGGCTGGGCTGACGACGATCTCTATTATCTGGGAGATGACGGAACCATGCGCACAGGCTGGCAGTATCTGGAGGATCCGGACGCCGATGATAATGACGACGACGATGTCCGCCCCTACGAGGACGACGACGATCACCACTGGTACTATTTCCAGAGTTCAGGAAAACGCTACATACCGGAGACTGGCGGAGACAGCTTTAAGAAATATAAGATTGACGGAGTAAACTATTACTTTGACGAAGAGGGCCGGATGCAGACCGGATGGATCTGTGTCAGCGGCGATGAGGACAATTTCAAGGATTACCGCTATCTTCAGGACAATGGAAAGCTGACCACAGGCTGGTATTCCACCTATCCGCCGGAGGACTATGAGGGCGACGTGGAGGACGAGGTGCAGTGGTACTATTTCGGAAACGACGGAGAACCCAAGGTAGGGCCGCCGGTGGAGAATGCCTCAGTCAAGGACCTGGAGAAGATCAACGGCATTACCTATCTCTTTGATGAGAATGGAAATCCTGTTTACGGACTCCGCAACCTGAATAATGGAAGCGACTTCGAGACCTATTACTTCGGCGACAGGCAGACAAGCTCTGTGCAGAAGGGAAAGATGACCATCGAGGAAGGCGACGGAACCAAGAGCGAGTTTTACTTCACAGAGTCCGGCGGAAAAGCGGGACGCGGCTTTACAGGCGTGAAGAACAAGTACCTGTTCTACAAGGGCAAGCTTCAGGAGGCTGACGACGGAACCAAGTACGAGGTAATCTGCGTGGAGGGCAGAAATTATCTGGTCAACACATCCGGAAAGGTGATGGAAGATACCACAGTCAAGGATTCCAGCGGCACCAAGTTCGAAACCAATAAAACGGGCGTTGTGGTAAAGGTAGACAAGGAGTCCGACAACGGCGACGAGTATGCGAGAGATCCATACGAGCCGGTAGAGTGGGACTAAGCAAATAAGCATTATAATAAGGAAGAAGAGAGAATTTTCCCGAATCGGCAAAGCCACAAGAAAGTTTTCTTTCTTCCTTTTATAGTTTCAGAGGAAGCAGCAGACTGGACAGGCATCATGTAACGATAATTTAACGGGGGATTCGATTATGATTGAAATACTGCAGGTGCTCTGCATGTTTGCTATTGGCGTTTTTCTGATAGCAAAACCGGATCTGGTTTGGAAAATAGAAAATTTCCTTTATGTCAAAGATGGCTCTCCGACTCGATTTTACTTCATTCTTGCAAGAATTTGCGGGGGATAGCGATCATCTGCTCCTTTGTGTTCGGGTATGTTGTGCTTTTTGAGTGAGGCGCGAAATTGCCGGGCCAGGTGATGATGGCGAGGCTTTCGCTGCGAGATTCGCGCTGATTTCCGCCGCCGAGCGAAGTGTCTGAGCCGAAGGCGAGTTTTCGCGAACGGCGGATCATAGATGCGGGAATCGAGCAGAAAACGCAGCCTGTCACATGGCCCGGCAATTTCGCAGCCTGTCCTATTTACAAATTCCACCGCAGAAAAAGAAATGTTTTCGGTGACTAAGCCTTTGATGGAACAAGAAAACATTTCTTTTTCTGTGCCATTACCCGGTTCCGTCATTCTGCACAAAAACGTCAAAAACAGGCCGCGATTTTCTAAGGAAAAATCGGCGAAAAAAGTAGAAAAATCCCTTGCAATTACAGGAAACATATGATATGATACAGAGGCTGTGGCATGATAGCAATGAAGCGCGAGGTTGCTGCCTGAGAGATGGCAGGTTTTCCGTGGAGCGAATGTCAAGTTAAGAAACTGGCGACAAGTCACTGTACAACTTTAGAGAATACCTAATATATGGAGGATTCAGTGTGGAGTTTTGTATGACACACACGGATATGTGTACAGTCACCGCTTGTCGTGCTTCAAATAGTACGAAAAGGAGGCGACTTTTTTTATGGCAAGTCAAGTAATGAGAATCACACTTAAAGCTTATGATCATCAGCTGGTTGACCAGTCTGCTGCAAAAATCATTGAGACTGTAAAGAAGAACGGATCAAAGGTGAGCGGACCGGTGCCGTTACCAACTAAGAAAGAGGTTGTAACAATCTTAAGAGCTGTTCATAAGTACAAAGATTCCAGAGAGCAGTTTGAGCAGAGAACTCACAAGAGACTCATCGACATCATCACACCAAGCCAGAAGACAGTGGATGCTTTATCCAGACTGGAAATGCCGGCTGGCGTTTACATCAACATCAAGATGAAAAACAAATAAGATTTGTCAGTTATCCTGAAGGGTTTAGATAGATTTCTGGACTGTTCTAGGATGAACGCGGAAAATCCCGCGTTCCGCTGTAGAAAAAGACAGGAGGTCAAAAAATGAAGAAAGCGATTTTAGCTACAAAAGTTGGAATGACTCAGATTTTCAACGAAGACGGAGTTTTAACTCCAGTAACAGTTCTTCAGGCTGGACCATGTGTAGTTACACAGGTTAAGACAGCAGAGAACGACGGTTACGATGCAGTACAGGTTGGTTATGTTGACAAGAGAGAGAAGCTTGTGACAAAGCCAGTTAAGGGACACTTCGACAAGGCAGGAGTTTCCTACAAGAGATATGTCAGAGAGTTCCGTTTCGAGAATGCTTCCGAGTATTCCGTAAAGGACGAGATTAAGGCAGACATCTTCGCAGCAGGCGACAAGATTGACGCAACTGCTGTTTCCAAGGGTAAAGGATTCCAGGGCGCCATCAAGAGACACGGTCAGCACAGAGGACCTATGGCTCACGGTTCCAAGTTCCATCGTCACCAGGGTTCCAATGGTTCCGCTACAACACCAGGACGCGTATTTAAGGGCAAAGGCATGCCAGGACACATGGGTAACGTAAAGGTTACAATCCAGAACCTGGAAATCGTAAGAGTAGATGCTGAGAACAGCCTGATCCTTGTTAAGGGCGCTGTACCAGGACCAAAGAAATCCTTAGTAACAATTAAAGAGACTGTTAAAGCTCGTAAGTAAGGCTTAATAGGAAAGGAGGAACATACAGATGGCAAACGTATCTGTTTACAATATTGAAGGCAACGAAGTTGGCACATTAGAGTTAAACGATGCTGTATTCGGCGTAGAAGTGAACGAGCACCTGGTTCACCTTGCTGTTGTAGCTCAGTTAGCCAACAAGCGTCAGGGAACACAGAAGGCTAAGACACGTTCCGAAGTTTCCGGCGGAGGAAGAAAACCGTGGAGACAGAAGGGAACAGGCCACGCAAGACAGGGTTCAACAAGAGCTCCGCAGTGGACAGGCGGCGGCGTAGTATTCGCTCCGACACCACGCGATTACACAATCCGCTTAAACAAGAAGGAGAAGAAACTGGCTCTCAAATCCGCTCTTACAAGCAGAGTAAACGAGAACAAGTTCATCGTAGTTGACGAGTTAAACTTCGCAGAGATCAAGACAAAGAAATTTGCTGAGGTTATGAAGAACTTAAAGGTTGAGAAGGCCCTGGTAGTAGGCGCTGACGAGAACGCTGCATTATCTGCAAGAAACATTCCTACAGTTAAGACAGCTTTCGTAAACACAATCAACGTATATGACATTCTGAAATACAACACAGTAGTAGCAACTAAGGCTGCTGTAGCTTCTATCGAGGAGGTGTACGCATAATGGCAAATATTCAGTACTATGATGTAATCCTCAAGCCAGTTGTAACTGAGAAGAGCATGAACGCTATGAGCGAGAAGAAATACACTTTCTTAGTTCACACAGAGGCAAACAAGACCATGATTAAAGAGGCTGTTGAGAAAATGTTCCCAGGAACAAAGGTAGCAGCTGTAAGCACCATGAACCTTGACGGAAAGACAAAGAGAAGAGGCATGGTATTCGGAAAGACTGCAAAGACAAAGAAGGCAATCGTAAAGCTGACAGAGGACAGCAAGGAGATTGAGATCTTCGCAGGACTTTAATTAGAAGAAGCGGCGAACACTATGTCGCTTTATAGAGAACACACCAGGAGGCGTTGTAGCCTCCGGAACCAACCGGATGAACACTATATCCGGCATCAGAAAGGAGTTTAAGTCATGGGAATTAAAACATATGGCCCATATACACCTTCCAGAAGACATATGACCGGCTCTGATTTCTCCGAGATTACAAAGGCAACACCAGAGAAATCCTTAGTAGTATCTTTAAAGAAGAACGCTGGCCGTAACAATCAGGGTAAAATCACTGTGAGACACCGCGGAGGCGGATCCAGAAGAAAATACAGAATCATCGATTTCAAGAGAAATAAGAAGGATGGTATCCCGGCAACCGTTATCGGTATCGAGTACGATCCGAACAGAACAGCAAACATCGCTTTAATCTGCTACGCAGACGGCGAGAAGGCATACATCCTGGCACCACAGGGACTGACAGTTGGAACAAAGGTTATGTCCGGTCCGGACGCTGAGGCGAAGGTAGGAAACTGCTTACCGCTTTCCGAGATTCCGGTTGGTGCTCAGATTCACAACATCGAGCTCTATCCAGGAAAGGGTGGACAGCTGGTTCGTTCCGCTGGTAACTCCGCTCAGTTAATGGCTAAAGAGGGCAAGTACGCCACATTAAGATTACCTTCCGGTGAGATGAGAATGGTTCCGATTATCTGCCGCGCTACTATCGGCGTTGTAGGAAACGGAGATCACAACCTGATTAACATTGGTAAGGCTGGTAGAAAGCGCCACATGGGTATCAGACCTACAGTCCGCGGTTCCGTTATGAACCCGAATGACCATCCGCACGGTGGTGGTGAGGGTAAGACTGGTATCGGTCGTCCAGGTCCATGCACACCTTGGGGCAAGCCAGCTCTTGGTCTTAAGACAAGAAAGAAACACAAACAGTCCAACAAGTTAATCGTAAGAAGACGAAACGCTAACAAGTAATCGTTCGATAGGAGGTAATTAAATGGCTCGTTCACTTAAAAAAGGACCATTTGCAGACGCGCATCTTTTAAAGAAAGTCGACGCTATGAACGCAGCAGGCCAGAAGCAGGTTATTAAGACCTGGTCCCGCCGTTCCACTATCTTCCCACAGATGGTAGGACACACAATTGCAGTTCATGACGGAAGAAAACATGTTCCGGTATACGTAACAGAGGATATGGTAGGACACAAGCTCGGCGAGTTCGTTGCCACAAGAACTTACAGAGGCCACGGCAAGGACGAGAAGAAGTCCCGTCGATAGACTTAAGCTTTGAAAGGAGGTTTTACAAATGGCTAGAGGACATAGATCCCAGATTAAGAGAGAAAGAAATGCTAACAAGGATACAAGACCATCCGCAAAGTTATCTTACGCTAGAGTATCCGTTCAGAAAGCATGCTTCGTATTAGATGCCATCAGAGGCAAGGACGTGCAGACAGCACTTGGTATTGTAACTTACAATCCCAGATATGCTTCTACTTTAATAAAGAAACTGTTAGAGTCAGCAATTGCAAACGCTGAGAATAACAACCAGATGAATGTTGAGAACCTGTATGTAGCAGAGTGCTACGCTAACAAGGGACCGACAATGAAGAGAGTTAAACCGAGAGCACAGGGAAGAGCTTACAGAATCGAGAAGAGAATGAGCCACATCACTGTAGTGCTTGACGAGAGATAATTAAGGAGGCAAATATGGGACAGAAAGTTAATCCACACGGCTTAAGAGTCGGTGTTATTAAAGACTGGGACTCCAGATGGTATGCTGAAGCTGATTTTGCTGACAATCTGGTTGAGGATCACAAGATCAGAACATACCTTAAGAAGAAATTATACAGCGCCGGCGTTTCCAAGATTGAAATCGAGCGCGCATCCGATAGAGTAAAGATCATTATCTACACAGCTAAGCCAGGCGTTGTAATCGGCCGCGGCGGTTCCGAGATTGAGAAGGTAAAGGCTGAGGTTCAGAAGCTTACTGACAAGAAGGTATTTATCGACATCAAGGAAATCAAGAGACCAGACAGAGACGCTCAGCTTGTTGCAGAGAATATCGCACAGCAGCTCGAGAATCGTGTTTCCTTCCGTCGTGCTATGAAGTCCGCTATGGGCAGAAGCATGAAGGCTGGAGTTAAGGGTATCAAGGCAGCAGTTGCAGGACGTCTTGGCGGAGCAGATATGGCCCGTACAGAGTTCTACAGCGAGGGCACAATCCCGCTTCAGACATTAAGAGCAGATATTGACTATGGTTTCGCCGAAGCAACCACAACCTACGGCAAGACAGGCGTTAAGGTTTGGATTTACAAGGGCGAGGTTCTTCCTGTGAAAGGAAATAAGGAAGGGAGCGATAAATAATGTTAATGCCTAAGAGAGTTAAGCGTCGTAAACAGTTCCGTGGCTCCATGAGAGGAAAAGCTACAAGAGGAAATGTAATTTGCTACGGTGAGTTCGGTTTAGTCGCTACAGAGCCATGTTGGATTAGAAGCAACCAGATTGAGGCAGCCCGTATTGCCATGACACGTTACATCAAGCGTGGCGGTAAGGTTTGGATTAAGATTTTCCCAGATAAGCCAGTAACTGCAAAGCCGGCTGAGACTCGAATGGGTTCCGGTAAGGGCGCTCTTGAATACTGGGTAGCAGTAGTAAAGCCAGGCCGCGTATTATTTGAGATCGCGGGAGTACCAGAGGAAACAGCGAGAGAAGCATTACGTCTTGCAATGCACAAACTTCCATGCAAGTGCAAAATTGCTTCTAAGGCAGATTTAGAAGGCGGTGATAACAGTGAAAATTAATAAGTTTGTAGAAGATTTAAAGGCAAAATCAGCTGCAGAATTAAATGAAGAATTAGTAGCTGCTAAGAAGGAACTTTTCAACTTAAGATTCCAGAATGCAACCAACCAGTTAGATAATACAAGCAGAATTAAGGAAGTTCGCAGGAACATCGCCAGGATTCAGACTGTTATTACAGAGAAGTCCAAGTTAGCTTAATCTGCATTTTGAGGCATAGAGAGAATAATCGAAAGGAGAATCTCTACCGTGGAAAGAAATTTAAGAAAAACACGTACTGGCAAGGTAGTAAGCGATAAGATGGACAAGACAATCGTTGTTGCTATCGAGGACCACGTAAAGCATCCTTTATACGGCAAGATCGTGAAGAGGACATATAAATTAAAGGCGCATGATGAGGAGAATCAGTGCGGAATCGGTGATACTGTTAAAGTGATGGAGACAAGACCTTTATCCAAGGACAAGAGATGGAGACTTGTTGAGATTATCGAGAAGGCAAGATAGTTTAATCAGAAAGGAGTATTCGGCATGATTCAGCAGGAATCCAGATTAAAGGTTGCTGATAATACAGGTGCGAAGGAGCTTCTTTGCATTCGTGTTATGGGCGGATCTACAAGAAGATATGCTAATATCGGTGACATTATCGTCGCTTCCGTTAAAGATGCAACACCAGGCGGTGTTGTAAAAAAAGGCGACGTAGTTAAGGCCGTTGTCGTACGTTCCGTGAAAGGCGCTCGCCGCAGTAACGGTTCCTATATCAAATTCGATGAGAACGCAGCAGTAATTATCAAAGATGACAAGAACCCAAGAGGAACTCGTATTTTTGGGCCGGTAGCAAGAGAGCTTCGTGAGAAGCAGTTCATGAAGATTGTATCTCTGGCTCCGGAAGTACTGTAAGGAGGTGCCGACTGTGCATAAAATCAAAAAAGGTGATCTCGTAAAGATTATCACAGGTAAAGATAAAGACAAGACCGGCAAGATTCTCGCCGTAAATACAAAGAAGAATACCGTAACTGTTGAGGGCTGCAACATGGTTACTAAGCACACAAAGCCAAGCGCTCAGAACCAGCAGGGCGGCATCGTTCATCAGGAAGGCCCGGTTGATATTTCCAACGTAATGCTTGTTGTTGACGGAAAAGCTACAAGAGTTGGCTTCCAGACTGTTGATGGCAAGAAGGTCCGCGTTGCGAAGGCTACCGGCAAGGTAATCGACTAATTACGGAGAGGAGGAACAAAAGTGGCTAGATTAAAAGAGATTTATCAGAGCGAAATCGTAGACGCTATGATGAAGAAATTCGGATACAAGAATATCATGGAAGTGCCGAAGTTAGATAAGATTGTTGTCAACATGGGTGTTGGCGAGGCTAAGGAAAACGCTAAGGTTCTGGACTCCGCAGTAAGAGATATGGAAATCATCACAGGACAGAAGGCAGTTTTAACCAAGGCTAAGAAGTCTGTGGCTAACTTCAAGATCAGAGAGGGTATGGCTATCGGATGCAAGGTTACTCTTCGCGGTGAGAAGATGTACGAGTTTGCAGATCGTTTAATCAACCTGGCTCTGCCGCGAGTTCGTGACTTCCGCGGTGTAAATCCTAACGCATTTGACGGAAGAGGAAACTACGCTCTTGGTATCAAGGAGCAGTTAATTTTCCCGGAAATCGAGTACGATAAGGTTGATAAGGTAAGAGGTATGGACGTTATTTTCGTTACAACCGCTAAGACAGACGAGGAAGCTCGTGAACTGTTAACTTTATTCAACATGCCATTTGCGAAATAATTAGGAGGATTATCATGGCTAAGACTTCAATGAAGATTAAACAGCAGCGCCCGGCAAAATTCTCCACAAGAGAGTACAACCGCTGCAGAATTTGTGGCCGTCCACACGCATATTTAAGAAAATACGGCATCTGCCGTGTATGCTTCCGTGAGTTAGCATACAAGGGCGAGATTCCGGGCGTGAAGAAAGCAAGCTGGTAGGCATTGAGCACTTGACGAGGTATTTTCGAGTCTAGTGCGAAAGCCCGTCCCGAGCCCTAGGCGAGTGGACGTGTAGTGGCTGAGAATACTTCGTGAAACGCCAAAAGAGGCGAGCTTAGTGCGAGGCCGTCCGCGAATCTTAGCGAGTCCAGGCTGCGAAGCGCCAGACGAGCTTAGCTGAGCGGATGTATAGTGGCAGAGAAAGTGTGGAGAGATGTACTCTGCAGCTTCCTCCGCTCCCAGCAATCCCATATAGTCAGGGAGAAAGCCCCGTCCAAGCGGGAAGCTCTCCCGGGTTCACTGCCTGTTTCCAGGCTGAACTTTATAGAAGAGAGAATAAGGAGGCAAACTCAAAATGACAATGAGCGATCCGATTGCAGATATGCTTACCAGAATTCGTAATGCAAATACTGCTAAACATGATACAGTAGATGTTCCGGCTTCCAAGATGAAGTTAGCTATCGCTGACATTCTTGTAAAAGAGGGATACATCAAGAAATACGATATCGTTGAGGACAACGGTTTCAATACTATCCGCATCGAGTTAAAGTACGGAAAAGATAAGAACGAGAAGATCATCTCCGGTATCAAGAGAATCTCCAAGCCAGGTCTTCGTGTTTACGCTAACACAGAGGATATGCCAAAGGTACTTGGCGGCCTTGGAATCGCTATCGTTTCCACAAATCAGGGAGTAATTACTGACAAAGAGGCAAGACGCTTAGGCGTAGGCGGCGAGGTTCTCGCATTTGTTTGGTAATCCAATCAATAGACAGATAACTGAAAACAGAGAAGCCGCCTTGGCTTCTCCGAAAATCTAAGTAGGAGGTAAACAGGCATGTCACGTATCGGAAGAATGCCAGTTGCGATTCCGGCAGGAGTAACTGTTACAATCGCAGAGAACAATTTAGTGACTGTAAAAGGTCCAAAGGGAACACTTGAGAGAGAGTTACCAGTTGAGATGTCCATCAAGGAAGAGGACGGACATATCATCGTTACAAGACCGAACGATTTAAAGAAGATGAAATCTTTACACGGCCTTACAAGAACCTTAATCAACAACATGATTCACGGCGTAACTGAGGGTTATGAGAAGGTTCTCGAGGTAAACGGTGTAGGTTACAGAGCTGCTAAGCAGGGAAAGAAGCTTACATTAAGCCTTGGATATTCTCACCCGGTAGAGATGGAGGATCCAGAGGGAATTGAGACAGTTCTCGAGGGACAGAACAAGATCATCGTAAAGGGTATCAGCAAAGAGAAGGTTGGCCAGTACGCTGCCGAGATCAGAGACAAGAGAAGACCTGAGCCGTACAAGGGCAAGGGAATCAAGTACGCTGACGAGGTAATCAGACGTAAAGTTGGTAAGACAGGTAAGAAATAAATAAGGAGAGTGTAAAGATGGTTAGCAAACAGTCAAGAACAGAAGTTCGCGTTAAAAAGCACGCTAGATTACGCAATCGTTTTTCCGGCACAGCCGAGAGACCGCGTTTAGCAGTGTTCAGAAGCAATAATCATATGTATGCTCAGATCATTGACGATACAGTTGGCAATACTTTAGTTTCTGCTTCCACAGCAGAGAAGGCAGTTAAGGCCGAGCTTGCTAAGACAAACAACGTAGAGGCTGCCGCATATGTTGGTACTGTAATCGCCAAGAGAGCGTTAGAGAAGGGTATCAAAACAGTTGTCTTTGACAGAGGCGGATTTATTTATCAGGGTAAAGTTCAGGCATTAGCAGACGCAGCACGTGAGGCTGGTCTGGAATTCTAGTAGGAAGGAGAACAATACAGATGAAACGTACAATCATTGATGCTACCCAGTTCGAGTTAGAAGATAAGGTAGTGGCAATCAAACGCGTATCCAAGACTGTCAAGGGCGGACGTACAATGAGATTCTCCGCATTAGTAGTAGTTGGTGACAAGAACGGCCACGTAGGCGCTGGCCTTGGAAAGGCTGCAGAGGTTCCGGAAGCTATCCGCAAGGGTAAAGAGGCTGCCGCTAAGAATCTCGTTGCAGTTCCATTTGATGAGAATAACAGCATTCCACACGATTTCCTTGGAAAATTCGGAAGCGCTAACGTGCTTTTAAAGAAGGCTCCGGAAGGTACTGGTATCATCGCCGGAGGTCCGGCACGTTCCGTACTGGAGCTTGCAGGATATAAGAATATCCGTACAAAATCCTTAGGTTCCAACAACAAGACAAACGTTGTTTTAGCTACATTAGCAGGATTATGCGCATTAAAGACTCCGGAAGAGGTTGCAAAGCTCCGCGGTAAATCTGTAGAAGAGATTCTGAACTAATAGGAGGAGATTAAAAATGGCACAGACATTAAAGATCACATTAGTAAAATCCCCTATCGGTGCTGTTCCGAAGCAGAGAGCAACTGTTGAGGCATTAGGCTTAAAGAAACTCAACAAGACAGTTGAGATGCCAGACAACAGCGCTGTTAGAGGCATGATTCAGAGTGTTAGACACTTAGTAAAAGTAGAAGAGAACTAAGATTTTGTAAGGAGGTGCAGTCATGGAATTATCCAATTTACAGCCAGCTGTAGGTTCTAAGCACAGCGACAGCTTCAGAAGAGGCCGTGGCCATGGCTCAGGAAACGGTAAGACTGCTGGTAAGGGACATAAAGGACAGAAGGCACGTTCCGGAGCTACAAGACCGGGATTTGAAGGCGGTCAGATGCCTTTATACAGACGTCTTCCTAAGAGAGGCTTCACAAACAGAAACAGCAAGACAATTGTTGGTATCAATGTAAGCACTCTTGAAAGATTTGAGAACGACACAGTAGTGACAGTAGAGACATTAATCGAAGCAGGTATCGTTAAGAATCCGCGCGACGGAGTTAAGATTCTCGGAAACGGCGAGCTCACAAAGAAGCTCACTGTAAAAGTAGATGCAGTAAGTGAAGGAGCAAAAGCCAAAATCGAGGCTGTTGGCGGAACCTGCGAGGTGATCTAGTATGTTAAAAACACTCCAGAACGCTTTCAGAGTGAAGGAGGTAAGACAGAAGCTCGTATATACCTTTATGATGCTGGTTGTGTTCCGTATCGGATCACAGATGCCTATTCCAGGGGCAAATACGAGTTTCTTCGACGAACTGTTCGCAAGATACAACAATGATGCATTCGGTTTTCTCAATTCGATCACTGGCGGTTCCCTTACGAACATGTCAGTGTTCGCATTGAGCATTACTCCCTACATCACATCTTCCATTATCATGCAGCTTCTGACTATCGCGATTCCGAAGCTGGAAGAAATGCAGAGAGATGGTGAAGAGGGAAGAAAGAAAATCCAGGAATATACCCGTTATCTGACAGTCGGACTGGCCTTAATGCAGTCAGCTGCTATGGCAATCGGCTTCGGAGGACAGGGACTGCTTCTTGACTTCACAGCGTTAAACGTCATCGTGACTGTTGCAACCATGACAGCAGGAAGTGCAGTTCTTATGTGGATTGGCGAGCGTATTACAGAAAATGGCGTAGGGAATGGAATCTCTATAGTCCTGCTCTTTAATATTCTTTCCACGATTCCAAGCGACATGATTTCTCTCTACGAGAGATTCATGAAGGGAAGACCTGTCGGCGCAGCGGCGTTATCTCTGGTCATCATTGTTGCTGTTATCGCAGCTATCGTAGTATTTGTTATCATTCTTCAGGACGCACAGAGAGTGATTCCGGTACAGTATTCTAAGAAGATGCAGGGCAGGAAGATGGTTGGCGGCCAGTCCGCAAACATTCCGTTAAAGGTAAATACGGCAGGCGTTATTCCTGTTATTTTTGCCTCCTCCCTGATGAGCTTCCCGGTTATTATCTCTGAGTTTCTGAAGGTTGATCCTCTCTCTGTTCCGGGGCAGATTTTAAGAACCCTGAACTCCAGTTCCTGGTTCCGTCCGGAAGCTCCGATTTACACAGTGGGAGTATTAATCTATGTAGGATTGATTGTATTGTTTGCGTATTTCTACACATCTATTACGTTCAATCCTCTTGAGATTGCCAACAATATGAAAAAAGCCGGCGGCTTTATCCCTGGCATCCGTCCAGGAAAGCCAACATCTGACTATCTGTCAGGTATTCTGAGCTATATTATCTTAATCGGCGCCTGCGGTCTGGTGATTGTGTGCCTGATTCCGATTATTGCGTCCGGTCTGTTTAATATCAACAGACTGTCCTTCGGAGGAACGTCCTTAATTATTATTGCGGGCGTTATTCTGGAGACAATTAAGGCAATAGAGTCTCAGCTCCTGGTGAGAAACTACAGAGGCTTTTTGAACGACTAAATGATTCGCCTTCTGGGCGGGAGAGAAGGAAGGCATATTTTATGCTGACTGCTTCCGCGGGAAGGCGTTTCTTTTATTTCAAAAGAGAAGGGTGAAGGGGGATTTGGGGATCCACCGAAAAAGCGAATACGGGAGGTACAATCTATGAAAATCATTATGTTAGGCGCTCCGGGAGCGGGAAAAGGAACACAGGCCGACAGGATTGCAGCAAAACACGGCATTCCGCATATTTCCACAGGAGATATTTTCAGAAGCAATATTAAGGAAGGCACAGAGCTGGGACAGCAGGCAAAGAAATTCATGGATCAGGGACTGTTAGTTCCGGATGAGGTGACGATCAACATGGTTCTTGACCGCATCCAGAAGGACGACTGCAGAAACGGCTATGTGCTGGACGGATTCCCGAGAACCATTCCGCAGGCTGAGAGCCTGGAGAAGGCTCTGGCAGAGAGAGGACAGAAGATTGACTTTGCCCTGAACGTAGACGTTCCGGACGAAAACATTGTAAAGAGAATGGGCGGACGCCGCGCCTGCATCACCTGCGGGGCTACCTACCACATTCAGTTTGCTCCGCCGAAGAAGGACGGAGTCTGCGACAAGTGCGGCTCAGAGCTGGTGCTGAGAGACGACGACAAGCCGGAGACGGTTCAGAAGCGTCTTGCCGTTTACCACGAGCAGACAAAACCGCTGATTGGCTACTATGAGCAGGCCGGAATTTTGGCGACAGTAGACGGAACGCAGGAAATGGATCAGGTGTTTAACAGCATTGAGACGATTTTAGGATAAGAATTCAGGAGCAGAAATTATGGCAGTAACCATTAAATCCCCAAGGGAAATTGAACTGATGAGAGAAGCGGGCAGAATTTTGGCCATCACCCATAACGAGCTGGAGAAGGCTCTGAAGCCGGGTATGTCCACTCTGGACATTGACAGGCTGGGCGAGGAGATTATCCGCAGCTACGGCTGTACCCCGTCCTTTAAAAATTATAACGGGTATCCGGCGTCTATCTGCGTATCGGTCAACGACGAGGTGGTCCACGGGATTCCCCATAAGGATCACATCATTGACGAGGGAGATATTGTCAGCCTGGACGCAGGGGTTATCTACAAAGGCTACCATTCTGACGCGGCTAGAACTCACGGGGTGGGGGAGATAAGCCCGGAGGCCAGAAAGCTGATTGAGGTGACGCGCCAGAGCTTTTTTGAGGGAATCAAGTTCGCCAGGCCGGGCAATCATCTGAACGACATTTCCACCGCCATTCAGGCCTATGCGGAGAGCTTCGGCTTCGGCGTGGTGCGGGATCTGGTGGGACACGGCATTGGCTCTCATCTCCACGAGGATCCGGAGGTGCCGAATTTCAAGCGCCGGAGAAAGGGTATCCTTCTTCAGCCGGGCATGACGCTGGCCGTTGAGCCCATGATTAACGCAGGCTCCTACGACGTGGCCTGGATGGACGACGACTGGACGGTGGTGACGGAGGACGGTTCCCTGTCAGCCCACTATGAGAACACAATCCTGATAACTGAGGACGGCCCGGAAATCCTATCTATGCTGTAGGACGCCGCCTTGACTTTTGAGGTGAAACATGGCAGAATATAAAGTCGGAAGCCTTGTCCGTTCCCTTGCGGGACACGATAAGGACAGCTTTTTTATCATAACAGAGGAAACTCCGGAATATGTTTACCTGTCAGACGGCAGGCTGCGCCCCTTTGAGAAACCTAAGAAAAAAAAGAAGAAGCACGTGCAGCCCACCCGCTACCGGGATCAGAGGCTTACAGAAGCCATTGAGTCCAGCCGTCCTACCGTAGATGAGGAGATCCGCCTCTTTATTAAGAAATGGAAAAAAGAGAGAGAAATATAACAGCCGGGAGGTAGAGCAAATGTCTAAAGCAGATGTAATCGAAATTGAGGGAATCGTTGCAGAGAAGCTGCCAAACGCCATGTTCAAGGTAGAACTGGAGAACGGCCATATCGTGCTTGCAACTATCAGCGGAAAGCTCCGCATGAATTACATCAGAATCTTACCGGGAGATAAGGTGACGATGGAAATGTCCCCATATGATCTTTCTAAGGGACGCATTATCTGGAGAGATAAATAAGATATAGCAGATAATAACAGCAGAAAAAGGCAGGTATTTTCTTCCACTGAAAGTCAGAAATACCTGCCTTTTCTGCTGTTTTTTCTACATGGAGGTAAGCAGAGCGGCCGTGTTTTTCTTTTCTGCTTCACCAAAAGAGAGGAACGGCAAAAAAGAATGTTTTTCAAACTCCACTAAAAGCTTAGTCGTTGAAAAACATTCTTTTTGCCTGCGCAGCTGCTTTCACCGGGAATGGATGCTTTAACAGTAAATATTAATAGCAACATGACATTTCTTAGACAAAAACTGCAGGCTGGGCGGTAACGGCGAGGCTTTCGCAGAAAGGTTCGTGCTAATTTCCGCCATCGAGCGAAGTGTTTGAGCCGTAAGGCGAGTTTTCGCGAATGGCGGATCATGGATGCACGAACCGAACAGAAAACGCAGCCAGCCGCAAAGGCTGCAGTTTTTGCCTAGCGGTTTGCCATGTTTTCGCGAAAAAATCCCTTGCATTATATAGAAATAAATGTTATAATGCTCTAGCGAACTTTGTTGAGGCATCAGAATAGATCTGCCCTTTTTGAGCTGTGAACCCAGGCGGACAGGGGGGCGGGACTGTTTGATAGATGTACCTGTAGGCCCGCGGTTTGAGGACTGCAAGCTGTAACAAACGCGCTTTGTAAGTCCTTAGATGGACGGACTATTACGGAAAGGAGAATTACTGTGAAGGTTAGATCATCGGTTAAACCAATTTGCGAAAAATGCAAGATCATTAAGAGAAAAGGCAGTATCAGAGTAATCTGTGAAAATCCAAAGCATAAACAAAGACAGGGCTGATAAAAAGTCTGCCTGATTTTTTTCGCACACCGCTTTTCTTATGAACCACCAGGATAAGTTGTTCATATAGAATAAGCATTTAGCATTACTTGTGGATTGAATGAAAGAAAAACTAATGGAGGTGTACTACACACATGGCTCGTATTTCAGGTGTTGATTTACCAAGAGAAAAACGTGTAGAGATCGGTTTGACTTACATCTACGGTATCGGTAGAGCAAGTTCCAACCGCATTCTTACAGAGGCTGGCGTTAATCCTGACACACGTGTTAAGGACTTAACAGACGACGAGGTTAAGAAGCTGGCAGCTATTATCGCTGATACTCAGACTGTTGAGGGTGATTTAAGAAGAGAGATCGCCATGAACATCAAGAGACTTCAGGAGATCGGATGCTACAGAGGAATTCGTCATAGAAAGAGCCTTCCGGTTCGTGGTCAGAAGACAAAGACCAACGCTAGAACACGTAAGGGACCAAGGAAGACAGTAGCAAATAAGAAGAAATAATAAGTAACAAGACAAACGTGAATCAGGTTAGGTGATACTGTTTAACAGGATTCAATATCAGAGAAAGTAGGTTAGTTTAAAATGGCTAAAAAAGTGTCAACTGCTAAGAAAGTGACAAAAAAGCGTGTAAAGAAAAACGTTGAACGCGGACAGGCGCACATCCAGTCATCTTTTAATAACACAATCGTTACTTTAACAGATGCACAGGGAAATGCTTTATCTTGGGCAAGTGCAGGCGGTCTGGGATTTAGAGGTTCAAGGAAATCTACTCCATATGCAGCTCAGATGGCTGCAGAAACTGCAACAAAGGCAGCTCTTATCCACGGATTAAAATCTGTAGACGTTATGGTTAAAGGACCAGGTTCAGGCCGTGAGGCAGCTATCCGCGCCCTTCAGGCATGTGGTCTGGAAGTAACAAGCATCAAGGACGTAACTCCGGTTCCACACAACGGATGCCGTCCGCCGAAGCGCAGAAGAGTCTAATTTAGGAGGAGAGTTAAGATGGCAGTAAATAGAGTTCCTGTTCTTAAAAGATGTAGATCTCTTGACCTTGATCCAATTTACTTAGGAATCGACAAGAAATCCAATAGAAATTCAAAGAGAGCTAATAAGAAGATGAGCGAGTACGGTCTCCAGTTAAGAGAGAAGCAGAAAGCTAAATTCATCTACGGTGTGTTAGAGAAACCTTTCAGAAATTACTACGCAAAGGCTTCCAGAATGAACGGACAGGTTGGTACAAACCTTATGATCCTTCTGGAGCTCAGACTGGACAACGTTCTTTTCAGAATGGGCTTTGGCCGCACAAGAAAAGAGACAAGACAGATTGTTGACCACAAGCACGTACTTGTAAACGGCAAGTGCGTAAACATCCCGTCCTACCAGGTTAAGGCCGGCGATGTAATCGAGATCAAAGAGAAATTTAAATCTTCACAGAGATATAAAGACGTATTAGAGGTAACAGCAGGAAGACTTGTACCGGCTTGGTTAGAGGCTGACCAGGAGAACTTAAAGGGTACAGTTAAGGAGTTACCGTCCAGAGACGAGATTGATGTTCCTGTAAACGAAGTGCTTATCGTCGAGTTATACTCCAAATAATTAAGGGCAGTCCTTAATTAACTTCCCAAAAGGAGGGGTTAGTAGTGTTCGATTTTGAAAAACCGAAAATTGAAATTGCTGAGATTTCAGAAGACAAAAGATATGGCAAGTTTGTAGTGGAACCCCTCGAGAGAGGCTATGGCACTACATTAGGAAATTCTTTAAGAAGAATTATGCTCTCTTCTTTGCCTGGAGCAGCAGTAAGTCAGGTGAAAATCGACGGCGTTCTGCATGAGTTCAGTTCCATCCCCGGCGTAAAAGAGGATGTAACTGAGATTATCATGAATATCAAGAGTCTGGCAATCAAGAACAGCAGTGAGACGAACGAGCCTAAGACAGCTTATATTGAGTTTGAGGGCGAGGGCGTCGTGACAGCAGCCGATATCAATGCAGATTCTGACATTGAGATTTTAAACCCTGAGCAGGTAATCGCTACCCTCAGCGGCGGCGCTGACAGCAAGTTCTACATGGAGCTGACTATCACGAAGGGACGCGGATACATCAGCGCAGACAAGAATAAGAGCGATGACCTTCCAATCGGAGTTATTGCGGTAGATTCCATCTACACTCCTGTTGAGCGTGTGAATATGGCCGTTGAGAATACTCGTGTAGGACAGGTTACGGATTATGATAAACTGACTCTGGATGTTTACACAAACGGAACCCTGGCTCCAGACGAGGCGGTGAGCCTTGCTGCTAAGGTATTAAGTGAGCATCTGAACCTTTTCATTGACCTCTCCGAGAATGCCAAAACTGCTGAGGTTATGGTAGAGAAGGAAGACAATGAGAAGGAGAAAGTTCTCGAGATGAACATTGATGAACTGGAATTATCTGTCCGTTCATACAACTGTTTAAAACGCGCAGGCATCAACACAGTGGAGGAGCTGTGCAACAGAACTCCAGAGGATATGATGAAGGTGAGAAACCTTGGACGCAAATCCTTAGAAGAGGTGCTTGCAAAATTAAAGGAGTTAGGCTTACAGCTTAACCCAAGCGAGGAATAGAAGAGATATCTTCTGCCTCATTCAGACTGATTTATGGACAAAAAGCATCCGCCCAGTAAGCCCGAAGACGCATGGACGGATGTTCCACAAATGGAGGATATTATAATGGCAGGATATAGAAAGCTGGGAAGAACTTCCAGCCAGAGAAAAGCATTATTAAGAAGCCAGGTTACAAACCTGTTATACAACGGAAAGATCGTTACAACTGAGGCAAGAGCTAAGGAAGTAAAGAAGATCGCCGAGGGCTTAATTGCACTTGCAGTTAAGGAGAAGGACAACTTTGATACAGTTAAGGTTACAGCAAAGGTTGCTAAGAAGGACGCTGACGGCAAGAGAGTAAAGGAAGTCGTTGACGGCAAGAAAGTAACTGTTTACGAGGAAGTAGAGAAAGAGATCAAGAAGGACAGACCGTCCAGACTTCATGCAAGAAGACAGATGTTAAAGGTTCTCTACAACGTAACAGAGGTTCCGACAGCTAAGGCTGGAAGAAAGAAAAACACAAAGTCTGTTGACCTTGTAGCTAAGATGTTCGACGAGATCGCTCCGAAGTACGCTAATCGCAACGGTGGTTACACAAGAATCGTAAAGATCGGTCTTCGTAAGGGCGACGCAGCTATGGAAGTTTTACTTGAGTTAGTATAATTTTCATATCTAATCAGAATAGTAAACCCCTTCGGGAAAATTCCCGAAGGGGTTTTTAGATCCTCCCGAAATATTATTAAGAATTTGAAAGAATATCGTAAGTTGACTGAGCCGCTTTCACCTGCGTATAATAAAGATAAGATAAATGAATCAGCAGTAAGCAGAAATGAGATACGCAGGATACGGGGAGAGACCTTTCAGAAAGTGATAGAAGGAGGAGACAGGTATGAGAAATACAAAGGGAAGATTACGGATGCTGGCAGCGGCGGGGCTGTCGGCTATCCTTTCAGTGAGCGGCGGACTGGGACAGATGACGGCGTGGGCGGCCTCCAAGACGATTTCCAAGGTGGATATTGAGCTGAATATTGATTTAGAGCCGGGAGACGATCTGCCGGATCTTTCCTACGGCGATAAGGGAAGCGACGCTCATGTGATGGTGTCTGACGGAGCAAAGTACGAGATTGCGGAGGATCCGGAGTGGACCAGCTCAGTGGGAAACAGCGGCGTGAAGATTGGAAGTACCTATACGCTGAGGGTGTATCTGGACGCCAAGGATGAGGACGAGTATGGGTTCAGCGGAACCTATAAGTCCAGCAACGTGAAGGTAAAGGGCGGAGAGTTCGTCTCTGCCAGCCGTTCCGGAAGCGGCAGGCTGAAGGTGACGGTGAAGACAGATCCAGTGGAGGGAACCTTCGACTCTCCGGACGAGGCGGAGTGGAGCGACACCACTCTGGGCCTGGCCAAGTGGGACGCGGTGGATCATGTCAGTGCCTATGACGTAACGCTCTACAAGGGTGGAAGCACCGTCTACAAGGTGAAGGGCTACGAGGGCAATAAGATTAATTTTTATCCCTATATGACCAGCGCTGGCACCTACAGCTTTAAGGTGCGGTCAGTGGCGAAAAACGACAGCCAGAAGGATTATGCCGAGAGCAGCGACTGGACGGAGTCAGACGAGATTTATATTGGCAAGGAATCCGTCTCCGACGGTTCCGGAAAGGTAGATTATAACAACCCCAACGGGGCGGGAAATCAGAATACGGCTCAGGTGGGCTGGATTCAGGACGGAAACCGCTGGTGGTACCGCTACCCGGACGGCAGCTACCCGAAGAACGACTGGCTTCTGCTCAATAACCAGTGGTTCCTCTTTGACGCCGACGGCTGGATGATGACGGACTGGCAGTTTAAAAATAATAACTGGTATTACCTGAATCCGGTTTCTGACGGAAACAGAGGAGTAATGCTGACCGGCTGGATTCACACGAACAGCGGCTGGTATTATCTGAATCCGGGACCAAACGGAACCGTGGGGGCTATGTACAGAAATCAGTGGCTTGACTTAAACGGAAAGAAGTATTATCTGGGAGACAGCGGAGTCATGTACGAGGGCTGGAAGGAGATCGGACACGACTGGTATTATTTCTACCCTGGAAACGGCGAGCTGGCGGTGAATACGACGATAGACGGCTTCTTTGTGGACGGAAGCGGAGTCTGGAGAAAGTAGAGCCAGAAAGCCGCAGAACGGAGGTTTAGGGAGACTTTTATTGAGACAGAACCCAGATAGCGGATAGATTCGGATAAAGTTAATAAGGGATCATAAATGAGGAGAAACTGGCCTGTCCCTGCGTCTGCCTGGCAGAGGGGAGCCGTTTTCTCCTCTTTTATTCTGCTCTTTTTTCTGCTTTGGCGCTCAGAGGGAGGAGCCTCAGAAAGGCAGGCGTCCAGGAAGCGTGTAAACCGCTTGACTCTTAGATAAAAGTAATCTAAAATTTAACGAGACATGAGAATCATCACGACAAACGAGCCGGGCGCCCAGGACGGCGCAGGAAGGAAACGAGATGAATATTATTAAGGCAGCAGGGCTGGTATTTGATTATATCAGACGCGATGAAGAAGATAAAATTGAGGAGAAAAAGCGGGCTCTCAACCACCTGAACGTGGAGATTGAGAAAGGCAGCTTTGTGGCGGTGCTGGGGCACAACGGTTCAGGAAAATCCACATTTGCCAAGCATTTGAACGGAATTCTGCTTCCTACAGAAGGAGAGGTCTGGGTGGCCGGGATGGACACGTCGGACGAGGAGAAGCTCTGGGACGTGCGCAAGGCGGCCGGAATGGTGTTTCAGAATCCGGACAACCAGATTATTGGAAATATTGTGGAGGAGGACGTGGGCTTTGGTCCGGAAAATCTGGGAGTCCCCACAGAGGAAATCTGGGAGCGGGTGGATAAGAGCCTGAAGGCAGTGGGAATGACTCTTTACCGGAAGAAATCGCCGAACCGCCTTTCCGGCGGCCAGAAACAGCGGGTGGCCATTGCCGGGGTGATGGCCATGAAGCCGCAGTGCATTGTGCTGGACGAGCCTACGGCCATGCTGGATCCCAACGGCCGGGCGGAGGTCATCAGAACAGTCCGGGAGCTGAACCGGAAGGAGGGCATAACGGCTGTGCTGATCACCCACTATATGGAAGAGGTCATTGACGCGGATCGGGTGATCGTGATGGACGACGGAGCGATTGTCATGGACGGCACGCCGAGAGAGGTTTTCTCCCAGGTGGAAAAGCTGAAGGAGTACCGGCTGGACGTGCCTCAGGCGACGGAGCTGGCCTATGAGCTCAAAAAGGCGGGAGTGGATCTTCCGGACGGAATTCTTTCACAGGAAGAGTTTGTGGAGGCGTTTCTGGCCTGCTGTCCCGGGGAACTTTTGACAGAGGGACAGGCGGGAAATGCGGATGGAGACAGCTGCGGCAGCCACAGCAGCTGCAGGGATACAGAAAGCAGGGAAGAGCAGACAGAAGCCGCAGGCAGATAGACAGCCAGAGAGGAACGAGACATGTCAGTTTCAATTGAAGTAAAGGACTTAAATTATAAATACAGCGCAGGGACGGCGTTTGAGCAGCAGGCTCTGAAGGATGTGAACTTCAAGGTGGAGGACGGGGAATTTATCGGCCTGATCGGCCACACAGGATCTGGAAAGTCTACGCTGATCCAGCATTTGAACGGCCTGATAAAGGCCTCGTCGGGAGATATTCTCTATCATGGGGAGAGCATATACAGGGACGGCTATTCCATGAAAGAGCTGCGCAGCAAGGTGGGGCTGGTCTTCCAGTATCCGGAACATCAGCTGTTCGAGACGGACGTTTTTACGGACGTCTGCTTTGGACCGAAGAATCTGGGGCTTTCCAGGGAGGAGACAGAGAGCAGGGCAAGACACGCCCTGAAGCTGGTGGGGCTTGACGAGAGCTTCTACAGGCAGTCTCCGTTCGAGCTTTCCGGCGGCCAGAAGCGCCGCGTCGCCATTGCCGGGGTGCTGGCCATGCGGCCGGAGGTGATGATTCTGGATGAGCCTACGGCCGGCCTGGATCCAAAGGGCAGGGATGAGATTCTGGACCAGATTGAGCGGCTGAACAGGCAGCACGGCCTGACGATTATTCTGGTCTCCCACAGCATGGAGGACGTGGCCAGGTATGTGGACCGTCTGATGGTCATGGATCACGGCGAAAAGGTGTTTGACGGGACGCCCAGGGAGGTGTTTGGCCACTGCAGGGAGCTGGAGGCCATCGGCCTGGCGGCTCCCCAGGTGACTTATATAATAGAGGAGCTGCGGGCGCGGGGCGCGGCTATAGAAGGCACGATTACCACAGTGGAAGAAGCTAAGAACGCAATTCTGGAATTTCTTGGGAGGCAGGAAAACGTATGATTAGAGATATAACTCTGGGACAATATTATCCGGTGGATTCTATCATCCACCGTCTGGATCCCAGGACAAAGCTGTTTGGAACCATGGTATTTATTGTATCCCTGTTTATGGCTGACAGCCTGTGGGGATATCTGGCGGCTACGGCAGTCCTGGCGGCGGTCGTTCGCTGTTCCAACGTTCCGTTTAAATTTATGGTCAGGGGCCTGAAGGCAGTAGTCTTTCTGTTGATTATCAGCGTCAGCTTTAACCTGTTTCTGACGCCGGGAACTCCTCTGGTGCAGTTCTGGATTTTTAAAATTACCAGGGAGGGAATCAGGCTGGCGGTATTTATGGGACTGCGCCTGATTTATCTGGTCATCGGATCTTCCGTGATGACCCTGACTACCACGCCCAACCAGCTGACGGACGGACTGGAGAAGGGACTTCATTTCCTCAATAAGGTTCACATTCCGGTCCATGAGATCGCCATGATGATGTCCATCGCCCTGCGCTTTATTCCTATTTTAGTGGAGGAGACGGACAAGATTATGAAGGCTCAGATGGCCAGAGGCGCTGATTTCGAGAGCGGAAATCTGATTCAGCGGGCGAAAAGCATGATTCCGATTCTGGTTCCGCTGTTTATCTCTGCCTTCCGCAGAGCCACTGACCTGGCTATGGCCATGGAAGCCAGATGCTATCGGGGCGGAGAGGGCAGAACGAAGATGAAGCCATTAAAATACCGGGGAGCTGACCGGGCGGCCTACGCTCTGTTTTTTGTATATCTGGCTGTGCTGACCGTGATCCGGCTGGCCGTATAGAGCCGGCGTCCGGGCTTTCGCTTTCATGGACGCCAGTGCCAGTGTCTGAGAGACAGCCTTTATCCATGAATGCCCAGGAAAGACAGGAGAATGACAATATGAGACGAATTAAACTGACCGTTGCCTACGACGGCACCAATTACTGCGGCTGGCAGCTGCAGCCCAACGGCGTGACTATCGAGGAGGTTTTAAATAAAGCTCTTTCAGAGCTTTTGAGGGAAGAAATTCAGGTAATCGGGGCCAGCCGGACAGATTCCGGCGTCCACGCCAGGGGAAATACCGCGGTGTTTGACACAGAGGCCAGAATTCCCGCCGAGAAAATCTGCTTTGCGGTAAACCAGAGACTTCCGGAGGACGTGCGGGTGCAGAAATCAGAGGAGGTTCCCCTGACCTTTCACCCCAGAAAAGCCAACTGCGTAAAAACCTATGAGTATAAAATTTTAAACAGGAAAATCGACATGCCTTTAAACAGGCTGTACTGCCATTTCTGCTACTTTGATCTGGATGTGGACCGGATGCGCCAGGCGGCGGCCTGTCTGCTGGGAGAACACGATTTTAAGAGCTTCTGCACTGTCCGCACCCAGGCGGAGGAGACGGTGAGGACCATTTACAGGCTGGAGATTGACCGGGACGCGGAGGACGTCATTACCATGCGGATCAGCGGCAGCGGCTTCCTCTACAACATGGTCCGCATTATCATGGGGACTCTGGTGAAAATCGGCATGGGAGTGTGGCCGCCAGAGAAAATGGAGGAGATTCTGGAGGCCAGGGACAGAGCTGCCGCAGGCCCCACCATTCCGGCCAGAGGGCTTACGTTAGTAAGCATGGAATATGAGAGGGAGGCGAAAGAGTTTGTGTCAGGAGAAAACAGGCACTGGAGCTACATCCTGGATCAGCGCCGTATGCTCTCAGAGGGATTTTCAGTTCTGGAAGTTCTGCGATGTGAGGAGAAGGAGCTGGAAGGTGTTTTAAGGCGCGTCATCCACCAGGCGGTGAGAAACGGCGCCCGGGACGTGTATGTGAAGGCGAAGGGCCGGATCCATCCTGGCGATCAGTTCGGCTACTATATTTTAAAGGAGCCGGACGAGAGAGGAAAGGCCCTGGGGGACGGCTGTCTGATGGCAGTCTATAAGGATGCGCCTGAATCTGCGGCGGGAAGGGGCATGGTCCGTTCATGAGCAGAACCCTGGTCTATCTGATTTATTTTACACTCTATTCCTTTCTGCTTCTCTTCATTGGAAAATCATCTCTCAGGGACAGTGATTCCATTGCCAAGTTTTTCGTGGGGGAGAAGAAGACAGGAACCAGGGCGCTCTTTTTTACCTTTGTGGGAACCTGGATTTCCGCCGCCACCATTCTGGGCTATACGGGAAATGTGTACCAGAACGGCACCAGAGTGCTGGCAGTCTCCGTTATCCCCTGGTTTATGGGGGCGCTGCTTTTGTACGCAGTGGTAAGCCGGATTCGGGAGTACGATATTTTAACGATTCCGGAGCTTTTTGAGAAGCGGTTTCACTCGGGCCTTCTTCAGACCATGTCCGCCCTCCTGATGGCGGGCGGCTACATTCTCTATCTTGTGATTCAAATTAAGGGGTTTGGAATCGCCGCGTCCAGTCTTTTAAATATCGACTACAAGGTGGCGGTGTTTCTGGTCTATCTCTTCATTCTCTATTCCACCTTCGGCGGCTTTAACTCTGTGACGAAATCCGACGCCTGCAACCTGATTATGCTGACGATCAGCGTGGGCGTCGTCTATTTTGCTGTGCTGAGCCGGATTGACAACGCCGGATTTCTCACAGACGCTCTGGTAAAGGAGCGGATCACCGCGCAGGGCTTTCCTGTGAAGGGAGCGGGCGAGTTCGACGGCTACTCGTCTCTGATGTACGCCACCACTTTTTTCGGCTGGGGTATGGGGCTGGCGGCCAATCCCCAGTACCTGATCCGGATTGTGGCGGCTAAGGACAGGGACAGCGCCAGAAGGACGATTCTCTGGGCGCTGGTATTTTTGGCTGGCATTTATTTTGCTCTGACGGAGATTGGGCTGGGACTTCGGATCCTGTATCCTGATTTAATCGAGATCTGCGGCGCGGACGACGTGTTCATCTACGCGGTGAACAATCGGATGTTTTCCCAGTTCAGCGGCTTTTTCCTGCTGAGCGTCATCGGAGCCTGCGTTTCCACCGCCAATTCGCAGCTTCTTCTCATCGGCTCTTCTCTGGCCTACGATGTGACGGCCAGGATAAAGAAAAAAAAGCTTTCCGAAGAGCGGCTTTTAAGTCTGACGAGAGTCTATATTTTTATCGGAGGAACAGCGGCGCTGTTTCTGTCCTTAAATCCGCCGGAGGATATTTTATCCTTCGGAAGCGATATCTGGGGACTGTTCTCCGCCATGTTTGCCCCGTTAATTTACGGTGGACTTTATTATAAAAACAGCAGCAGGAAGGGAGCTGTGGCGGCCTTCCTGACAGGTGCGGTCTGCAGCGGCCTGTTTTACCGGCTCCATCTGCCGGTGTACTGGGCGTTTCCCGCCACGGCCTGCTCTGCGGCAGTCTTTTTCACGGTTCCCTGGCTGGAGCGGTTTTACAGAAAAAGAACTGGAAAAGGAGGAGACAGCCGGGAAGAAGAGAGGCTGGAAGGCCCGGCAGAGAGGAGGGAGCGGCGTTGAGACAGTGGAGAAACCGGCTGGGAAACTGGTTTTTTCAGCTGGAAAATGAGATTCTGCTTCCGTTTCTGGCAGTCGGTATTATCGTGCTGGGCGGATTTGGGGTGATTTCCTTTTACAACGGCTATACCATTGAAAAAAGAGGGCTGGAATCCACAGCCAGGCAGGTGTTTTCTGTGATGAATCAGGATCTGGACTTTCTGGCAGAACATGTTCCAGAGGAGGAAATCCGCGAGAAATATAGGGAAAATCAGCCGGAATATCTGAGAATTACAGACAGGGACGGACAGATCATCGCCTGCCCCAGCGAACCTCCTGAGGAGGAAGAGGTGGTGCTTTCCGACTCTGGAAACGTCCTGGGCTGGAAGCTGGAATTTATTGTGGACGAGAAGGTGCTGTTTGAGCAGATTTTAGAGAGCCAGTCCTATGTGGTGATCGGGGCGATTGCGGCGCTTATCATTATCATTCAGGCCAGCATTTTTATCTCCTATAACATTGCCTTCCCTATCCGGACCATGAGCCGGACCTGCCATGAGATCAATGAAAACAGGGGCAGCTACCGGACCTACCGGTTCGACGCCGTGCGGCGCAGGGACGAGATCGGACAGCTGGCTACTACCTTTGAGCTGCTCCTGAAAAATATGGACAATTACACCAAGATGGAGTATACCAGCCGGATGTCCGCCACCCTGGCCCACGAGATCAAAAATCCCATTGCAGGAATCCGCTCCGGCATTCAGGTTCTCAAGGGCCGGGTGGAGCGGCCGGGGGATCAGATGCTGTGCGACAGCATGATCAAGGAGATTGACCGGGTTACGTCCCTTATTACGAACCTGTTCACCCTGTCCGTGAAGAAGGACAGCAGGAAGGAGAAGGTTTTTCTGGAACCCCTTGTCCGGGAACTGGAGCTGTTTTATCAAAAGGGGCTGAAGCAGCAGGGAATCTCGTTTTCTGCGGAGGTATCGGGACAGCCGTCTGTCTGGGCCAACGGGGACGAGCTGCGCCAGATCCTTCACAACCTGATTGGCAACAGCGTGAAGGCCTTAGGGAAGAAGGCCGGAGGAACCATACGCCTGGAAGCCCGGGCGGAGCGGGAACGGGGAGGCGTGATGACTCTCAGCGACAACGGATGCGGGATGACCAGGGAGGAGCTGGAGCGGGCGGCGGAGCCATTTTACACGAAAAGCATTAACGGAATCGGCCTGGGGCTGGCCATTGTGAAAAAGCTGACGGATCAGAACGGCGGCTTCTTCCAGATGGAAAGCCAGCCGGGAGAGGGAACGAGAGTCAGTCTCTGGTTCCCGGCAGGAGAGGAGGAGACACATGAGCCGGATATTGATAGTAGACGATGAATTCCTGATTCGCTACACCCTGGAGGAGGGGCTGAGGGACAGGGGACATGAAACCCAGTCTGCGGAAAATGTAGAGGAAGGGCTTTTAAAGGCCAGGAAATTCCACCCGGACGTGGTGCTTCTGGACAACCTGCTGGAGCACAGCGTGGGAATGGACGAGATCGCCACCTTCAAGGCCGCGGATCCCCAGATTCAGGTGATTCTCATGACAGCCTACGGTTCCGTCTCTCAGGCGGTGGAGGCGGTGAAGCGGGGGGCCTACGACTATATTTTAAAGCCCTTCGATATCGACGATATCGAGATGGCCGTCAAGCGCAGTGTGGAGAAGACCAGAAATCAGGAGTCTCTGGAATATCTGAAAGGAGAGAGCCAGGAATTTCTGGGGGTCAGCCAGGCGGTGCAGCAGATTAGACGCCATATTGAAATCCTCGGTGAAAACAGCTCTGTCAACGTGCTGATCCGGGGCGAGACAGGCACAGGCAAGGAGGTGGCGGCCCGCCTGATCCACGATATCAGCGGCCGTCCCGGCCTGATGGTGCGGATCAACTGCGGAGCCATCCCGGAAAATCTCCTGGAAAACGAGCTGTTCGGCTACGAGAGGGGCGCTTTTGCCGGAGCCATGAGGACGAAAAAGGGCCTGATTGAGATGGCGGACGGAGGAACCGTCTTCTTTGATGAGGTGGGAGAAATGCCTTTAGCCATGCAGGCCAAGCTCCTCACCTTCCTGGACGACAGGAAGATCAAGCGGGTTGGCGGGCTGGAGGACATCGAGGTGGACGTGCGTATTATCGCGGCCACCAACCGGAACCTGGAAAAGGCGGTGGAGCAGGGGATGTTCCGCCAGGATCTGTTTTACCGGCTCAACGTCATGCAGCTGGTGATTCCCCCTCTCAGAGACAGGCGGGAGGACATTCCCGTGCTCTGCGATTATTATCTGGATTATTACAATAAGCTGTTTGCCAGAAGCATCGACCGGGTGGAGCCGGGGTTTCTGCGGGAGATGCTTCTCTACGACTGGAAGGGCAACGTCAGGGAGCTTAAAAATATTTTTGAGCGCTGCTTTCTTCTGAGCCCAGGCAGAGAGCTGGAAAAGCATGTGGAACTGAACCGGACGCCAGACGGAGAGGGGGCGCGGACCGGGGAGTATTTCCAGTTAAAGGATCTGGAAAAGGGACCGGTAGACCTGGAGAAGGAGGTCCAGTCCTTAGAGCGGATTTACATTGAGAAGGCCATGGGGCTGTGCGGAGGAAATCAGACCAAGGCGGCGGCGCTTTTAGGCATTACCAGGTTCTCCATGAAGCGGAAAATGGAGAAGGACGGGGAGCCGGAGCAGGCTTAGAGCGGGCAGAACGTGCAAAAATTCACATCGTGCAGAATCGCACACTTGTAACGTGCGATTCTGCACGATTTTTTTGAAAATCTAAAAAATAAATAAAAAGAAAAGAAAAAACAATTGAAAAGTAGTATAAAATCAACTAAAATTTTAACTAGAGACACGAAGGTGTCATAAGTATGAAACAAGAAAAATAAATCAACAGGAGGTAATGCTATGTACTTTGTGGATTTAAACAGTGATCTGGGAGAGAGCTTCGGCAACTACACCATCGGAATGGACGAGGAGATTTTAAAATACGTTTCCTCCGCTAACGTAGCCTGCGGCTGGCATGCAGGAGATCCTATGGTAATGGAGAAAACGGTAGCCCTGGCAAAGGAGTTTGGGACAGCCGTAGGAGCCCATCCGGGATTTCCGGATCTGATGGGATTCGGCCGCAGAAACATGGCCGTTACTCCTGAGGAAGCCAAGGCCTACGTAAAATATCAGCTGGGTGCGCTTCAGGCGTTTGCGAAGGCCCACGGCGTAAAGATTCAGCATGTGAAGCCCCACGGCGCCCTCTACAACATGGCAGCTGTAGACGAGAAGCTGGCGAAGGCTATGTGCGAGGCCGTTTACGAGGTAGATAAGGACATTATTTTCATGGGACTGGCCGGATCCAAGATGATCACAGCGGCTGAGGAGGTTGGCCTGAAGGCGGCCAGCGAGGTATTCGCAGACCGCGCCTACAACGACGACGGAACCCTGGTTTCCAGAAAGCTTCCAGGCGCAGTCATCAAGGACAAGGAGCTGGCTATTAAGAGAGTAGTCCGCATGGTAAAAGAGGGCAAGGTGGAGAGCATCAACGGCAAAGACATTGATATCAAGGCTGATTCCATCTGCGTACACGGCGACAATCCAAAGGCTCTGGAGTTTGTGAAGAACATCAGAGAGACGCTGGAGAAAGAAGGAGTGACGATTTCCAACCTGATGAGATAGGAAAACAGAAGGGGATAGGGAAAAAGAGAAATTTGGAGGAAACTACATATGGGAGAGAAAAAAGATAAGGGCAGTATGACCGCCCTCATAGGAGCTGCTTTCCTGATGGCTACTTCAGCTATCGGACCAGGCTTCCTGACACAGACGGCAACCTTTACGGGACAGTTTAAATCTGCGTTCGCCCTGGTCATTGTGGCGACCATTCTGCTGGACGTGACTACCCAGTTAAACATCTGGTCCGTCATCGGAGTGTCCGGCATGAGAGGACAGGATATCGCCAACAAGGTAGTTCCGGGACTGGGATATTTTATCGCCTGCCTGGTAGCCTTAGGCGGCCTTGTGTTTAATATCGGAAACGTAGGCGGCGGCGCTACGGGACTGAACGTTATGTTCGGTCTTCCCGTTAAGGCAGGCTGCATCATTTCCGGAGCCATCGGAATCCTGATTTTCCTTTCCAAGGACGCCAAGGAGGGAATGGATAAGCTGACAAAGTACCTGGGAACCATGATGATTCTCGTTGTGCTTTACGTTGTATTTAAGTCAAAACCTCCGGTAGGCGAAGCGGTAGCGGGAATCGCAAGCTTTGACCAGGCGCCGGATCTGGTGCTTCCGTTAATCACGCTGCTCGGAGGAAGCTGCGGCGGCTACATTGCCTTCTCAGGAGCTCACAGACTTCTGGACGCAGGCTACAAGGGAGAGAAGGATCTCCCGAAGGTGCGCCAGTCCGTGCTCATGGGCGTAGGCGTATCCGGAACCATGAGAATTCTGCTGTTCCTGGCAGTTCTCGGCGTAGTCACAGCCATGCCTGAGATCGTAGGATCTGAGGGATGGGTAGCCAGCCCGCCGGCAGAGGCCTTCCGCGCAGGCGCAGGCGTGATTGGATACAAGATTTTCGGCCTCGTTATCTTCTTCGCGGCCACCACATCCATCATCGGAGCAGCCTATACGTCCGTATCCTTCTTAAAGACGCTGCATCCGTTTATCATGGAGAATGAGAAATGGTTCGTAATCGGCTTTATCGCCGTTTCTACAGTCGTTATGACTCTGCTCGGACAGCCGGCTACTCTTCTGGTTCTGGCAGGAGCTGTCAACGGACTGATTCTTCCGCTGACGCTGCTCACTGTTCTGGCAGCCAGCAGAAATAAGAAAATCGTGGGAGAAAACTACAAGCATCCGACTATCCTTCTGGTACTTGGTATTGTAGCGGTAGTTCTGACAGGAATCGGAGCTGTCAGATCTCTTCCAAATATCCTTACTATTTTCGGATAATCGGATAAGAGGAAATAGACAAAACGCGGCGCCGGGGGCTTAGAGCTTCCCGGCGCGTGCTGAAAGAAGACATGATACGCAGAATAAATTAAAAAGATCAAACTTGCAAACAAATTAGAAAAATCAGAAAAACAGGCAGCAGACTGGAAATTCAGATAAGGAGGAAACAGCATGGGAAAGGTGAGATACCTGGCCGCAGGCGACAGCTCAGTGAGCGTAGAGTTTGGAAATGAAATCAGCCCGGAAATCAACAGACAGATTCGGGCGTTTAAGATTGCAGTGGAGAAAAGCGGGATTCCCGGAATTGTGGAGACGGTTCCTACCTACCGCTCTCTGTTAGTCAATTATAAGCCGGAGGTGATCCGGTTTAAGGATCTGACAAAGGAGTTCGAGGGACTGTTAGGCTCTCTTGGGAGCATTGTAATTCCGCCGCCAGAGGTGATTGAGATCCCGGTTCTCTACGGCGGAGAGATGGGACCTGACATTGAAAATGTGGCAAAGCACAACAATAAGACGGTGGAAGAGGTGATCAAAATCCACACCTCAGAGGAGTACCTGATCTATATGCTGGGCTTTATCGCAGGCTTCCCGTACCTGGGCGGCATGAGCAAGGAAATCGCCACTCCCCGTCTGACCAGCCCGAGAGTGAAGATCGAGGGCGGATCTGTGGGAATCGCGGGAGAGCAGACAGGCATTTACCCGGTGGCTTCCCCGGGAGGCTGGCAGTTAATCGGCCGCACGCCGTTAAAGCTCTACGACGCAGAACGGGAGGAGCCGATTCTCCTCTCAGCGGGACAGTATATCAAATTCCGCTCCGTCACAGAGAAGGAGTACAGAGAAATCGAAAAGCAGGTTGCAGACAATACATATAAATATGTAAAGTACGCAAAGGAGGTGTAGAGAATGGGCATTAAGTTTGCAAACGGAGGATTTATTACAACCATTCAGGATATGGGCCGTACAGGCTATCAGGAATTCGGAGTTCCGGCGGCAGGCGTTATGGATACCATGGCTTTCCGCAAGGCGAACATTCTGGTGGGAAATGACGAGAACGAGGCCGCTCTGGAGATCACCCTCATGGGCCCCATGTTTACCTTTACCTCTGACAATATCATCGCCGTGACAGGAGGAAACCTGGGAGCCAAGTTGAACGGAAAAGACATTCCCATGTACCAGGCTGTTCTGGCGAAAAAAGGCGACACCATGAGCTTTATGGGAATCAAGAGCGGAAGCCGCGCCTATGTGGCCTTCGCAGGAGGACTGGACGTTCCGGTTGTGATGGGCAGTAAATCCACCCACTTAAAATCAAATCTGGGCGGCTTTGAGGGAAGAAAGCTGGGACCTGGGGACGAAATTGAGTTCACGGCTCCCAAGACGACTCTTCCGAATATGAGCAAGAGAACCGTTCCGGCAGACGACTATTCAAAGGCTTCCTGCACGCTCCGCGTGATTTTAGGACCGCAGGACGACTGCTTCACAGAGGCAGGAATCAAGACCTTTTTAAGCAGCACCTACACCCTGACAAACGAGGCGGACCGCATGGGACTTCGCTTCGAGGGAGAAAAGATCGAGCACAAGAACGGCGGAGACATTATTACAGACGGCATCAGCTTCGGCGCGGTGCAGGTTCCGTCCCACGGACAGCCTATCGTCATGATGGCGGATCACCAGACTACAGGCGGATACACAAAGATTGCCGGCATTATCTCTGCAGATCTTCCAAAGGCAGCTCAGTTAAAGCCAGGCTGCAAGGTAAACTTCCAGCAGGTATCTGTGGAAGAGGCCCAGGAGATCTATGTGAAGGAGCTGGAGGAGTTAAAGGCTCTGAAAGAGAAGCTGGACTATGTGCCGGAGAAGGGAACTGCCAAGGAGAGAGAGGCCGTAGCCATGGCCGTAGCGTCAGCGGCTGCATCTGGAAATCCATATACGGCAAAGAAGAAATACCGCGTTGTGGTAGACGGCGAGGAGTTTATCGTAGAGCTGGAAACAGAGGTCAAGGGACTGAGATAGAATCAGGGGGGGACGGTTTTTCCGTCCCCTCTGCCGTTTCCCGGGAAGGCCGTTTCAAACCGCCGTAAAACCTTGATTTTAAAGGAAAAAGAGGTTGACACGTCCGGCGTAGTGTAATATAATGTATAACTGTGACATCAGTTAGAAATGTCTGTACCAAAGCCCCGGAACAGGCGTTTTATTGATAAAGTTAATCTCAAAAACTGAATAAACAGGAGGTCAACCAATGAAAACTTTTATGGCTAGTCCAGCAACAATTGAAAGAAAATGGTATGTAGTTGACGCTACAGGATATACATTAGGTCGTCTGACATCTGAGGTAGCGAAGATTTTAAGAGGAAAGAATAAGCCGATCTTCACACCTCACATGGACTGCGGTGACTACGTAATCGTAGTAAACGCTGAGAAGATCCAGGTTACAGGCAAGAAGCTTGATCAGAAGATCTACTACAACCACTCCGACTATGTAGGCGGAATGAGAGAGACAACCTTAAGAGAGATGATGGCTAAGAAGCCGGAGAAGGTTATCGAGTTAGCAGTTAAGGGAATGCTTCCAAAGGGACCTTTAGGAAGAAGCATGATTAAGAAACTTCACGTATATGCAGGTCCAGAGCATGAGCAGGCAGCTCAGAAGCCGGAAGTTTTAGAGATCAAATTTTAATTAAAGGTGCTGGAAGGAGGAAACACTAATGGCTAACGCAAAATTCTACGGAACAGGCAGAAGAAAAAAATCTATCGCCAGAGTATATATTGTACCAGGTACAGGCAACATCACAATCAATAAGAGAGACATCGACGAGTATTTCGGCCTTGAGACATTAAAGGTTGTAGTTCGTCAGCCGCTCGTAGCTACAGAGACATCCGATAAGTTCGACGTACTTGTAAACGTACGCGGCGGCGGTTTCACAGGACAGGCAGGCGCTATCCGTCACGGCCTTTCCAGAGCGCTTCTTCAGGCAGACGCTGAGTACAGACCAGTTCTCAAGAAGGCAGGATACTTAACACGTGATCCGAGAATGAAAGAGAGAAAGAAATACGGCTTAAAGGCTGCGAGAAGAGCTCCACAGTTCTCCAAGAGATAATTTCTATCTCAGGACAATTTTATACGATTTACAGCTCCCCAGAATTTCGGTTCTGGGGAGTTTTTTTGCAAATGAGTTGCTATTTTTTTAAAAATAGCATATACTGTTTATAGATAGAGATCTATCTTCGGGAGAGTTCCTGCCATATAAGTGGAAAATTTTAAACTCGGGAGAGCTCCTGCCATATAAGTGGAGGATTTTAAACTCAGAGGGAGCGTCAGCTCCCTTATTTTCGTATACAGAAAAATGAAAGGAGAGACGGATGGAACAATTTAAACTATATAGTGTGTCTGATACATATGTGGAATGGCTTCGTAAGGATTTTCCAAATGTATATTCCAATAAAATTAATTCCAGAACGCATACAAGAAAATATTTGGGAATCGTTTTACAGATTGGACAATACAATTATTACGTTCCAATGTCTTCTCCTAAAGACTCTGATTATCAAATAGCCGGAACTGTTAAAGTAATAAAGAAGAGTATTGTACCTATTATTCGAATAGTTGTAAAAAATTCTGCTGGTGAAAAAGAGTTAAAAGGCACATTACGAATGAGTCATATGATTCCGGTTCCGGAATCAGAACTTGAATTATACGATTTGGAACATGAAGTAGATGCTACATATAGAGATCTTGTGTTTAAAGAATCGAAATAGTGTATTTTTAAAAGTGAGTGTGTTAGAATGACTATAAGATGATAAACAGAGGCTGGAAGGGGGAAAACAGTATGGTAGAAGAGTTAAAACGTATGGTTGGAATGGACGAAACAATCTTATATGAAGGGAAACCAGACAAGAAGTGTTTTATATTTGAAAGCATATTTAATCCACTATTGCCAGTTGCCATTATTTGGGCAATCTTTGATGCAGGCTTTTTGGGAATGGCAATAGGGAGTATGAACTTTATAATGATACCATTTTTCTTGTTCCATTTAATGCCAGTGTGGATTTATCTGGCAGGAGTGCTTTTTGCATTCAGAAAGTACAAAAATACATATTATATTGTAACAGATCATGGGGTGTACATATCGAGCGGTATTTTTGTAATGAATCTGGCAGCGAAGACCTTTGCCGAATTGTCCCGCGTCAATTTGCACAGGGGTATTTTTGATCAGATGTTTCATGTGGGAGACGTGCAGTTAACCACAGACCAGTTCACACGCAAAGGCGTGCCTGTAGCAATGGGAATTAACAGTATTTCAGATTATGCAGAGGTATTCCAGCTGGTAAAAAAACTTCAAACAGATATTTATGCTGACGTCATGTATCCAAATGATTTAAGGCCAAAAGAAAATCATGGATACAGAACAAAATATCGAGGATAAATCATTCTTAAAAAATTTGCATATACGCTAGAACGGGTCCTCTGCACCAAGAGAGTGTAGAGGACTTGTTTTATAATATTAAAAATAATATTAAAAAAGATATTAATATAATATTGAAAATAGAAATAAAATATGATACGCTTATAAAAAGGAGGGAATGAGATGGAACATAATTATTTTAATAATCTGCTGAAAAACAGCAAAACAGCTAAAAAACAGATTGCTCTGTATTTGGATGAAGCTAAAGTAGAGCGTATAGATAAAATTATAAAGATTTTTTCCTCGCTCAGTGATTCGAAAAGCTTTTCAAGAAATACTTTAATTGAAGAGGCAATAGATAAATTTATAGGTGAATCGGAACAATTTTTGTATGATGAACATGGAATTGACGTTGAAAGACTGCTGGAAGAGGAACGGGCCGAAAAATATGATACGGTAGTGTTCTCCTCTTCTGGAAGAGGATTTGAAGAGACATTCTTAGGAGAGAGTGAACCAGCCTGCTGGTATCCGTGTAAAGTGAGCGACAGCAGGGAAGGCAGTCTGAAATATATTGCGGTTTATCGCGGAAGACCGGTGTCAGCAATCACGCATTATGCAAAAATTAAAGAATTTAAGTATGATTCAGAAAAGAAATGCAAGGTATGTTATTTTGATGGAGCTCCAATTGAACTGCCGACAAAAATCAGGCTGGGAAATAAAGACAGCTGCTTTTTCATTGGTACAAAATATACTTCGCTTGAAAGCCTGTTAAATGCTTCCCAGGCAGACGAGGTTGCTTTTGGATAATATAATATAAATAGATAAGGACAAGCTAATACAGCCAGCGCTCCCCGGAACTTCGGTTCCGGGGAGTTTTTGTATTAGGAAAACCACGCGATAGTCGCGTGGTTCTATAGAAGCTTTAGCGATGTAATCAGACATAAAAACTCCTAATGTGTATAATAAAAACGTGACCAGCCAGTTACGTAAATAAAAAACACATTAGGAGGACTATATTATGTCAGAACACAATACAGACATGAAAAGCTTAGCACATACAAAAGTACAGTTTACAAGGGACTACACAGAGTGGTATTAACCTCCAAAGGTGTGGAACAACAGACCTATCGGAACTGTATGGGACTTCTAAAGCTTGCCGAGAAATACTCGGATGCATTGCTTGAAGCTGCCTGTAAAAAGGCGTTATCCTATACAGCATCACCCAGTTACAAGAGTATTAAAAACATCCTCGTAACTGGTTCTGTAAAGCTGGAATCAGAAACAACTGAATCCCAGCCCCCACATAAAGCACACGGCATTACAAGAGGTGCCGATTACTATCGGAGGTAAACCCATATGACAAATCAGAGTACGATAGATAAATTAATCGAAATGCGCCTGACTGCTATGGCAGATGCATTTCGCAACCAGCTTGATGATCCAAAGCTTAAGGAGATTCCTTTTGAGGATCAGTTCGGTATGCTGGTAGATATCGAATACAGCAGCCGCAAAAACAACCGTCTGAAAAGGCTGATCAAGAATGCCGGATTCGACCAGCCGGAAGCAAGTATCATAGATATCAACTACACTTCCGGACGCAGGCTGAACAAGGAGATGATCCACAGACTTGCTACCTGCGAGTATATATTTGAACACCGGAACCTTTTTATTACCGGCGCTACAGGCTGTGGTAAAACTTACATGGCCTGTGCCTTTGGCATGGAGGCATGCAAGCGGTATTACAACACCAAATATATTCGCCTACCTGATCTGCTTATAGACTTAGAGATAGCACGAACGGATGGCAACTACAAAAAAGTCATGGCTAAGTATGCTAATCCTGTTGTTCTGATTCTGGATGAATGACTTCTTTTGAAACCAACGGATTCAGAACAAAGGGATATCTTCGAATTACTCCACCGGAGACGCAAGAAATCATCCACGATTTTCTGCTCCCAGTATGCATTCGAGGAGTGGTATGACCAACTTGGTGGTGATGATAGTCCTTTGGCAGATGCAATCATCGACCGCATCGCTCATGACAGCTATCGCATCAACATCACCAGCATTGATGCCGAACATGACATCTCAATGCGCGAGGTATATGGCTTAGACAAAACATTACGCGAGTAAACTCGCATAAGATGATTTCCACTTCCCGGACATCTGCTTTCCAGATTTCCGGAAGTGCGATTTCATCGCACAAGAATATTCAAGAAGCTCTTTGATCAGAACGAGATGGCAGAGCTGATCGAAAAATGACGACATCAGACGGCTACTGTCACCTATGCCAAGAGTACAGGAAAGACCATCAGCCCGCCAAAGCTTTATGACCTGACCACTCTGCAGAGAGAGGCCAACTGTTACTACGGATATACAGCCCAGAAAACCATGGAGTATACCCAGAGCCTTTACGAGAAAAAACTGGTGACTTATCCGAGAACGGACAGCCAGTTCCTGACAGAGGATATGGCAGATACTGCAGAGCATATGCTTGATGAGGAAGACAGCTGCTTCATCATGGAATACTTTGAAGGCAAGGGAGAAGGGAAATTTCTGGATGCACTCTGTGTCCGTTATGGACTTTCCAAAAAGCAGGCCAATACAAGAATGCACAAAAATCGTAGGTTTGCTCCGAGAATTATTTTAAAAAGACAAAAAAGTTTCAAAAAAGTGGAAATGCAGTCAAAAAAATGTGACCACAGATTATATAGAGGGTTCAAGAACCTGGCAAGGATTCCGGAGGCATCGTAGTGTGGATGCGAGGGCTTCCAGTTCTAGGAACAATAACTGAGAAATAGGTACATAAAATGGAAAAATTAATTAGCCGAAAAGAGGCTGCAAAAATATTGGGAATCAGTGTTACAGCATTGGATCAGGCACGTAGCTGTGATCATATTACCTGCGTGCAGTATGTAGAGAATGGTTGTGTGTATTTTACAGAGAGAGCATTACAGGAATACGTTGCTCGCTGCACCCATCGTGCAAGACCTTTGGATAATAACCCAACCTACAGAAAGAGAAGAGTATAGAAATCGGCAACATGGATAGAACTCCCGGCACATGTATCTTGGATAGTCTAACACCAATGTTGCTCTGCTTAAGTATCGCAGCGAGGAGGAGAGATGCGTTTTGCTATCCGCAGATTTCCTGGAAAAAAGCAGAAGATGAAATTTATCAGTGAAACTAGTATTACTTCACTGATAAATTTCGTCAACAGAATGATTTGAACGATGAGAAGATGGTGAAGTTCCTCCATCCATTTTTAACCAAGATGACAGGAGCGTAGTCTTGAGGCTATTTAAGCACTATTTGCTTGACAGAAATAAGAGGAATTGGTATATTTTGAATAATTTATAACTAAAAGGTGGTATACTGTGAAAGAAAATTTGAATAAAAGGGACGATGTGAGCTATTTACAGACAGTTGGCCGTGCACTATCTATTTTAGAAATGTTTGGACAAGAGAATACACTATCTCTGCCTGTTATTGCTAACCGGCTAGGAGTGGGAAAAACAATTGCTTATCGGTTAGTACATACTTTGACAGCAGAGGGATTTTTGATGCAGGATCCTCATACGAAATTGTACTCTTTGGGGGAACAGGTGCTTCTGTTGGGCTTTTGCACAGTACAGAGACAGGATGTTAAGCGTATTGCTCATGATTTCCTTTGGAATTTCCATGAGCGCACCAAGATCAGCACTTATCTTACTATTCCGTGTGGGAATCAGAGTTTGTGTGTGGATCGTGTGGTTTCAGACAATACTGGACGCTTGAGTTCTGTATTTGTGGGTGGAGTATATCCGCTGTTTCGCGGGGCAAGCAATCGAGTATTACTGGCATTTGCTTCGCCCCAATTTCAAAGCAGCTATCTGAGCAACCTAGAGTTGGAAGAAAATGAGAAAACTCAGCTGAAGGAAGATTTGAAAGGTGCCCGAACTCGTGGATATGATATTACGCATAACAGACTGACAGAGGGACTGTTTGCCATTGGATTTCCTATCTATAACTCAGCTAACCAGCTAGTAGCTGGTCTGAGTGTGGGAGGAGTAGATGATTCGGAACGACCAGACGCTGTGGAGCAATGTATTCAGCAGGGGCGTCAGCTGGCTGTTGAGATCAATAATCAAATGGGTTCAAACTATTACAGTAGAATATATGATTGATTTGTTGCATGCACAAAGGTGGATGATAACGGAAAGAATCTGGACAAAGAAATGCTCTTCTGTCTGGATTCTTTTTTATTGTCAAAAAGTATAAAATTAAAACAAAATTTCAAGAATATCGTGTATTATATTGACAAAACTCTGATAAAATGCTAATATAACAACATAATTCCTATGAAAGTAATAATATTCCTATAATAGGAATATTGAGCGGATGAACGATAGAAAGGAGAGTGAGAATCATGAAGTACAAAGGTGCAGCAATTCAATATGACTGCCGTTTTATGGACAAAGAAAAAAATTTGACTGCTCTGACGAACTTGGTGCGTCAGGCGGTCGATCAGGGGGCGAAGCTCATTGTCCTGCCAGAAATGTGTGCCACGGGATACTATTTTGAAAGTATGGAACAGGCGGCCGAGATGGCAGAGTCAGTAGTAAATGGGCAAACGGTAGGATTATTGGAGAATTTAGCAAAGGAGTTAGATTGCTATTTAGTTGCAGGACTTCCAGAGTTGGATGGAGAGAGATTGTACAATTCAGCGGTTTTTATAGGACCAGATGGGCTGATTGGCCGACATCGAAAAATGCACCATTATGTTCCTGATAGCACATGGTCTAAAACGGGAGATGAACCGGTAAAGGTGTTCGATACCCCTATTGGGAACATAGGCATACAGATTTGTATGGATCTAAGTTATCCGGAAGGACCTAGGTTAAGTCGGCTTATGGGAGCACAGGTTTTGTGTTCACCTATGAACTGGAACGAGCCATCGATTCCTTCAGCTATCTGGCTGACACGTGCTAAGGAAAACGGTATGTATGTTATTGCTTCTAATCGACACGGAAAAGAAAAAGGATTTGATTTTTGCGGCGGAAGCGGGATTATTGATCCAGAGGGCAGAGTAGTGGCGTGTCATCCTTATGGGGACGGAATTGCTATGGCTGAGATTGATTTAGAGATGAAGCCGGATCGAAGCGATATTCCTTTACGTCGCCCGAAACTTTACCGTGAACTTCAGTTACAGCGTTATCCATGGTGTCAGAGCCAGTATTACCAAGCATATGCTACGGAGCCATTGCTTGAGGGAAAGCAATTTTCAACAGCGGTATGCAGCATGAAACCGGAGAATCGGGGAGGAGGTTTTATGGCTGTAAAGCAAGCTATCAGTCAAGCTGGGAAGCAAGGGGATCGCTTGTTGGTTCTGCCTGAATTGGTGCTTGGAGGTGTGCCTGATGATTTGCAGCAAGTACAGTGCATGGCCATTCGACAGGATGATCTTGTGTGGAAAGAGCTATCTTCTCTAGTCATGGAGAATCATGTGGATGTGATTCTGGGCTTTGTATTAGAAGAAAACGGGAAGTTATGGAATGCAGCAGCATGCTTGTGCGAAGATGGTTCTCGACATTACTATCGGAAGAGTCATTTGACTGAGAGAGAAGCACAGTGGGCGGAAGCAGGAGACCGTGCCGGACTGGTCATTGATCGCCCTTATGGCAGAATCGGTGTACTGTTAGGCGACGAAATTTTTATTACGGAAGTGCCTCGATTGCTGGCCAATGGCGGATGTGATATTTTAGCTGTTCCAGCGGTGGAAAATCCGTCGTGCCCTCCTGGTATTCCAGAGGTTCAACAGGAGGTGGAACATTATCATCTTGCTAGGGTAAGGGCTAATGAAAATAATACATATGCAGTCTTTGCTGCTCAAAAAGGAGTGAGCGGCATATTTGGTCCAGATATGTTCCCAGTACCGCGGAATGAAGTGGTGCTCAACGAGAGCGGCTTTGCAGATATGACAATGGATACTCGATTTATATTGTCAGATGAAAGTGGATGTCCAGTGATAAACCTGGTTCGAGAAAAGCCAATGCTTGGAACCAGACATACTACATGGTATGACAAGTTGATAGAAGAAACGGATTGTGTGCTTTAAAAGAAGGGAGAGCCATATGAGTGATAAAAAACATGATGTGAATGCTGTGACAACTGAGCCTAACGTGGAAGAGCAGGATTATATTTATACCCCGGTTCCTCAAAATAAGCGGTACGGATGGATTAAGATGTTTTTCGTCTGGTTATGTTGGAATGTAGTAGTAGGAGACCTGGCTACAGGTACAGCGTTGGGATCCAGCATGAAGTTTCGAGATGCTCTCATTGCCCTGACAATCGGTGATATTATACTAGTGGTGGTTATGATTATGACCGTGTATATCGGTTCAAAAACCGGACTGGCAGCAATGTCATTGATTCGGTTTACTGTAGGTCGGATAGGAACTTATATTTTTTCGGCGATTATCTGTGTGACTTCCGTGGGTTGGTTTGCCACCCAGTTGGGCTTCTTTGGGCAGATTTGGTCTCAATATATTCCGATAAGCGTACCGATCCTGGCAGTGTTGGGCGGAATTATGATGGCATCTACAGCGATTAAGGGATTTAAGGGAATGGAGAAGTTAAGCACATTTGCTGCGATTCCATTGCTTCTATTTATTGTTTTGGCATTGGTTAACTGTGTAAGATTGATTGGCGTAGATTCTTTGTTCTCTTATAGACCTGCTGGAAGTCAGATTGGAACCATGGCTGCTGGCGTGACCACAGTTATTGGCAGCTGGGCAGCTGGAATGGCTACCGTTCCCGACTGCGGTCGATTTGCAAAGACGGATATTGTAAAGATCTCTATCGTTTGGATCGCTGGCCTTTTCTTTGGTCATTTCCTGCTTCCGATTGCTGGTATTGCAGCTGCTCTGCATCTGGAAACATGGGATTTCGGAGTAGTATCCGATTACATCGGCGTATTGGCCACTGGTTCAGGAATCATTGGTGCTGTGCTTATTACTTTAGCTGCATGGACAACTAACCAGCAGAACCTGTACTCCGCATCTAATGCGACATGCAACATTATTGAAGTGAAGAAAAAGAGCACTGTAACTATTGTTCTGGGCGCTATCGGAATTGCTTTAGGTTTCTGTGGTGTGGTGGATTACTTTGTGCCGTATATGACATGGCTTGGTATTGTAATCCCGCCAATGGCTGCAGTTATGGTGGCTGATTATTTGGTACTGCCTTTGTTTGGAGTAAAACATAATTATAATTATAATGACATTTCGTACGACAAACTTCCACTTATCAAGTGGCCTTCCGTTCTGGCTTGGGGATGCGGTGTAGCAGTTGCTATTTTCTCTCCGGGCATTCAGGCTATTAATGGTATGGTGGCTACGGTTGTGCTGCATGTGGTGTTTAATCTGGTGGCAAATAAGAAGAATTAAGGGTGGAAGCATCTTGATGCAGAATATAGAAAGGAAGAAGGTTATGGAACATATGGGAATGAAATTGACAGAAGAACATGTCCGCTGGGCGGCTCTTGGCGGCTCCATTCTTGGCGGTGGTGGAGGCGGTTCGGCAAAGACTGGAGCTGAGTTCGGAGATCTGGCTGTGCGGTTCAGCCAGCTGGAATTAACCCCGTTGGATCAGATTGATCCGGAAACCGTGGTTGTCACAGCCTCTATGGTGGGAGCGCCTGCCGCACAGGAGAAGTTTGTCTCCCCGGCAGATATGATGCGCTGCGTGGAGCTCTTTATTCAAAGCACGGGTATTCGTCCAGGAGGTATCGTTACTAATGAGAACGGAGGCGGTTCTACGTTCAATGGCTGGCTAGAGGCATCCATGCTGGGAATCCCTCTGATAGACGCTCCCTGCAACGGCCGTGCTCATCCTACGGGAGTAATGGGAAGCCTGAATCTTCACCGTGATCCCAATTATATTACTACAATGACTTGTGTGGGAGGACGAAAGGAATTGGGCCGACACGTGGAATGTACAGTTACCGGTTCTATTGATCATTGTTCCAAACTGGTGCGGGCGGCTGCTGTGGAGGCTGGAGGTCTTGTGGCTGTAATCCGGAACCCGGTGAAGGCTTCATTCCTGCAAAAAAACAGCGCTGTGGGGGGCTTGTCACTGGCTATTGAGACTGGACGCCGTTATTCACAGGGATTAGAGAAGTCGGTAGAAAATGGTGTGCAGGAGGTTTGTAAATTTTTAGGTGGTGAGATATTGGCTCACGGTCCGGTAGAGGAGTATCAGCTGCGCAGTGAAGGCGGCTTTGATGTAGGCATTGTTAAGATTGGTGGATATGAGATGTCTTTCTGGAATGAGTACATGACGGTGGATGGACCAGATGGACAGCGCAGAGGCACATTTCCTGATCTGATTATGACATTTGACAGCCAGACTGGACGGCCAACGCCTACATCTGACTTGAAGCAGGGCCAAGAAGTTTATCTCATTCATGTGGGTTATCAGCATCTGAAGTTGGCGGCTCCCATGTTTGACAAGGACTTATTGGCGGGCGTAGAGAAGATCATCAACCGGCCGATTGTGGATTGTGTGTCATTCTGATAAGGAGATAAAGGAATCTATGCGAAAGGCCCCGCCGCCAAAATACTGGCAGCGGGGCCTTTGTAGATAGGACGTAACGGTTCAGTAGGTCTGTGCATTTACTGCACTGACCGTACGAAAACATAGGGCAGCAGGCAAAAATCCCATTGCCGTAGGCAATTTTTAATGGATTTTTGCGCGTGACTGTGAAGGTACTGAACAGTTACGATAGGACAAGTATAAGATGGAGGAAATTAAGATGGTGAAGATGAAAGTTGGAGCAATAACCATTGGGCAGTCACCTAGGGCGGATGTGGTTCAAGAATTGCTTCCGCTGATGGGTGAGCAGGTGGAACTAATTCAGGCAGGTGCATTAGATGGGCTCACTCGGGAGGATATCCAGGCATTTGCACCAGGACCAGAGGATTATACGTTAATCTCGCGACTTCGGGACGGAAGTTCGGTTATGTTTGCCGAACGGCATATTCTGCCCCAGCTGCAGCAGTGTATCGATCGGCTGGAAAAGCAGGGCGTAAATTTGATTCTGTTTTTGTGCACGGGGGATTTTCCGGCTGTATTTCATTCTAAAGTGCCATTGATTTTTCCGTGCAAGGTGCTTAATGGGCTAGTGCCAGCCTTGTCTAATCGAGGAAAGATCGCTGTAGTAGTTCCAACACCGCAACACGTGGCTCAGTCAGAGAAAAAATGGAATCAGTATGTAAAGGAGAGTATTATTATTCCGGCTTCTCCCTATGGCAGCCAGGATGATTTGGATGCGGCGGCTAGAGCTGCAGCGAAAATGGATGTGGATCTGGTGGTAATGGACTGCATTGGCTATAATATTGGAATGAAAGAGCAATTTCAAAAATTGTCTGGAAAACGGGTGATTTTGTCCCGGACACTTGCAGTCCGGGCTATGATGGAACTGCTGTCATAAGGGGGGAATGCGATGGAACTGGCGGAAATTGGAAAAAATATTTTAACAAACTGCATGAATGTCAAACCAGGGGAGAATGTACTGATAGTGACCGATGATGAGAAGTATGCCATTGGTCAGGCCTTGTATCAGGCGGCTAAACTTTTGAAAGCAGAAGCTATGTTAATGACTATAACTGCTAGAGAGGTGTCTGGTCAGGAACCACCCGCTGTAGTGGCAGCTGCCATGAAAGCGGCGGATGTGGTAATTTGCCCCATGAAAACATCTATTACGCATACACGAGCCAAAATTGAGGCAGCGGAAGCTGGAGCAAGGATTGCTACAATGCCGGGAATCACGGAGGAAATGTTTGCCATGGGTGCTATGACTGCAGATTACAGTTGCGTTATGGCACTTACAGAGCAGGTGACTGATTTATTGACGAATGCCAATACAGCCCGCATAGAGAAAGATGGACATGTTTTAACGCTGGATCTTCGGGGACGGCGTGGAGTATCTAGCCCTGGTGTCTATCGAGAAAAGGGGCAGGCGGGAAATCTTCCTTCCGGAGAGTCCTACATAGCTCCGATAGAGACAGGAGCAAATGGTACGATGGTAATTGATGGATCTATGGTTGGAATCGGTTTATTAGAACAGCCTTTGGAAGTGAAAGTGAAGGACGGGGTTCTTCAAAGCATCCAAGGAAAAGAAGCAGAGAAACTGGAGATTCTCTTGAGAAATAGGAACAATGCCACTCTGTGTGAACTGGGCATTGGAACCAACTATGCGGCCAGACTGATCGGCGTTATTCTGGAGGATGAGAAAGCTTATCAAACGGTTCATATTGCCTTTGGTACTAACGTGGGATTTGGAGGAAATAATCAGGCAGACTGCCATATGGACGGAATTATTAAGAATCCCACATTGTATTTGGATGACAAGCTAGTTATGTTAGATGGAGTTTTCCAGATTTAAGGAGATATTCCAATTGCTGCCTGAGTATTTTGCTCATGAAATTATTTTTAGGAAACAAAGAGAGAAGGAACATATAATATGAAAACATATAAAGTTGGTCTGATTCGGGTGCTGACCACAGGGGACGAGGAATTGCTGCAGCTGCATGGAAAGCTGATAGAATCGTATTTCCCTATGTTCCAGGTGGTGTCACGATGTATTCCGGATCAACCGGAGGGAATTCATGACGATGAAACATTCGCTGTAGGTGTACCTAAGGTGGTGAATCTTGCAGTGGAACTGTGGAAGGAAGGCTGTCAGGCTATTATTATCAGCTGTGCCGGTGACCCGGGAGTTCCGGAGGCAAGACAGGCCGTACCGATTCCGGTTATAGGAGCGGGATCCAGTACTGCAGCGTTGAGTCTGTTTTTTGGCAGTCATCCGGCTGTGTTGGGGATTACTGAAGATGTACCGTCAGGATATCAGCGGATATTCGGTGATCGGATTGTAGACAATGCAAAGGGAGATGGGGTAGAAAATGTCCTGGATTTGATGACAGACAGAGGATATGAAGCCACCATGAAAGCAGCGGCTGCGCAGAAAGAGATGGGGGCCGATGTGATTGCCCTTAGCTGTACAGGAATGTCCAGTATCCGTATTGCTCCCTCCATCGAAAAGACAGTAGGAATTCCGGTTTTGGATCCTGTTTTATGTGAGGGGTTACTAACATTGTTTGAATTGTTGAGAAGAGAGATTTGGTAAGTGCTTAGTTTCGGGGTGGATTTTATCCACTCCGTTTCTGCTTTATAATTGCAGATAGAAAACGCAAGCATTTTGGAATTCAAATGGAAGACGTTAAGTTTGAGATTGATGAGGAGAACAAAACGGTAACGCCGATTTTTCCGGAAATTTCGGTCAATATTGAAGCGCTGTTATCGCCGATTCTGGAAAACGCAGGGTATTTAATGAAATGGTAGGGCGTCAGAGAAGGAGGATTGGAAATGAAGATGAGGATAAATCGAGAAATCAGGATGCTGGCCATTTTGGCAGTCAGCGGCGTCTGCCTGACAGGATGTGCGGAGAAGAAAAAGGAAGCCGATTTTTCCGGAATTAATTCTGTATGCGAATTAGCTACTTTAAAATGTTATTATCATAATGTCGCAAAGGCGGAGACAAAGGCCAGCGGTCTGCTGAAATGGCTTGGTACCGGATATAAGAAAATATGGACGGAGTACAGCGGAATCGTGGAGCTGGGAATAGATGTAAACAAAGTGTCCATTTCATCGCCAGGCGCTGATGGAGTGGTTAGAATTACGATTCCGGATGCAGAAATATTGAATGTGGATCTGGATGAAGATTCTATGGGAATGCCGCTGACAGATACTGGATTTATGACAGAAATTACAAAAGAGGAAGAAACGGCTGCGTTGGCAAAGGCGCAGGACGACATGGAGGAGACAGCGAAACAGAACAGCGCGCTTTTGGCCCAGGCTAAGGAGCGGGCCAAGAACCTTATACAGGGATATGTTGAAAATGTCGGAGAACAGATAGGGGAAGAGTATACAATAGAATGGGCAGAGACTGAATAGAAAGTCTTTCAAGAGAAAGTTTTCTGCATATCATAAAAACAGCAGGGCAGATGCTTAGACGACATCCTGTCCTGCTGTTTTTATAGCTGCATTACACCGCTTCCCCGCAGGCTCTCCGTTCAGAAAGCCTGTTAAATATCTGGTCAAACAGCCAGCCGGCAGCAGCCGTGTACAGTGCAGCCGCTGCGTTCAAACCGATTCGGAGAATGACTGCTCCGGCAATGCCGAATTCGCCGGAGGCGATGGAGAGGGCGCCGAAGGTATTAAATACCGTCTGCCAGGGATAGCCGGCAGAATAGCCTACCCCGATTCCGCCGATGAGTCCCAGCATGGAGTGGAGAGTTTCTGGCAGAATGAGATACAGACCCAGGAAAATGAAAGAGCCCACAAGATTAAAAATTCCTCTCTCTCCTGCCCGTTTTACCGTATCCTTTTCAAATGGAAGACATACAGACATACAGGCGATACCGGCCCACATGGCTCTGGGGAGCCCTGAAAGAGATGCAATCAGCAGTGTGGTGGAGAGGCATAAGGTCAGTTTGATGTACCATCTGTTTCTCAGGGAAAAAGGATTGAATTCCTGGAACAGATGGCTGAAATTACGCTTATGAACCCGGCATTTCTGATTCTTGTAAAAGACAGCCATGCAAAGGATCATGCCGAAAAACAGTCCGGCAGTTCTCATAACAAAGGAATGTCCGCTTACATCATAGCCCTGTAAAATCAGATAGGACAGTACAAAGGTAGAGTGGTTGGACATAAGAATGTTGTGGCAGCCGAGAAACATCAAAACCAGAATACAGATTAAGTTAATGAAAAAAGCCGTAAAGGGAGAGACTGCGTTGGTGAGCCTGGGGCCAACCATAAGAATGGAAAAAATCCCTGCAATACACAGCAGACCGTGGGACGTATGAATTCCGAAATCAGCCTGGCGCAGAACCAGCAGAGCCAGCAGCACAGCCACACCGGCAATGCTGTTCTCGGAGCCGAATACCATGCTGAACAGTGTTACGGCGGCAAAGCAGAATGCCACTACAAGATAGACTTTCAGATTGTAGATCAGGATATGCCGCCGCCGTTCCTTTTTGTCCTTTGTAATCCGGATCAAAGCCTTGGAACCGGCGGAGTTCAGCTGAAGTTCTTGATAAATTGTCATATGAAATCAAACCTCCTTCATGTCAGCGTACAGAAAATCCATACGCCTCAGATAAGACAATAAAGATGATTTTACCTTTTTTGGAAACAGAATGCAAGAAAATTTTTATGCGACTGTCTTGTGAATTCCCCATTTTCTATAGCAGAAATACTGGAACACAGCCATACAGATCCAGCCGATGGCAGTTCCCACAGCGACAGCCTGAAGACCGAGAACAGCTAAAAGCAGGTAGGTAACGGCGACCCGGATGGGAATCTGAAGCAGCGTAGCCCAAAGGGTAATTTTCAGATTTCCAATCCCTCTGAAATACCCCTGGAAGGTATTGGTGATACCGGTAAGCACATACCCCAAAGACATGGGAAGCAGATAGGACAGGCCAAAGGCCAGGGCGGCCGTTTCCTGGGGCTTTAAGAAGATTCCCAGAATCCAGCGGCTCTTAGTAAAGACAATGACAGCTGCCAGGCAGACATAGATTTCTGCCATACAGAGCATGGTTTTCAGTCCTTTTTCAATGCGCTCCCCAGTTCCGGCTCCCTTATTCTGGGCGGAAAAGGTGGTCATGGAGGCAGCCAGGCTGTCGCCGGGAGCCAGGATATAGCTGTCCGCAATGGAAACGGCATTGAAGGCGGCTACAGCGTCTACGCCCAGGCTGTTGACGCCGGACTGAACCAGAAGGCGGCCCAGATACAGCATCGTCTGCTGAAGAGCTGACACAGAGCTGAAATCAATGGTTTTTTTCAGAAATTCCCGGCTGATGCGAAGCTCTGAAAGAGGAATCCATAGGATTCTGGCCCGGAAAAAGAGATATCCTAAAAGAGCCAGGGCTGAGACGGCCTGAGCTGTCACAGTAGCGATGGCTGCGCCGTAAACTCCCATTTTGCCACAGCCTACCAGCAGCAGATCCAGGGCTACATTGACAAGCGTGGTCAGAATCAGCACATAGAGGGGAGCCTTGGAATCGCCCACAGCCCGCAGCCCTGCCGACAGGATATTGTAAAGGAAGGTAAAGAAAAGTCCTGCGGAGACGATTCTCAGATAATCGGCGGCCAGGGGAGCGATCTCTGCCGGAGTCCGCGTAATGCGGACAAACAATCCGCTTCCCCACACAGAAACCACAGTGAGGACTGCGGTGAGCAGAAATCCCGCTGCCAGGGAGGTGGCCATCTCCTTTCGCAGGGATTCATAGTCCTTTGCCCCGAAATATTCAGCCATCAGGATGGAGGAACCCATGGAAATACCCACAATCAGAAAAATAAGGATATTCATGACAGGCCCTGCCGCCCCGATGGCAGCCAGAGCTTCCTTGCCGTTGAACTGTCCGACTACCACGGAATCCACTGTGTGGTAGAGCTGCTGGAACAGATTGCCGAATATAAGGGGAACCGCATAGGCCAGCATATGTCCGGTAATGCTTCCCTGGGTCATATCGCGCGTCATAGTATGAAAACCTCCTCGTCCAGTATAAAGCGTAAAAGTCAGCGTCAGTGTACACCGCACTATACTAAACAGATTATAAGGGCGCAAGAGAAAATGATCAAGAAACTTTACCTGTCATTCCTTTGCTGCAGTGTCCGGCATTTTCCCCCACAGTATAGAAAATACAGGGGAATTGTGGTAGAATGGTACTATTCTGGACTGCGCCCACAGGGGAGAACGCAGGAAATAAAAAAATGACAGGCAGTGTAAAAGAAAGCAGACGCTTTGAAAGGAGTAGGGACGATGAAATATATGGATTATATATTAGAGACGCTGGAGAGGATTGTGAACACACCCAGTCCTTCCGGATGCACGAAGGAAGTTATGGAGATCATCCGCAGGGAGGCGGAGAACTTTGGTTTTCAGACAGAGTTTAACAGGAAGGGCGGCCTGATTATCACAGTTCCGGGACAGACGGAGCATGTTTTGGGATTTTCCGCCCATGTGGACACGCTGGGCGCTATGGTCCGCTCGGTGAGATCCAATGGAACCCTTGCCCTGACTCAGATAGGCGGCATGATGATGGAGGCCATTGAGGGAAGCTACTGCCAGATTTTGACGAGAGACGGCAGGAGATTTACAGGCACGATTCAGACAAAGGAGCCGTCTGTCCACGTGTGGGACGACTGTAAAGAGTTCAAGCGCACAGAGGAGAACATGGAAGTCCGCCTGGACGAAATTGTGAGAACAAAGGAGGACGTGGAGCAGCTGGGAATCGGAGCAGGAGATTTCATCGGCTTTGATCCGAAGTTTGTGATCACAGAGAGCGGATTCGTTAAATCCAGACACATGGATGACAAGGCGTCTGCAGCGGTGCTGTTAGGCCTGTTAAAATATGTACATGACACAGGAAAGAAGCCGGAACAGACGCTGAAGCTCCTGATCAGCAACTACGAGGAGGTCGGCCACGGATGCAGCTATATTCCACAGGATGTGGAGGAGCTGATTGCAGTGGATATGGGCTGTGTGGGCGATGACCTGAACGGCGACGAGTACCGGGTGTCCATCTGTGCCAAGGATTCCAGAGGACCGTATGACTTCGATATGACGAACCGCCTCATCGGGCTGGCTAAGGAGTACGGAATCGGATATACGGTGGACGTATTCCCCCACTACGGTTCCGACGTGTCCGCAGCTCTGGCAGGGGGCAATAATATCAGGGGCGCTCTCATCGGACAGGGCGTCAGCGCTTCCCACGGCCAGGAGAGAACTCATGTGAAGGGTCTGATGGAGACCTTTAAGCTGGCGGCGGCCTATGCGGGCCTTTTAAATAAGGAAGAGGCTGAGACCGTTTTCGCAGATTTTAAGGGAGTTCAGGCCCTGGACTCTGAAAAGAGCGGGAGGTAGGAAATGCAGGCAGTATTACTGGCAGGCGGACTTGGGACAAGGCTCAGAAGCGTGGTCAGCGACCGGCCTAAGCCTATGGCTCTGATTGAGGGAAGGCCTTTTATGGAGTATGTGATCCGGGGGCTGGCCCGCCATGGAATTACAGATATCATTTTTGCCGTAGGCTACAAGGGCAGCATGGTGGAGGAACACTTTAAGGATGGAACGGATATGGGAATCCATGTTTCCTACGCCTACGAGGAGGAGCTTCTGGGCACAGCCGGCGCCATTAAAAACGCCGGGAAATTCGTGACGGAGGATCAGTTTTTCGTTCTGAACGCAGACACCTTCTACCAGCTGGACTACAGCCGTCTCACCGCTCTGGCCGGGGAGAAGAACCTGGATATGGCTCTGGTGCTCCGGGAGGTGGAGGACGTTTCCCGGTACGGAGCGGCCACGCTGGAGAACCAGATGCTGACAGGATTTAACGAAAAGCTGAAAGCCGCAGACGGGGAGGAAAAGCGTCCGGGCACAATCAACGGAGGCGTGTACCTGCTGAAGAAAAGTCTCCTGGACGAGATTCCGGAGGGAAAGGTGTCTCTGGAACAGGAGATGATTCCCAGATGGATGAAGGAAGGAAAGCGGTTAGGCGGATTTGTCAACGACGGATATTTCATTGACATAGGAATTCCGGAGGATTATTTCCGCTTCCAGGAGGATGTGAAGAAAGGAGTCGTGCAATGGTAATTCGTGCGAAAGCGCCTCTGCGCGTCAGCTTCGGCGGCGGCGGAACGGATGTGGAGCCATTCTGCGTGGAGCAGGGAGGAGCCGTCATTGGAAGCACTATCAATAAATACGCGTACTGTTCGATTATTCCCAGGGAGGACGACCAGATTATCGTCCACTCTCTGGACTTTGATATGACAGTGAAATACAACGCCAGGGAAAACTACGTCTATGACGGACGCCTGGATCTGGTGACAGCGGCTCTGAAGGCCATGGATATCAATAAAGGCTGCGAGGTGTATTTACAGTGCGACGCGCCTCCAGGATCCGGTCTTGGAACCTCCTCCACCGTGATGGTGGCTCTTCTGTCCGCCATGGCCAAGTGGAAGGGAATCGAGATGGACGGCTACGGGATGGCGGATCTGGCCTACGGCGTGGAACGCCTGGATCTGGGAATCGCCGGAGGCTACCAGGATCAGTACGCATCCACCTTCGGAGGCTTTAACTTTATTGAATTCCATGGCCGGAACAACGTGGTAGTGAATCCCCTTAGAATTAAGAAGGACATTATCCACGAGCTGCAGTACAACCTGCTGCTGTGCTATACGGGCAATATCCACGTTTCTGCCAACATTATCAAGGATCAGGTCAATAACTACAAAAAGCAGGACGCCTTCGACGCCATGTGCGAGGTGAAGGCCCTGGCCTACGCCATGAAAAACGAGCTGTTAAGGGGAAATCTCCACAGCTTTGGAAAGCTTTTAGACTATGGATGGCAGAGCAAGAAGAGGATGAGCAGCAAGATCACCAATCCTCAGATTGACGAGCTTTACGACGAGGCAAAAAAGGCGGGAGCCCTGGGCGGAAAGCTGTTAGGAGCAGGCGGAGGAGGCTTCCTTCTCATGTACTGTCCCTATAATGTGAAGCATAAGGTGGCGGCCCGCATGGAGACAGTGGGAGGACAGCTGATGGACTGGAATTTTGAACTGCGGGGCGTGCAGAGCTGGTGCTGTGACGAGGACCGCTGGAAATACGACGAGGTGAAGGTTCAGATGCCCAACCGGGACTACACCTTTAAGATTTAGGAGGACGACAGAGGCATGCCGGAAAAAGGACGAAAAACGGTATTTCTGGACCGGGACGGAACTATGAACGAGGAGGTCAACTATCTTTACAGGCCAGAGGATTTAAAGCTGATACCAGGCGTTCCCCAGGCAGTGAGGCAGCTGAATGAGGCTGGTTTCCGTGTTGTGGTGGTGACAAACCAGGCCGGGGTAGCCAGAGGTTACTACGGGGAGGAGGACGTAAAGCTCCTCCACCAGTACCTGAATGAACTGCTGGGGACAAAGGGCGCCCATGTGGATGCATTTTATTACTGTCCCCACCATCCGGAGCGTGGAATCGGCCGGTATAAGCAGGAGTGCAGCTGCCGAAAGCCAGGAATCGGAATGTTTGAAGCAGCGGATCGGGACTGTCTGGTGGATCGGGCAAAGTCCTTCATGGTGGGAGATAAGCTGATTGATACAGAGGCAGGACACCGGTTTGGCATCAGAAGTATTCTGGTGGGAACCGGATACGGGGCCGGGATCCGAAGACAGGAGGCAGAACGGGAGAATCCGGAAGAAACGCCTGGCTATGACTGGTATGCAGAGGACTTAAAAGCGGCAGCAGATCTGATCTGCAGACTGGACAGAGAGAGAAATGGAGAGGCAGGCTGATATGGAAAAGAACAGGATTATGGAAGCGTTTCTGTCGCTTGGCCTTCTGGTTCTGGCTGTCCTCTGCGTGGCAGTTCCTTTTTTCGTCCTTTTCACAGGGGACGGAACCTACTCATGGCAGTTTGGTGATCCGGCCACAAAGAAAATGATGGCCGAGATCGCCCTTCTTTTTGTCCTGCTGTCAGGAATTCTCCTGCTGGGAAAAAGGCCTGCTGTCAGGTGGGGCGGAACGGCTCTGGTTTGCCTTATATTCTGCTGGGGCCATGTGATTTTTCTTCCCATGACCGTGTCGGCCCTGTACCTGGGATATGTAATCCTGGCGGGACGCTTTGTGCGGACCGTTCTGCTGGGGCAGAAGGAGATAGAAGACGGATGGATGGCAGACTTTATTCTGGGAGTTTCCGCTGTGCTGTGCGCGTTCTGCCTGCTCAGCGCCTTTAAAACAGGAAGCATTGCCCAGCTGAGGCTGTTTTCCGCCGCTTCGGGAGCCGCCCTTTATCTGTGGGCCGCCCTGTCAGGCGGCTTTGGCCGGGCAGCCGCCTGGCTGAAGGACAGCGCTCGAAGAGACGGCTTCCGGAAAGAAGGACTTCAAAAAGCAGAATTTCAAAAAAAAGAATTTCAAATAGAAGGATTTCAGGGAAAAAACAGAACGCTCTGGGCGCTTCTGACTGCCTTTATCATTGTGATGATTCTGGTACAGGCCGGACGCATGAACAATTCCCTGGATTTTGATACTCTGTGGTACGGTGTGCGCTCAGAATATGTGCTGAATAATGGAAACGGAATTTACGAAAATCCCGGAATGGTGGGGATGGCCTATGTATATGCCAAGGGCCTGGAAACCCTGGCCCTGCCTTTAAGCGATCTGGCCAGCCACAGCTATCTGCTGGCCCTGAATCTGTGGATAGCAGTTGCCGGCCTGGCTGGAGTTTACCGGCTGGCAGGTCTCTTCATGAACCGGATGTGGGCCTTCACAGCAGCAGCTCTGGTCAGCTGTATTCCAGGGATTATGAATATGGCGATTTCTGCCAAGCCGGATGTGATTACCTGGACGCTCCAGATCTTTATGGTATATTACATGGCCTGTTATATTAAAGAGAGGAAGTTTGCTCTTCTGGCCATGAGCGGAGGCGCGTACCTGCTGTCTCTGACCATGAAATCTACGGCTCTTGTATTTTCTACGGCGATTTTCGGTATGAGCGGCCTGTATCTTTTGGGAAGAAGAATCCTGTCTCTGAAAGCGCCCTGGCGTCAGTGGCTTTTCATGGCGGCGCCGTTAGGAGCCCTTACTGGAATCTGGGCCAGAACCATGATGATCACAGGGATGCCTGTGACCTCTGTGTTTACATCGATTTTTGAAAAGCTGGGATTTCGGATGAAATACCCCTTTGCCACAAGCGGTCTGCCTCAGAATTATGAGGAGGCCAGCAATCTGGCTGTACTGCTTCGGAGACTTTACCATATGCTTCTTATGCCTACAGGAAAGGACATGGGGCATGTGGTATTTGCCTGGGGAAGTCCCCTGATGCTGTTTTTCACAGGTATCTGCGCGGCGGCGGCTCTCCTTATGGCGGCAGACTGGAAGCGGAAAAAGGCAGAAAAAGGCAAAGGAGACGACAGGGAAAAGAAAGGAAAGTCAGACCGCAGCAGTCTCGCACTGTATGCCCATGTAGTGTTCTGGCCGTTCTTAGCTGTGAACCTGGTGAGTCTGGTGATGCTGTACCAGATAGACGGAAATTACTTTATGCTCCTTTACACGGGAATCATAATCGGCGGCCTGAGTCTGATGGCTGCCCTGAAGCAGACGGGACACAGCTGTTTTATGAGAGCTGTTTCCTGGATGCTGATTCCGATTATGGTTTTCAACGTGCTGATGACGGCAGAGTCCAACTGGGCGTGGAGCCTGGGATTTTCCGAGATTCAGTGGGCGAATAAGGGAAGGGTGAACCACGAGGCCCTGCAGCATGAAAAGATGGTGCAGGCGGGAAATGAGCAGATCTGGAATATCCTGGCAGAGGACGAGACGACGCGGGTGATTGCCTTCGGAGACCATCCTGGCTGTCTTCAGTTTCCCTGTGTCGTTCAGTCCTACAAGGATATTACCTCCCCCTGGGGAAATGTGGAGTTAGTGAATACGGTGGAGGCCTTTGAGGAGTATATGGCCTATGCCCAGGCAGATTACGCCTATGTGGAGGCCGGATTTATCGGCGAGGGGAACTGGGAGTGGAGCTACGGCCTGGTGCGCCGGATGATTGGGCGGGGAACCCTGACAGATCTGGTGTTTGAACACGGAAATGTGCTGGCGAAAGTAGATTTAGACGGAGCTTCCAGTGAGAAGACGCAGGAAAATCTCCGCCTGTTTGACGAACATTATATTACATATGAAATGAAACAAGGAGGACAATAAGATGCAGGAGAGGAAGGAATACAGATATCTGGACGAGCTGACAGAGCGGTATCCCAGCCTTGCGGCAATCCGGACGGAGCTTGAGAGAGCCTATGAGGTGCTGCGGGAATGCTATGCTTCCAGCGGAAAGCTTCTGGCGGCAGGCAACGGCGGAAGCTGCGCAGATTCGGAACATATCGTAGGAGAGCTGATGAAGGGCTTTGTAAAGAGAAGAGCCCTGTCTGAGGAGATGAAGGAAGCTCTCAGGGCGGCAGATCCAGAGCTTGGAGAAGCTCTTTCCAGCCGTCTGCAGCAGGCTCTTCCGGCCATTGCCCTGACAGGCCATCCAGGTCTCACGACTGCTTTTGCAAATGATGTGAATGCAGATATGGCCTTCGCCCAGCAGGTGATGGGCTATGGAAATGCAGGAGACGTATTCGTAGGCATTACCACCTCTGGAAATTCCCTCAATGTGCTGTATGCTGCAGCGGCAGCGAAGGCCAGAGGCATGAAGGTAATTGGCCTGACAGGCAGAGACGGGGGGAAAATCCGGGAAATGTCGGACGTGTGCCTGATTGTTCCGGAACAGGAGACCTTTAAAATCCAGGAGCTTCACCTGCCGGTGTACCACGCGCTGTGCCTGATGCTGGAGGACCATTTCTTTGATTCATAGGAGGACTATAAGCCAAATGAGTGGAAAACTGGGAAAACGCCTGCTGTACCTGGGCCTTCCGGCTGTGGGCATTGCGTTCTGCCTTTATTATCTGAGCATTGCCACAAAGGATGTGGCCTACACAGACTATATGAGACTGATCGTCTCCTACCTTCCCGATGTGGCGAATCCGGCCAAGTTTTTTGTGCCGGATGTGCTGACGCGGGTTCCCATCACCTACCTGGGAAGAATCATCAATGTGGCTCTGTTCCATTACAGCACAACCTTTGATATGGTGCTGGGAGTAATAAGTCACGGCCTTGCCGCCCTGGCTCTGGCCTCCTACTGCAGAGACAAAAAGGGGTATGGCTCCTGGTTTCTGGTTATCATGCTTTTGATGTTCAGCCTGAATAAATGGGAAATGCTGGGAAATGGAAGCGGCTGGGTGTGTTTTTTATCCATTGCCGGATTTTACTGGAATTTTGTAATCTTAGACAGGATGGTCTTCGGCAGGGAGAGGAAATACGACAGAATTCTGTTAAAGGCTCTTCCAGCTTTCCTGACTCTCTTAGTAGCCGGTCCCTACTGCGGAAGCTATTCTCTGATTATGACAATGGCCTACTGTGCCCTGCTGATATCTGATTACAGAAAAAACCGCAGGATCAACAGCGAGTGGGCAGTGGATCTGGCCTTTGTGCTGGGCGCTCTCGGCCTTTATCTGCTCAGCAATCATTTTGCAGTCTATGAATACCGGGGAGCCACAGAGGCGACGCTTGTTTCTACTTTACTGTCTGAACCGAAGTTTTTTGTGAAATTTATTCTGGAGGCTTTTGCCTCTCCAATCATCGGCATTGAGGTGGTGTCAAAGGTGATAAAAACATCTGCAGGAGTCTGTCTGCTGGGAATGGTTGTGATCTGTTTTTATCTTCTGGCCTTCTGGCTGAATGTAAAGTACAGACTGTGGGAAAAAACGATTCTGCCGCTGATGCTCATTCTGATCGGCGGAGTGAACCACGCGCTGGTTCTCTATTCCAGATGGATTTTCCTCCAGGAAAACTACGGCATGGCTTCCCGCTACGCCATTCAGTATGAGATGGGGATCTTTGGAATCCTTCTGACCTTTGCCGCTGTGTTTGCCCTGAAACGGGAGCGGAAACAGGTTCTGGCCGTTTTGGCAGGCGGATTTATCTGCCTTCTGCTGGCAGGCAATTTCTATACCACCAGGGAGGAGCTTTTAAAGGCGCCTCTCAGGAAGCTGTCTCTGGAGCAGACCATCGAGACGGCTCTGGATTACAGGAATAAGACGGACGAGGAGCTGGGAGCCCAGCTTCACACCAACGGAGAGAGGGCGAGAAAGGCCCTGGAAATCCTGGATGAAAATAATCTGAACATCTTTTATCAGGAAGGGGCAGAGTGATGAAACGCTATACGAAATACGCGTATCTTGCCGTGTTCGCGGCATTTTATGTGTTTCTGCTGATGCAGTTTGGAAATGTATTTATTTACTACGACGATTACGGCTACCTGTCTTTAAGCTACGGCACGAATATTGACGTGGCTGGGGCCGAATATTCGTTTTCAGAGCTTCTGGCCTTTATGAAAGGGCATTATTTTAACTCCAATGGCCGTCTGCTCTATATGTTTCTCTACTGCTTCGTCCATATGCTGGGCGGAATCAGAGGCGTGCAGGTTTTCATGGCCACGGTGGTGCTGGCGGTGGCTTTGCTGCTCTTTTTCACTGCCAGGCGGATGCTGGAGGGAAGACTTGAGGCGGCAGAAGTACCGGGAGATGGAACAAAAGAGAAGGGTGGAGAGCTTCAGGGCCGGTTAGGCCCCGGGGCTTTGGCAGCCCTGGCGGCGTTTATCTGCCTGCTCTATGGAACTCTGGGGATCATGGTTCAGAGAATGGGAACCTACTGGTATGCAGCCAGCTTTATCTATGTAGTGCCGGCCATTACCTTTCTGGTGTTTGCCCTGTACTTTTACAGAACCGTGTTTCTGCCGAAGGGAGAGAAAATGGGAGTTCTGCGGATGTGTCTCTGTGCCGCGCTGGGATTTCTGGCTGCCTGGTCCCAGGAGCAGTGGTTTGTCACAACGATATCCTTTGTGGTTATCTGCCTTGGCGTCAAGCTGTGGAGAGACAGAAGACTGGAGCTTTACGAGATTCTGACGTTTCTGGCCTGCGCGGCGGGAGGACTGATTATCATCCTCTCCCCGGCTGTGTCCGCCAGAATGAACAGCGCAGGCAATGCGGAGTTTGCCTCTTTAAGCCTGTTTGGAAAGCTGGGACGGAATATCCCTCTGCTGATGAATCTGTTCTTCTCAGGCGAGAATATCCGGTATCTGATGTTTTTCTTCCCCATGATGATTTTCATGGGATGTATGGCGGCAGCAAAGGACAGGAAGCTTCTGCCTCTTCACCTGGGATTTTCAGCAGTTTCTGCTGCAGTCTTTGCCGGTATTCTGCTGAAGCAGAAGTTCCATGTGTTTGCGCCGGGGGTCTATTCTGCTTTAACGGCCAATCTTTTGCTCCTTTATATTGCTTTTTGTTTTGCAGAAGTGATATTATTTTATAGAGCAGAAAAACAGCCTTTTGGATCGATTGTATTTGCAGCAGCTGTGCTGTCTGTGGGCTCTGCGGTGATTGTGCCGGAGGTTCCCCTTCGGATTTTCTATCCGTTTTTATATCTGTCTTGGCTGCTGTTTGCCTATATGTACGGCAGAATTTTGCTGACAGAGGTGAAGCGGATTCCGGTGTCAGCCGTCTGTACCCTGGCATTTTTAGCCATGGTCAGCATACCGAACCTGAAGAGTATTTATACAGGCTACAGGATTAATTACCAGGTGCTCATGTATGATGATGCGGTGTTCAGGGAGAGCGCCGAAGCCATCCGCCAGGGAGCGGACATAGAAACCATCGAGGTCTATGAGCTGCCGGATCTGCTGTGCAAAAATGAGGTAGTATACGATGAGAATTTCTCCTTTATGATTGCCTGGATGAGGCAGTATTACGATCTCCCGGAATACGTGGAGTTTGAGTACAGGCCTCTTAGCAGCATGGAGGATTTGAGACGGTAATGATTTCCGGCGTCCCGTTTCCGGGATTGGGCCGGGATATTCAGAAAGAATGAGGAGGTACGTTCCAGATGAAAGTTGTAATATTGGCAGGGGGATTCGGAACCCGGATCAGCGAGGAAAGCCATCTGAAGCCCAAGCCCATGATCGAGATTGGCGAGCGGCCTATTTTGTGGCACATTATGAAGCACTATTCCCAGTATGGATTCCATGAATTCGTCATCTGCCTGGGATATAAGCAGTATGTGGTGAAGGAGTTTTTTGCCGATTACTTCCTCCATACCTCCGACGTGACCTTTGACCTGGCCAACAACCAGATGGAGGTCCACAACAACTACGCGGAGCCGTGGAAGGTGACGCTGGTGGATACGGGACTGCACACCATGACAGGAGGCCGCATCAAGCGGATTAAGGATTATGTGGGGGACGAGACCTTCCTGCTCACCTACGGGGACGGAGTGTCCGACGTGAATCTGGACGAGCTTTTGAAGTTCCACAGACAGCACGGAAAGATTGCCACTATTACAGGCGTCAACGTGGGCCAGCGGTTCGGCGTGCTGGAGGTGGACGACCAGGGAGCCATCACGGCCTTCAGGGAGAAGAACGACGACGACGGCAAGATTGTAAACGGCGGCTTTATGGTCATGGAGCCGAAGGTATTTGACTATATTGAGGGAGATTCCACAGTCTTTGAGAAGGCGCCTCTGGAGCATCTGGCGGCGGACAAGGAGCTGATGGTGTACCGCCACAATGGTTTCTGGCACTGCATGGATACCCAGCGGGATAAGAACCATCTGGAAGAGATGTGGCAGAGCGGCAGGGCGCCGTGGAAGACCTGGGAGAACTAGGAGGGACTATGACAAATCCGATTTTTGACTTTTACAGGGGAAAACGCGTCCTGGTAACAGGGCATACGGGTTTTAAGGGATCCTGGCTCTGCGAGATCCTTCTGCTGGCAGGGGCCCAGGTTACGGGATACAGCCTGAATCCGCCTTCGGATCCTTCTCTGTTTGAGCTTCTGGGCCTTTCAGAGCGCATGGACAGCCGGATTGGGGACGTGCGGGATCTGGCGCATATGAAGCAGGTGTTTGAGGAGACACAGCCGGAGATCGTGCTGCATCTAGCGGCCCAGCCGATTGTCAGGGAATCCTACAAAAATCCTGTGTATACCTACGAGACAAACGTGATGGGAACGGTTCATCTTTTGGAGTGCGCAAGACTCTGCCCCTCCGTCCGCTCCCTGGTCAACGTGACGACAGACAAGGTCTATGAGAACAGAGAGTGGGAGTACGGCTACAGGGAGACGGATCGGTTAGACGGCTACGATCCTTACTCTAACAGCAAATCCTGTTCCGAGCTTGTGACTCACAGCTATGTGAAGGCCTTTTTCGGGGAGGAGACTTCCCCGGCTGTCTCCGCCTGCCGGGCAGGAAATGTCATAGGCGGAGGAGACTTTGCGGCGGACCGCATTGTCCCGGACTGCATCAGGGCCATGCAGAAGGGGGAGGAGATCGCGGTGAGAAATCCGTATTCTACCCGCCCCTATCAGCATGTGCTGGAGCCGCTGTACCTGTACCTGACTGTGGCCATGCGCCAGTATGAGGATGGCTCCTTTGCCGGATACTATAATGTAGGACCGGACGACGAAGACTGCATTGCCACGGGAGAGCTGGTGGATCTGTTCTGCGGATTCTGGGGCGGGGAGGCCAGATGGGAAAACCGGTACGACGGAGGCCCCCACGAGGCCAATTTCCTGAAGCTGGACTGCTCCCGTGTGAAGAAAACCTTTGGCTGGAGGCCCAGATACCATGTGTCCCAGGCAGTGGAGAAGACGGTGGAGTGGACGAAGGAGTGGCTTTCAGGAGGAGACGTGAGAGCCTGCACAGACCGGCAGGTAGAAGAATTTTTTATGAAATAGTAATCATCAGACAGAGAGACGAGGAAATCATATGAACGAAAAAGAAGCACGCAGCCAGATCCTTTCCCTGGTTGCCGATTACTGCAGAGAATTTCACAATAAAAAAGAGGCATTTAAAGAGGGAGACAGGATTCCCTATGCTTCCCGTGTGTACAATGAAGATGAGATGGTAAATCTGGTAGACAGCGCTCTGGAGTTCTGGCTCACCTCAGGCCGCTACACAGACGAATTTGAGGCAGAGTTAGCCAGATACCTGGGCGTGCGTTACTGCTCCCTGGTAAATTCCGGCTCCTCAGCCAACCTGCTGGCCTTTATGGCCCTGACTTCTCCTCTTTTAGGAGAGCGCAGAATCTGCAGGGGAGACGAGATTATCACAGTGGCCGCAGGATTTCCTACCACAGTAACTCCGGCCATCCAGTACGGAGCCGTGCCTGTGTTTGTGGATGTGGCCATCCCCCAGTACAACATTGACGTGACAAAGCTGGAGGCGGCGCTGTCTGAGAAGACGAAGGCCGTTATGCTGGCCCACACGCTGGGCAACCCCTTTGACCTGAAGGCGGTGAAGGCGTTCTGCGACGCCCACGGTCTGTGGCTGGTGGAGGACAACTGCGACGCCCTGGGAAGCCGCTATGAGATAGACGGGGAAATGAAGTTTACGGGAACCATCGGAGATATCGGAACCTCCAGCTTCTACCCGCCCCACCACATGACCATGGGAGAGGGAGGAGCCGTGTATACGGACAATGCCCTGTTAAATAAGATTATCCGTTCCTTCCGCGACTGGGGCCGGGACTGCGTCTGCCCGTCCGGCTGCGACAACCTGTGCGGCCACCGGTTTGACCGCCAGTACGGGGAGCTGCCCTTAGGCTATGACCACAAGTACGTATATTCTCATTTCGGCTACAACTTAAAGGCTACGGATATGCAGGCGGCGGTGGGATGCGCCCAGCTGAAGAAATTCCCGTCCTTTGTGGAGCGCAGAAAGCACAACTTTGCCCGCCTTCACAAGGCTCTGGAGGGAACAGAGGACAGGCTGATTCTTCCTGTGGCCTGCGATCACTCAGATCCTAGCTGGTTCGGCTTCCTGATTACCTGCAGGGAGGGAGTGGACAGAAATAAGGTGGTTCAGTATGTGGAAGAGCACGGCGTACAGACCCGAATGCTGTTTGCCGGAAACCTGATTAAGCATCCCTGCTTTGACGAGATGAGAAAAACAGGGGAGGGCTACCGGGTATCAGGAACGCTGGAAAATACAGACCGGATCATGGCGGACACCTTCTGGGTAGGCGTATATCCGGGCATGACGGACGAGATGATTGACTACATGGCAAAAACTATCAGAGAGGCTCTGGCACAGGCCTGAAAACCTGATTGGAAGACGCCTGTATAAAGAGGAGAGATTCATGGAACACTGGGATCTGACAAGGGTTCATGAGGCTAATCTAAAGCTTTTAAAAGAGATTGACCGCATCTGCCGGAAATATAAAATTAAATATATGATTGATTCAGGCACGCTTCTGGGGGCAGTCCGTCATCAGGGATTTATTCCCTGGGATGACGACGCAGACGTGATTTTCACCCGTCCCAATTATGAGAAATTTTTAAAGGTGGCCGGACGGGAGCTGCCGGAGGGGATGACGCTTCTGCGGCCGGAGGATATCCGGGGAGGAAAGGTGTTCTATGATTTTACCACCCGCATCATTTACGACAACAGCCGCGTCCACGAGGATAATGAGCAGATGCAGTTTTACGAGGGAAAACTGAACCATATCTGGGTGGATCTGTTCATTATAGACCGCCTTCCGGAGAGCCGGTTCGGGGCGTTTTTTGCCAAATTTCTTCAGAAGGTGGTGTACGGCATGGCCATTGCCCACAGGGATCGGATCGACTTTTCCAAGTACAGCCTGGCAGACAAAATTCGGGTGGGAACGCTGTCCGCAGCCGGGCGGCTGGTTCCCATGCCGGCGCTGTTCCGCCTCCAGACAGCCCTGGCGGCCAAGGACAGGAACAAACGGACCGGAAAACGCTACTGCAGCAATTATCAGCCGGATTTTCTCTATGTGACGCTGGACGAGGACTGGTGCGAAAAGACGGTGGATCTGCCCTTTGAGGATACGGTTTTGATGGCGCCGGAGGGATTTGAACACGTGCTTTCCATCCTGTACGGAGACTACATGACTCTTCCTCCGGAGGAGAAGCGGGTTCCGGCCCATTCCAGCATTGAAATCCAGATTCTGGATTAAGGAGACACACGACAATGAAGAAAATTTCAATTATCGTTTCAGTATATAACGAGGAATCTGCCCTGCGGCAGTTTTACGGGGAGTCGAAGCCGATTTTTGACGCGCTGCCCTGGGATTATGAGCTTTTGTTTGTCAATGACGGAAGCTCCGACGGTTCCCTGGCTATTTTAAAGGAGTTTGCGGCCCAGGATCCGAAGGTGAAGCTGGTGAATTTCTCCAGGAACTTCGGCCATGAAGCGGCTATGATCGCCGGCATCGACCATTTCGACGGCGACGGCCTTGTCTGCATGGACGCGGATCTCCAGCATCCGCCGGAGTGCGTGGCCCAGATTATTGAAAAATTTGAGGAGGGCTATGAGGTCATCAACATGGTCCGGACGAAGAATAAGTCGGCGGGACTGATCAAAAATATCACCTCCGGCGGCTTCTACAAGGTGATCAACACCATTTCCGATGTGAAGCTGGAGCCAAACGCCTCCGACTTCTTTGCCATGACAGCCAATGCGGCGGATGTTTTAAAGCAGAGCTACCGGGAGAAGGTGCGCTTCCTCAGAGGCTACGTCCAGAACATCGGCTTTAACAGGACGAACATCGAGTACGAGGCCAGGGCCAGAGTGGCGGGAGAGAGCAAGTACAGCTTGAAGAAGCTGTTTAAATTCTCCATCAACACGATTCTGTGTTTCTCCGACCTGCCCTTAAAGCTTGGAATTTATTCCGGCGTCTTCGTGGGAATGATGGGCGTGCTTTTGATGATTTACACTATCTATGGAAGGATGGTCCACGGGGCCCCCAGCGGCTACGCTACCATTGTAGTGGTGATGTGCTTTATGTTTGCCATGCTGTTTGTGATTGTGGGAATCATAGGAGAGTATATCGCCATTATCTTCACAGAGCTGAAGGACAGGCCGATCTACATTGTGAAGGAGACGGCCAATATAGAGGAAAAATAGCAGGAGAGAAACATTTTCCGCGCTTCACTGAAAGCCGCTGGGAGATGTTTCTCTCTTGCCGTATCAGAAGACAGGATGGGAATTTCTTAAGAACCTGCTTTAAATATGAAGATTTTTTGAATTTTTCAAAAATGGGTATAAAAACCCAGGGGGATATTATATAATACCAATTACGAACTACGAGGAGGTATGAAGAATGAGAAAAATCCTGGTTTTATTAGCCTGCGCTGCTGTTCTCAGCGGATGCGCTCCCAAGAGCAATATCGTATCCCCTGACAGCACAGAGGGGACTGTGGCTGGACAGCCGGATTTTGACGCCAAGGATGATGTGGAAATTGACTGGGAACAGGCCAAGGTGGATGCGGAGGACATTTTCACCGATACGAAGGAGTATCCCTACAGCGTAGATTTCCATCTTCTGCTGCAGCCGGAGCAGAAGGAGATCATGTTAGTCTGGGTAGTGAAGGACGATCTTCCTTCCAATCAGATTGCAAAGTATTCAGAGGCTCTCGTAAAGGGCTTTAACGATATGGTAGCCACACAGGACTTCTCCATCGAGCGTTCCAGCGATACCAGCTACGGAGGACTCTGGAAGACCTACGGGCTCTCCTATGGACTGGCTCCGGAGAGTACCCAGGACGATGAGGATACCTGGTTTATCAGCGGAAGCTACCCGGCGGGAACTGATTTCAAGCTTCCGTCAGCCGAGGAGATTCAGAAGGCAGTGGACAGCGTAGAGGCGGCCGAGGCGGCTGATGCGGTTGAGACAGAGGCCCCGGAGGAGGAAGCTTCTGAGAATTCCGAGGAAGAACCGGCAGAGGAGAACGAGGCCGATACAGCTGAATAGGACAGGCTGTTTTCAGCAGAGAACCGTGCATTTCATTGGAGATGCGCGGTTTTTTAGTTCATAGGAAAAAGCGTCCTGTGAAATAAAGAATGCTCCGCAGGAATCGCGCTGCGGCGTTGCGGTATTGTGATGCTGAAGCAGCCCGCCGCAGGCGGAGGACAGTTACGGCGTGATTGTACAAAAAGAAATACAAAACTGCCTGCAAGAAAGTGCTTTACAAAAACACTTTAGTATGCTACCATAGTAGCACAATAAAACAAGGGAAAAATAGTTACAGCCATAAACAGGAGGAGCGATTATGAAAAAGAGAGTATGGGAAATGGGAGCGGCAGTTATGATAATGGGAGCGCTGACAGCATGCGCAGGCGGATCAGATTCCAAGGCAGCTTCCACGCAGGCGGAAGCAAGCAGCACAGAGACAGGAAGCAAAGCTGTTTCTGAGAGCGAAGGAGACGACAAAGAGACGAAGCAGGCGGAGGGAACGGATAAGACTTCAGAGGGCGGAACCTTTACAGTTGGCTTTGACCAGGATTTCCCGCCGATGGGCTTTGTAGGAGAGGACGGAGAATACACAGGCTTTGACCTGGAGCTGGCTCAGGAGACTGCCAAGAGGCTGGGGCTTACCTACGTGGCTCAGCCCATTGCCTGGGATGCGAAAAATATGGAGCTGGAGTCAGGAAACATTGACTGCATCTGGAACGGCTTTACCATGACGGGAAGAGAGGACGAGTACACCTGGTCCGAGCCGTATATGGAGAACAGCCAGGTGGTAGTAGTGATGGAGGATTCTGGAATTGAGACTCTGGAAGATCTGGCAGGAAAGATTGTGGAGGTTCAGGCAGATTCCTCCGCAGAGGCGGCTTTAAAGGAAATGCCTGATCTGACCTCCACCTTTGGAACGCTTCAGACAACTCCTGATTACAATACGGCTTTCATGGATCTGGAGATGGGCAGCGTAGACGCCATCGCCATGGATGTGATTGTGGCCGGATACCAGATGCAGGAGCGAGAGGGAAGCTTTAAGATTCTGGAGGAGTCTCTGGCATCAGAGGAGTACGCCATCGGCTTTAAGAAGGGAAATACAGAGCTGTGCGAAAAGGTGCAGCAGACCCTGGAGGAGATGGCGGCAGACGGAACCATGGCTGAGATTTCAGAGAAATGGTTTGGCGAGGACATTACCACAGTGGGAAAATAAGCCCGGAGCAGAGACAGAACGGCGAAAGAAGAAAAAAACAGCAAAAATAGAACGATAACAGGACAGGGGATAAAAAGCCATGGATTTATTGCAGATTATAAAACAGCTGGCAGGAGGAATGGGAACCAGCATTGAGATTTTTACAGTGACGCTTCTGGTCTCCCTTCCTCTGGGGCTTCTTATCTCCTTTGGAAGAATGTCGAAGAACCCGGTTTTAAGGGCAGCGGTGAAATTTTATATTTCGATTATGAGGGGAACGCCCCTGATGCTTCAGCTGATGGTAGTATATTTCGGCCCCTACTATCTGTTCGGAATCCGGGTGGGCAACGGCTACCGCCTGTGGGCGGCATTTATCGGATTTGCCGTCAACTACGCCGCTTATTTCGCTGAGATTTACCGCAGCGGCATCCAGTCCATGCCGGCGGGACAGTACGAGGCGGCGAAGCTGTTAGGATACACAAAATATCAGACCTTTTTCCGCATTATCTTCCCGCAGGTGGTAAAACGGATTCTGCCGTCCATTACCAACGAGGTGATCACTCTGGTAAAGGACACGTCCCTGGCCTTCACGATCAGCGTGATGGAAATGTTCACAGTGGCCAAGGCCCTGGCTTCCTCCCAGGTGAGCATGGTTCCCTTTGTGGCGGCGGGACTGTTTTACTATATTTTTAATCTGCTGGTGGCCTCCTTTATGGAGTATGCAGAGAAGAAAATGAATTATTATCAGTAGCGGGGAGAGAACATGAGCGTATTAGAGATTAAAAATATTGAGAAGTCCTTTGGGGGCAGCCGGGTGCTGAAAGACATTTCCATTCAGGTGGAGGACGGGGAGATTGTTTCCATTATCGGTCCTTCCGGATCGGGAAAGTCCACTCTGCTGCGGTGCGCGGCCATGCTGGAGACCATGGATCGAGGCGCTGTGCTCTATGAAGGAAGAAAGGCAGTGTGGAACCAGGGGGACGGCCGCGTTCAGTATGCGGGAAAGGAGGAAATGAAGGAGATTCAGGCCATGTACGGCCTGGTGTTCCAGAATTTCAACCTGTTTCCCCACTATTCGGTGCTGAAAAACATTACGGACGCGCCCATTCACGTGCAGAAGAGAAAGAGAGAGGAGGCTGAGGCGGAAGCCAGAGAGCTGCTGGCTAAGATGGGGCTTTCTGACAAGGCGGATATGTATCCCTGCCAGCTTTCCGGAGGCCAGCAGCAGAGGGTGGCAATCGCCAGAGCCCTGGCTTTACATCCCAGGATTCTGTTCTTTGACGAGCCCACCTCAGCCCTGGATCCGGAGCTGACAAAGGAGGTTTTAAAGGTCATCCGCTCTCTGGCTGACCTGAATATCGCTATGGTCATCGTGACTCACGAGATGGCCTTTGCCAGGGAGATATCTGACCGCGTGATTTTCATGGCAGACGGAGTGATTGTGGAGGAGGGAAAGCCGGAGAAGGTCTTTTCCTCGGAAAACGAGAGAACGCGGGCGTTTATCTCCGGTATTTCCGGCTGACGAAGGCCTGGAGGAAGTCTCTAGTTGCCGCCTACGTCCAGACCGCTGTGGTAGGAGTAATTTCCAAGCTCCATGAGAAGCTTGTGGAAATCCTGCTCCTCCAGAGGGATTCCGCTGGACAGGCAGGCGTTAAAGTAGTAGTACACACTGTGCAGCTTGTTCAGCGTCAGGTGGAACAGGTCGACAAAGGAGTCTGTAGAAGCCAGCGCCTTATTCCAGGGATTGCACCAGGGCTCGTGATCCAGGTTGCAGCATTTGCGGGGATCGGAAAAGGTGTCCGTCACCAGCTTGGCGGAGGCCACTGGATGGCTGACGAACAGGGATTCCACAATCGCGATGCCGCCCTTTTTCTTGCCCGACTTATCAGCCAGAGTCCGGCATCCCACCCGCATAGCCCAGATGGAACGGTGGACCATAGCCGGAGTAATCTGGAAATTATTCCGGTAGGTGATGGGATAGTAGGCGTCGTTAATACAGCTGGCTAGAAAATGGGAGACAAACTGCATTTCCTGGCCGTTCAGGCAGATAGTGGCCGTCTGATTAAATTCAGACGGCTTCTTTTTTTTGTATTTGTACAGGAGAATGGCGTCAATGTCATTTTCCAGCGCCGCATGCTTTCCGTGGTGGACTGCAGACGGATTGGAGGTGTCGTACCCAATGCGGCCGTACACGTAGGGGTGGCACACATAGTCCGCAATGTAATGGTTCATAAAGCCGGCCAGATAGGCGGCGGCCTGCTCTCTCTGCTGTCTGGACTGCAGACGGGAGAGACGGTTTAAGGAGCAGCGGAAAAATTCATTGATATGGTGCTCGTGCATGTAGGAGCCTACGTTCCTGTAATCTCTGTGGCGCAGGACAGGAATATAGTAGAAAAACATATCCGGCCCCTGCAGTCCCAGCTGGTAGAGCCAGCGGTACTTGGCGATAATACGTTTCAGCTGGTTGTTGGGAAGATCATTGTAGGCCTTCATACCGAAAATATAGTGAGTGGTAAATCCTGGCATAAACACCGCCTTCTTTCTATGAAAAATTTTAAAACGATTGTACGTTGACACCAGTATAGCACAATTTTTCACAGGAGTGCAGGGGAAGAATAAGGAAATCAGGAATGTAATCAGGAATGAAAATGGAGGAACCGCGAAAGGACGTCTTTTTACGCCTGTTTCTGCCTCAGGACGCGGTCATGGAATGGGGAAAAAGGGCATACCCTTGACTATAGGATGGAAAAGAGAGGACGGCCATTCGAAAGAGAGGGAAGAGCGATGGTGCAGTGGATTCGGGGAATCGTGTGGGGCCCCTGGCTGACAGTTTTGTTTCTGGCGGCGGGAATTTATTTTACAGTCCGTTTTCGCGGATTTCAGATCACAGGATGTTTCCAGTGGTGGAGAGAGACAGCCGGAAGCCTGCTGAAGGGCGGGAACAAGGAGAAGAAAGGTCAGTTTGCCTCCGCCTGCACGGCTCTGGCAGCCACAGTGGGGACGGGAAATATTGCAGGCGTGGCGGCCGCGGTGGCTGTGGGAGGGCCGGGAGCCGTATTCTGGATGTGGGCGTCCGCTGTCCTCGGTATGATGACCGCTTATGCGGAGGTGTATCTGGGAAGAAAATACCGGTACAAGGATAAGAATGGAAGGCCTGTCTGCGGTCCCTATGCTTACCTGGAAAAGGGGCTGGGGATGAGAGGGATGGGCCTTCTCTACGCGGCCTTCTGCGTGCTGGCCTCTCTGGGGATGGGCAGTATGGTGCAGGCCAACGCGGTGGCCCAGAGTGCGGACTTTTCAGCGTCGATTCCCCTGCCTGTCACAGGGGCAGTTCTGACCGTTCTTGTCATGGCGGTGATTTTCGGAGGAGCCGGGCGGATTTCTGCGGCCGCAGTCAGCCTGGTTCCTGTATCGGCCGCATTTTATATGGGCCTGTGTGCCGTTATTCTGCTGTTTCATGCCAAAGAGCTTCCAGGGGCGTTTCTTCTTATAGTAAAAGACGCTTTTTCAGCAGAGAGCGCGGCTGGGGGAACTGCAGGAGTGCTGACTGGGAAGGCGGTGCGGTATGGAATTTCCAGAGGTGTGTTTTCCAATGAAGCGGGGCTTGGAAGCCTGGCGGTTCTCCACGGGGAGGCCGAGGCGCCGGAGGAGTTTGAAAGGTCTGGAAATCCGTTTGCCAGGGAACAGGGAATGTGGGCTGTTTTCGAAGTGTTTTTTGATACGATTGTCAGCTGTACTATGACGGCGCTGGTGCTTTTGTGCGTGGGAGGAAGCCGGACTCCGGCAGACGTGGGACAGGAGGAGACGATGGCAGGAAGCGCCTGGGTGGCATCCTGTTTTTCCTCCTGCTTTGGAGAGCTTGGAGGAGGGCTTGTATCCCTGGCCATGAGCCTCTTTGCCTTTGCCACCATCATCGCCTGGTTCTATCTGGGAAGCCAGACGCTCAGCTATCTGATGGAGGGAAAGCCGTGGAAAAAAAGCGTTCAGCTGTGCTACGGCTTTTTCTATCTGAACGCAGTCTTTTTCGGGTGCGTGGCCAGGCTCACCCTGGTGTGGGATTTGTCGGATATCTTTAACGGGCTGATGGCTGTCCCCAACCTGATCGGCCTGTTTCTTCTGCGCCGCCAGGTGGAGAAGCCGTGGGAGGGGAAGAGGTAAGGGGGAAACTGCCGGAAACAGATGGGCCAGGGAAAAATTTTCTTGTTCCACTTGAAGTCACCGAAAACAGATGCGCCAGGAAAAATTTTCTTGTTCCACTTTAAAGTCACCGAAAATTTTTCCTGGCGCATAGGGGGGAAGTAATACGGAAGGGGTTTCAGGTTGGCTGCACTAGATATGTAAGCCTCAGCAGTAATTATTAACTGCAATGTGACACTGCTTAGGACAAAACTGCAGGCTGGGCGATAATGGCGGGGCTTTCACAGGGAGGCCCGTGCTGATTTCCGCCACTGAGCGAAATGTTTGAGCCGTAAGGCGAGTTTTCGCGAATGGCAGATCATGGATGCACGAATCGAGCAGAAAACGTAGCTAGCTGCAAGGCCTGCCGTTTTGGCCTACTGTGCAAATAATTTAAGAAAACCGTATTCATTCCTGCGTTTGGTGTAGAAATCAGGCCGGTTTTCGTTGTAGTTTCCTCTTGGGCATGGTATAATAAAATGACAAAAGCATACATTTCACCACTTCGAACCTGGT
>ERZ894232.245-NODE-245-length-79252-cov-72.892067_pt1 | contig 79252 bp, 90 predicted proteins | sample MGYA00380296_ERZ894232 | MGnify/ENA primary metagenome ERZ894232 (study PRJEB32331, sample SAMN06328433) | human gut metagenome | biome: human gut microbiome; feature: stool | host: Homo sapiens | collected 2014-08-14 ...
GATTACCATCTGGATTTGTTCGCTTTGTTTTCCCATCATAAAAAATGACCTCCTGCAATTGGTATAATAAGTATACCATACAGAAAGCCATTTTTCTTTCGTTTGTCAACAGATCCAACTTGAAACGGTCTCGCCTCTAGTGGGTTTTTCTACCCTAATGGGTAGTGCCCATCCTGTTGGCCGACAGGATGGGCATTTTTACTTTCGCTTGTTTCTCTTATCGAGAAAGGCAAGCAGTGCTATTACAAACATACCGACGCTGACCATCAGGGACGCGACGGTGAGAATTGTTGAAACAATCTCATATGCTGTCATCAGCACCACCTCCTTTCCTATGTACTCCTGGCGAACCAGGGCAGGTCTGGAGGCATACCATTCCTGTCGTGAGTGCTTTCCGCAATATTATTTTATCACGGAAGTTTATGTAGTCCAACGAAAAAGTTCTCATTTAACTCTTAAATAAATTTCTATAAATGTTTTGAAGTTCGTTTTTGTATTTTTCATAATTTCTAAAATGGTTATTAATTCAAATACTCTTTCTTTCTGACATTTTTATCATGATATTGCAAAAACAGCGGTACGCTGTCTCCTGATATATTTCAATATCATGAAAACAGTGTACCGCTGTCTATTTTACTTTATAAAGAAATTAGTTCATTCCCGATAAGAAATTACTGATTTCTGCTGAAGTTGTTGTATGTAGACTCGCTGTACCAACCTAAAACATTACTGTCATCGTATGTGAAGTAGCCGTCGTACAGAGCAATCTCCGGGTATGTAGCATCTGCCTGCCATGTTGCAGCTGGAACCTCTGAATAGTTACCATTTGTACCCTCAATTTCTACCTTAGAGATAGAACCATCGTTTCTGAATGTAAACTTAACCTCTGTCGTGCCGTTTCCATTCTCAATATCGTACTTCTTGGACTTGGAATCCTGGATCTTACCCTTGTTGCTTACAAGGTAATATTTTCCATCAAAGAAGTAGATTCTGTAGTCATCGTCTGTCTCAAGTCTCTTACCGCCGAAGTACAGGTAGTTGTCTTTCTCACCCATCTGGCCCTGGCCGTTCTTGCCGTTCTTTGTGATGAAGTAGAAGTTGTAGGAATCGTCGTCGTCCTCTACATTTGTCTCCTTACCTGTCTGCATGTAGCCGTTCTCATCAAAGAAGTAGAATGCACGATCAGCACCGATGTACTGAAGACCTGTCTGCATCTGGCCCATCTCGTTGAAGCAGAAGTACTTGCCATTGATCTTGATTTTAGCTCTGAATACTTTCTCGTTGTCGCCGTCTATAGTAACGAAATCCTTGCCAGCGTCTGCTCTCTCAGCCTCGCCGTCATCGAAGTAGTACCAGTCTGTATCGCCGTCTTCGCCTGTATCTGCAGAACCATCGATCTCATACCAACCGTTTGCTCTGGAACCGTCCTCTACTACGTTGGAGTACTGCATATTCCAGATCTGGCTGCTTCCCTGGTAGGTAGCGTTATCATCTAAGATACCATTGTTGGAAGATGCTGCGCCTGGTTTCTGGTAGTTAGTAACATTTCCCTGTGTATCTGTGTAGTTTCCACTTACAAGATCAGAAGAACTGGATACTGCGTATTTCTGGTTGTTGATCCACTCGTAGAGCATCTGGCCATGAGCGTTGAAAAAGTAGTACTTTCCATTTACTTTCTTCTTAGCTGCATCTTTGTACATCTTACCGTTGGAACCGAAGTAGTACCAGCCCTCTTCGTCACAGCTTACAAGGCAAGTGCTGTCATCATCACAGAAGTTTACACCGTTTCTGTCAACTTCGTCCTCATCTGGTAATGCAAGCCATAACCACTGGCTCTCTGCTCTCCAGCCTTCGTCCTCGCCGCCAAGGTAGAATACGTCGCCGTTATCCTCGTACCAGCCGTATCTCATCTCGCCGTCTTCGTTGAAGTAATAAGTCTTGCCGTTGATCTTCTTGGAGTCATCCTCTACCTTCTTACCATTGGAACCGAAGTAGTACCAGTTGTCTCCATCGTCCTCTGGATCAGATACATCCTCATCGGCTGTTGTCTTAACCCAGTCATTTTTAATCATAGCACCGTCAGCGCCTACGTAGTACTCATCATCTACCCAAGCGTCTGTCAGCATGTTGCCATCCTCGTCGAGATAGAACCACTTGGAACCGTCCTTTCTCCACTCGTCTGTTACTATCTCGTCGTCGCTGTCGTAGTAGTGCCAGATACCATCCTCGTCCTTCTCCCAACCTGCGAAGGATGTCATGGAAGCGCCTACTGCGAGTAAAGCTGCTGCAGAAAGAACTGCAACTAATTTAGTCTGCTTTCTCATAATGAATGCACTCTCCTTTTTTCTTTTTGAAGTCAATATTTTTCGAAATTCCTAACTGCATTACGTGGCTATTATACTTCGGATAAGGGAAAGTATAGAAAGATTGCTGTTTCACGGTATTCAGTGTATGTTTATACGCTTTTAAAGGCTGATTTCAGGATATGTTTTTTAGAGAGAAGGCATTCTTAGGATAATAGCTAAAAATTGATATTTAAGGCGTTCTGTGCGTTTTACAGGTGAAAAATAGAAATGGATGAGTTGAATTAAAGTTTTCCTAGATATAAAACACCTCCCGCCGCTTTGCTGACAGGAGGTGTTCTTCAGAATATTTTGTTTTTTGGAAGCGGAATGAATCTCTCAACCTACCGATAAGCGATAGATGTTTTAGTTATTTCGGATGTTTGAGAACTATTCTGCTGCACTGTACAGGCTTTTAGTATGTACGAATACTATTCGCCTTCCGGCTTATCTGGAATATATTCCACAATGTCCTCAATTCTGCAGTCTAATATCTGACAGAATACTTCCAGCGTATGAGTGGACACATACATATTTTTCTTTAAACGCCCAATCTGACCTGCACTGATTCCATAATAGCGAATCAGACGGTACTGAGTCATATGTCTTTTTTCCATGGTTTCCCACAATTTGTCATATGTGATCATTCTTCCTCACCCTTTCTCTATCAATTAAAAAACGAATTTTAAAAGCTGTATATAACCCATAATTGGATAATATTTCCAAAAAATGGAGTTTTTGTATAAGATGCATAAATATATTTCATCTAACCGAGGACAAAATTGTATATTACGCTGTATTTATTTAAAAGTTTCAAGAGAAAAATGAGATATTAAAATGGATTCACTGGGCATTTTTTAATATCCTACATTTCCTTAAAAGAAATTAAGCGGAGATTCTTGTATTGCTCTGCACACTGAACCGCTTCTTTTGTAAACGAGTCTTTGGCGAACACATAGAACCATTTTTCTGTCATATAAAAAAGATTTCCCTGAAGCATTAAATCGCGTATGACGTCGCTTCCTACAGGAGCATTCTGCCATTTGCATTCTCCCAGCAGAATCTGCTGTTCATTCAATGCAACAATATCAATTTCTTCCTGCCGCTTCTGAACCGGGTTATTTCCCCACCACCGCCCGCATTTGCCGTACAGGAAGGGCGCGGAAGAGATCACCTCCGGCTGATACAGGTACTGCTGGCAAATCTCTTCAAATACCAGTCCCATAAAATGGCTGATTTGGGGCTTTACCTGGTTTAAATAGATGTCAGGACCGATTCCGCGGACAATTCCGCTTATATTTGGCCCCACAAAGCGGTACCAGAAGCGGAACATCTGATCCTGCAGCAGATAAATGGTTTTTCTGCTTCCCGGCTTTTCTGTAACAGGAATTTCCTTTTTGACGATGCCAAGCTCCAGGAGAGAGAGCAGAAGATTGCTGGCAGCTCCCGTCTCGATCCCTGCCTTTCCGGCAATGTCATTTAACCGGCTGCTGCCGCTGGCAATGGCTCCTATAATAGAGTTATAGGTGGACGGATCCCGAAGCTCCTGCTTTAAGAGATTCGACGGCTCCTCATACAAACGCCCGCTTTCATTGAAAAATAATTCGATAATATTTTCATCCAGCGATAAGTTTTTCTTAATGCGGCTCAAATATTCCGGAATTCCGCCTGTAACGCCATAAATAACTGCCTGCTCCTCCCTGGTAAATTCCGGGCATAAATTTCTGGCTTCAAAAAAGGTGAATGGATGAATTTTAAACTGAGCTGTCCTGCGCCCGTAAAGAGGGCTTTTATAGCCCAGAACCTGGTGCTCCATGAAGCTCATCGAAGAACCGCACAAAATCAGAAACAGCTGGCTGTTTTTCCACTTCTGGTCAATATGCGCCTGAATCAGGGAAGAAACAGCCTTATAGCTGGCCGCCAAATACGGAAATTCATCGATCACCAGAATAAGGCGCTCTGTTTCACAGATACTGTCGATGTAGGAAAACAGTTCATCATAGCTTCCAAAAGAGGGAGCCGTCAGCCCGGGAAGAGTCGTTTGAAATACAGCTTTAGAAAATAGCTGAAGATTTTCCTGCCTGGCTGCCTCCGACGCCACAAAGAAAATAGTCTTTTTATTTTTGCAAAACTCATTGATTAAAGTCGTTTTTCCTACGCGTCTGCGTCCGTAAAACACAGCAAACTCAAACTGGCCGCTGGAATACATGGCTTCCAGCTTTTCCAGTTCCCGCTTTCTTCCGACAAACATCTGAATCCCCTCCTTTTCATGAAGCTGACCGCTCCAAAAGTTTAATTAAATTACTTATTTATATATTAGTAATTTAATTATAAGATATTTTTGATTCCTTTGTCAAGGCCGGAAACTGCAGAATGACAATATTCTGTATAACAAAAACAGGAGTACCACTCCTGCCATTATTCTGACAGTTGTGATACTCCTGAAATCACCTTTATTTAGCTAAAGGAAATTATTTTTCTGGCTTGTTAAGATAACGCCATCCCTCAACCTCTGGTGCTGTGTATGTGTACTGATCATCATCGTATAACTGGATGAATGGGATAGATACAATGTAATCCTCGCTCGGATCGAAGTTGCCGGACTTGATGATGTCCTCAGCCTCTTTGATTAACTCATCAGCGCTGTACTCTGTACCATTCTCAAGCTTAACGGACTTAACCTTCTTGCCTGTGAACTGTACGTTAACATCCTCTTCTGCGATTCCCTTGTTCTCAAGGTCGAACTTCTTGTTGTCGCTCTTGGAGGACTGGATCTTACCCTTGTTGTTTACTAAGTAGATGTCTCCATCTAAGTAGTACAGTCTGTAATCATCATCAGCCTCAAGTCTCTTACCGTTGAAGTACAGGTAGTTGTCCTTCTCGCCTGTGTAGCCCTGGCCATTGCTTCCGTTCTTTGTATTGAAGTAGAAGTTGTAATCGTCATCGTCACACTCTACGTCAGATACCTTGCCGTCCTGCATGTAGCCGTTCTCGTCGAAGTAGTAGAAGCCCTTATCCTCAGCCATGTACTGAAGACCTGTCTGCATCTGGCCCTTCTCGTTGAATGCAAAGTACTTCTTGCCCTTGGAGCTGTCTACTTTGATTCTTGCTACGTGTACAGCAGCGCCGTCCTCATCGTATGTAGCGAAGTCGCTTCCGTCAGCGTCAGCGTGCTCAGCCTCACCGTCATCGAAGAAGTACCAGTCTGTGTCGCTGTCCTCGCCAACGTCCTCAGAACCGTCGATCTCGTACCAGCCGTCGCCTCTCCAGCCTTCCTCTACGATGTTGTAGTACAGCATGTCGTCGATTGTTGCGCTTCCTGCTGTAGCGTTTCCATCAAGATGAGCGTTTCCTGGTGTTCCAACTTCTACCTTCTTGTTGTTGATCCACTCGTAAAGCATCTGGCCATGCTCATTGAACATGTAGTAACGGCCATTTACTTTCTTCTTGCCGGAATCCTTGTACATCTTACCGCTGGATCCGAACCAGTACCAACCTTCGTCGTCGCACTCGTCCTCATCTGCACAGTCAAGGATCTGCTCCTCATCGTCATCATCGTCAGCGTCGCCTGGCTTCTCAAGCCATAACCACTGATTCTCTGCTCTCCAGCCCTCGTCCTCGGTTCCAAGGTAGAATACCTCGCCGCTCTCCTCGTGCCATCCGTAGAGCATCTCGCCATCTTCGTCGAAGTAGTAAGTCTTTCCGTTGATCTTCTGATCATCGTCTGTTACTTTCTTACCCTTGTTGTCGAAGTAGTACCAGTGATCGCCGTCGTCGTCTGGATCAGATACATCATCATCTGGTGTTGTCTTAATCCAAGCGTTCTTCAGCATAGCGCCGTCAGAACCTACATAGTACTCATCATCTACCCATGTATCGGTAGCCATGTTTCCATCTTCGTCAAGGTAGAACCACTTGGAGCCATCCTTTCTCCACTCGTCCTCTACCATCTGGTCGTCGCTGTCGTAGTAGTGCCAGATACCATCCTCGTCCTTCTCCCAACCTGCGAAGGATGTCATGGAAGCGCCTACTGCGAGTAAAGCTGCTGCAGAAAGAACTGCAACTAATTTAGTCTGCTTTCTCATAATGAATGCACTCTCCTTTTTTCTTTTTGAAGTCAATATTTTTCGAAATTCCTAACTGCATTACGTGGCTATTATACTTCGGATAAGGGAAAGTATGGAAAGTTGGAACTGGCAGATGCAGATAAAATGGGGATTTTCAGGGGGAAAAAAAGTGCCTGCAGAGTATGGCAGACACATAATTTCTATTATTTTTTCATAGTAAGAGAGTGATTAAATATGCATGGTATGTTTGTCTGGAGAAAAAGATAATATCATTCGCCGCATTCTTTTAAATGAAATTTTTCCATCAGGGGCGTCAGCGATTCCAGACAGGAATTCAGCGTTTCCAGTTCTTCCTCATTATAAATATGCAGGGCGGCAATGGTTGTCTCCAGCATGGTTTCTTTTAAGCGTTCCATTGCCTCCAGGCCGCAGGGCGAAATCCTGATGTAGACGCGGCGGCGGTTTGCGGTATCGTGAATCCGTTCTACCAGCGCCTTATCCTCTAAATCATTAATCAGCTTGGAAAGCTGCTGTTTTGTAATCTGGAGCTTATCGGCCAGATCAGACATGGTATAGTTCTCATCCTTTTGGTCTGCCAGAACGGACAGCGTAAAAAAGGGAAGAGAGTTGATTTTAATATGATTAGCGGACTGGTACTGGCACTTGGCAAAGGTCAGAAAAGAAAATGCAAATTCTAAAAAATGCGTTCCGGCTGTCCGCAGCTTTTCATTATCCATACAGACACCTCCTAAAGCTGATATGAACAGGTATTTCGTTCCCATCATAACACATTTTTTATGTCAGATCAATAAATATTAAAAGTAAATAAATATTTACAATAATATATTGACAAATATAAAATGCAGTTGTATTGTAGGCAGTGTAACGGGCAGAAGGTATAAAACTGCCAGATTTGCTAATGATGTAAAGAGACGATGAGGAGAAGAAGTTTATGGAAAAAAAGGATTCTGATCAGAATAAGCCCAGACGTTCGTTCCTGTATTATTACGGAGTTGTCATGCTGGTGCTGCTGCTTCTGAATATTTTTGTGTTTCCTTCTGTCATGGATAAGACAGTGGAGGGACGCTACGACGAATTTCTGGCTTCCCTGAACGCAGGGGAGGTAGACGAAGTTTATGTGACCACTAACGACGAGGTTATGTATACCTTAAAGGGCGACAGCAGAGGTGTTGTCCACAAGACTGGACTGATGCCAGGAGACAATATTACGGAACGGCTGGCCGGTACAGACGCCAGATTCAGTTCTGAGATTCAGACGAAGGCCTCGCCGCTGCTGGATGTTTTGCTTACCTGGATTGCGCCGTTTGTCATTCTGGTTCTGATCGGGCAGCTGATGAGCCGGGCAATGATGAAGCGCATGGGAGGACCCAACGCCATGACCTTCGGAAAGTCCAATGCAAAAATTTACGCGGAGTCTGAGACGGGCAAGACCTTTGCAGACGTAGCGGGCCAGGAGGAGGCCAAGGAAGCTTTAAAGGAGATTGTGGATTTTCTTCACAATCCCCAGAAATACACGGATATCGGAGCGACGCTGCCTAAGGGCGCACTGTTAGTCGGTCCTCCAGGAACAGGAAAAACGCTGCTTGCCAAGGCGGTGGCAGGAGAGGCCCACGTGCCGTTTTTCTCTATTTCCGGCTCGGAGTTTGTAGAGATGTTTGTGGGCATGGGAGCCGCTAAGGTAAGGGATTTATTTAAACAGGCCAATGAGAAAGCCCCCTGTATCGTATTTATCGATGAGATTGATACGATTGGAAAGAAGCGTGATGGAAATATAGGAGGCAATGACGAGAGGGAGCAGACCTTAAACCAGCTTCTGACGGAGATGGATGGATTTGACGGTCAGAAGGGAGTTGTCATCCTGGCCGCCACCAACCGGCCGGATTCTCTCGATAAAGCGCTTCTGCGTCCGGGCCGTTTCGACAGAAGAATTCCTGTGGAGCTGCCTGACATGAGAGGCAGGGAGGCCATTTTAAAGGTTTCTGCCCGCGGCGTGAAGATGGATGAAACGGTTGATTATAATGAGATTGCCCGGGCTACCAGCGGCGCCAGCGGAGCGGATTTGGCCAATATTGTCAATGAAGCTGCTCTGAGGGCGGTCCGTATGGGCAGAAGGATGGTTTCGCAGCAGGACCTGGAAGAGAGCGTGGAGGTTGTCATTGCTGGATATCAGAGGAAGGATGCAGAGGTTTCTGTCAATGAGAAGAAGATTGTGTCTTACCATGAAATCGGTCATGCGCTCGTAGCGGCGATGCAGAGTCATTCAGCGCCGGTGCATAAGATCACAATTATTCCCAGAACCAGCGGGGCCCTGGGATACACGATGCAGATTGAGGAGGATCAGCGATTTCTCATGAGCCGGGACGAGGCGTTTAATAAGATTGTGACGCTGACAGGAGGCCGGGCGGCGGAGGAACTGATTTTCCATTCTATTACAACAGGCGCTTCCAATGACATCGAGCAGGCGACCAGAATTGCCCGCGCCATGGTGACACGGTTCGGAATGAGCGAGCAGTTCGGAATGGTGGCCCTGGAGACAGTCAGCAACCAGTATCTGGGCGGAGACGCGTCCCTAGCCTGCTCCGAGCACACAGCGATGCGGATCGACGAGGAAGTCATTGACACAGTCCGTCAGGCCCATGATAAGGCCTGCCAGATTTTGAAGGAAAACGAGGAAAAGCTTCATGAGCTGGCAGCTTATCTTCTGGAGAAGGAGACCATCACAGGTGAGGAATTCATGGAGATTCTGAAAAAGGAAAATTTAGAAACTGCAGGCGCAGATACTGAGGAAAAGGTGGAAGGAGACCATGCAGAAATTCAGAATGACAGCCAGTAAGCAGAAGTTCGATACAGATTAGAAGCTTTTACGATAGTCCGGACAGGGAAAGACAGTTCTCTGCCCGGGCTGTTTTCGATTGTGGGGAAACTGGAAAATACCTGCAAAATAATCGAACAAACGTTTGAAAAATAAAGGTGAATGTGGTATAATAACTCCAAAATGCAGTTGTGCTGCGCACATCTGCCGCTGCCTTTGGCAGCTAAAACATTTTGTCGTTACCATATCAGGTGAAAACAAATGTCTGCTTCGCAGCCACTTGCTTTCCTGCAGATATGGTATAATATGAGCACTTAGCGAATACGAGCCGCAGGCGAAGTATGAGGTTAGTGCGAGTCATACCCAGACACTTAGCGAGGTTTTGTCGAGCTTAGTGAATGTGGTATAATAACTTACAACGAAAATGGAACACAGGTCAGCAAGGAGTACGGTATGGCGAAGCAGTACATTAAAATACGAGGAGCGAATGAGCACAATCTGAAAAATATATCGGTAGATATCCCGAGAAATGAGCTGGTAGTTTTGACAGGACTTTCCGGCTCCGGAAAGTCTTCCCTGGCTTTTGACACGATTTATGCGGAGGGACAGCGCCGCTACATGGAATCGCTGTCTTCCTATGCAAGGCAGTTCCTGGGACAGATGGAGAAACCGGATGTGGAGAGTATAGAAGGACTTTCCCCGGCTATTTCCATTGATCAGAAGTCCACGAACAGGAATCCCAGATCTACAGTGGGAACTGTGACAGAGATTTATGATTATATGCGTCTTCTCTACGCCAGAATCGGTATTCCCCACTGCCCCAAGTGCGGCCGGGAGATTCACAGGCAGACCATTGATCAGATGGTGGATCAGATTATGGCCATGCCGGAGCGGACGAAAATCCAGCTTCTGGCTCCTGTAGTCCGGGGGCGCAAGGGAGAGCATGTGAAGGTGCTGGAGCACGCCAGAAAGGGCGGCTATGTCCGCGTTCGGATTGACGGAAGCCTGTACGAGCTTTCTGAGGAGATTAAGCTGGATAAGAATATTAAGCACAATATTGAGATTGTGGTGGATCGTCTGGTGGTGAAGCCGGGTATTGAGAAGCGTCTGACAGATTCTATTGAGACGGTGATGGAGCTGACAGGAGGCCTGATGACTGTGGATATTCCTGACCAGGAATCCATGAATTTCAGTCAGAATTTTGCCTGCCCTGACTGTGGAATCAGCGTGGACGAGATGGAACCCAGAAGCTTTTCTTTTAATAATCCGTTCGGCGCCTGCCCTGACTGCTATGGATTGGGCTATAAGATGGAGTTTGACGAGGATCTGCTGATTCCTGACAAGAGCCTGAGCATCAGCCAGGGGGCGATTGTGGGCATGGGATGGCAGTCCTGCACGGATAAAGGCAGCTTTACGCGTGCGATTCTGGACGCGCTGGTGGAGGAGTACCATTTCAGCCTGGACACACCGTTTCGGGATTACCCTAAGGAGATTCACGACGTCCTGATTCACGGAACCGGGGGGAAAGTCCTGAAGGTGCGCTACAAGGGCCAGAGAGGAGAGGGCGTCTACGATGTGGCCTTCGAGGGACTGATTCAGAATATGAACCGCAAGTACCGGGAGACTTTTTCCGATGCCATGAAGGCTGAATATGAGACTTATATGCGGATTACGCCTTGTCCTGTCTGCAAGGGCCAGAGACTGAAAAAAGAGGCTCTGGCGGTGACGGTAGGCGGGAAAAATATTTTCGAGGCCACCAACATGTCCATTGTCAAATACAGGGAATTTATTGACGGGCTGAATCTGACTGTCATGCAGGAGACCATCGGAGCGCCGATTTTAAAGGAGATCAGGGCCAGAGTCAGCTTTCTGATTGACGTGGGACTGGATTATCTGACTTTAGCCAGAGCGACGGGAACACTGTCCGGCGGAGAGGCCCAGAGAATCCGCCTGGCGACTCAGATTGGTTCGGGACTGGTAGGCGTCGCCTATATTCTGGACGAGCCCAGCATCGGACTTCACCAGAAGGATAACGATAAGCTGTTAAAGACGCTTCTGCACCTTAGAGATCTGGGAAATACCGTACTGGTGGTGGAGCATGACGAAGATACCATGCTGGCTGCGGACTGTATTGTGGATATCGGACCTGGAGCAGGAGAACACGGTGGAAATGTGGTGGCCGTAGGCACGGCCAAGCAGATCATGAAGTGCAAAGACTCTATTACAGGAGCTTATCTGAGCGGCAGAATCAAGATTCCTGTTCCAGCAGAGCGCAGGAAGCCGACCGGGTGGATCACCGTAAAGGGAGCGGCAGAAAATAACTTAAAGAACATTGACGTTTCTTTTCCCTTAGGCGTGATGACCTGTGTGACAGGAGTTTCCGGTTCTGGAAAAAGCTCTTTGGTAAACGAGATTTTGTATAAGGCTCTGGCGAAAAAGCTGAACCGGGCCAGGACAATTCCGGGCAAGCATAAGGAAATCCAGGGGACGGAGCAGCTGGATAAGATTATTGCCATCGACCAGTCTCCTATCGGGCGGACGCCTCGTTCCAATCCGGCGACCTACACAGGTGCATTTGATCTGATCCGGGATCTGTTTGCGTCTACGCCTGATGCGAAAGCCAAGGGTTATAATAAAGGAAGATTCAGCTTCAATAAGAAGGGCGGGCGGTGCGAAGCCTGCAGCGGAGACGGAATTATTAAAATCGAGATGCATTTTCTTCCGGACGTGTATGTGCCCTGCGAGGTCTGCGGAGGAAAAAGGTATAACCGTGAGACACTGGAGGTGAAATACAAGGGCAAGAGTATTTATGACGTTTTAAATATGACGGTGGAGGAGGCCCTGCACTTCTTTGAAAATGTGCCGTCCATCTACAGAAAGATCGAGACGCTGAATGATGTGGGACTTTCCTACGTCCGTCTGGGCCAGCCGTCCACACAGCTGTCAGGCGGAGAAGCCCAGCGTATCAAGCTGGCCACAGAGCTGAGCAAGCGGGGAACGGGAAAAACGATTTATATTTTGGACGAGCCGACGACGGGACTTCATTTTGCCGACGTGCACAAATTGATTGAGATTCTCAGACGCCTTTCGGACGGTGGAAATACAGTAGTTGTCATTGAGCATAATCTGGATGTGATTAAGACGGCGGATTATCTGATTGACATTGGTCCAAACGGAGGAGATAAGGGCGGAACTGTGATTGCCCAGGGAACGCCGGAGCAGGTGGCTGAAAATCCTGTTTCCTACACAGGACAGTATGTGAAGAAGTATCTGGATCTAGAATCAGAAGATGCAAAGCAGGAATGAAAACGGTGAAACTGGGCAGAAAGCAGGGCGCACAGGAAACTGCCGGGAAAAGCAGCGGGAACAATATTGAGAAAACGGAGCGGAACGAGAGAGATGGAGCCAAAGAAAGAAGAAACGCAAGTCAGCATTTATGAAATGGGACAGGCAGAGGAGACGCAGATTCCTGAGTTTATTCAGGTGATCCAGGAGAGGATTGACTGGATGGAGAGCAGGGGGATGAAGCAGTGGAACGATGAGGAATATCTGGATTTTTATTCAGAAGAATATTTCCGCGCGCAGGCCAGGGCCGGACATCTGTTTTTCCTTATAAAAGAGGGAAGAGCAGCTGGAGTGACAGCCTTATTGGAAGAAGACGACAGATGGGATGATGGAAGCCGGGAGTATTTTTATGTTCATCATCTGGCTTCCAGAACAGGAATTCCAGGAGCTGGTTCTGCGTTTTTAGGGCTGATAGAAGATTACGCCAGAAAACAGGGGAAAAGGGGAATCCGTTTAGACTGTCAGCTGGGAAATGAACCGCTGAACCGCTTTTACGAAAGAAACGGCTATGTCACTGTGGGAGAGCCGTTTACAGCAGGCGGCTACACTGGAATCAGAAAGGTGCTGGAGTTTTAGAAAATGATGTTGCCAAGCGGGAGAGAGTGTCTTATAATAAAAATAGACTGCGGAAGTTTCCCCTTTTGCAGACTGCGACAACAGTGAAGAATTATAGGAGGAATACTCGTGGAAAAAGAGATGATTATTGTACTGGATTTTGGCGGCCAGTATAATCAGTTAATTGCAAGAAGAGTAAGAGAATGCAACGTATATTGTGAAGTACATCCGTACAGTATGCCGATTGAGAAAATTAAAGAGATGAACCCAAAGGGAATCATTTTTACCGGCGGACCTAACAGTGTATATGGGGACGATTCTCCTCGCTGTTCAAAAGAGATCTTTGAACTGGGTATTCCTGTTTTAGGCATCTGCTATGGCGCTCAGCTGATGGCTCACTTACTGGACGGCAAGGTAGCCACCGCTCCTGTCAGCGAGTACGGAAAGACAGAAGTAGAGGTGGACACAGCGTCCAAGCTGTTCACAGGCGTTTCTCCGAAGACGATCTGCTGGATGAGCCATACAGATTATATTGAGAAGGCGCCGGAGGGCTTTGCTGTGACAGCTCATACTCCTGTATGCCCGGTAGCTGCCATGGAATATCCGGAGAAGAAGTGGTATTCTGTACAGTGGCATCCGGAGGTTATGCACACACAGGAAGGCACAAAGATGCTGTCCAACTTTGTATATAATGTATGCGGCTGCAAGGGAGACTGGAAGATGGACGCTTTCGTGGAGAGCTCTATTGAGGCAATCCGTGAGAAGGTAGGTTCCGGACGTGTGCTCTGCGCCTTATCCGGCGGAGTAGACTCCTCCGTAGCGGCAGTTATGATGGCAAAGGCAGTTGGAAAGCAGCTGACCTGCGTATTCGTTGACCACGGTCTTTTAAGAAAGAACGAAGGAGACGAGGTTGAGGCAGTATTTGGACCAAACGGCCCGTATGATCTGAATTTTGTCCGTGTAAACGCTCAGGAGCGTTTCTATGCAAAGCTGGCAGGAGAGACTGATCCGGAGACAAAGAGAAAAATTATCGGCGAGGAGTTTATCCGCGTATTTGAGGAAGAGGCTAAGAAGATCGGAGCCGTTGACTTCTTAGTTCAGGGAACTATTTACCCGGATGTGATCGAGTCCGGACTTGGAAAATCTGCTGTTATCAAGTCCCATCACAACGTAGGAGGACTTCCAGAACACGTAGATTTCAAGGAAATTATCGAGCCTCTTCGTATGCTGTTCAAGGATGAGGTGAGAAAGGCAGGACTGGAGCTTGGCATTCCGGAGCATCTGGTATTCCGCCAGCCGTTCCCAGGACCAGGCCTCGGCGTAAGAATTATCGGCGATATCACGCCGGAGAAGGTAAAGATTGTACAGGATGCAGATGCAATCTACCGCGAGGAGATTGACAAGGCAGGCATTGCCAAGAATCTCGGCCAGTACTTTGCCGCATTGACAAATATGAGATCCGTCGGCTGCATGGGAGATGGAAGAACATACGACTATGCCATCGCTCTGCGCGCCGTACTCACCAGCGATTTCATGACTGCAGAGGCAGCAGAAATCCCGTGGGAGGTATTGAGCAAGGTCACCAGCAGAATCGTCAACGAGGTTAAGGGAGTTAACCGCGTTATGTACGATTGTACCGGAAAGCCACCGGCAACGATTGAGTTTGAATAACGGACATTTGAGCCACGAATCCTTATTTTACTGGGATTGTGGCTCTTTTATTTTGCTCCGTGATGTTAACGTGATGTTGAAAAATGACACCATTATTTTTCCTATGCATATTATACTGGATTGAAAATTGTCGTGATGTGTGATAAAATGACAGCCATGGAACCCACGACAGGGGGTGGTAGCCTCCCGAGCCAATGGACCGGTTTTCCGGAATACATAGGAAGGGAGGTGGCGCCGATGACAGCTTATGAGATCATTTCGATTTTCATTGGGATATTAGCTCTGCTGATGTCCTTTGGCAGCTTAGTTATTGCGTTGCTTGCCTTTCTCGACAAGAGAAACAAGCGAAAATAAAAATGCCTACTCTGTCGCAACCAGAGTAGGCGTCTCTATTTAGAGAAATAAGCTAACTCGGGAAACTCCACCTTTTGGAGTGGGGCTCCTGAGAGGCATCTGTTCGAGCAGGTGCCTTTCTTTATGCTTAATATATCACAATCAGCGGATGATTTCAACTTCATTTTACTGGTTTCGGAACTGATTCAGCCGGTCCGCAAGTTTCTGATCCTTATCAGGATAAAGATGTGAGTACGTGTCAAGAGTAGTCTTTACGGATTCATGACCAAGCCGGTCTGCAATTTCCAGAGCAGAGAACCCAAGCTCTATGAGCATACTTGCGTGGGAATGCCGCAGATCATGCACTCTGATCGGCTTCAGACCTACCCTTTCAGACACTCTTTTCATTTCCTTTTCCAGAGCAGTCTTCTGGAAGTAGAATATCCGATCACCCTTTTCAATCCCATACAGCTTTGAAATGTATTCCTGGATATCGTCATACAGGAAATCCGGAATGGAGATACACCTTTTGGATTTTGGTGTCTTCGGTTCCAGAAATATCTCTTTCCCCTTTACCTTTGCATAGTTTTTGTTTATGTCTATCCTCTTGGATGGAAGAATATCCGCTGGTGTCAGTGCGAGCAGCTCTCCGGAACGCATACCGGTATAGAACAGGATATCAAAAGCCAGCTTCATGGATGATTTGCTGATAGCCTTGGAAAATTTCTCGTACTCAGCCTGTGTCCAGATATTCATTTCGTCAGCATTGCTTTTTCCCATACTGCCTGCGGCCTTGCAGGGATTGAGGGCGAGGTGGTAGTGCGAGACAGCATAATTCATAATAGCGGACATCTGATTGTTTACAGTTTTCAGATATGTTTGGGAGAAAGGCTTATCGTCTCTGTCCCGGAATGAGATAAGCTCATTCTGCCATTTGCGTATCTTGATCGTATCAATGTCGCACACTTTCTGCCTTCCGAAGTAAGGGAGTAGCTTTGTATCTATGATAAACCGCTTATTCTCCATTGTGGTAGGTTTGAGGCGGTGTTCCATATCCTCGAGATAATTGGTAACAAGCGAGGAGAACAGTATGTCGCTAGTAGCATTCTGCTGATCCATGAAAGTACGTTCATATTCTTTTGCTTCACGCTGCGTAGAGAAGCCCCTTTTGCAGATATGCTTCTTCTCTCCAGTCCAATCGGTATAGTAGAAGTTGGCATACCACATCGTTTTTCCATTTTTCAGAGTATATTTATATGCTGGCATGCCGCACCCCTTTCCATTCTTTGCAGATTATTTATCCTCCGAAGTGAAATTCTTTCTTATACTTCGGTTTTTCGTATTCTATGCCTTTGTAATGATAGTATGACCGCTCCATAGCCTCCAGAGTGAGCAGATCAATCTCCCTGGCAGAGAGGATTCCGTCATTCTTCCTGTGTGTCCGGATCCGGTAGAATTCGGACCGGGATTCCTCGTCGAGCTTGGCCAGCCTTTCTTCAATCTCTTTTTCAAACTCCGGATCGTAGATATTATCATCCGCCTCAGCCTGACGTTTGAGCTTGGCACGAACCTGTGCTTCCAGTTCTATAAGGGATTCAGCCCCTTTCTTCTGCTGGGACTTCCTGTATTCTCTCTCCAGATCGCTTATCTTTTGTGAGGTTTTGTCTGCATCATACATGGTATGCACCTCCTTAATCGTACTTGTCAATCTGCTCTTTTAATTTTTTTACACTATCCTTGACTTTGTCATATGAATCCGCATCGCCTCGGTCGCCTTTATCCATCATGACATCGAGAGATAAGAAGTAGACGTAATTGTGTAAGTAATAATCAGCCGACTTCTGGGTATCATTTTTTCTTTCGTCATAAGAGTAGTCAGAAGCATAACTTATATTCTCTTCAATATTTTCTAATTGTTCCTGAGCATCCTCAGCAGATATATCTCCAGATAAATAATTTTGACCTATTTCGTAAGCTTTTTTAGCATTGGTTAAAGCCTTGTCACTTGCCGATTGTTCGTGACCACACGAACATAGAATAAGCGATGATAGTAGTACATATAAAATTCTTTTTTTCAAAAACAATCCCCCTTTTTCAATTTGACGACCAATCAGAAAATACTATCTTTTATGGTGACCTCGGTACCACGCGAGGTCTATTATTTTCCAGAAGCCTTCTTCAGAGGACTATCATCTGCTGCAACAGTTGTAGATGCCTCCAACTCAAAACATTTGCCAATGACAATAGTTCGTTGCTTCCTGCTTAAAGAACAGAAAGCCTCCAATAAGTCCATAACTTCATCAGGATATTTGTTATAGTAATTTAAAACCATAGCCTCTTTGGTGTCCAGTTTGTCTCTTCGAGACTCATCCAACAAATAATCAATAGATACATTCAATACATGTGAGAAACGGATGAGTTCTTCTGCACATGGTTGGTTGGCACCGAACCAAAGCTGATCAAAACGTTCTTTTACAATATCTGTTTTAGATAGGGCATCTTCATACGATATTCCCAGCTCTTCACATTTTTTTCGAATGTTCCAATTTGCCAATCCATCTTCGTAAAAATAATCATAGCAATCTCTGGAGGAACCGATTTTCTCTAATCCGAGTATGCAATCAACAGAAACTTTATAATATTCTGCCAATTTAATGAGGATTTCTAACTTTGGAATCCTCTTGTCGTTCTCATAATTTGCCAAAGTGCTTTGCTCTATGTTAAGTGCAGAGCAAACCTCTAACTGACTTTTCCCAGCAGTCTCACGTAGTAATTTTAGTTGTTTTCCAAGCATGGTAATACCTCCTAATATAATTATATAGCAATTTGAAATACATGTATAATTGCGTATTGAAATATTTTTTGAAAAATAGTTGACATATATTTCGCAATGTCATAATATGTATTTCAGAAAGAAATATGAAAGGAGCGATATGATGACACTTAAACAATTAAGAGTTAATAAAGGGCTGTCACAGGTCGAACTAGGAAACCAAGTTGGTCTAAAGCAGACTACAATATCACAATATGAAAATGGCTCAAGAAAGCCTCCGCTTTCTATGGCAAAAAAACTGTCGGTTGCCTTAGATGTTACCCTTGACGATATTTTTTGCTCATTAACATTTCAAAATGAAATACGAGATAATTATAACAAGTAGAGGTGATGTAGAAAATGGCAAATTTAACAGCGAAGACCAGTTCCAACATCTTTTATAAGGCTCGTTGCGAAGCGGCAACACACAATGAACAACTGAGTAGCCGAGAAGGAGCTGCTGACTATATGTCGATTGACAGAGGCAGGCTTTACCGGATCGAGAGTGGCATTGCAGTTCCTTATCCAGAAGAAATCCGCCTGATGGCTGATCTCTATAATGCTCCGGAACTGGAAAATTACTATTGCAGGACAATGTGTCCGCTAGGAAGTGAAATTCCAAAAGCAGAGCTGGTGGACATGGACAGAATCACAATCAGAACGCTTTCAACATTTCGGAAGATTGGAGAAACAAAAGAAATGCTTCTCGATATTACGGAAGATGGTGTAATCGATGAAAATGAGAAGCCACAGCTGGAAGAGATCTTGAAGAACTTGGAAGAGGTAGAGGAAATCGCACAGAGCATGAAGCTCTGGATCAAGAAGAACCTGTAAAAAATGAGGGCTCGAATGTCGGCAGTATCATTGGACCGAGCGTAAGGCGAGGACAGTCCGGCGGTGCGATTGGCAGAGTAGGGCTTAATAATTTTTGACAGCAACTTGCGGACATTTGACAGCGAATGACAACAAATGCGTCCGTAATCCAATCCGAATTCGAATCCAAATACAAATCGGGAATCCAATACAATATATGCTCGGAGCTACAAGCAGCTCCAAGCCGCAGGAGGTGAGCGAATGGAAGCAGTAAGAACCGCACCGAGACCGTTTCTGACCGTAAAGGAAGTTATGATTTTACTCGGTTGCAAGGAAGACTTTGCGTACAAGACGATGCGCAAAATTAACAAGGAGTCCGAGAGCCAAGGGTATATAAGCATAGGCTCTGGAAAAGTTAACAAGCATTTATTTGCGGATAAGCTGCAGATTCCGGAAGAGGATATTGAGCAGGCAATCCAGTATGTAGCTGCACAGGAGAACAGATAGGAGGTAATCATGGCATATTACAATGTCTGCCCTGATTGTGGAAGCAATCTTGATCCGGGAGAAAGGTGCGATTGCCAGAACATTAGGGCAAAGGAACAAGAGAAGAACCGGCTGTTTTTCAGCCAGATGTTGAGAACAGAAAAGAGCAGCGGTCAGATGTCGTTTGCATTTGAGCATTCGGGAGGAGGTGAGATAGGAGCATGAGAAACAAGTGCCTATTTGCATTGGGAGTGGTATTTGCCATGTCCCTGACCTCGATTGTCGCATTTGCTTTCAGCTTTACCGGAGAACCGGAAGCGAAGAACGATTTGCGGCAGATTATTGCGGTGGCTTCTGTAGCAGAGAGCAAAGAACCAACCACCGAGCAGACAACAGTTCCGGCAGAATCGGAGGAAACAACAGCGACCTTACAGCCGTCTGACAGTTCACTGCTTGGAAGCATAGACTGGGATGTGGAAGATGCCTACATGCTTGCCAAGATTGCAATGGCAGAAGCGGAATCTGAGGACACCGAGGGCAAAGCTCTTGTAATGCTGGTGGTGCTGAACAGAGTTTGGAGCGACGAGTTTCCAGACACGATTGCAGGAGTTATCTTCCAAGACGGACAGTTCAGTCCAATCAGCAACGGCCGGTATGACGAGGTCAAACCGGATGCCGACTGTTACAGAGCATTACAGCTTATCCAGATTGACGGATGGGATGAAAGCCGGGGAGCGACTTACTTCGAGAGCAAGAGCGAATCCAACTGGCACAGCGAGCATCTGACCTTTCTATTCCAGCATGGGAAACATTATTTTTACAAGGAGTGATGAAGAGTGAAGAGAGACTTGATAGCGGTTATTTGGTCATTGCTCGTAACCGGAGCAATAAGCAAATGGGCTTTCCACGTTGCGTATCTGGAAAGAGGGTACAAGGCAGTAGGCGGTGAGTACCTTGTGATACTGGTGGCTTATGTAGCTGCATGGAAAGCAATTAACTATTTATTTGATTCGTTTGAGGAATTGGAAAGTGAAAGAAATCGTAGAAAAAAGAGAAGTAGAAGAACTGCTCGGATGCGAGATTACAGATGAACAGTTTGAGCAGGCATTAAAGTATGCCAGACATAAGCAGAAGTACATATATCAGCGAGAACAGAGAAAGGTCGTGTTACAGCACTGGTATCTCGTTAAACTGACAGAAGAATATGTGAGAAATCTTGCTTTTTCAAAATTCACAATGGATTTATGCAGTGCACTGAGAGATATGGAAAAAGAGTGCTCGGACAAAGTCCGGAACACCCTCGTAAGCAACCATATTGTATCACAGCCATCTGCTTAAAATCAATAAAATTATACAATATGGAGGTTTAATCTATGAACAATTCAAATGCTTTGGCTGAAATTCAGTCCAAATATCCCAACTGCAACCTACTGTTACCTGCGGCTACATCAGTGCAGATCAATCCATTTTACAAGTGTTCTGTCATGGAAGTAGTAGCAGACACAGCACCAAACTCAGGAGATATCTTCTCGGTTGGCAAAGTAAAAACCGGAGAGGATAGAGACGGAAAAGCTGTATATGAGGAGGTTTACTCTCCTGCGAAGCCGCTTCTTATGAAGCTGGCAACTGCGGCAGGCATCCAGTTTCATCCAGAGTACACCACAGTTACAAGAGAGAATACAAACACCTATGTAGGCAAGGCATACGGAGCTGTCAGACTTCCAGACGGAAGCTACAAGACACATGCGGAAACCAAGCGTATCTGCCTTGACGATGAAGAATCCAAGTACCGCCTTGAATTTATGGATAAGTCAATCATGGGTATCCATGACTGGAGAGCATCCAAGGCCGCTGCTGAAATGTTCAAGGGGGAATGGAAGCAGGAGACAGAACCTAATCAGTATGGAAAGTACGACAAGTACTATGTGATTGCCGATAGCGACAGAGAGAAGTACATCGAGAGATCAATCCTTGTGAACATGACGCTCCTTAGAAAGACAGCATCAGAAAAGGCTCAGACAGGAGCGATCCTTAGAGTTATCAGAGCACTGCTTGGAATCAAGGGAACATACTCGAAAGCGGAGCTGGAAAAGCCTTTTGTTGTACCGACAGTTACATTTGCGCCGGATTACACAGATCCTACGGTCAGAAATGCAATGCTTCAGCAGGGAATGAACTCTATGGGGAATATGTTTGGGATTTCATCCACGCCACCGGCAATCACCACTGCATTTTCCAATGAAGCATTTTCGACAGACTTTAATCCGGAGGATGAAATTAACAATCCTGCATTTGCTTCTGAACAGCAAGAGGACAGCGACGTAGTAGCAGAAGAACCAGAGAAAAACTGGTTCGATCAGGAACAGACGACAGCACCGCAACAGGAAGCTCAGCCACAGCAGGAGGAATATGCCTGCGAGAATTGCGGTTCGGTTATTTCCGAGAAGGTCTATGGTTACTCGATTGATAAGTTTGGCAGACCATTATGCGTAAAATGCCAGAGAGGAGCACACTGATGAAGATTATACGGATTACCACTGACCTTGAAATGACGGTGCATGATTTCCCGGAGGGTACACACGAAGCACAAAACCACGTGCTGAGGGAGCTGATCGGGAATGATTGCAGGATATACGAGCACGTAATGCCGGAAAGATTATACACCAGCTTGAAAATGAAAAACCGACCAACAAAGGTACCAGGACAGTGCGTGAGTATGCTGATTGATGAAGAAGGCTTGCTGAAACCTAATCATGCGAATATGATCGGCAGCTATCTTTACAAATTTGATGAGCACAAGATTCCGATTGCAGGAAACATCCTGTTTGTGGGAGAAGAATGGACCAGAGATTGGATTGACTTCTGTGGAATCGAAGACGAGACATTCAAACTGTTACACCTTGAACTGAAAAATATGGTAATGGCAATGAAAGCTACAAAGGAGGCTATGAACTTATGAAAATTTTACATACAGCGGACTGGCATTTGGGCACATTCCGAAGCCCGGTAAAGGACGGAGTTAATCTCCGTACAGAAGATACAAAAAGATGTCTGAATGAAATGATCAGAGTGGCAGGAGAAGAAAGACCGGACTATTCACTGGTATCTGGAGATATATTCCATTCCGGAAAGACATGGTCGGACAGATGCTGTGAGGAAATTGTCACAGCAACCCATTATATCAAAGAGCTCGCGGCAGTATCTAAGCAGGTGGTTGTTATGCGAGGCACCCCGAACCATGATGGAATAGGTCTGTTTAATGTACTTGCACAGACATTTGAGCCATTTCCCAATGTACATATCGTGATTACCCCACAGGTAATTCCTTTTGAGGATGCAGATATCGCACTGATTCCGGGATTTGACCGGGGAATATTCAGAGCAAACCATCCGGGAATTAGTGCTGATGAAGAAAATTTGGTATTTACTGAGGAATTATCCAATATCGTGACTGGTCTGAAAGCACAGTGTTCTCTGGAGAAGAAAAGTATCCTGATGGCACACTATACAATTCCGGGTTGCAACACAGAAAGCGGACAGACCATGATGCTTACACAGTTCGAACCGGTCATTCCACAGGAAGCACTTCTGGCAGCTAACTATGATTTGGTGGCACTGGGACATATCCACAGACCACAGAAGATACATAACCGTAACTGGTATTACTCCGGTGCGATAAATGCTCTGAATTTCAATGACGAGGGGCAGGAGAGAGGCTTCTGGATTCATAACTGGCACGAGCTTGGAACGTGGCAGAGCATCTTCCACAAGACACCGTACAGAGGATTTGCAACAATCAAACTCGATGAGGATGATGTGACACAGATCAATATGCAGGCTCTTGACTTTGTAGCTACACAGAAATGGAGAGGCGAAATTGACGACAAGATTGTCCGCGTGCATTACAGCTGTTCAGCAGAAAACAGCAAGGCATTGAACACAGCGGTTCTTGAAAAGGAGCTGCTTGATGATGGGGCATTCATGGTGTGGGAGATACTTCCGGACAAGATAGATGAATTTGCAAACAGGACACAGCTTGAAAATACGACGGATCCGGAAGCGAACCTCATTAAGTATCTCGAAGAAAAGCAGTTTCCACAGGATAAGATACAGGAACTTGTGCTGAAGGCAAGACCGATCATTGCGGAAGCAGAGGCAAGCAATTCAAAGACTGCCAACAGCGGAGCATTTGAACCGGTAGAGATTGCAGTCAAGAATTATCGCAATTATGAAGAGGAAACCTTCAATTTTGAGGATATTACGTTCTGTACCATTAATGGTCAGAATGGAGCAGGAAAGAGCAGTTTGTTCATGGATGCCATTATCGACTGCCTCTATGAAGAACCAAGAGAGGGAGTGATAAAGGACGATTCCGGAAAAGCACCATGGCTGAGGAATGATGAAAGTGTCCGGTCGGGTTCGATCATGTTTACGTTCCGCATAGGCGAGAAGAAGTATCGTGTCACACGAACCAGAGCACGTTCCGGAAAAGGAACACTGAACATTTCACAGTTTATCGAGAACGAATGGCAGGACTGCTCAAAGGAACGCTACAACGACACCCAGCAGGAAATCCTTAACATTCTTGGAATGGACAGTTTTACTTTTAAATCCTGTGCACTGATCATGCAGGACCAGTACGGATTATTCTTGCAGGCAAAGCCGGAAGAAAGAGTAGAAGTGCTCGGCACACTTCTTGGCCTTGGAATTTATCAGTCGATGGAGAGGATTGCTTCTGACAATGCGAGAGTGAACGGAGCGAAGAAACGGGAGCTGGAGCAGGAGATCACTATCCATAATGTGACGATTGCTGAATTCGGTAAGCCGGATGAAGAACTGGAAGCCTGCAGATCAGAACTGGCAGAACAGGAACTCAGATTGCAGGAGAAGGTCAATGAGAGAGACCAGAAGAAGCTTATCTTGTCGCATCAGCAGGAAGCCGTAGAAAGACGAAAGAAAGCCCTTGCAGCTGTCACAACCTTGCAGGCTAAGAAGACCGTTACAGAGCAGAATAGAGCCACCCAGCAGGCAATCGCAGACAGTAGTGCAACAATTCTTGCCGGAAAGGCTGAAATCGAGGAGAAGATTGCGGAGAGAAACAATCTTTTGAAACGTGAGCTGGATCTTGCAGGGCAGTCGGCACTTTACACCTCCAAGAAGCAGGAAGCAGAGAATTATGCAAGACAGGCAGAAACAGAGCAGGAATCTGTTGCAAACCTCAAGAATGCATTGCAGGACTGCCTGAATACAATGAATGCCATGATACTGGAATCTGCCAATGACGGAGAAGCCAAACAGAAAGCGGAGGAATACAGCCGGAAGAAGGCTGAACTGGAAGCCATGCAGGAGAAAGCGGTCGCATACCAGAAAGCAAAGACGGAATTCTCTGCGACTGTTTTCCACGACAGCGAAACAAGAACAAGTTTTGACGGAGAAAAGCAGGCGGCAGACGAGAGGAAGCTAGTCCTTGAAAAGAAAGTTGCAATTTTGAATGAATCCGGATGCGTGGATATCGAGAATGCACACTGCAAGTTCTTACAGGATGCCATTGAAGCAAAGGAGAAGCTGGCAATGCAGGATACCTTGTATGCAGATATTGAAGCCCGGAGAAAAGCTGAACTTGCAAAGACAGCGGCGGAGATTGAAGAGAAGAAAGCTGCTATGGAAGCGATTGGATTTGATTTGACCGCATTATCCGCACTCCAGAGTGAATGTGCGACACTGCTTCCGTATGTATCACAGGTTGAAGCAATCAGCCAGAGGGAAAGCCAGTTAAGCCTCATACGGGCGAAAATCGAACATTTGAAGTCTGACATATCCAAAGAGGAAAACAGGCTCGCTGAGGTCAAATTAAAGGGCACACAGGCAGAAACAGAACAGAGTATATATGCGAAAGCTTTTGAGGAGCATGTGCATGTGATGAGTGCCATTACAGTGTTGGATCCATGGGTTGAAAAGGAGAAGATGATTCCGGTTGCTGAGGAAAGAAATATGACAGCCTTGAACAGAGTATTGGAACTGACAACGGAGCTTGTCGGCATTGATGATGAAATCAGGGAAAGACAGGCAGAGGCAGACAAGGAAATTCTTGCAATGGCAGGAATTGAGGAAGTGCAGGCGGTTGTCAATGGTCTGGAAACAGAGGTCAATGCAATCAACAGCATGGTTAGAGAAAGCCAGATGCGTATAGGTGCTTTACAACAGAAAGCACAGCAGATTGCCAAACTGAAACAGGACATTGCAGTCTTGCAGGAGAAGCAGGTGGGATATGCGAAAGAAACTGCAGATTATGACACCTTAAAGGTTGCATTCAGCCAGAGCGGAGTGCCGCATCAGATTATCAGATCCATCATCCCACAGCTGACAGCAACAGCCAACACTATCCTCGGTCAGATGACCGGAGGCAAGATGGGTGTCGAGTTCAGACTGGAACGCTTGCAGAAGAACGGCAAGGAAAAGGGTTCTTTGGATATTTTCATTGAGGAATATGGAAAATCCGTACTTCCTTACCTGTCAAAATCCGGTGGAGAGAAGGTTAAGTCCTCATTGTCGGTAATCCTTGCACTGGCCGAGATTAAATCATCTTCGGCAGGAGTGCAGCTTGGAATGTTATTCATAGACGAGCCACCATTCCTTGATGGGGATGGCATCCAGGCATACTGTGACGCACTGGAAACCATCCAGAGTCGGTACAGCAATATTAAGATTATGGCTATTACGCATGATCCGACCATGAAAGCCAGATTCCCTCAGAATTTGGATGTTGTGAAGACGGAACATGGAAGCAAGGTAATTTATTAAAGCAGGATCCGGAGGGGAAACCCCTCCGGCACCCGAAAGGAGAGTGATTCAATGCCAAACCGGATAATCAAGGAGAGCATATGCAGAAGCGAGGAAATAGATTCCTTGAGCTGGTTTGAGGAGGTTCTGTTCTATCGACTGATTGTAACCTGTGATGATTTTGGAAGATATGACGGAAGAGCAAAGATAATCAAAGGGAGCTGCTTTCCTCTGAAAGACATTACGGAGAAGGATATAGATAAGGCACTTGGTAGGTTGGCGGCGGTAGGCTTGGTCAGAGTGTATGAATCACAAGGAAGACCGTACCTGCAATTGGTAACCTGGGCGGCCCATCAAAGAATCCGTAATCAGAAAAGTAAATATCCCGAATTTGCGGACGGATGCGAATTGCTGACATTTGACAGCAAAGGACAGCAGATTAAAGCAAATGACAACAAATGTGTCCGTAATCCAATCCAATCCGAATCCAAATCGGAATATGAATCCAATACTACTATATGCTCCGAGCAACAAGTAGCTGCGGAGCCGCCGGTAATCGAAATACCACTGAATACCGGAGAGGAATACCCAATCACACAGGGATACATCTTGGAATTATCGAAACTGTATCCGGCGGTTGATGTAATGCAGGAGCTTAGAGCAATGAAAGGCTGGTGTGATGCTAATCCGAAGAAGCGGAAAACAGCCAGTGGGATAAAGCGGTTCATCAATGGTTGGATATCAAAGGTTCAGAACCGAGGCGGTACACCTGGATATACACAGACCTATAATCAGACAGACAGGCAGTCAAGTATTTCACAATATGCTGACATGGCAAGGAGGTGGGCTCAGGATGACTAAACCAGAATTTGCGATGATCGCAGTTGCGGTCAAATCAGCATATCCGGCTTCAAAGATAATGGCTGATGATGCATCAATGGAGTTCTGGTACCGGATGCTGAAAGACCTCAACGGGAAAGTCGTTGAGAATGCGGTTATGGAGCACATAAGCACAAGCGTTTATCCTCCTAACATTGCAGAAATCAGAAAACTGTGTATGGAAAGGTGCAAGCCTCCTGTCCTCGGTTTTGACGAGGCATGGGGAGTGGTCCAGAGGGCAATGTCGGAGTATGGATGGTATCACCCGCAGGAAGCATTTGCCTTGATGGACGATCTGACAGTATCGGTGGTTAAAAACCTCGGATGGAACAGGCTGTGCCAGAGCGAAAATCCGACAGCAGACAGAGCCAACTTCCGAGAAGCGTATGAGGCAAAGGCAAGGGAAGCGGTCAACAGCAATATGTTACCGGATTTTATATCAAATGAAAAGCTGATGCTGCAACAGCAGTATGCTCCCCGGATTGAAGCCAGAGAACCTCCTGCGATAGAACAGACTGTTGCTCCGGAAAGGAAAGAGCTGACACCACAACAGCGTGAGGAAAGAGCGCGACAATTTGAAGCAGTAAGGAGGCGGTTGATGGGTGGCGGTACAAACGAATGATGAAATAAAGGGCACTGAAAAGGAATTCTTAGACCTGTTCAGTCATCTGTGCTACAGCAGAACGGCATGGCAGGTATGGTCAGATCTTATGTCGGCAATGGCTTGCACGATTGCAAATGTATTTGAGACCAACCCCAAAAGGAAAGCTGACAGGGAAAAAGAATATGAGAGGTGCATCAAGGAACTTGGCGGAGATGTAGAGATACCGGCAAAGCTGTTCGCCATTGTAACGATGGCATTAGAAAACAATCCGGATCAGGATTTCCTCGGAAAGCTGTATATGCAGCTCAATCTTGGAAGTCACTGGCATGGACAATTCTTTACTCCGTATGATGTCTGCAAAATGATGTCCCTTATAACAATCGGGGACACCGTCAGAAGCAAGGCAGAGGACAGGGATTACATAGCAGTTTCGGACCCGGCATGCGGAGCAGGTGCAACGCTGATATCCGCTGCAAACACATTCAAGGAACGAGGGATAAATTATCAGGAAAAGGTTCTTTTCGTAGGACAGGACATTGACAGAGTGGTTGGCCAGATGTGCTACATTCAGCTGTCACTGCTTGGATGTGCCGGATATATCTGCATAGCCGACACGATTGTAAATCCTGTTGTAGGCTCGGTATTACAACCGGACGAACAGAAAGGACAGGAGTTCTGGTACACACCGCTCTACTACTCTAACAGGTGGCAGATGCGGATATTTATACAAAACATGAAAAGACTAATGCCTCTACCAGAGGCGGAGCAACAGAAAGAGGATGAATATGTATTCTTCTTCGATTTTGACAAAAAGGAGGAAACCTATGGGAACAAGTAGGACAGTGGTGCATTACGCATCAGGAGACAACAGAGATTATGAATTTGAGTGGAGCAAGGCAGTTTTGGAGTATCTGGAAAAGGGATATCCGGCAGAAGAAAAGAACTGCGAGCTGGAGGTCGGGAGCACGACTTACAAGGTTCTAAAAAGAGATACTGTAACCGCATTCTATGATGCAGACGGTAACACATTGTTTGATGTTACGAATGACAGGCTCAAAGAGGAATACGAGGCAATGGAAAGTCTGGATGAAACAGAGCCGAAGTCAGAGATTGGAAGAGCCATTGCAGGGATTGAGAAACAGGCATTTGACGAGGCTGTGTATATGGGGAAGACTTCCCTTGCGGATATTGTGACAGGGAATGTTCCTGATCCGACACCGGAAGAAGTGCAGAAGGCAATGGAAGAGCAGGCAGGAGCAGAGGAAGCAGAAGGTGATGAACCGGGCGATGATTCTTGCGGCCAGGATATTGAGGAAACTCACGATACTGAAACGCAGGAGGCTTCTGAAAATGGTGGAGAGGAAGAAAAAACGGATCCTGAGCCGACAGCAAAGGGCATCGATGGAGCTGTTGCAAAGCTGCAGGGAGAATTGAAAAAGGCAAAGGAAGGCTATGCCGAGCCTATCCTGTCACACATGATTGACCGGTGCAAAGAGTCGGAGACATTGGCTGATGCGGTATGCCAGACGCATAAGACTTGGGAGAAGTGCTTCAAGTACATCATGGATCAGGCACGAAAGCTCAAGAGTGGAAACTGTGCCATGGTAAAGGATTCCGTAGTCTACGAATGGGCAGAGGACTATTACAGACTGGATGATAAGGCTCTTGAAGAGAAAAAGGCTGTGGAAGCCAAGGAGAGAGAAAAGAAACAGAAAGCCGATCAGCAGAAGCGTCTGGACGGCATGAAGAAGCGTGCTGAGAAAAAGGCGGAGACAGCTGGAAAAGATAAGGCGGCCAAGGAAACTCCGAAACCGGAAGCAAAGGCGGACAAACCGAAGAAAGAGCCGGAGAAAAAAGAAGCTCCTAAGAAGAGGTCGAATGAACTTGAAGGGCAGATGGATCTGTTCTCAATGATGGGCCTGTAAGGAGGGATGTACGATGGAAAAAAGAAAGCTGTCTGCATTGCCTAGACCAGAGGCAACAGCAGAAATGGTTGAAATGGCAGATAGACTGGACGGAATGGAGCACATTGTGACTGCGGAGCTGGTTGATGATAACAAAATACTGCTTCTGAATTTCTATGAGGTGTCGAAGCTCAAAAAAGGAAAAACGGAAGCAGCATTTAGGACATTTCTGTCGAGTGATGATTATATCACGCAGGACCTGTCACAGTCAAAGGTTAAATGGCTTACAGCTGCATTTGATAATATGCAGGGTTTCCGGCTGTGGGAGTACAAATGGGATCAAAAAACATGGAAAAGCGAACACATTCCAAAGGTGTTTATCTGGACAGCAGAGGACAAGGGCATCATGGAGAACTTTTTCAAGGCTTACCGCAAAGAAACTGACGAGAACGTATGGAATGCTATTGACAGATTCCAAGACAAGGTCAAGGCAGAACGACTGGCAGAGAAGCACAGAAAAGTCCTTGCGCCGATTGATCTGCGGATGGAGCCGATAGGAGAGCCTTCACAGGATTTTACCGACTGGGTATGGGAGCAGGGCATGAGTTTCAGCCGGTACGGAATTTATAAAGAGACATCCAAGGGAAAGGCTGAATTTGAGTGTACGCACTGCCAGAAGACAGGAATCGTTGACCGGAGCAGGATAAGACTTCGGAACAATGAAAAGGGGGAATGTCCTTTCTGCGGAAGCAGAGTGACATATAAGGCAAGAGGAAAAATGCCATGCCAGATAGCAGATGAAAGATGGTTCATATATGTGGATCGGCAGGAGGAAGGTTTCTTACTCCGGTACTTCAAAGCATGGAGACACATAAAGAATGACGCAATGATAACAGGCAGCATATGTAAGAAACGCATTGAAGAAACCATGCATGAGTACAGCCGCTGTTTCTGCACATTCTTCGGCGAAAAGCTGATGAAGGAAAGCTATGAATGGGGAGTGTACCACCAGAGGGGGAATTCGCGCTGGATTCCAGACGAGGGAAATATCGCATGCATGGAGTGTATCTTATATCCCGGAAATCTTCCAGAGGCATGGGAACACACACCTATGAAGTATTCCGCACTGGAAATTCTGGCACAGAACATGCCGACCACGGCTTTCAGATACGAGGATGCCATTGATATTTATCTGAAATTTCCGAAGCTTGAGTGGTTCTGCAAAATGGGCTTGAACCAGTTGGCGAAGGATGTGGTAAAAGGCTACAACTACAGCGGGAACATGACGGGCAAGGTCAATTATAAGGCTGACACTATCTATGAAATCTTAGGGCTGAATAAGGTCAATACGAGGACACTACAGGCAATAGACGGCAATCATTACGAACTCCGCCTGTTGCAGGTAGCACAGCAGCTTGATATCCAGATGAAGCCGGAGCAGTTAAAGGAATTTTACGAAACCTTTGAATGCAACACAGATCTTCTGAAGGAGAAGAATAGAAGGGTATCGCTCCATAAGCTCTGCCGGTACATAGACAAGGAGAGTGAGAGATACCCGATTGGAGAAAAGAATGCCTGCATGTGGGGCTATTCCTACAACAGGTACAAAGAGAGAACAGATCCACGAATAGAGAGAAAACAGAATATGGCACATGACTGGCTTGAATATATAGGGTGGTGCCGGGAACTGAAATACGACCTAGATAACAAGTTTATCTACATGCCAAACAATTTCAAAAAGGTGCATGACAGGGTGGCGGGAGAGTATAAGGCATTGCAGGATAAGAAAGCTGCAGCTGAAAAGTTACGCAGGGAGAAGCTGGCCGCCAAGAGGATGGAACAGACGAAGAAAGCAATGGAGGAGATATTCAGTAAGAATGATGGAGTGGATGCTTTCCAGATAAAAGGAAAGGGGCTGATCCTTGTAGTGCCGCAGAGCGGGGATGAAATCCGCAAGGAAGGAGAAGCTCTTCATCACTGTGTAGGAGGTTACGTTGAGAGAGTGGCAAAAGGAGAAACGAACATCTTCTTTGTCAGAAAGGCAGATCATCCAGAGCAATCTTATTTCACGATGGAATGGAAAAATAACAAGGTCGTACAGTGCAGAGGTAAAAGCAACTGTGGGATGCCACCGGATGTGAAAGCCTTTGTGCAGGTGTTCGAGAAGAAAATGCAGGATGCAATCCAGAAAGGAGATACAAATGGCAAAAAGAAACAGAATTTACAGTCTGCGTAAGGGTTCAGTCCAGTGGAATGAAGAGGACAGGCTTTCATTATGCGGAATGCTGATCAAAGCAGGATATGCGGCACGTATCGGCAGAGGAATGATTCCCGGAACAGAAGGCAGGAAGACAGCACAGTATGAATACTTTGTTGAGTATTGGGAGGAAGGAGATGATACAAATGCTGGGACAGGTAACTAATTTAATAATGCCAAAGTTTATTGCGAGAAAGCCCAAGATTAAGCACGGGACATACAACAAGTATGGATTCGCTATTACGCTTCATCAGTATTGTATCTGTCCTAGATGCAACCATATCCTCAATGCCGGTCCAGATTATCAGCCGGATTATTGTAGCAAGTGCGGACAGCATGTTAATTGTTCAGATGTTCCATGGGAAGAGGAAGTCCAGCTTGGATATGTCAGAAAGGAGGAACGTTGTGAATAAATCAAAAATTGAGTGGTGTGATCACACATGGAATCCTATTACGGGATGCAATCATGGATGCCATTACTGCTATGCAAGAACTATGACAGCCAGATTCAGCGGAGACGTAAGGCTCAATAAGATGTGTAAGGCGGATTATTCGACGCAAACTGGACCGGACGAAAGCACTTTATATATTTTGGATAAGCCGATGCTGAGTGAGACAGGGCATCCGTTGGTATATCCATTCGGATTCGAGCCGACCTTTCACAGATATCGTATGGATACGATTGGCAAACTGAAAATGGGTAACAACATTTTTGTGGGAGCTATGGCTGATGTATTCGGAGAGTGGGTACCGGATCAGTGGATTGAGGAAATATTCACGGTGTGCCTGGAGCATGACGAGCACAATTATTTGTTTCTGACAAAGAACCCAGAACGATACATGAAGCTGGCAAATGCCGGGAAGCTGCCACAGCAGGACAATTTCTGGTATGGCACGACAGTAACGAGGCCGAATCAAGAGTATGCATGGTTTGAATCCGGCACATATAACTGGTTTTTGAGTATCGAGCCGATACTTGAGGACTTCGGTAAGTTTGAAGCAACAGCGAAAACAGCACCACCATGGATTATTGTCGGAGCACAGACAGGGCGGTCAAAGAACAAAGTGATTCCGGAGTTTGAGTGGATTAAGAATCTGGTGCTTACTGCAGATACGTTCGGAATACCAATTTTTATGAAAGACAGCCTGATTCCGATTGTTGGAGAAAAGAATATGCGGAGGGATTTCCCGAAGCAGCTCCTTGAAAAGACGATCAGCAAAAAAATGCAGAACAAGCTCTATGAAGCGTGCTCTGAGTGTGGGAAAGTGCTTCGTAAGAACCAGATGGTGGCATTGATGGCAAGAGCAAAAAGAGGTACACCAGCTAAACAATATGCTTACTTATGCAGGGCATGCTTTGAGAACAGTTGTAAAAATATGGGGGTTGAACTCCCAAAACTTGACTATATGGAGGATTAAAAGATGAGTAACAATGCAGAAAACAGATTTGAAAATAACGCAGTAGTATTAGCAGGAGAAGTTGCAGGAACACCGGTATACAGCCACGAGGTATACGGAGAAGGATTTTATGTTTTTGACATGAGCATTCCGAGAGAAAGCGGAAACATTGATACAGTGCCGGTTATGGTTTCAGAAAGAATGTGCAATATTGAAGACATTAATGTGGGAAAATTGTATGAGGTTGTCGGTCAGTTCCGCTCTTATAACAGACATGAAGAGAAAAAGAACCGCCTGATACTCTCTGTGTTTGCCGTAGAATTGAATCCAGTAACTGAAGATGAATTTATTGGAGAAAACCATATTGATCTTGATGGATACGTTTGCAAAGAACCAGTTTATAGAAAGACTCCACTTGGCAGGGAAATTGCAGATTTGCTCATTGCTGTGAACAGAGCTTATGGAAAGTCAGATTACATTCCTTGTATTACATGGGGCAGAAATGCGAGATTTGCATCAACATTAGAGGTTGGACAGAGAGTGCAGCTGCAGGGAAGAATCCAGAGCCGTGAATATGTAAAGAAAATTAGTGAGGATAATTCGGAGCGACACACAGCTTATGAGTTATCAGCCAGTCGGATTGTACTGAGTATGTAATATGTGGTGCCGGAACAGCGAGGGCTATAAAGATTACACTGCTGGTATTGCAATATCGCATGCCAGCAGGAACGAACGAAAGGAGCATAAAATGGCGAAGAAAAGAAGCTGTCGCAGAACAGTTGATGAGGACAAGATTCATGAGAAAGCGGTCAAAATCCGCAAAATGACAGACGAACAGCTGGTACATTACGTGGAGGATAGAGTAGAGAAAGCAAGGAGTGAGGGCTTTCATCGTGGGAAAGAAGCTGCTCCTGCCAAGCCTGCTGTAAATATTGTTGAGATTATCGGCGAGATTGGCAGCGTAAAAGGCATTGGAACCACAAAGCTTGCAGATATAAAGGCAATTCTGGAAAAGCACCTGGGAGCTTCAAATGGTTAGGGCATTTACAGTGCCGGGGGAGCCAAAAGGGAAAGGACGTCCGAGGTTTAATCCCATGAATCCTGCGGCACATCCAAGGACACCGGAAGCCACGCTGGTGTATGAGAACTTGATCGGATGGGAGTACCGGAGGCAGTGCAAGGGCAGCTTTCCGGAAAAGGTTCCTGTGATGATGCAGATCAAGGCATATTACACCATTCCGGCCAGTGCAAGCAAGAAAAGAAAACAGATGATGGCAAACGGAGAGGAACGTCCAACCAAGAAACCGGATATCGATAATGTTGTCAAAGTATATGCAGATGCGCTGAACCATCTGGCATACCATGATGATTCGCAGGTAGTGAGCATTACCTGTGAGAAATATTATTCAGAGGAACCAAGGGTAGAAGTTATTTTGAGTGATACGGAGGAAGAACTATGAGGATTAATAAAAGTGAGCTGTCAAAGAAAATAGGACAGCTGAAAGGAATAGTACCATCAAGGACCACGATTGAGGCATTGAAAGGAGTCTTGTGTTCGGACGGGTATTTAATCGCCTCGGACACAAATCTGACCGTTAAGGCGAAATTAGAGGGCATGGAGGAGGAAACAGAACCATTCATCATCCCTGCGAAAGCCTTTGATTTCATCGGCAGTCTTCCGGATGGGGAGCTTGAAGTCAGCGTGAGCAAAGGAAACCTTGTTATCAAGACAGGAACGATCAAGAACCAGTTCAAGACGCTGGACGCAGAGCTGTTTGCCTACACAAAGAGCATTGATACAGACAAAGAGCCTGCCAAGATACCGGCATCGAAACTGAAAAAGGCAATTGACCATGTAATCTATGCGGTTGCGGCAAGCGGATCCAATCAGCAGATGCTTGGAATGTATCTTGAGTGTGTAGATGGAAAGCTGAATTTTGTCGGTTTGGACGGACACCGGATTGCCTGGGACTGTATCGATTACGAGGGAGAGTTTCAGATTATCGTGCCGAGAGCTGCTATGGAGAATGTAAAGAAAATGGACTTCGAGGGTGATGTCTCCATCTACCATGACGGAAACGGAGCATTGTTCAAGTCGGAGGAATATGAGGTCTACACCAGAATTATCCAGGGCGAGTATTTCAAGTACAAGAAGATGTTCATGAGCGGGGAAATGTTCACAATCATTGACCGCAGAGTGTTAATGGAAGCTATCAATCGTGCAAGGCTTTGCGGCTCAGCAGAAGACAAGGCGCCTGTAATCATGGACATGAGCGGAGACACCATTGGACTTACATACAGAAGCACCATGGCAGACTTTCACGAGGAGATTCCTGTAATCGAACCATTTGAGAAAGATTTGAAGATCGCCTTTGATCCGAGGCTGATGATGGACAGCCTCAAGGCTTTTGAATGTGACACAGTAACGTTGGAGCTTACCTCGGCCAAACAGCCTGCTCTTATTAAGGCAGATGATAGCGATATGACAGCCCTGGTACTTCCGGTAAATTTCAAGGAGGCATAAATGGCAGGATTTACAGATGCAATGGCAATAGACGGAAAAGCAGTGGTAAGAAAAATACGCAATGGAAAGAGCCTGCGGAAAGGCGGAGTAGTCGATCTGGAGCAGTGTGATATTAAAATCACATCAACTGTGCAGGGCGGTATCGTCACCTTGGAGATACCAGAGAAGAATCTGCTGATCACATGCAGATTACAGGATGTGCTGGCAGTCATATCAGCCGCCAATAAGGCATATCTGGAACAGCAATCAGGCACCAAGTTACCCTATGGTCAGGAATAATGTATATCACGAAATAAAACAGGGCGGTCGTGGTGCACCGCCCGGAAAGGAGAGTAATGGATCCGGAGGAAATGTGTAGAAGCTGCATTCATGTGAATTACTGTATGGGTGCATACCGCAAAGACCATTGGTGCGGCAATCACACCGGCCATGAAAGAAAATATGAAGTGTCCGAAATGTGGAAGAGATACAGAATGGCTAAGAGCCCTGTCGAGGGTGGACAACAAGACAATGATATGTGATGAGTGTGGAACAAAGGAGGCTCTGGACGCAATGGGGCTGACGGAGGGAAGTTCCGTAAGGAAATCCATACTCGCATGCGTTGGCAGAGGCTCTACACCGCAGGAGAGAACCGAAGCGAAGATTAGGGCTACTGGTAACAAGTGGGCTATGGAGAATTTTAGAGATACGCATAACTAAGAATTTAGGAGGTAACAGGATGAGTCATTTTACAGTGGCAGTATTTAGTGATGGAACAAAGAGTGTAGAAGAATTACTTGCTCCATACCAAGAAAACAATATGGGTGATTGCCCTAAGAAATACCTAAAATTTATTAGTGAATCTGAGGAAAACCGTAAAATTTGGGAAAATGAAACAACTGAAAAGGTGAGATTGCTGGATGGAAGTCTAGTATGGCCTTGGGACAATATTTTATACAGACCAATTACTAAAGCAATGTACGAAGCGTTTAATCAAGACAATACAAAACGTACAAAGAAAAGCGGATTCGGGAGTGATGAGCAATATTATGTAGAGGATTTACAATCTCTTGGAGCGGAAAAAATAAATATCCCGTTCAAAGAGTTGTATCCAACATTCAAAGAATATATGGAGGATTTCATACAAACACCTTTTGACGAGGAAGAACAGGACTATGGATATTGGGAGAACCCGAACGCGAAATGGGATTATTGGACGATTGGAGGCAGGTGGAAGGGTTTCTTAAAAGCGAAAGATGGACAAAAAGGAGAGGCAAGTTTGGTAATGCCGATTCGGGACAAGCAAGGACGATATGCTCAAGCCAAGGTGAAAGACATAGATTTTGAACCGGATGCTGTAGAGTATCAAAAGAATATCCGCTGGTGGGAGGTTGTCATAGAAGACGCTCCTTTGAAACAGGGAGAGGATAAGAAAGATTTCCTCAGTCTTTATAAAAAAGAATATCTTATAGCCAAGTATAAAAATAAGGAGCTATTTGCAAGAATACAGTCCTCAGTTATTACTTATGCTGTTGTGATGCCTGATGGGACGTGGTATCAGAAAGGACAGATGGGATGGTTTGGCTGTTCTAGTGAGACGCCAGATGCATCATTTGAATGGGATATGAGATTCAAGGAGAACTTTATTGATAAAGCCGATCCGGAATGGATACTGACAATAGTGGATTGCCACATCTAAGAAGGGGGACAGCGAATGAAGCGTGAAAAGCTTGAAACATACATAGGCAGACAGGTCAAGGTGCTGCTGTTTGATGGAAGAGCCTACAAAGGTTGTCTGCAGAAGACCAATACAGATGCGGTTAAGCATAATCCGAACCTGTACTGGAAGCATAATTACTATGCATTGCTTGACAAGGGAGGGAACACTACAGGACCGATCTTCCGGTGCTCCCATGTTACGAGGGTGAAGGAGGTAGGCTGATGCAGGTACACAGGATGGAGGATTATAGGATAAGTCACCGGGTTGGTCGCTCAAATGGGACTGGCCAATATTTTGTCAACAGCAGAGGGAACAAAAAGGAAGTATTAGCATTTGCGGAAACATACGAAACGCATGCGGGGAATTTTAAGCCAGAAAGATGGGTTGAAATCATGAGAGAATGCGTAGCTGCATCCGGTTCTGAGGCACTGTTACAGCGGATTATAGACCATGTAAAAGCAAGTTGTGTATGGCTGAAGAAAGATGCTGAACGTGAAGAGTATGCTTTGGACATACTTGCCGGAAGGATTTACAGGCAAGGCCATGCGTGGAGTGACTTTTCGACAGAAGGTATTGCCGAAAATACAGCGTATGTCTTCGATTTCCAGGGAGAGAGTACATGATATGCGAGAAATGCGGACGAGCCTTAAAGGATGCCGAGAGCATCCTGAGAGGTTACGGACCGGTATGTTACAAGAAGATAATGCCACCTCGGCCAAAGAAAACCAGAGCAGCCAAAGGAGATTGCAGTCCTGTGGATGACTGGGATTATGAGGTGCCGGGACAAATGGAACTGAGTGATTTTATAGAAATGCCGAAAGGAGGGAATGATGATGATTAAGTATTTTTGCGATCGGTGCGGAGTGGAAATGACAAAGGAGAAAAGGCATGGTTTCGTGTCCGTAAATACCAGAGATAAAGCAGAGGGAGATCTGTTGGAGGAGAATGAGTTTGAAAGCTGGCTTTTCTGCAAGAAGTGTACGGAGGATATCCGGAGATATGTGCGTACATTGCCGTTAAAACCGTCTCAAAACGATGAAAAGCGTGATCAAAATAAGGAAAAATGTGATCAAAACGAGGGAAAGCGTAGCGAATCTGCTGAAAGTGAGACAAAACCGCAGGAAACCGTATCTGAGGAGGTGGAAGATGAAAGCACGACCGGAAAGAAAAAGTATGATGTAGGCAAGATTATGGCTTTGAAAAAGGCAGGGTGGAAGGTCAAGGACATTGCAGATGAAATGAAAATGACACCACAGCAGGTTTCCAACCAGATTTATCTCTACAACAAGAAGATGCAGGAGAACGGAGCTGAGACAGAGGTACACATGAGCCGGATCGAGCCGACAAAGAGACCAAAACTTTAACAACGAATTGGAGGAATAATGCAAAATGTCAGAAATTAAATGTACAACGATAGAAAAAATTGGTATAATAAGACAAGGCGCCAACGGGTGGAACAAAGAACTCCGGTTGGTAAGCTGGAATGATGCCGATCCTAAGTATGATATCAGAGACTGGTCGCCCGATGATGAAAAAATGGGAAAAGGCATTACACTTACAGAGGAGGAAGCAAGAAACCTGTTAGGTCTTCTTGAAAAGCATTTCGGATAAAGCGGTACCAGGAACCGGAATATTTTTAGGGAGGTCTGATCAATGGATGGAAATGAAAACGCACACTCTACCCTCATAGCATTAAGTCCCGAAGATTTACACGATCTTCTTGAAAAGGCGGCTGAGGTAGGAGCAAACGCAGGCATAGATAAGTATGTCGAAGAATTGAAGAAATCGCAGAAGAAACGGGGAGATAGAAGGCTCCATAACACGAAACTTCTGCTCCGTAATTTCCGCATGTTACAGGAGAATGCGGAAAACTCCGTATTCGGAAGGACACAGATGGAGGAGTCAGCTGCAGATATCCTCGAAAGCATGATGAACATTTACAATGACGTCCTTGTGGTGGAAAGCATTAAGAACAGTGCTACAAGAACCGGTATTATCGTAAGCCACGTCCGGACGATGTTGGAAATCTTTGAGGTATGCTGCGAGAAGTCTTCAAACGAGCTGGACAAACGGAGATATGATATCATATACGGATTATACATATCCGAAGACAAAATAAGCAGGAAAGAGCTTGCTGAGAAGTGGAATGTATCCAACGACACGACATACATTGACGAGAAAATTGCTCTCGAAAGACTGTCGGCACTTATTTTTGGGGTGGATGGCTTGACATTACAATAAATCCCCCATTTCAAAAAAGTTTCGGTTGACGTTCAAATATATAAGTGGTAAAGTGAAATTCGTAAAATTCTAAATCGTAAAGCATCGGGCAAAAACTCGGTGCTTTTTTGTTGCTCCTTCGACTATAAAAAACCGAAGGAGGTAACAAAAATGCAAGGGATAATCGTATTGATTGTCTATGCACTCTTGATGGTGGGTGCGACAAAAGCTTTTACGAAAAGAGAAGACGGAGGCGAGAGCTTCCATGTAGGACACAGAAATATGGGAATGGTAGTATCGGCAATGAGCATTGCGGCAACCTGGATATGGGCGCCGGCTTTATTCACGTCGGCAGAGAAGGCCTACTCGAATGGCATTGCAGGGCTGTTCTGGTTTTTAGTGCCGAATATTTTATGCCTGATCCTGTTCATTCCATTTGCAAGAAAAATCCGGCGGGATATGCCGGACGGAATCACGCTTTCCGGGTATATGCACAAGAAATACAAGTCCGAGCCGGTAAAGAGAGTATATCTCTTTCAGCTCACAGCACTTACAATCCTGTCAACTGCAGTTCAACTGTTAGCAGGAGGCAAGATACTGAGTACGGCAACGGGCTTACCATTATGGGCTATGACTATCGTACTGGCAGTCATAGCTTTTTCTTATTCGCAGATTTCCGGAATCAAGGCTTCTGTCTTTACGGACGCAATTCAGATGGTGTTCCTGCTGTTGGCATGCGCAATCTTCGTTCCATGGGCATTGAAGCTTAATGGGGGAGCAGCTGCCATTCAGATTGCAGGAGCAGGCGGAGAATACGGACACCTGTTTTCGGAGAAAGGTTTGGAAGTATTTCTGGGATTTGGACTGCCTACGGCAATCGGACTGTTTGCCGGACCTTTTGGAGACCAGTGCTTCTGGCAGAGAGCTTTTTCAATCAGGAAAGACAGAATCGGACGTTCATTCGGTCTTGGAGCTGTGATGTTTGCGGTCGTTCCACTTTCAATGGGAATTCTCGGATTTATCGCAGCCGGCACAGGATTTATTCCGACAGACACAGGAATGGTAAACTTTGAGTTGATCAAGGCGATATTCCCTGCATGGGTAATCATTCCATTCATGTTCATGCTGATTTCCGGACTGCTTTCCACAGTGGATAGTAACCTATGTGCAATCGCATCACTGACAACGGATCTGAAAGCCACAGCGAGATTGAAGGATGCAGACCAGATAAAAGCATCTAAGGCATCCATGATTGTCTTGCTTATCGTTGGAATACTGATTGCAAATATTCCGGGACTGACAGTAACGCACATGTTCTTGTTTTACTGCACACTAAGAGCCACAACAATGTTGCCTACCATGCTTACACTGATGAATGTGAGGCTTACGGCAAGCGGAGTTGTCGTAGGAGTGCTTACAGCATTCCTTGTAGGGCTTCCTATTTTTGCCTACGGGACGATTTCCAACCTGTCAGCATATAAAACAGCTGGAAGCCTGATAACAGTCCTCTCGTCTGGAATGGTGGCACTGGTTATTTCTCGTGTCTTAAAAAGAGAGGCGGTGGAATAAATGGGACAACAGATACTTGGGAGAAAACAGAAAATTAGTAATGATGCATGGTTGGAGGCAATGAAGCAGATTGAAGATCTTGTCTCAAAATCAGAACTTGATGCAAGAGTGGGACAGACAGTAAAAGATATCATGGCTACAACAAATGGAAAGAAAGCTGCAGTTGCATGGAGTGGTGGCAAAGATTCCTTGGTGCTCGCAGATGTCTGCAGACAAGCAGGAATAGAGGATAGCGTCCTCGTAGTGAGTAATTTGGAGTATTCAGCATTTACAGAATGGGTGGATAGGAATAAGCCTCCTAAACTGGAGATTATAAACACAGGGCAGGATATTGAATGGCTTGTGAAACACCCGCAGATGCTGTTCCCACAGGATTCCAACACTGCGGCGCAATGGTTTCATATTGTTCAACACAGAGGACAGGCAAAGTATTATAAGGCTCATGAGCTTGATATGATCTTGCTTGGACGCAGAAGAGCTGATGGAAACTACGTCGGAAAAGGGAGCAATATATATACGGACGGAAAAGGTGTCACACGTTTTAGTCCTATGGCTGATTGGAGCCATGAAGAAGTATTGGCATATATCCATTATTACAATTTGGTAATGCCTCCAATTTATGATTGGAAAAACGGATATTTATGCGGCACCCATCCATGGGCGGCACGACAATGGACGGGATCCATCGAAAACGGATGGAAAGAAGTCTACGAGATTGAGCCGGATATAGTGAAAGAAGCTGCCAAGAAAATTCCAAGTGCAAAAGAATTTCTAAAGGGCTTGGAGTAACACACCATTTGCAGATGGTTTATTACGTCACTCTCCTTCAAAATAATATTTTGGAGGAAAACATTATGAATAGCATTACTATGAAGCTTACCGATATGGTAAGACCTGAGAAAAATGTCCGCATCCATACAGAGCAACAGCTCAGAGAATTTGAGCGAAGCGTGAAGATGTTCGGGCAGATTAGACCGATTGTTGTTGATGAGAAGAATGTAATCCTCGCCGGCAACGGATTATATGAAACCCTGCTCCGTATGGGGTATGAGGAAGCATTGGTGTACCAGTACACTGATTTGACAGAGAACCAGAAGAAAAAACTTATGATTGCTGACAACAAGATATTCTCACTGGGTATCGAGAACCTTGACACACTCAATTCTTTCTTGGAAGATCTGCAGGGGGACCTTGATATTCCTGGTTTCGATTCAGAGATACTGAAACAGATGGTATCGGATGCCGAAGAAGTGACCGAGAAACTATCGGAATATGGCACTCTTGATGAATCAGAGATACAGGCGATTAGAGACAGGACAGAGAGAAGCCAGAAGCCCACAGAACCAAATATGCCGGATTCTGGTTCTAGTACCAATGAAAATCCACAGAATACAGCTATTACAACCACAAGTGATGCTGTCCATGAGGAGCAGGACGAAGAAACCGCCGAGGTAAAGAAATTCGTTATCTGTCCGAAGTGCGGTGAGAAGATATGGCTGTAAAGAGATGTGAGTCCAGCATCGATGTTGTAAAGGCTGCTGAAATACGGATCACAAACGTATTCAACAACGGACTGCCGGTATATATGTCCTTTTCCGGCGGGAAGGACAGCTTATGCATGGCACAGCTGATTTACAACCTTGTGCAGAGAGGAAAGATCAATCCAAGCCAACTTGTAGTGCAGTTCATAGACGAGGAAGCCATATTCCCATGCATTGAGGAGACTGTAAAGACTTGGAGAAAGAGATTTCTTCTCATGGGTGCCAGATTTGAATGGTATTGTCTGGAAGTAAAACATTACAACTGCTTCAACGAATTATCGAATGATGAAACCTTTATCTGCTGGGATCACACAAAAGAGAATGTGTGGGTAAGAAGACCGCCTGCATTTGCAATCAGGAATCATCCGCTCCTCAGACCGAGGATTGATGCGTACCAAGACTTCCTTCCGAGAACCTGTCAGAGTGGAATCACAATAACAGGAATACGGACAGCAGAATCGGTGCAGAGATTACAGAACATTGCATCCATGATAAAGGCAGGAAAGACAATGACGAATAAGCACCAGGTCTTTCCGATCTATGACTGGACAAACAATGACGTATGGCTTTACCTGCTGAATGAGCATGTTGACATTCCGGAGATTTACCTGTTCTTGTGGCAGGCAGGAACCCGAAAAGGTCAGCTGAGGGTATCACAGTTCTTTTCTGTGGATACTGCACGTAGCCTTGTGAAGATGAATGAGTATTACCCTGACCTTATGGAGAGGGTAACACGCAGAGAACCTAATGCATATCTCGCAGCACTGTATTGGGACAGCGAGATGTTTGGCAGGAGCACAGCCGCACGAAAGAACAATGAAAGCGGGCAGGGGCAGAAAGACTATAAGGCAGAGCTTATAGAGATGTTCAATAACATGGACATTTATTTTACAACAAAGCATAAACGGTATGTGGCTTCCAGATACCGAAATTTCTTCATATCTGTTGCGGCAATAGCAACGGATAAGGATTACAAAGCTATTTACGAGGGGCTTATCTCCGGAGATCCTAAGCTCCGTTCTTACAGGGCACTCTACCAGAGGATATATGGCCGGTATATTACCGAGGCTAAGAGGGAGGAGGCGAAGAAGAATGGATAAGCTTATGGAGCCTTCCTCTACTCTCCAATGGGTAGACAGGACATTGGTAAAGCCGAATGATTACAACCCGAACAAGGTATCAAAGCAAAACCTTGAACTGCTCACACAATCTATTTTCACAAATGGGTGGACGCTTCCGATTGTCGTGAGACCGGATTATACGATTATTGACGGATTCCACAGATGGACTGTTGCAGGTCCGGAATGGAAGTATGTGCCACCTTCAGAAAAGGACAAGAGAACGCTGTTTGAACGTCTTGGAGGTAAGGTGCTGGTCGTTATCGTTGATCACAAGGACAAGGCAGGTAATATTTACGGCACCGTTACCCATAACAGGGCAAGAGGTACACACCTGCTCGAACCAATGAAGAAAATCGTCAAAGAGCTCATGGAAGAGGGCAAGTCGGTAGAAGAAATCGGCAAGCAGCTTGGCATGAGACCGGAGGAAATATTCCGTTTATCAGAGTTTTCAAAGGAGGACTTCTTGAAAATGATGGTACAGGAGAAGAAAAACTTTTCCAAAGCGGAATATATAACGAAGATATAATGATAAAACGAGAAATATTCGTAATTGCGGGGGAGTGTGAGTGCTTCCCCTTTTTCATGTACCCACGAAACAATATCAAAGCTGATGGGAGGGAGGTAAATGCCAACACCAAGAAGTCCAAACGTGGACAAGAGAAGTGATGAACGCAAGCAGGCTGAGAAAATGTATCTGGAAAGCAAGGGAAGCCTTAAACTTGTTGATATTGCTGAAAAGCTAAAGGTACCTGCTAACAAGGTACGGAAGTGGAAGTCCATGGACGGATGGGAGGCAAAGCTTAACCCAACCAAAGCCGATAATGGCAAAAAAAAACAAGTGGAGCGTTCCACTTCGGATAAAGGGAGCGTTCCACGTAAGAGAGGTGCTCCAAAGGGCAACAAGAACGCAGTGGGAGGAAGAGGCAATCCAAACGCTAAGCCGCCGGATGCGACAAAGCATGGAGGGTACTCGGCCGTCTACTGGGATACGTTGGATGAAGACGAGAAGAATCTCATTGAGGATATGCCAAAAGATGAGGAAGAACTGCTGATAGAGCAGATACAGCTTTTCTCGGTCAGGGAACGACGGATTATGAAAGCAATCAATAAATACCGCAACAGCGAAAGCCCTGTGGCATTGGCATTTTCGCAGAGGTCGGAGCGGAAGCGGACATTTGAGAATGACGAGGATAAAGAGGAATATGCCAGAAGGATAGCAGAAAAGGTTGCTGCCGGAGAAAGACTTCCGGGCAATGAATATTCGGTATTTACCCAGACAGATAACAAAGACCAGATCATAGCAAGGCTGGAATCAGAGTTATCCAACGTACAGTCCAAGAAGACTAAGGCAATCGAGGCATTATCTAAGATGCACATTGAGCACCAGAAGCTTGACGGCGGCAATAAAGGCAATGACGTTGTAAGGATGTGGGCTGAGAAGGTGCTACAAAACAGGAGGGATTCGGATGGATGATAACCAATGGCTGAATGACTTCCTGGAGGACAGCATACCGAAATGGAAAGCTGATCCGGTAATGTTCATGAGAGAGGTTCTACTGTTTGAACCGGACGACTGGCAGATCGAGGTTGCACATGATCTGAGGGATTACCCGAGGGTATCGGTCAAGTCTGGGCAAGGTGTCGGAAAGACAGGTCTTGAGGCGGCACTGCTTCTGTGGTTCTTGGTATGTTATCCATATCCAAGAATAGTTGCGACAGCTCCGACGAAGCAGCAGCTCCATGATGTACTGTGGTCTGAGGTTGACAAGTGGATGAACAACTCTCCTTTGCTTCCTATGCTCCTTAAATGGACAAAGACCTATGTTTATATGATTGGCTATGAAAAGCGTTGGTTTGCTGTTGCTAGGACTGCTACGAAGCCAGAGAATATGCAGGGCTTCCATGAGGATAACATGCTATTCATTGTGGACGAGGCTTCCGGTGTTGCGGATCCTATCATGGAGGCAATCACAGGTACTCTTGCAGGAGAGAACAACAAGCTTCTGCTGATGGGGAACCCGACAAAGACCTCCGGAACATTCTATGACAGCCACACTGTAGACCGTTCGCTCTATAAGTGCCATACGGTCAATTCAGAACACAGCAAGCGTACCAACAAAGAGAATATCGAAGCCATGAAGCGGAAGTACGGAGCGGACAGCAATGTTGTTCGTGTTCGTGTTTATGGAGAGTTTCCACAGCAGGAAGATGATGTATTCATCCCCATTTCATGGTTAGAGCAGAGTTGTAAGACGGAGATATCAGAGAGGACAGCAAGGGCATTAGGCATATATACAGACGATAAAGGGCGGAAATATCCACAGGACCCGTCACTAATAGATAAGATTGAGATTGGCTGTGACGTTGCCAGATTTGGTGATGATAAGACATGCATAGGCTTCCGCATCAATGAGGTTGTGAAGATATTCAAGAAGTACAACGGGCAGGACACAACATGGACAGCCAGTAATATAGCAATCCTTTATAAACAGCTGAGGAGCAAATATAAATATACTGGTCCAATAGGTATTAAAGTGGATGATGGCGGTGTTGGCGGCGGTGTCGTTGACCAGCTTCGCAGTTATGCCAGAACAGAGCCTGCGGTATGGCAGGATTCACACCTGCTTCCAATCAATTTCGGACAGCCTATCAGCCATCGGTATTACGTGGATTCCACAACGTACATGATGGGTGTGGTTAAGGACTTGATTGCTCCGTTTGATGAAGAGGGGCGACCGCATAAGCCGGAGATACTGCTTCCTGATGATAACGACCTCATAGGTCAGCTGTCGTGTAGGAAGTATTCTTTTGCAAGTAACTCAAAACAGAAGGTTGAAAGCAAGAAAGATATGAAGGACAGAGGGCTTACGTCTCCGGATGAAGCCGACTGCATACTGCTTGTCTGCTTGCCTATGACGTACAAGAAGAAAGGAGGGAAAAAATAATGTCTGAGGAAAAACCGGTCAGACAGGTTGGTGTCAAGATTGTGAAGGCAGATAACTCCGGGGAGACACCAACGGTTTTTGTTGAAAGCCAGAAACCGATTGAAAAGTCAGATAAAAGCGAACAGCTGAGCATGGTAAATGCTGTAAATGCATCTGAATGGATTACGCACCCTATCGACATGAGAGGGTTGAAGGAGCTGGTAGACAATTCCACCATCCTTCCGCAGTGCATAAGAGCATATAAGAGCAATATAGCAGGCTTTGGAATCAGCGTTGGATACTGCGAGGATTACGAGGAAGAAACCGCAGAGATGCAGGCGGAATGGAATGCGATGGAGAGAGTCATCGACCTGCTCAATATGGACTGCATGTCGAAGGAAGTCTTCGAGAATGTGATTCGGGATAGAGAGACATTCGGAATATCATATTGCGAGGTTATCCGGGATATGAAAGGGAATGTCGTACAGCTGGAGTTTATCATTGATACTCCGTCAATCGACATGACATATCCGTTAGAGCCTTATATCGAGGCAGAGTTTTTCTATAAGGGCGAGAGAATGATGCGAAAGAAGAAGTTCAGAAAGTTCCGACAGAACGTAGCCGGCAGGACAGTTTACTTTAAGGAGTTTGGAGATCCTCGAATTATGGATAAGAGAACTGGAAAATATGTCACTGAGGAAGATATGGAGCCGGTCGATATTGACGATCAGGCGAATGAGATAATTGATTTCAGACTTGGCAGTATGCCTTATGGAGAAGTGCGGTGGATAGGGCAGGTACTCACTGTTGACGGAAACAGGAGAGCAGAGGTTCTGAATAACGCATACTTCCGCAAGGGCAGGCACACACCATTGATGATACTGGTTAAGGGTGGAACGCTCTCTGATGATGCATTCACGAAGCTCCAAACATACATGAATGAGATCGAAGGGGAAAAGGGACAGCATTCGTTCCTGATCCTTGAAACAGAGAACAATGAGACGGGTGCAGCGTTCCAAGACCAGAAGCAACCGGAGGTCGAAATAAAAGACCTTGCCTCAATCCTACAGAAAGATGAATTGTTCCAGGAGTATCAGGAGAATGGCAGGAAGAAAACACAGTCAGCTTTCCTGCTTCCAGATCTGTATGTCGGATACACGACAGATTTTAACAGAGCTACTGCACAGACAGCTATGGAGGTTACTGAAAAGCAGGTATTCCAGCCGGAAAGAACATCTCTTGCGTGGGTAATCAACAACAAGCTGCTGAATGGATATGGATTCAAGCACGTTGAAGCTAGGTTTGATGAACCGGATATAACCAATCCGGACGATATCCAGAAGATACTCAATATCACAGAGAGAGCCGGAGGATTAACACCGAACCTTGCCAAGGAGTACACCTATGAAGTCCTCGGTAAAGACGGATGTGCTGACTATGATGGAAAATGGGGAGACGTTCCCCTGGCATATTCCAGAACAGTCACCCAGAACCAGCTACAGGCGAATTTAGGAGCGGGAGCAGGGGAACAACTGCAAACGACCGGAAACGAGCCTACAGGTCAAAATACAAAGCCACAGGGCAACGAGAAAACGGTTACCGAGGAAGAACTTGCCATACTTGATGGACAGATAAAGAAAGCAGAGCTGAATGATGCAGAGCTGGTTCCAATTATGAAGGAAATCAGAAACGCATTGGGAGCATACCGAGAGAAAGCTGGTGATTGATATGGCTGACAAGTCGAAGTATTACCAGATGGTGGCAGAAGCAATTATCGCTCATGCTGATCCAATCTATGATGCTATAGACAGATACTTGGCAAAGGCTGACGAAGACCTTGAGGACGAGCTGAAGGAGGAAGGCTACGCAGAGCCGAAGGATACAGTGTCGGAGATAAACTCTTTAGAGGAGGAAATCGCCGACATTCTTCATTCCCAGACTACTGCTCTTGTCACTGCTCTTAAAGCCGCAGATGGAGATTGGGATGCCGCACAGGAGAATGTCTCTGATATGATCGATGAAGACGACATAGCGGAACAGGTTACCGAAGCAGCCAATGCGATGTATGAGCTCAACATCCCGAAGCTGGCAACAGTATATATACAGGAATCAGATGGAGAGCTTGTGATAGACACTTTGCGGCAGAGAACATCTGAATGGTTCGCCTCATGGAGCGAACAGCTCGGCAATCTGATGAAAGTAAACACCCATAAGCAGATCACTGACCTTATCCAGGAAACGATAGCGAATGGGGATGATATTGCAACGCTGACACGCAAGATTATGGACGGAGGCTGGCGAACGGAATACTACCAAGCGAAACGTGTTGCTGTAACTGAGGTACTTAGGGCACACAGTGTAGCGAAAGAGGAAGCCATTCAGCAAAGCCCGGTTGTTGATATGAAAGAGTGGCGGCACACAGGGGTACATAAGATTAAGCCTCGCCCGAACCATGTTGCTATGGACGGACAGATGGTGCCGAAAGACCAGCCTTTTGAAATGCAGGGCAAGGACGGTGGCACATATTATCCTATGTTTCCTCGTGATCCGAACCTTCCGGCAGGCGAAAGCATAAACTGCCATTGTATTCACAGGGGAATCGTTAATCAGGAAACCTTGGGATTGTCTATTGACGAACGGAAGAAGATGCAGCAGGCATTCATTGACAATGACGATGGAAGCTGGGAGAAAGAGCAAAGCGAGAAAGAAAAAGCTAAAGCAGGAATTGTTCCGTATGAAGCAACGCAGAGCAGATCTGTTTCACAGGCAAACACCAAAGCCGCAGACAAGTGGGCGAAAACTCACCTAGGTGTCAAGAAGACGAATTATACGAAACAGGACATTAAGGCTGTTAATCGGGTAAATCGTGCTATGCAGAGACTTTACAAGGAATATCCGCAATTAAATGGCTTCATTGACGAAATCCGTTTTGTTGATAACCTTGGAACAGATGCCGCCAGAGCTGCAATCAGCAAGAAGGGTTCAGAGATAAAAACAGTTCTGAAAATATCAAGCTCTCATTTTGCGGACCAGAAAGTTATCAATAATCTGATAAAATCACAGGTTGAGGAAGGAAATTGGACACCGAAGTCCGGTGCTTATGGAATTCTGAAACATGAGATGGTTCACATGGTTACATATAAGAAAACCATAAGTATGTATGACAATCTGGATGATACATGGAAAGCCATTGATGGAGATGTGTTCTGCAAATCCATTATGGAAGATGCTATGAGTGCTTGCAATTTAAAGATTGATCGTAGTATAATTAAGCAGAAGTTAGGTATATACGCAGCAAAACGTCCAGATGAATTTGTTGCAGAAGCCGTATCTTCCACAAAGAACACTAAGTTGGAGAAAACGGTCAAGAAGCTGTTTAAGGAAAGGACTAGTGAATAATATGTTAATTTATCCTTCGGAACTTGCAGGAAAAATTGAATATGATGAATCTGGTACCTTGGTGCCGACGTGTGAGCTTACGGAAGAGGAACAGAAAATCTTTGATGAGTTTGCCGAGGCTGACAAACGAGAATCTGAGGAAAGATTTAATACAGACTAATTATTGCGAAATTAGCATCCGAGAGGGTGCTTTTTTTATTGCCTTTTTTCGGGAGGGAGGTGGCATCGTGAGTTACAAGCAAAGGCATTCGTATCTGATGCAAAAGTTGTGCATTTTCCGCTACTTGCTATGAGGAAGGAGGTGATCCTATTATCTCGGAGCTGTCCGTTAAACAGTAAATAAACCAGAAGGAGGTTTGAGAGTATGCCTAAGATTGCGAAAGCATACGCAATTACAGACGCAAAAATCAGCTTCGTATCGTTGGTTGACAAGGCTGCGAATAAAAAGCAGTTCCTGATTACTAAATCAGAGGACGGTGCCGCAAATTTCGCCACGTTTGGACGAATTTTGAAGGCAGACGCAGACAGCCACTTTGTGACAGGTATCGTGTATGAGCCCATGGTAGAGGATACACAGGGCAATTACATGACGGAGGAGGAGATTACCAAGGCTGCTTATTGGTTCGCCAAGAACGGCAATCAGGTAGACCTTCAGCACTGCTTCAAGAAGTGTGACGGAGCAGAGGTGGTTGAATCCTATGTTGCAAAATGCGATATGGAGATTGAAGGAGAAACGATCAAGAAAGGCACATGGCTCATGACCATGGAGATTACGGACGCTGATGTATGGGATTCCATTCAGAAAGGGGATATCACAGGATTCTCTATGGGTGGTGTTGGTGTCTACTCTGAGGAAGATGTAGAACTTCCGGTAGAGAAGCAGGAAGAGCCGAAAGGGCTTTTTAGAAAGCTTGCAAAGGCTATGGGCTTCGATGTCGTTGAGAAAGGTGCTGTGAAGAACAATTTCAAACGACGTGTGAAAGAGGATAACTTCTACTCTGCATGGTATGCGCTTAGAAGCTGCCTGGAAGGCAATTTCTACAATCCCGATACTGGCTCCTGGGAATGGGGATATAACTCTGACGAGGAGACCATCAAAGACGCTCTCACAGATTTCAATGATATTGTCACGCAGCTTCTTACGAGTGATGGCAGTATTGTTAAGTCATTGGAGAAGGCGGCAAAGGAAGCTCCTGCGCCTGTTGAAAAAGCAGGAAAGAGTATCAGTACCAAGAATCTAAGTGCCCTTAAAGGCATTTATGATACGCTGGGTTCATTTTTGTCTGAGTTCACTGATAATTCAGAGGGCGAAGGTGGAGACACAGTAGCAAAAAATAACGTCAAAAAGGAGGACGACGAAATGAAGCGAGAAGAAGTTCAGCAGATGGTAGGGGATGCAGTGGCAAAAGCCATGGAACCTATCACAAAACAGCTCGAAGCTATCACAAAGGGCGAGGGCGGCGAAGGAGAAGGCACACCTGCAGAACCTGAGTCTGATGTAAATGCAGACGATGTAGCTAAGATGGTGGGTGAGGCAGTTTCCAAGGCCATGGAGCCTGTTACAAAGGCAATCGAGCCGCTCTTGAAGAGCAGAGCACTTCCGGGTAACCTCAATTCTGCCGCAGGCACTGTTGAGAAGCAGGAAGCAGAACCGCACTACATGACAGGCATGTTCTAAGCTAAAAAAGAAGGAGGAAAAAATATTATGCCTACAAATCAGCAGATCATTAACAAAGCCGGTACCGCTATTCAGACCGGCAGCCTTACTCATGGACTGTTACAGCCGGAGCAGGCAAGAAAATTTATTCAGCAGACATTCGATGCAACCAACCTTGGACCTCTGGTAAGACACGTCATGAGAACATCAAAAAGCGGTGAGATTGACAAGATCGGTATCGCATCCAGAATTCTTCGTGCCAAGGTCGAGAACACAGATGATGGCTACAGAGCTGGTGTAAACACCAACGTGATCGAGTATGCCTGCAAGGCTGTTCGTTTACCTTGGGAGATTACTGAGGAAACCCTTCGTGAGAATATCGAAGGTCAGCAGTTAGAGGCAATCATTACCGACCTCATGACCACACAGCTTGGTGTTGACCTTGAGGATCTGTATCTCAATGGCGACGAGAAAGCTTCCCAGGTAAAGGAGTTTAACAGCTCAGATGCATTCGCTATCGGAGACATCGTAACCAATAACAAGAAGCTGTATAAGTTCATCAAAGCGCATACTGCAGGTGCATGGAATGCTTCCGAGGCGATTGAGATTGGAGCAGCTGCAGATGCAGACTTCTTAAAGCTCAATGATGGTTGGATTAAGCAGATCAACAGCGGCGGCCATGTATATGATGCTTCCGGTGAAAACTCCATGAAGCTGGATATCTTCTACAAGACACTCCAGAAGCTGCCTAATAAGTACAACAATGGAAAGCTTCGTTGGCTCATGTCCCCTAAGAGAGCACAGGAGTGGGAACTTTATCTGATGAATCAGGTAATCGGCAAAGGCGGAGCTGTTCCGGAGAATGTTTACACTCAGCCGGTACACATTCCTACTGTTTCCTGCCCGTCTATCAGTGATGACAAGATTGTCCTTACGGATCCGAAGAACCTTGTTGTTGTAAACACCTACGGCATGAAGATCAGAAAGACCAATGAGGGCAAAGAGGCAATCATGCAGGATAAGAGATTCTATGTATGCCACCTTGATTACGATCCGATCATCGAGGAGCTTGACGCTACTGCGATGATTACCGGCTTACCTTCTCTTGATTAAGGAGGTGCCCCATGAAACGATTATCACTTAATACCGGGCTTTCTTACTCTATAAGAGGCTTCTCCTGTGTAAAGGGGGAGCCTTTTGAAGTTGAGGACGGACTGGCAGAACAGCTTCTTGCTACCGGCAGATTTGATGAACAGCCAGTGATTGCTAATCCTGCGGAGGAATCGGATACCGATAACACGGGAACAGGCGGAGAAGACGAGGAGCCGGAAGCTCCGAAGAATGGAGCTGGCGCAGGAGCAGGAGTTGAGGACGGACTGACAGCAAGCAAGGTATCCCAGATGCGTAATGCCGACCTTTTAGCTCTGGCCGAAGAGAAGAATATCAGCCTTGAAGGATGCAGCAAGCATGACGAGTATGTTGAACGTATCAATGGTGTTCTCGGACTTGTAGATTTTTCTAAGCTTGGATTAGAGTAGGAGGTACACATGCAGAGACCTTGGGTACAGCCTGCGGAGGTAAAAGAGTATTCTGAATCTGCCAAGGTGGCGGCAAGGTCTAATGTTCGACTTGCCTATGATATAGCCAGAGCAGAAAGATATGTTATTTACCATACGCATAACAGATTTGATACAGAAGAGTACGAAAAAGAGCTGCCACAGGATGTCCGGATGGCAGTTATTTTATTGGCTGAAGCTTATGCCAAGCAGGCAATAACACAGAAGGAGGGAGCGAAAAGCTCAGAGACCTTTGATGATTACTCCTACACCATGGACAATGATTCAGACATTGCCGAAAATCTGGGGCTGGCTCTGATGTTAGATGATTACATCATCCAGCCTGATAACGGCAAGGTGACAATGAAACTTAGGAAGTTATAGGAGGCGCTTATGGCATTTGAGGATTTACTGGACCATAGGTGTGATATTTATCACATGGTAAAAGGGGAAAAGGATATGGGGTTTGCAATCAAGCAGACAGGTTTCTCATATCCGAAGGTTCCGGACGTTGAAGATGTAGCGTGTCATTTCAATGTGAATGCTAATGCAGAACTTACTCAGACGGAATCAGCGAACGAATTCATATACTCTGGGAAATTACAGCTTCCGGCAGGTACGGACGTTCGTGTCAATGACAAGGTTGTTGATAAGAATACCGGACTGGCATATACAGCGGAAATGCCTCACAACATTAGAGACCATCACATTATGGTAAATATTCAGCGGAAAGGAACTGTGAAAGGGGCATTATAGTGGCTACAACTTATGTAAAGATTGACACTTCAGATCTGAAAGGATTTGTTGGAAAACTGGATAAAGCAGCTCAGGGAGAATTCAAGAAGGAATTGGTCAACTTCATGGAAGGCTTAGGGTATGAATTCCTCAGAATTGTGCAGGACGAGATCATCCGGAAACAGACAGTTGACACCAGACTGCTTCTGAATAGCTTCTCAAAAGGGGAGCAGGATAACGTTTTTGTGCTGAATGAGGGAAGCATGACTATAGAAGTCGGCACCAATGTGAAATACGCAGAGTATGCGGATAAAGGTCACTGGCTGAACCCCAAAGGGGTAAATACCAGGTTTGTTCCGGGATACTGGCAGGGAGAACATTTCATCTATGAGCCGGGAGCTAAGACAGGAATGCTTTTGAAGCAGAAATGGATTGAAGGCTCACATTACTGGGGAGACGCAGTCCGCTGTATTGAGGATATGCTTCCTGGGCTCATGGAACAGAAGATGGAACAATGGTTACAACAATTTTTTATGTAGGAAGGTGAGGAAATGCTGGAATTTGAGATTGCGGCTCTTTACTACTTTGTTGCCGGCATTCTGAACCTGCCGGCATATTTTGATGAAGTGCCAGAGGATATGGAAATCCCTTGTGTATTTTATCCTTCTCCGCACCAGAAAAGCGGGGATTTCTCAACAAACACATACGCTACGACATTTACCTTATATGCGAAGGTGATGGACATTGACAATGTTTCCGCAGGAGGAAAGTGCTCGCAGATAGTACATGCAATAAGCGGGAATCGCTATAAAGTGCCGCTGGTAGATGAAAAAGGAAAACGGACAGGAAATAACTTCCGAATAGACAGCATGGAAGCGACCAAGGCGGACGAGGGTGTGTGGCAGATTGAGATTTCATGGAAGCGATACACGAGATTTAACGAGAAAGCAGCAACACTGGCAAGGGAGTTCTATTTCAATGGCACTCCTATTGCTGAGCAAATAGAAGGAGGTCAAAATGCCGAGTAGAAGACAGTCAGATGCAGATAAAAAGGTTATGGAACAGCCGACTGCAGAGAAAGTTATGGAAGAAAAGAAGTTCTCCTTAGATGAGATCAGAAAGAGTTGCATGAAGCTGTTTCATGTGACATCAAGCACTTTTGCAGGAGCAACTGCAGATCTTCCGGATGGCGAGTATTCCATCCAGGAAGTACATGAACACATTAAAGCATGGTTAGAAAAGGAGGTATAGTAAATCATGGCTGGTGGAACTTTTGAAGTAAATGTTTCAAAGAAAAGACCTGGAGATTATATTAACTTCAAGTCAAAACGTCAGCAGAGCCCTAACGGATCCACAAGAGGTACCGCACTCATTCCATTGATCGGGCTTGGATGGGGACCTGACAAGGGGATTCTGAAATTGACCTCTGCGTCTCCGGATGCGGAGGTGGCAAAGCTTGGACACAGTATCTATGACACAAACGACTTTATGCTGCTAATCAGAGAGGCATTCAAGAATGCTGTTACCGTTATTGTTTACATTATCAACAATGGAGACAAGGCAACGAAGACAGCAGGAGGAATGACTATTACGGCCGCATATGGCGGTACCAGAGGAAATGATATTGCTGTTGCATGCGTGGCAGAGGCAGGAGCTTCTACTTTCGCAATGAGGGTATATCTTGGTGCAGACAAGGTGGAGGAGTACACAGGGCTTACCACAATCGCTGATCTGATTGCGGTAAACTCTGGTAAGTATGTTGTGTTTTCAGCAACATCCACATCCGCAAACCTTACTGCATTTGCATCCACAAATCTTGAAAGCGGAACGGACGGAGCTGTGCAGAACACCGATATCACAGCATTTTTGGATGCTTCCGAGAAGATCAAGTGGAATACAATGGCATTCCCTAAAGACGAGTCCTCACAGAAGACTGCGGTAATCACAAAGATTAAATATCTTCGTGAACAGTGCGGAAAGACTGTGCAGGCAGTACTTCCAGATGCCGAATCTGACTACGAAGGAATTATCAATGTGACAAACTCCTATGCGGTAGATGGTCAGGAGCTTACCAATGCACAGGCTTGTGCGTGGGTGGCAGGTGCGACAGCAGGAGCAGACAAGACCACATCCAATACCTATGTTGCAGTTGAGGGTGCTACGGATGCTGTCGGCTTAAAGACCAACGAGGAAGCAATCGAAGCTATCTCCAACGGAGAGTTTTTCTTCTCTATGTCCGAGGAGGATGAAGTAATCGTAGAGTATGATATCAACAGCCTCCATAAGTTCACAACGGAGAGAACATCAGATTATTCCAAGAACAGAGTAATCCGCGTGTATGACAGCTTTGCAGATGATCTGAAGCTGACATTCCCTCCGAATAAGTTTGACAATGACCCGGATGGATGGCTTGTCATGGAAGGCCTTGGAAGAGCACTTCTCCAGAGTTATGCGAAGCAGGGAGCAATCACGAACGTGGATGCAGAAAACGACTTCTACGTTGATCAGAGCAAGAGTATCGGAGACGAGACGTTCTTCAATGTCGGACTGCAGGCAGTAGATTCAGCAGAGAAACTGTACTTCTCTGTATCAACAAGATAAGGAGGATGAAAGAATATGGGCGAGAACAGAAAACCACTCAGCCTTAAAGAAGGTCACATCTATATTGATGGAGTAGAGGTAATGGACGCAGTAAAGCTTACGATTGTTTACACTCCTACGGTATGGTCTGGCAAGATGCTGGGCGATAAGGGAACAAACAGACGCTGGCTTGGCAGAGATATTACCGGAAGCATTGACGAGTACCGCACTACTGCAAGATGGAATAATATCGTTAAGCAGTATGAGAACTCTGGAATCACTCCGGAGCTTACAATCCAGGGCATCAGAACCGATAAGGATTCTGATTTCTACGAGGTAAGCGGAAGCGAGTCCGTAACAGTGACTGGAGCTGTACTGACAGGAGATATCAATCTCATTTCGCTTGACACAGATGGAGATGTAGTAAAGGACAGCATCAGCTTTGGTGCCAAGAATATGTCCTAAGCAGGACAGTCATGAACAGCAGAGGCATACGCAGAACTTCGGTTTTGTGTGTGCCTTTTTTACGTTCAAAATCATGCAGACAGATTAACTACTGTCTATGGAACTTAAAGTGTGCTACAGGTCAAAATAGAGGCCTGAGAATAGAAAATAGGAGGTCATTATGGCTAATAAAGATTTGAGATACTTCATGCGTGAGGAAGCAAAGGTGGAACAGATTGTTACGGTTCCAGGTCCTGAGTCCATCAAGGACGAGAATGGCGAAGTGATTCAGCTGGAAATTAAGCAGTTGCACAACGACACTATTGCGAAAATCAATGAGATGTATGAATCCAAGACACCTCTCAAGGATAAGAAGGGTAATTTCATTGTTCAGAATGGCAATGTTGTATATAAGGTCGAGAGAGACAGAAACAAGGCAGCCCGCCACCTCATGGTAGAGGCTCTCGTTTATCCTGATCTGAAGGACAAGAAGCTCATGGAATACTTCGGATGCGTGGACATTACCGAAATGCCGCTTAAAGTATTCCCTACCAATAAGGAATACGGACACGTAAGCAAGCAGGTGTTAAAAGTTCTTGGCCTGACGGAGGAGGACGATGAGGCTAAGGAGACCAAAGACGCAAAAAACTAATTGAAAGCAAGGGCACTTTGGAGTATTGGGCACACGTCCTCTGGCAGAGGCATGGTCTCAGACCAGAGGAATTTGAGAGAATGCCCAAGCGAAAAAGAGGTTTCTTTATAGCTTCCGAGCTTGTAGAAACTGAAGACCCTTGCAGACGAGGAGTATATTTGCTGTCCGGTCGGAAGGGAGGCGATAGGTAGTGGCTGGATTATCGGTAATATTTAAAGCCATCGATGAAATAAGCGATAAGTTGGATGCTATGTCCAGTGCCGGTAATAAAACACTTGACGCTTTCGACAAATTATCGGATACAGCGGATAAGGCATTTGCAAATACCACAGAAGAAACACAGAAAGCCACAGAAGCAATGGAAAAGGCGGCGCAGGCAACCGATTACTGGACGGATGCAGTTGGCAATTATGATAAGGGCTGTCTGGAAGCGGTTTATTCAACAGAAGAACTTGTAAATATGGGCTTTAAGACAGAGGATGCACTGAAAGCAGAAGCGGATGCGGCGGAGGAAGCACAGAATAAGACAGAACAGCTCGGAGAGGAAATGGATAAAACGAGCAAGAAATCAGAGGATTTCGGGGACAAGTCAAAAAATGCGGTGGTAGGACTGGATGATATTCTTGCTACAGTCGGAATTGTGGCGGTACTGAATAAAATAGCGGATGCATTTTCAGATGCCTCTGATAAAGCTACAGAGTTCGAGACGAATGTTGCCATGGTATCTACGGTAGCCGACACCACCGTGCTGTCCGCAGATCAGCTTTCTACACAGATATCTGGATTATCAAAGGACACTGCAAAGAACGTAAATGAGCTTGCGGATGCCACTTACAATGCAATATCAGCCGGTGTCGCTACGGAGGGAGCGGTAGAAACTGTAGGAGAAGCGTCAAAGCTTGCCACAGCGGGCTTTACATCGTCTGCATCTGCCCTGTCTGTATTAACGACAGCCCTCAATGCGTATCAGCTGGAAGCTTCCGAGGTAACGAATATCTCGGATAGCTTGATTACATCCCAGAACTTGGGTGTTATGACAATCGACCAGTTGTCAAGCAGCATGGGTAAAGCTATCAGTACGGCATCCGCTTATTCGATTGATCTTTACAATCTGGAATCAGGATACATCAGTCTGACCAAGGCGGGTGTAAGCGTTGAAGAATCCACGACCTATATCTCCAGTATGTTCAATGAGCTGGGTGATTCCGGCTCGGAGGTTGCCGGAGTAATCATGGAGGAAACAGGACAGTCCTTCGGACAGTTGATGAAGTCAGGATATTCATTGGCAGACGTTCTGGAAATTCTCTATAACAGCGTGGATCAGGACAGTGAAGCATTGATGAACCTGTGGGGCAGTGCAGAAGCCGGAAAGGCTGCCAACGCTGTTATCAATCAGGGACTTGATACATTCAATAACAATCTGGATAAGCTGAGAAATTCAGCAGGAACAACGGAGAGAGCTTATTCTGCTATGACGAATACTACGCAGTATGCGACAGAACGTATGCAGAATAGCTTCAATAACCTCGCAATCGCCATTGGAGACGACATAAACCCTACGGTGGCACAGTTTAAGAATGGTATAGCAGATATTACAGATGGATTTACAGAACTTATCACGAAACATCCAGCAATTTCCGCACTGCTTACTGGTGCGGCTGTTGGGATTGGTGGTGTCACTCTTGCACTTACTGCGTACACCGCTGTTACAAAGGTAGCGACTGTAGTTACAGCGGCAATGGGGACTACTATGTCGGTAGCCCTTGGACCGCTTGCGTTGGTTGCAGCAGCAATCGGAGGAGTTACAGCGGCAGTTATTTATCTTAATAATACAGAAGATGAGATGACAAAGGCGCAGGAGAATCTTACTCTATCGTCAAAGGAAACACAAAAGGAACTCGATAAATTACAAGATCAATATGCAGAGCTTGAAGAAGCTGGACAGGCAGATACAGTTGCGGCATACGAATTAAAAAACCAAATCGACGAGTTGAGTGCTTCGTTTGAGGAAAATAAAGAGACTATAGCAGATCTTGTTGCACAGACCGAGGAATTACGAACGGCATTGGATGAAATTGATAGCAAATACGAAGAAACAATGAGTGGAATTGATGATAGCGAATCTTCTTCAAAATCATTAATCGCTCAACTTGTAGCTATGCAGGAAAATACAAATCTATCTGGTGGGCAGTTGGAAATTATGCAAGGCATAGTCGATAGACTGAACAATTCCTATGAGGGATTAAACCTCACGCTTGACTCTACAAACGGAAAACTGAACATGTCGGTGGAAGATTTATGGCAGGCGGTTACAGATTCCGCAAATCAGGAGAAAGCACAGGCAAACATGGATAAGCTTATGGATTATATAGGACAGTACCAAAATGCACAGTCCACATTTGATGAAGCTAATAAGTCCATGAATGCAGCATATGAAGAATATCAGAAAGCTCTTGATGAAGATTGGTCGGAAGAACATCCATTCTTAGCATGGTCGGGTTTAGCTGATGGAGCTGAAATGAACTGGTCTGGATCGGTAAAAGATGCCTATAACGAGTATAGTGTGCTTAAAGATGCGACTGCAGATGCAGAAGAGGAATTTAATCGTGTCACAGATGCCATTCGTGAATGCTATGAAGAAATGGGGTACTCTGAGGAAGAAATCGACAGCATGATGTCAGAACTTGCTCTTGCGTCTGCATCAGCAACAGAGGCTTCCGAGATATATGAGCAGCAGAGAGAGGTACTGGAGAGTACATCTGACGGATACAACGAGGCAAGCAGTGTCATTCAAGGCTATTCGGCACAGCTTGAAGAATTGTGCACAGCCTATGATGATGCTTACGATTCAGCTCTGCAGAGTGTTCAAGGTCAGTATGATTTATGGACAGAGGTTGAGGACGTAACAGCAATGACATCCCAGAGTATCAAGGATGCATTGCAGTCACAGATAGATTACTGGAACTCATACAACGAGAACATGAATTCTCTTACAGCCAGAGCAGACGAAATCGAAGGATTGTCTGATATGCTGAAAGATTTGTCAGATGGCAGTGAGGAGTCAGCTGCAATGCTGGCCGGCATGGAAAGCATGAATGATGCAGATCTGTCAGCAGTAGTGAAGCAATACAATGACCTGCAGACAGCTCAAGGCGATACAGCAACCAGTATGGCAGAGTTGGAGACGGATTTTTCTAATTCCCTTACCAAGATACAGACGGATATGGAAACAGCTGTTGATAATCTAAACCTGAGTGATGAAGCGAAGGCAAATGCGAAATCCACTATGGATGCCTATGTGAAGGAAATTCAAGACGGAGTATCGAAAGCCCAGAGTGCAATCAATTCCCTAAGCTTTGCAAACACCACTCTAAAGGGCGGTGGATATCATGCATACGCAGAAGGTACCGTAGATGCGGAACCGGGACTTGCACTGGTCGGCGAGGAAGGACCGGAGCTTGTCAATTTTGGTGGCGGAGAAGTTGTTTATACAGCTGATGAAACAGCTAACATACTTGCAAAAGATACATCTTCGGACAGTTTCTATGTGGAGCCGGAGCAGGCGGCTAATGATACAGCAGGCGGCGACAGGACAGTGACTTTTAGAGTAGAGGGTGCTGGAGAAATGAAGGTAACCGGAAATGGTGTCACAAAGGAAGATGTTGTAAGCCTGTTAATGTCGAACATGAAGGATGCTCTTATGGGTATCATTCAGCAGGAAATTGAGGAGGAAGGAGATTTGTCGTATGAGTTCTAATTATCAATTAGCCATGAAGCTGAACAGCATTTTTCGGTTTCCGGTTCTTCCAGAAGAAATAGAAGTGTCGTATGGCAGTGACAACTCCAACCTCAAGGTGTATGGAGTTGGTGAGTGTACGATTATACAGGACAGTGCAGCTGCGAACATTAGCTTTTCGAGCTTTTTCCCGAAGACTTATTTCAGCGGATGCAATTACAGCAACATTCCGGATCCGAACACAGCAGTAGCACAGGTTTTGGCAATGAAGAACACCAAGAAGCCGGTGCGGCTTACTCTTACCGGAGGCATGGGAATATCCATGTATGCCACCATTGAGAAATTCAAAACCTCAGAGGTTGGCGGCGATCCTGGAACGGTGCAGTTTGACATTACCTTCAAGGAGTACAGAGAAATCACCATGCGTCAGATCAAGGTGAATGTTACCACACAGAAAGCTACTGTTTCACAATCCTCTCCAAGGGTGGATAACACTCCGGCGGCACAGACATACACAGTGAAAAAGGGCGACTGTCTTTGGAACATCGCAAAGAAGTTCTACGGATCAGGAGCTAAATATACCGTTATTTACAATGCGAATAAAGGTGTTATTGGCAGTAACCCAAATCTGATTTATCCCGGACAGGTTTATACCATACCGGCAGCATAGGAGGTAGCCATGGCAATACAATTTGTAATTATCCATAACGGAACGGGCTATGATGTGTCAAATATGTTCGAGGAGATCACTTGGAGCGGCAGGAAAGGAGCTGCTCCAAGGTCTGTCAGTATCACTCTGATGGATGATGATGGATGCAATCATTCAAGGGTTACGGTAGATTGTGCCAATGGAGACCAATGTGTTTTTTATGAGGGCGGCAAAGAGCTGTTCCGGGGCATAATCACAAGCCATAAGCAGAGTAATTCTAAAAAGCTGGTGGTAAAAGCCTATGACAATGCTTATTATCTGGCGAACAACAAGGATTCATTCTGCTATACCAACAAGACGGCCACAGATATATTCAATGATTGTATGTCAAGGCTGGGAATGACAGGAAATGCGGTTGATACAAGCTATGTAATACCGGAACTTCCAAAAGCAAAGACAACTTATTATGATGTGATGCTCGATGCGTTAAGCACAACGTATAAAGCCACAGGGGAAAGATATTATATTTCTTCCGAAAATGGCACGATTTATTTAAGAAAAAGAGTGGAAAATGCCATGCAGTGGGTATTGGAAGCTGGGAGCAGTCAGTCAAACCTCACCAGTTACGAATACTCCAAGAGCATTGAGAAGATAAGAACCAGAGTAAGGCTCCTGTCGAAGGAGGATGCGATAGTGTATGAGAAAGCCAATACCGAGCTGGAATCGAAGATTGGTACCTTCATGGAGGTAAAGTCGGTGGACGATTCCTACACAGCCGCACAGATGCAGGAGCTGGTCGAATCAATCTTTGATGAAAAGGGGACACCGGAGCAGAGTTTGAAGGTCTCTGGCATGGGAGTATCGGAAGCTGTATCCGGAAAATGTGTTTATGTTATCATCCCTCATCTTGGATTAAAACGGTCTTTTTTTATTGATGAAGACACCCACAAGTACACAAGAGAAAGCCATACAATGACCTTAAAGCTTAACTTTGCAGAGCCTGTGACAAAATCATCAGGCTCAACACAGACAAGCTCTGAACACAAGATAGGAGACGTTGTGCAGTTCAATGGCGGTTACCACTATGTGAACAGTACCGCAAGCAAGCCTACCGGCTCCAGATGCAATGCAGGTCCGGCCAAGATTACTCACATTGCAAAAGGCAAGGCTCACCCATGGCACCTAGAGCACACAGACAGCAAGAGCAGGGTGTTTGGTTGGGTTGATGATGGCACATTTAGTTAGGAGGATGGATTATGGCAGATCAGGAAACACCTACCGGAATAAAACAGCTGATACAATCAATGGCACCGGAAGCACCGAGTGTGAAGGAGGGAATTGTAACATCCGCCTCTCCACTGGAAGTCACGCTGAAGAATGATGCAAAAATGGTATTAACCGCCAATTCGCTTGTGGTACCGAGAAGCCTTACGGACTACCAGGTCGAGGTTGATCTGGAAACGGGAGCCGGCTCTCTCATATCAAAAACGAAGACGGACGGAAAGCATACACATGAGGAACTAAGCGGAAGCGATGATGGAGCACATTCCCATTTTCTGGCAACATTTACTGTCAGAGACGGAGTTCTTATGATTCATAACGCACTAAAGAAAGGCGATACCGTTTATCTGCTGGCATTCAACAGCGGAAAACAATATTACATTTTGGACAGAAAGGGGTAATCAGATGGCGGTTGACATAGCTATTCCGGTTGCTGCCATTGAAGACGAGGAAACGATCACATCAAGAACCTACGCTATAGACTGGGAAGCTGGTCGGATTGCCGGATTCATAGATGAGCAGGAGGCTGTTAAGCAGTTCATAAAGAAAGCCCTTCTGACACCTCGTTTTCATTGCCTTATTTATGACAGTCAGTATGGCAGCGAAATACGTGACAGTGTTATAAGGAACACTGCAACAAGAGAGTATATAGAGGCAGAAATGCCCTTCCTTATCAGAGACACACTGATTCATGACGAGAGAATTCTGGATGTTTATAACTTCGGGTTTGAATTTAAGGATACCTATCCGCATCAGGACAGTGTGATCATATCGTTTGATGTAGACACAATTTACGGAAGCATACAGACAAAGGAGGTGATTTAGGTGTTTGAAGAATTTACGGAAGATTACTTTATGGATCAGGCGAGAGCTCTTGGTGAAGAATACGGGGTGGATACCAGACAGGGAAGCTTATTCATGGATGCTGCCACAGGTCACTGCATCCGTATTGCAAAATTCATGAATGATCTCAGTACAGCCTTTGAAATGCTGGCAGTTGATACCTGCACCGGAGATGTTTTGACGGAAAAGGCGGCTCAGGATGGCATTTACAGACAAAGTGCCACTCCATCCTACTATGAAGTTTCATTTACTGGCACAACTCCGGAACTTGGAAGCAGGTTCTTTGTAGAATCCTGCTACTTCAAGCTTATATCGAAGGATGACAGGTTTTTGTTGGAGTCAGAAGTCCTTGGAACTGCGACCAATTCTGTCCTGCCCGGACAGAATGTCGTGCCAGTCTACGAAGTCAACGGTCTTGAAGCATGTACGCTTGGTTCTCTTTATATTCCGGGAGCTGAGGAAGAAACAGACGATGATTTAAGAAGCAGATGGCAGGAAAAGAAAACAGGACCGGCACAGAATAATAATCGTTCACAATACAAAGTCTGGTGCGAGGAAAGAGCGGGTGTGGGCAGGGCACACATATTGCCGTTGTACGGAGGCGAAAATACCGTTAAGGCTGTCATATATTCCACAGAGGGCGGAATCCCCGCTAAGAGCATATTAGAGGACGTACAGAGTTATATTGATCCGATTGTGGAAGGGTATCAAGTTACTGTCAACGGCAAGGCTCTTACGTTCAGTGATGGCTTAGGAGATGGGGTATCTGATCTGGGAGCTCATTTTCTGGCGGCTGCTCCGGAGGCGGTTGATATTTCGGTATCATTCAGTGCAGATTTGAAAAGCGGGTACAGCAAGCAGACAGCACAGACGGAAGTCCAGAATGCAATCAAGACTTATTTCAAGACACTGGTTGTCGATGGAGACGAGGATATTACTGTGAGAGTGTCCTCAATTGGTTCACTGATTGCGTCGGCAGAAAGCATATTAGACTATGTTCCTGCTTCTCTGAAGCTCAATGGCTCTACTGAAAATGTAAAGGTAGGGAAGGAGAGCACACCTGTTCTGAAGGAGGTGCTGATCGATGCTTAGTACAGTATTTTACAATCAGCAAAGAAGCGGATACGAGGAATTACTTTCCTACGGTCCGCTTTTTTATCGGGATTTGTTGGAAATGGACACCAACTACAGATTTGCAGGAAAAACGCTTGATGTAGGTGCGGAAGGGCTTGAAAAGCTTATGCAGGATCAGTTCATCGATACTGCAGATGAGGAAACGATAAGCCGGTGGGAAAAATGGCTCAATCTTCTTCCTGATTCACAGACAGATCTCGAATACAGAAGAAAAAGGGTGAAGCTGTTCTGGAATGGCGGAGACAAGTTTTCCGGTTCACTTATTAAGAGCATAGTGAAGAATTATACAGGATGTGATGAAACTCCATCCGTAAGAATGACAACAAGACTTACCATTTCGGTACAGATAAAAGAGGAGAATCAGGTATATATATCAGACCTTGAGGCTCTGATAGAGAAAATGAAGCCAGCACATATCCTGGCAGAAGTCCTGCTCATAAGCACCACAAAGATAAAGTTCCATACCAATATCACACATTATGTATTTCCATATGAATTGTGTGGAACAAAGCCGGATATAGCAACCGTAGGTGCATACATTCCATCCGGCATGAATGTCGGCACAATCAGCAATGATGTGGTATATCCGCATATGCCAAGTGACGAAAACATGCTCGCAGGAACGTATCCAACAGATACCACCAAGGGCATGGTTCTTGAAAATGGTGTAAATATACGTACCAGTTCATCTGATATGGTCTACGGTCATTTACCGAGCTCAGAGGAGCAGGAAGCCGGCACATATCCGGAGAACACCACAGTAGGTATTTCTTACGAGGATAAGATTACTATTAGCACAAATGAGAGTTCCGCATTGATAGCATACGAACAATGTGGAACCAACCCTGATATTGCTACATTAGGTCAGCAGAGCGAAAACAAAGTTTCATTTGGAACTTCCGAAAGCTCTGCTGTTTTAACATATGTAGAATGCGGTACAAATCTATGTGGAGAGGAGGGATTGTAGTGGCTTGGCAGAAAACCTTTTTGGATAAAAACCGCAGATGGTGGCTGCGCAAGATTGCCCGAGCACAGTATTATGCTTCGGCAACAGGGAAGTGGTACGAAGGACGATTCACTGAAAAGAGTATGTCTGGAAATACCATGACATTCAAAATCGAGACAACCGATGAAATGTCAATAACGATTACCAAAGTACGACTGCTTGATGCAGACGGAGACGTTGCGTATGAAGGCAACCGGTCTATTGTCAAGAGCTCAACGGAAGGCGCGTTGATCCAGATCGACGTGCCTATGGTAGAAGAATAGAAGGAGGAAAGACATGTTTGACAGAATGCTTTGGCAGGACAATGTAAGAGATCCTGCAAGAACATACAAAGCTACTCAGAATGCGGACGGAACTGTGACAATGGAGCCTGCCGGGAAACTCATGCAGCAGGGCACCAATCAGAGTGCAGAGAACTTCAACCGCATGGAGGAAGCTATCCAGGATTCACAGATTGCACAGCAGATTATCTTTCAGCATCAGCTTCAGTTTGAAGCCGATCACGAAGAAAGAGTAAGCGGGCTTGAGGCGGAGAACATTGTGGAAACGGGTACTGTTACCCTTACCAACACCTTGAAGTATCCGTTCAATAACAGCGATAAGACCATAAATCTTACCAAGACAAGGAAAACAACTAACTACCTTGTAGAGGCAAGGGTGACGGGCTTTTCCGGTGGGCTTCCGGGGGAATTATCGGTATCAGATAAGGCTCTTAACGGATTCAAGCTTGGATTTGACGGAAGTGCCACATCAGTAACAGTTAAATACATTGTAAAAGGAGGAATTCTTTCATGAAAATTGTAGAGAAAAACGCAGGCACCAAGATCGATTTCGAAGTGAGCGGTACCAAGATCACGTTCGCTGACGAGCTTATGTTGAATCTGGCCAAGCTCCAGAAGGATGAGCCAGAGCATAAGGATATCTGTTTTGATGATGATGGAGATCTTGTAATCGGCACAGCATCCGGAAAGTGGTATGTGGCAGAAGTCGATATTCCGGCCAAGGAATATGAGGAGCATGAGACAGAGGGCGAAGATGGAGAGAAAGGCATCCAGATGGTTGCAAAGCCTCTTAACATGGATGATGTCACACTTACACTTTGGAGCGTTGATGAGAGAGAAAGAGTAGAGGAGGTATAAGCACTATGGCAAATTTTGATTTAGCAGCAATGGCACTTAAAGCGGTGTGCCCTACAAATGATATTCTTTATGATGATAAGGGGCTTCCTTCCGTCATGGTTAAAATCCCGAAATTCAAAATCTCACAGGTTATCCCTGGCGGAGCAGATTCCGTACATCCTGCCTTTATCGTCAATGGGCAGGAAGTTGATGCAATCTACATTTCCAAGTACCAGAATATTGTGAACAACAACAGAGCGTACAGCCTTCCTTGTGAGGACCCTAAGACTTCTGTTAATCTGGATCAGGCAATCAGCTACTGTACACAGAAGGGCGACGGATGGCACCTTATGACAAGGGCTGAATGGGCGGCAATCGCTTTGTGGTGCAAGGCAAATGGCTGTCTGCCTAAAGGTAATAACAACTATGGCAAAGATGCTTCTGAGGGTGGCTATAAAGCAATTCCTGCTCCAGGAGTAAATGATTCCGGAAGAACAGCCAGAGTATTGACCGGAACTGGTCCTGTATCATGGAGCCATGACGGCACTCTGGAGGGTATCTGGGATTTGAATGGAAACATCTGGGAGTGGAATGGCGGTTCCAGAACTGTAAAAGGAGAACTGCAGGTGCTTGTTAATAACAATGCTGCGGATCTCGACCATTCACAGGCAGCATCCAGTGCACAGTGGAAAGCCATTGATGCGACAACCGGAGCGTACATTACCCCGAACGGATCTGGAACTACAGCGAACTCTATTAAGCTCGACTGGGTATCTGGCAAGATTACCTATTCTGCAACAATCACCACTCAGGCTGACACTTCTCGTGATTGTGCTTTCGCAAGCGTTACCTGTGCGTCTTCTGTATCAGCGGCAGCTCAGGCGGTGTTAAAGGCATTGGCCTTTCTGCCTGCAAGTGCGACTGCATCTGAATACGAAGACGACCATATGTGGATGAACAATGGAGCCGACGAGAGAGCGTTCTTCTCTGGTGGCCGTTGGGACGACGGTGCTCATGCGGGTCTGTTCGCCTTGGGCGGCACCTATCCCCGCTCGAACTCGCACTGGAACCTCGGCTTCCGCTCCGCTTATGTAGACCTGCCTACTGAGTAATGTGTTCTGTCTACCCCCACGATAGTGGGGGTATATTTTTTGGAGGTTACGATAACGGAATACGTGATAATGTAACAAAATGGCATAAATTCTAACAAGGATGCTAAAATAACTTGTGTTTTTAACGGGAGGATGAAAAAAGAATGGAAGAAATGAAGATACAGCAGAAGGTCTTTGAGATGATGGAATATGCTTACGTGTGTTTGCAACAATTTCCAAAGTCTGAGAAGTTTGCCTTAGTTGTGGATATAAAGCGGTGTATGAACCTTATCCTCGAAAGAGTAGTCGAGGGGTCTAAGAAATATTATAAAAAGACAACTTTGCAGGAGCTTGATGTTGAAGTGACAAAGTTAAAGGCATATATCCGTCTTTCTTACAAGCTTGGATTCCTCCCGATCAAAAAATACGAAATCTGGGCTGAGAAAGTCGTTGAAATTGGTAAAATGGTAGGCGGCTGGATCAAGAATGTCCAGAGATAGGGATTGCGGTGTAGCGTTCTACTCTGGTGGCAATTGGAACAACGGTGCTAATGCGGGTCTGTTCGCCTTGAACGGCAACAATCCCCGCTCGAACTCGAACTGGAACCTCGGCTTCCGCTCCGCTCTACCAAATAGTCAGATGCTGACAGCTCAAGGGCTGTCTCCCAGTACATGGTAGGTAAAGGACTGCTTTTCCTTGCCATAGGCAAAAAATTAAAACTGTGCACACACCGATAGTAGGCATATCCGAATTCCGTGTGTGCCAAACTGGAGAAACAATGTCGATAAAGAATGTTTATTATGAAATAACATCATTTGAAAATCTGCTCAGAGCAGATAAGAACTGTGCGTCACAGCACACTGACAAATGGGAGATTATAGAGTTCAGAAGGAACCTTGAGGAAAATCTTCTGAACTTGAGAGACAGGCTCAGGAGACTGGATATTCCACCAGTGCGGTATCGCAGCTTCCTTGTATTTGATCCAAAAGTAAGAAAGGTTATTTACACTGATTACACCACGAAAGTGATTCAGAGGGCAATATATGACGTTCTATATGAGCCAATTCAGAGAGGATTCATAACTGACACATACGCATGTGTTACAGACAGAGGACAGCACGAAGCGGTTAGGAGACTTGCTTCGTGGTTTCATGAGTTTAATGGTAGAGGACAGTATGCGTATTATTACAAGTTTGATGTTAGAAAATTCTTTTACCGGATTGACCACGAAGTTTTGATGAATATCATTAAAAAGAAGATCTCCGACAAATACACTGTAGAGCTTATGCGGTACTATATGTGCAGCACACAGCGACCGTTCGGGATGCCACTTGATGGCAATCATCTTACAATTACGGACGATGAAATGCTCTGGGATAAGGGAATCGCCATAGGGGGCGGACTGTCACACATGATTGGGAATATGTATCTTGATCAGCTGGACCAGTACGCAAAAAGAACCTTGGGGATAAAAAAATACATCCGATTTGCAGATGATATCATTATCACTGATACAGATAAGGGAAAGCTGAAGGAATATGGGAAACTGCTCACTCAGTTTCTCAATGAAAAGCTGCTACTTGAATTTAATGATCGGTGTGCACTCCGGCCAAACAGGTGTGGGTGTGAGTTCGTGGGATGCGTAATCTATCCAGATCATGTTCTTTTAAGGAAAAGCACTACTCTGAGAATGAAAAAGAACCTTCGGAGAGTGGCGGAAAAATACAAAAAATATGAGGTATCCTTCGATTACTGCAAGCAGGTGGCAGCCAGCTACGCAGGAATGCTTGAGCATGTTGATGGAAACCGCTTTAAGGATAAACTGTGGGAAGATTTTGTACTCACACACAATATGGAGGAATAGCATGGGTAAGAATGATTTAGAGCTTCTTGAAATCTATATGGACATGGTTGAAAAGCAGGATGAAATCATATATCGAATGACAGCTTTACTGAAAAGCTATGTCAGAGAGATACATAACCTGCGGACTATAAATGGATTCTTTGAAGTGGATTCAAACCAGGAGATTGACGAGAAAATTTTGGAAGAATGTATGGATCAGTACGAAGAAATGAAAGAATGAGAGCCGGAAGGCTCTTTTTTCTTTGGAAAGGAGGCAGTGAATGGAGGAGCCAATCACAAGGGCAGAGTACGAGGAGTATCAGAAACGCATTGAGGATGAAGACCACCGCCAGAACAAGAGAATTGAACAGTTGGAAGAAAACACCAAGCAGATTAATGCTCTTACGGTATCAATCGAAAAGCTGGCACAGTCTGTTGAGAGCATGGTCAAAGAGCAGGAGGCACAAGGAAAACGTCTCGTGTCTTTAGAAAGCAAAGACGGTGAGATGTGGAGAAAGGTCGTTGGTTATGTGATCACAACGATAATTGGCATTGCTGTAGGCTTTATGTTTACACAGATAGGTATGTAGGAGGTATGTATGCGAAAAAGGCGAGGCTTCCACCTGTGGAAGAACATTAAAAAAGCAATAGGAAAGGTAGGCACTCTGAATCTGGTATTGATTCTGATGTTTGCCTTTTTTATTTGGTTTAATTGGCAGATGCTGTGCATATTCCGGGAGTACGCAGCCATACCGGAAACGTATGCCTGTGCTGTTATTGCGGCGACAATCGGAGAAGCCGGCATTTGCGGATGGATCCGCACGACCAAGGACAGGAAAAGGGAGCATGACTGGGAACGTGCAGACAGAAAAGAAGATAACAATTCAGAAATGGAGGAAATGAATGATGAGTCTTGAAGTATTTTTATTAGGTTTACTTATTGTATCCACACTGACTGGTCTTTTTACGGAGGCTATTAAAAAGTGGTTGGACGAGCGGGGAACAAAGTATTATTCCAATGCCCTTGCAGGATATGTAGCAATCGGTCTTTCAATTGCGGTTGGCATTGCCTATATTATTCTGGTCGGAGCTGTACTTAATGCACAGACAGCGGTATATCTGATTGCACTGATTCTGTTGTCCTGGTTATGTGCAATGGTGGGATATGACAAGGTAATGCAGGCAATCGCACAGTTTAAAAGGTAGGCGATCGTATGGCTTTAACTGGAAAAACAAATGACGAGAAGATTTGGAATTACTTAAAAAGCAATGGTTTCAATGAGTTCGGTACAGCCGGACTCATGGGGAATCTGTATGCAGAGTCCGGATTAAAACCGACCAATCTGCAGAACAGTTCCGAGAAGAAGCTGGGGCTTACCGATGATACATACACAGCTGCCGTTGATAACGGAGATTATCAGAATTTCGTTAAAGACGGCGCCGGGTATGGACTGGCTCAATGGACGTACTGGAGCAGAAAGCAAAATCTGCTTACATTCGTGCGAGCAAAAAAAACATCAATCGGAGATATGGAAACGCAGCTTGCATTTCTTGTTAAGGAACTGAAGCAGTCGTATTGCTCCGTATATCAGATTTTGAGAACCGCAGGAAGTGTCGCAGAGGCATCCAATGCGGTTCTTTTGCAGTTTGAAAGACCTGCTGACCAGAGTACAGCGGTTCAGAAGAAAAGAGCCTCGTATGGTCAGAATTATTACGAAAAATTTGTAGGAGGTACTAAGAGTATGAGTAGAAAGAGAAGTGAAATTGTGGCACAGGCACAGAGCTGGATTGGATGCAAGGAAGCTGATGGAAGCCATAAAAAGATTATCGACCTTTACAACAACCACAAGCCGCTGGCGAGAGGATATAAGGTCAAGTACACTGATGCATGGTGTGCCACTTTTGCAAGTGCGTGTGCCATTGCCAAGGGATATACAGACATTATCCCTACAGAGTGCGGCTGTGATAAGTTGATTGCCTTATTCCAGACGTTAGGATGCTGGGTGGAGAATGATGCCTACGTTCCGAGCCCTGGAGATTATATCTTTTACGACTGGCAGGATAGCGGTGTCGGAGATAATAAGGGTTCTAGTGATCATGTCGGTGTTGTTGAAAAGGTAGAAGGTGCCCTGATTACTGTAATTGAGGGTAATTATTCCAATGCGGTCAAGAGAAGAAGCCTTGCTGTGAACGGAAAATACATCCGGGGCTTTGGAGTTCCGAAGTATGATAAAGAAGCATCCGTCAAGCCGGCAACTCCGGCGGCACCTTCCACTCCTGCAACAAAGAAGAAATATGTGCTCAAAAACGGTTCTGCCAAGGTCGGATATGCAACGAGCAGGAATAATTCTCTTGCTGGAACCTATGTAACAACATCTGATCTGAATATGAGGACAGGAGCCGGTACTGGCAACACTGTAATCCTCACTCTCTTAGAGGGCGCAGAAGTGAAGTGTTACGGATACTACAGCACTAAGGATGGTGTAAAATGGTATCTGGTCGCCATTGATAAATACGCAGGATTTGTCAATAGTAAGTGGCTCAAGAAAAAATAGCATGAAATGGATGTGATATATTAGATGATAAGGTCGTCATTGCTCAATCTCACACGATAAAGAAATAACGAACTACGTGATAATCTAACAAATACCCCTTTTCTCTCCGGAAAAGGGGTAGATTATAACGGAAGGAGCAATGACGTATGATTAGAATTTTACTTTCTTCACGACTTGGTGACCGAAAGTGGACTCAGGCAGATCTTGCGAGAAAGACCGGTATACGACCAACTACGATTAACGAGTTGTACCATGAGATGGTAGATAGGGTAAATTTGGACCACCTGGACCTTATCTGCGAGGCATTGGACTGTTCTCTCGATGAGTTAATTGTAAGGGTGCCGAATAAAACTCCAAGAACCACCCACACCATTAACGGTTCACAAAAGTCAAAAATTGACGAGTAGGGAGCTGCAACTCCTCACTTGTCTAAAAAGGGGACGTTTTACAGAACGTCTCTTTTTTACACTCCTGCGAATTCAAAGCGAGTGACCGTTCTAAGTAGAGTATATCCAGATCGCTTGAAATATATCCCTCTCGGATGGATTCTACATACCGCTGATTCGGTCTGCCTGGCTTCCGTTTCAAATCCATGATATAGACCATTGCTTTCTTCTTTCCGGATGGAAGATCTACCATAACATTCTGCTTGAAATAAAATCTGGGATATCCCTCATAAATGTCAAGACTCTTCTCGTCGTTCTCCATTATACTCCACACCACAACCGGAACCGCAGAGCCTTTTCTTCTCCTTATCGTTGCGTATGATCCGGTCATACTGCCTCTGTAAATAAGCTCCCAGTTATTTAATAGGCCGGTGCCATAAATATGTGCTGTAGGGCACCTAAGAGCCATCTGTGCAATATTGAGATTGCTTCCGTATGCTACATATAATTTTTCCATGCTGATACCTCCTCAATTCTGATTATTTTTATCCATGGATTAAGTTCTCCTTTTGCCATAGACCTGGCAATAGTCTTGTTTGGAGCTTTCACAAAATGCTCATTGGAAAGCCCGCCAGAGATAACGATCCTGTATTTTTTCCAGAGCCCTATTGGGATATTTTTCTTATTTGCCATATCGTCTCCGTTCTCCCCGTCATGCCGATAGGTCAGCGCATTGTGTGCTACGCAGCTTCTCTTACTGCCATGCCTGCGGCTTTCTTCAAAGGGTTCATCATGTGAAGCCGGCAGGTCTTAAACTCGTCCCCATAGAGACCAAGTCTGTGAGTAAGGATGTTTCTCATGATTGTAACTTTCTGCTCTGCAGTGTAATTATCCATGGAACGGAACACCAGCTTGTCGTTGGAGGTGATAGCCCATGCAGATACAGCTAAACAGAACTGAATGTATGCCTTGATTTTTCCAGCATGAAGTGTGCTGTTGAAAAGTCTGAATTCGACTGTACCTTTTGTGAAAAAAGCATGGAGATTCACACCATGGTATCTTGTGGAATTGTAATGCTGATGGTCTATGCCACCACAGTAACCGTCATTTGCACTGCTGTACCAGATTTCCTCTGCTTTTTCGTTCGTGAGGTTCTTGTCCTTTTTCATTGCATTAAGGAGTGTTTTGTTAAGCTTGTGACACCAGCTGTTTTCACGATCACCGATTTCAAGAGCCTCATAGATCAGATCCTGCCTAGCTGTCATGAAGCTTACCAGTCTTCTGAGAGAGGCTGCTGTGTGATTGGCTCCGTCAACATGGATGTGAATACCACAGCTGCGATGGGATTTTGCTCCGTTCTCGCGGAGCTTTCTTATAACGACCTGCAGGAGCTCAATGTCTTCATAGTTGAGGGGTGGTGTAACCATTTCTACTCTGTATTCATCCATCGGAGCATTTGAATTGTCGTTTCTTACCGGTGTGATAGATGAATCTCTCATGACTTTCCATTTGCGGTTCTTCTGGTCCTTGATGATGCGTGTGTGATAGCAGGTACCGTCTGGCTCACCTGCGATTGCTCCGAACACTTCTGCAAGAACATCTGCAGCTTTCTTTCTGCTGATTCCTGTCATTTCAACTTCTACTCCAAATCTCTGTTCCTTTAACATATTGTTTTCCTCCATTTTGTAAAATTAAAATTCTAATCTGTTGTAATTTTGTTCTGTCCTGTTGTTGGTTGTATATTACCATATGTACACTGTACGTCAATAGTTTTGATACAAAAAGTTGAATAAAATTTCTAACAAGTTAGAATAAAATGTTGACAGGAATAAGGTATTGAATTATAATGAGTAAAACAGGAAACACAGTTACGGAATTGATAAAAAGGAGCAGATATGATATCATATAGACCATTATGGAAGACACTTATCGACAAGGATATTAAGAAGACACAGCTCATGAATATGGTAGGATTCAGTGCCGGGACTTTGTCGAGGCTGTCAAAGAATCAATATGTAGAGATGAAACACATTGACGGGATATGCCAGAAGCTGGGGTGCAGGATAGAAGATGTAATAGAAATTCAGCCTAATCCTGAAAATGCTGAATGATGTTATCGTGATGTTAATAATTCAAATAGATATAAATAATACAAATTTTAAGACCGAAAAGACAAGGAGAATAGTATTTAATATGAAAGAAAATACTAAAAATCAGCCTTACAAAATCGAGTTTGAATAGTTGGAGCAGAGCTTCAAAGCCTTTATTTTCAAGGGTTTTGAGGCTCTTTCCTTTTAGAATTGCATTTTGATTGCATTTTTTTATTCAACTGCTCTGTGATAGATTGCTGTATGCTGATTGCTGGTGTAATCGGCAACACTGGTTGTTGCCGGAGTATAAGTGAGAACACCAGTTAATTTTTTGGCAACTTCCACGTTGGTGTTGGGATATAAATGTCCATAGGTTCCTAACGTAGTCTGTATCTTTTCATGCCCCAGACGTTCTTTAATCAATAAAGGATTTTCACCCATACTGATGAGCAGGGAAGCATGGGAATGTCTGAGTGCATGAATCTTGATACGGTGTACGCCTGCCAATCCAGCAAGTTTTTCTAATGCCCGTGGGAGGGTGTGCTTACTGGTGGGAATCCCATTGTAGCTTAGTACAAGGTCGCAGCCCTTTAAAACCTTTTGCTGTACTTCCTGCCATGCTTTCAATTCTTTGATGGTATCTGTGTCAATATAGATAGTGCGAATACTGGCTTGTGTCTTTGGTTCCACAAATTTGTATTCATCCATTGTTTTATAGTACAGCGTTTTCGTTATACTTAAAAGTCCGGTTTCAAAGTTGATGTCCGACCATTGCAGGGCTGCGGCTTCTCCGATTCTCATTCCGGTCATAAACAGGAGCCAGTATGAGATGAAAAGGTAATGTTCGTAATAATCGCCCTTGTAGAGCAGGGAAATTACCTTTTGAAATTCATCCAGTGTCCAAAAATCCACTTTTGTTTTCTTGCTCTTGATGTTTCCTATCATTCGTGACGGATTTTTCTTTGCAAGACCGAGAACAACTGCTCTGTCAAAGGCAATGGAGAGCATACCCTGTACAATACGGATATAGTTTGGACTAAATTCTTTTGCGAGTTCAAGCTGCCAGTTCTGGACGTTAATGGGTTCTATCTCATCCACCGTCATTTTGTAAAAGTATGAAAAATGCTTCTGAATGGTAGAACGGCGGTTCAGATAGGTACTTTCCTTTACCTGTGTTTTATACCAAGGCAGGTAAGTTTCTTCAATGAACTGTTGAAAGGATAGCTGCTGTTTCTTTTCCGTTAATTCCTCTGTGGATGTCAGCATAAGCTTTGAATATGCTTCTCTAGCTTCCTTTTTTGTCTTGAATCCGCTTTTGTATTTCTGAATCTGTTTTCCGGTAATCGGATGAAAACCTAAGTTTGCTCTAAAATAATAAGTTCCGTTTTCTGCTTTCTTAATAGGGTCTTTTGCCATGATTTCACTCCTTACATAAATGTATTTCTGGATGAGGTAAAGCATTCTTATACAGATTTAATCAATATTTATGTGCAGGACGAGAAACAGAAACTACAGGTATTTGAGCGTGGCAGTGTTTATCTTGCAACAAAGAAAATTGGAAAAAATAATCCGAAGGCACAGGAAATAGAAGCGGATAATCAAAAACGTCGGGAATGGAACAGAGCTGTTGATATGGCATTGATTAGTGGAGTGCCGGAACCGAAGATAATGGAAGTGAAGCGGAAAGAAATCACGGAGCCAATCAGGGAATCAATTGCCCGGCGTGGAAACAGACCACGATTATTTTCCAGAGTTGTAACAGTGGCTGTTGAGGCATTGGAGTTTTTGATAGCAAGTGTGCTTTTTAAGAAACCCAGGGAAGTGCCAAAACAGACAGAGCAAACGGAAGAAGAACACCCAGAGCATGTTGCTGAAAATAGCACGGCAGCAGTCAAGACAACAAAAGAAGAAAAGGCAGAACCGGAACAACCTAAAATGACGAGGCTTGCATCAAAGTATCCGAAACTATTTAAAGTGAATAAAGAACTGGAAGATCAAAACGGTGCAATTCAACAGAAACAAAAACAGCTTTCTGCAAAGAAGAAAGAACTGTCAGAAGTCACGGGATGGTTTAAAGGAAGAAAGAGAAAAGAATTGCAGAAAGAAATTGATGAACTGAAAAGCCAGATTAGAGATATGAAAGATTATCTTCCAAGGATTGTGCAGAAAATCGGATATAGAAGTGTACAGGAATTTTTAAAGGATTTTAAGGCTTCTCAAACTGAGTATAGTCAGTATCGAACTGCAATAGAAAAATGGAAGAAAGAAACAGGAAAAGAGCCAGTAGCGCATGGTATTAGGGCGAAGCTGGCAGAAAAGAAACAAGAAATACAGAATGAACAGAAAAATAAACAGCATACCCATAGTCAGAATAAAGACCGGGGAGCAAGATAGGAGGACAATCATGGAGAAACACATTATGGGAGAAAATGGAATCAGTTATACTTTAGGAGAGGACGGTCTGTATTATCCAGACCTGTACCTCCCGGAAGAGACAGAGTATCCGATTGGAAAGTATGGAATGTTGAGAAAGATATATTTGCAGGAGCAGCGGAAAGGATTATATCTGGAGTTGGTACTTGCCGGGAAGTTAAATGAGCATCTGCATCAGATTGACAAGGAATGTAATCAGATGATGGACAGATTAGTGGAGCAGATGAAAGAAAAGCAAGGCGTGACGGAAGAATTGAAGATGCAGGATCAGATGGCATGGATTGGGAGAATGAATAATATCCGGGCTTGTGTGGAGGAGATTGTATTGAATAAAATAGTATATAGATAAATGGAAAAGGTGGTTATAGTTGCCACCTTTTTTAATTGTAGTCGGAGCATGTTTGTGAAAATAGGATGGAGCAATTCTCTCAATTATGATAAAATTTGAATAGAACTATGTCTGTGTTGGATATAATTCTTGAGCTTATAAAGAATGTGAAGATTGGAATTATGAGGAATATGGAAAAGAAAAAAATGACGCAAGAAGACATTATGAAATTATTAGACTCTTGTTATGAAAAATGTTTAAATGGAATACCGATGGTCAGTCCTGGTGTTGAAGATATGGCAAATGATTATTTGTCAAAGCACGAGACAAAGGAAAAAGCTTGTAGGGATATGCTGAAGAATCAAATTGCTAAATGTACAACATCTGGAGTTGTAACAGGACTTGGTGGCTTTATAACAATGCCAGTTGCGATACCAGCGAATATTGGAAGTGTAATTTATGTACAAATGCGGATGATAGCATGTACAGCATATATGGCTGATTATGATTTGAATAGTGATCAGACACAAACCTTTGTATATGCTTGTCTTGCAGGAGTGGCAGTGAATAGTTTATTAAAACAGGCAGGAATCAAATTTGGCGTAAAATTTGCAAATAATGTTATAAAAAAGATACCAGGAAAGGTCCTGACAAAGATTAATCAGAAGGTTGGATTCAGATTTATTACAAAATTTGGTTCAAAAGGTATTGTAAATCTTGGAAAGATGTTACCAGGAGTAGGTGCTATTGTAGGTGGCGGACTGGACTTAGTGGAAACGAAGGTTATCGCAGATCGTGCTTATAAATGGTTTATGACAGGAGATTTTTCTGTCAAAGGTGAGAGTAACGACGATGTTATAGATATAGATGATAATGATTATAATACAGCGGAAATAAAAGAATAGAACATAAGTTTGGAAGAACGTTGAAAAAGGTTCTGGGCTATAGTATAATAGCAAGAAATAGAAGGCTTGCAGGTAGGTGGAATATGCTAGAAAAAATTGTAGAACTTACAAACGAATATATAGAGAGTATGCCGAAAAAAGAACGTAAAAAATA
>ERZ894232.260-NODE-260-length-76476-cov-21.933814_pt1 | contig 76476 bp, 64 predicted proteins | sample MGYA00380296_ERZ894232 | MGnify/ENA primary metagenome ERZ894232 (study PRJEB32331, sample SAMN06328433) | human gut metagenome | biome: human gut microbiome; feature: stool | host: Homo sapiens | collected 2014-08-14 ...
TGTTAGGCGCGCCGCCAGCGTTCATCCTGAGCCAGGATCGAACTCTCCGTCCAAATATGATGGCCGGACTCGGCGTCCGGTCGCGATCATGGTTCGGCGGGGTGAGCCCGTCCCGACCAGCATGCATGCTGGTTCGGATTCCATTCGATGCTCAGCGTGTAAACTGGTTCAAGGAAGTTGAAACGGGTACCGAGCCCCAAGGGCTCGGACCTTACACATCTTGAAAAGTACATCACTGTGACACCTGTTAAAATGGTGTCTCCACTTCATTTCCGTCTCTTCGCGGTATCCGGTTCTCAAGGTACCCGCCGCGGGTCCGTCGGCCTCGTCTTCACTCGGCCACCCGCGCGGCAAGGAGATATATTGCCAGAGTCGGGAGGGCGCGGGGGCGACTATTTGCGTCTCCACATGTTGTACACAAATCGTTTCCAGATGGAAGCTTCCTATCCATATAGATAGGATCGCACGCTAGCACGAATATGGTCGGTTACCTGTGAGAACTCTGATTCGCTGCCTTTACTCGCTGCCTTTACCTCAAGAGAACTCACCGTGAGCCAAATCAGTTCCGGCCTCGAGCAATTCATCTCGCAACTCAATCGTAGATGCCTCTGCATACACGCGGACAACCGGCTCCGTGCCCGAGGGGCGCAGGAGCAGCCACGATTCATCGGCAAATTCCAACCTCAAGCCGTCCATATGGCTCACGGCCACGGGCACCCTTCCTGCAACGACGGGCGGGTTCAGACCCGGTAGGATCGTGCGGAACATCTCGATGACCTCGGGGTCGACCCGCAAGTCTCGCCTTGCATAGTGATAGCGCCCGCAGCGATCCTCAAGTTCCTCGACCAACTCGCCCGGCGTCTTGCCTGTCTCTGCCATCGCCTCACACAGCAGCAAGTTGGTAAGGATGCCGTCGCGCTCCGGCATATGGCAGGCAATACCTATACCGCCGGCCTCTCCCCCGCCGAGCAAGACGTCGTGCTTTTTCATCTCGCTATATATATGTTTGAAACCGACCGGCTTGATTGAAAGCCTGCACCCAAGCTCTTTTGCGACGCGGCGCGTCAAGATCGACGAGGACAGGTTGAGGACAACGCGACCCGACCATCCGCGGTTCTTGCACAGATGTCCCAGGATGATCGCGATGACCTTTTGCGAATTGACGAACCGCCCGTGCTCGTCGACGGCGCCGACTCGATCCCCGTCGCCGTCGTTGACCAAGCCGGCGCATGCCCCGCGCTCCACAACGGCGCGTTCGCAGTCGTCTACCCACGGCTCGATGGGCTCCGGGTGCGTCGCATCCGTTTCTTCGTCTACCGTTCCATGGATTTCGGTCACATCGATGCCCATCGCCCGCAAGAGGTCTGCAAAATACCCACTCGCCGAGCCGTACAGCGGGTCATAGACCAATTTGAGATGCGCCGCGTTGATGCGTTCCGCATCGACCATGGTATAGAGGTGGTCAAAATACGGCGTGAGGAAATCCGTCTCTTGTATGGGGCCTCGGTCGTTTGTAGGGTCCGGGTCGATCGTGCGCTGCAGTTCCTCGTAAAACTCTTCGGAGCCCACACCGCCATCGGCCATCCGCAACTTAATGCCTTGATAGTCATTGGGATTGTGGGAGCCGGTCACCATAAGGCCGCCCACGGCGCGCGCGTCTTGGGCAACCGTCCACGCAAGGGCGGGCGTGGGAACATAGCGATCTGACACCTTGACCACAAGACCGTGCGCCGCAAGCACCTTGGCAGCCAAGCGCGCAAAGTCCTTGGCGCCGGGACGCGTGTCAAAGCCGACGTAAACCAGCGAACCGGTCGCTTGCTGTGCCCACAGGGCCCCCGCGGCGTCCGCCACTCGTATGACGTTCTCGTTGGTAAAGTCGCCATCAAGGCGAGCACGCCAACCATCTGTTCCGAATCGTAGTATCGCGCTCATGCGCGCATGCACTCCTCACAGTGACTCAATCGCATTGCCCATGCCTTGTTCGATATACCCCAAGTCATGCGAGCCAACCGGATGGGGACGAATCTAAGCAATCTGTAAGAAAGAAAATCCCGCCCTCACGAAGCGATCTGCTCCATGGGGCGGGACGTGACCCATTTGCGCGGAATCAACCGATCAGGCCGGCGCGCAGCGACGGGACGCTAATCGTCGATGGAGATTCCCGACTCCTCAAGATGGGACAGCCAGCGGTTCATCGTGTCTTCCGACAGGGCATGCTCCATAACGCAAGCCTCCGAGTCGGCTCGATCGAAATCCACGCCGAGCTCATCAACAAGAAAGGCCCGAAGCATGCGATGCCGGCGCCACACGGCAGACCCGATCTCCCTTCCCAGGGAAGTCAGGCGGACCTTGCCGTAATGCGACTGCTCGACCATGCCCTGTGTTTTAAGGGCGGTGATCGCCTTGTTCACCGATGCCTTGGACACGTCTAGGCGCTGCGCGATGTCAACGGACCTAATGCCGGCCTCGTTGTCATTGCCGTCCTCACACTCAATGCGCACGATGCACTCGAGATAGTCCTCGTTCGCCATCGTCAGATGATGCTCGACAGCCGTCTCCCCATGCTCCATGGCAGATGTTTCCCTTCTCTAACCGTTTTGTAGCATAGTACCCTACGAGAGGCCGACGCGGGAGTCAAACGCCGAACACCCCCGGTCTCCACGCTACGCGAAGCGGGCCACAAGGCGCTCGAGGACTCGAACCATCGTCTCGAGCGACCGCACCGGGATGAATTCGTTCACGCCATGGCAGCAAAACGCGCCCGTCGAAAGGTTGGGGCAGGGCAGGCCGCGGAACGACAGCTGCGCGCCGTCCGTTCCGCCGCGGATGGGAATCACGTTCGGGGCGATGCCCTCCTCCTCAAACGCGTGCTTGGCCTCCTCGATGAGCTCGGGGTACTCAGCGACGACTTCCGCCATGTTGCGGTACTGCTGCTTGATCTCGACCGTCACGCGCTCGCGGCCCTGCTCCTCATTGACAAAGGCGGCGGCGGAGAGCAGGTGGTCGATCTTTGCCTGGAACTTCCCGGCGTCATGATCGCGAATGATATAGCGTGCCGTGGCGTGCTCGACCGTGGCGCTCACGCCCTCTAGATAATAGAAGCCCTCATAGCCTTCCGTATATTCGGGCCGTTGGGCGGCCGGGAGCAGTCCATGGAAGCGATGGAAGAGCTCTCCCGCATTGACCATGCGTCCCTTTGAATCACCGGGATGGATTGAGAATCCCTGGAAGCTCACGACCGCCTCGGCGGCGTTGAAGCACTCCCACTCGAGCTCGCCGATCGGACCGCCGTCAACCGTGTAGGCGTACGTGCAGCCAAAGCCCTCGACGTCGAGCAGCTCCGCCCCGTGACCGATCTCCTCGTCGGGGCAAAAGCAAATGCCGATCGCCGGGTGAGGCAACTCGGGATGCTCGCACAGCAGCGCGGCGAGCGCCATGATCTCAGCGACGCCCGCCTTGTCATCGGCGCCGAGCAAGGTGGTGCCGTCGGTGCACACGAGCTCCTCGCCCATCAGGTCGTTGAGGGCGGGGAGAAGCTCAGGGCCGATCGAGACGGGCTTGCCGTCGACCGTGCCGCACACCAGATCCCCTCCATCGTAGGTGAGGACATGCGGCTTGACCCCAAAACCAGGGGCCTGTTCGGTGGTGTCGAGGTGCGCGATCAAGCCGAGCTTGGGGCGGTCCTCAGATCCGGGCGACGGCGGGATCAGCGCCGTGACATAGGCGTGCTCGGTCACCGTCACATCGCGAGCACCCATCTCCCTCAATTCGTCCGCCAGCAAGCGCGCGAGGTCGAACTGAATGTCGGTCGACGGCACCTGATCGCAGTGCTCATCCGCCGACTGCGTGTCCACCTGCACGTACCGTAAAAATCTCTCCAGAACATCGGTCATGTTCGCGTCCTCCATGTCTTTGGGTCTCGCCATGGGGCGATAACGAAAAAGCACCCCAAGCGTATGCCAGGGGTGCTTTTGAGTCAAAGGGGCCGACTGGAGGCGCAGAGCCCCGGTTTGCGTAAAGCGCTACTCGACGCCTTCGCCATCGGTCTCCGACGAGGAATCGGTCATGATGTCGCCCGCCGTCGAGGCGCCCGAGGTGTCCTCACCCATCGTCTGCGGGCCCTCGGGATTCTCGCCCGCATCGAGACGCTGCATCATCTCGGCCAGCTTGTCCTCATACACGAACACGTAGCTCACGCCGTTCACATTGGTCGTCTCGTCGGCGTAGGAGGGAACGTTTGCCACATACATGTCGTTCTCGACATCCATGCCGCGCATCGCGTTTGCCACCGACACGATGTCCTGAACGCCCAACGTGGTGATGACGACCTTGGAGAGCTCCTCGACCGTGCCCATGATCGTGGCCGGATCGAGGTCGTTCAGGATCTTTTTCGCGAGGGCGCTCAAGACCTGGCGCTGATGACGCATGCGCGTGAAGTCACCATCAGCGTACGTGTAGCGGCAGCGGGCGTAGGTGAGCGCAGTGGCGCCGTCCATATGCTGGAAGCCCTTCTCGATCTTGATGTCGAGATGCTCGGGGTCGTCGACTTCCTCGGTCGCCTCAAGATCGATACCGCCGACCGCATCGATGAGATCCTCCATGCCCTCAAAGTTGATCTCGGCGTAGTGGGAGATCTTCTGCTCCCCGTTAAAACACAAATCGTTGACCGCCTCGACCACACCCTGCGGACCGTTGACCGCATGCGTGGCATTGATCTTCATGGTCTCCCCGTTATACACCACCATGGTGTCGCGCGGGATGGAGATGAGCGACGCGCTCTTTTCCGTGGGGTCGATGCGCGCCAGGATGATGGAGTCCGAACGATAGACCTCCTCGCCCGGGCGGCCGTCGGTACCCAAGAGCAACACGTAGAACGGCTCGCGGGCGACGTCCGAGTCGCTCAAGATAGCCCGGATCCCGCCATCGATGAGGCCGTTGCCTCCAAGGTTGTCCACCACGCGCGTGAACCATGCGCCCACGCCGACAACACCGACGAGCAGGACGGCCAACAGGCCACCGAGGACGCCCCGCTTGATCATGCGGCCCCGACGACGCTGGCGGGCGCGCTCCGAATAGCGCCCCACGTTCTCACGACTGTAAATCCGGCTGCTCGCTCCGGTCGAGGGACGGTGCCCCTCCTGAATTGGCTTTTTACGATGGCCCATAACTACCTACATTTACTCGCTAATCGTCAATTGGATCGGGCAGGGCGACGCGCTCGATCGAAGCGCCGAGATTGCTCAGCTTCTCGACGAATCGCTCGTAGCCCCTATAGATGTGGTGAATCGCCGAGACCTCTGTGTACCCGTCGGCGATCAGCCCGGCAATGACCAAGGCGGCGCCACCACGCAGGTCCGGAGAGGTCACCTGCGCACCCGAGAAGCCATCCACACCGTGAATCATGGCGTGGTGCCCCTCGACGCGGATCTCGGCACCCATGCGAACGAGCTCGGAGGCGAACATGAAGCGATTCTCAAAGATGTTCTCGGTGATGATGGAGTTGCCCTGTGCCAGAGCGGAGAGCACCATGACCTGCGCCTGCATGTCGGTGGGGAACCCGGGGAACGGCAGGGTCTGAATGTCGACCGGGGCGAACTGCCCGCAGCGGAACACGCGGACGCCGTTGTCGATGCGCTCGATCTGGATTCCCATGGTCTCGAACTTCTTGATGACCATGCCCAGATGATGCGGGTTGAACCCGACGACCTCCACGCCGGCGGGGCCCGCCATGAGCGCCGCCGCCACGATGAAGGTGCCCGCCTCGATGCGGTCGCCGACCACGCGATGGGTCACGGGGTGAAGCTCGTCGACGCCCTCGATGGTTACGACCGGCGTACCGGCGCCGGTAATGCGCGCGCCCATCTCGTTGAGCATATTGGCGAGGTCCACGATCTCGGGCTCGCGGGCGGCGTTGTCGATGACGGTGGTGCCCTTGGCCTTAACAGCGGCCATAATCAGGTTCTCCGTGGCGCCGACGCTCGCGAATTCAAGCGTGACCGACGTTCCGGTAAGGCCGTGCGGGGCACGGGCGTGAATGTAACCGTGGTCGGTATCGAACTCGACGCCGAGAGCCTCGAGGCCGAGGATGTGCATATCGATCTTGCGAGCGCCCAAGTTGCAACCACCGGGCATGGCGATCTTGGCACAGCCAAAGCGGCCGAGCAGCGGACCCATGACGGCAGTCGAGGCGCGCATCTTGGCCACGAGCTCGTACGGGGCCTCCCACGAATCGACGGCAGAGGTGTCGATGGTCAGCGTATGCTCGTCAACCACCTCGATAACGGCACCCATGCGCTTGAGCACCTTGCCCATAACGTGCACGTCCGAGATGTTCGGCACGTTCTCGAGAGTCGTTTTACCGGGAGCCAAAAGCGTGGCCGCCATGAGCTTGAGCGCGGAGTTCTTTGCACCCGAAACACAAACGCGGCCCTCGATTGCGTGGCCACCCTCAACGCGGATGATGTCCAAACGTGTCCCTTTCAAAAAATCATGCCCGGGGTGACCCGGGCATGATGTCATTCGCTTGGGGCTTTTGCGGGAACCCGCAATCGCCTACTGCGCAAGCAGCAGCTTGCACCATGCGATTTCATTATAGAGGTAGGCGCGGCGACCGTCATTTTCCGACATTTTCCCCATCTGGGACTCAAGGTCGGACAAGCGAGCCGCAACTTCCTCCACATCGACTTTGGACGTATCGATGGCGCGCGTGGCCAAAACAATGACCTCGTCATTCGCAACCTGAACGTATCCGTCCTCGACGGCGAAGACACGGTCGGTCACGCCCATCTGCTGCTCGGAGACGCGGATGCGACCGCTCTCGATCGTGCAGATCTCACTGGCGTGATGCGGCAGGATGCCGAACTCGCCAGCCGTGGAGGGCACGGCCACATAGGCGACCATGCCTTCGAAGACACATTCCTCGGGCGAGACGACGCGCAGCTTCATGGCCATGTGCTACGCCCCCATCTTGGCGGCGCGCTCGCGCACGTCGTCGATGGTGCCGGCGTAACGGAAAGCCTGCTCGGGCAGGTCGTCGCACTCACCGTCGATAATGGCGGCAAAGGAGCGGACCGTATCCTCAACGCGCACGTACACGCCGGGGTTGCCGGTAAACTTCTCTGCCACGTGGAAGGACTGGGACAGGAACTGCTGAATCTTACGAGCGCGGTTCACCGTGAGGCGCTGCTCGTCGGAAAGCTCGTCCATACCGAGAATGGCGATGATGTCCTGAAGGTCGGAATACTCCTGCAGAATCTCCTGGACACGCACGGCCACGCGGTAGTGCTCCTCGCCCACGATGGAGGGGTCGAGAGCGTCAGAGGTAGACGCAAGCGGGTCGATGGCCGGGAACAGGCCCAGCGAGGAGATGGAGCGGGAAAGCACCGTGGTGGCGTCCAGGTGGGTGAACGTCGTGGCGGGCGCCGGGTCGGTAAGGTCGTCGGCGGGGACGTAGACGGCCTGCACCGAAGTGATGGAACCGGTTTTGGTGGAGGTGATGCGCTCCTGCAGGTCGCCCATCTCGGTAGCGAGGGTGGGCTGGTAACCAACAGCGGAGGGCATACGGCCCAGCAGGGCCGAGACCTCGGAGCCAGCCTGGGAGAAGCGGAAGATGTTGTCGATGAACAGCAGGACGTCCTGGCCTCGATCGCGGAAGTACTCCGCCTCGGTCAGACCGGCCAGACCGATGCGCAGACGCGCTCCCGGGGGCTCGTTCATCTGGCCGTAAACCAGGCAGGTCTTGTCGATAACGCCCGACTCGCTCATCTCGAGGTACAGGTCGGTGCCCTCACGGGTACGCTCGCCAACGCCGGTGAACACCGAAGTGCCGCCGTGCTCCTGCGCGAGGTTGTTGATGAGCTCCTGGATAAGCACCGTCTTACCCACGCCGGCGCCGCCGAACAGGCCGGTCTTGCCGCCGCGGATATAGGGCTCGAGCAGGTCGACAGCCTTGATGCCGGTCTCGAAGATCTCAGTCTTGGTCGTAAGCTGGTCAAACGCCGGTGCGGGATGGTGAATCGGGTAGTAGGCGTCGACCTCGGGCATCTCCTTGCCGTCAACAGGCTCGCCCATGACGTTCCAGATGCGACCGAGCGTGCCCTTGCCCACCGGCATCTGCATGGGGGCGCCGGTGTCAACGACCTCGAGCCCGCGCTGGAGGCCGTCGGTGGAGGTCATGGCAACGCAGCGAACAACGTCGCCGGGCAGCTGGCTCTCGACCTCAAGGATGGTGCTGATGTGACCGACGGGCGTGTCGACGTCAACCGTCAACGCGTTGTAGATGTTCGGCACGCCATTTTTGAACTTGACGTCCACAACGGCGCCGATGATTCGCGTGATGCGACCGACGCCGGCAGTGTCCGCTGCGTTCACAGCGATGGTATCTGCCATTAGTTCTCCTCCAATGCAGCGGCTCCACCCACGATCTCATTGAGCTCGGTGGTAATGGATGCCTGGCGTACACGGTTGTAAGTGCGCGAGAGGTCGGCGATGATCGCGCTGGCGTTTTCCGTGGCAGAGTGCATCGACTTGCGTCGAGCGCCCTGCTCGGCTGCGGCCGAGTCGATCAGCGCCTGATGGACAACGGTGAACACGTAACTCGGGATAAGCTTGTCGAGCACGTGCTCAGCCGAAGGGACGAACTCAAACGGAGAGGTCAGCCCCTTGGGCGCCTCGTTCTCGTTCGCACGGGGACCACGAGCGGTGCGCAGAACCGTGGAGTCGAGCGGAAGGATGCGTTCCAAACGCAGCACCTGCTCGACGCGGTTCTTGGCGTGGAAGTACACGATGTCCGCGCGGCCGATATGACCGTGCGCGTAGGCTTCGATCACGTAGTTGGCCACAATGCGGGCGTTTTCGACCGTGGGATCATCGGACTCACCCACGATGCCCATGACCTTGTGCGGGTACTTGTGGAAATAATCCGTTGCCTTACGACCGCAGGTAATGAGCTCGACTTCCTTGGCACCATGGCGGTAGAAGTGGTTGATGCGCTGCTCGGCTGCACGCTCCACCTGCACGTTGAAGCCACCGGCCAGTCCACGGTCGGAGCTGATCGCGATCACCAGGGCGCGCTCGTAGGACTCGGGTTCCTGCAGGAGCGGGTTGCTCGTATCGGTGCCCGCGTCTTGGGCGACCGTGAGCATGACATCGGTGATGGCGGCGGTGTAGGCCTCGGAGCTCGCCTCGCGCTGAAGCGCGCGAGCGATCTTGGCCGTCGCCACCATCTCCATGGTGCGCGTGATCTGCTTGGTCGTGGAGACCGAGTTGATACGCTTCTTTATTTCGCGGAGGTTAGCCATAGGGCCTAGTTCTCTCCCGCTTCCTCATCGGACGCGGATGCGCCCGAAGCCTGCGCCTCGCGCGAAGCGAGGAACTGGCTCTTGTAATCACGGATGGCAGTGCCGAGCTGCTGCGCCACCTCGTCGCTCATCTTGGCCGTGCGGAACTCCTCGAGCAGCTTGCGGTGAGCGCCCTTGAGGTAATCCACCAAGCCGTCACGGAACGGGACGATATCCGCAAGCTCCATGTCGTCCAGGTAGCCCTCGTTGCCGGCGAACAGCACGGCAACCTGCTCCACCACGTCAAGAGCCTTGTAGCGGTTCTGCTTGAGAAGCTCGGTCATGCGTGCGCCATGGGTGAGCTGCTTTTGCGTAGCCGCATCCAAGTCGCTGCCGAACTGCATGAAGCCGGCGAGCTCGCGATAGGACGCAAGGTCCAGGCGCAGGTTACCCGCCTGCTGCTTCATGGCCTTGGTCTGGGCAGAGCCACCGACGCGGGACACTGAGATGCCGACGTCGACTGCCGGGCGCTGACCCTGGTGGAAGAGCTCGGACTGCAGGTAAATCTGACCATCCGTAATGGAAATCACGTTGGTCGGGATGTAAGCGGAAACGTCACCGTCCTGCGTCTCGATGATCGGCAGGGCGGTCAAAGAGCCGCCGCCGTTCGCCTCGGAGAGCTTGCAGGCGCGCTCGAGCAGGCGAGAGTGCAAGTAGAAGATGTCGCCGGGGTAGGCCTCGCGTCCGGGCGGACGACGCAGCGTCAGGGACATCTGACGGTAGGCGACAGCCTGCTTGGACAGATCGTCATACACCACCAGGACATGACCGCCGGGGTTGGTCGCGCTCGCAGGCTGGCCATCCTCGCCGTTGTACATAAAGTACTCGCCGATGGCGGCACCGGCCATGGGCGCGATGTACTGCAGCGGTGCAGAATCAGCGGCGGTTGCCGACACGATCACCGTGTAGTCAAGCGCATTATGGGCGGCCAGGGTCTCGCGGATCGCGGCGACGGTCGAGGCCTTCTGGCCCACGGCGACGTACACGCAAATCATGCCCTTGCCACGCTGGTTGATGATGGCGTCGACGGCGATGGCGGTCTTACCGGTCTTACGGTCGCCGATGATGAGCTCACGCTGGCCGCGGCCAATCGGAATCATGGAATCGACGGCGAGCAGGCCTGTCTGAACGGGCTCGCACACCGGAGTGCGCTCAATAACGCCGGGAGCCTTGAACTCGATGGGACGACGGCTCGTCTGACCGATGCTGCCCTTGCCATCGATGGGCTGGCCGAGCGGATTCACCACGCGGCCGAGCATGCCACGGCCCACGGGGATATCCATAACACGACCGGTGGTACGGCAAGCGTCGCCCTCCTTGATAGAGTCGACCTCGCCAAAGAGAACCGCGCCGACCTCGTCGCGGTCGAGGTTTTGCGCCAGGCCATAGACCGTGCGGCCCGTAACGGAGCTCGTGAACTCGAGCAACTCGCCGGCCATGGCGCTCTTGAGACCGAAGACATGGGCGATACCGTCGCCCACCTCGGCTACTTGAGATACTTCTTGGGTATCGACGGTAGCCGAGAGGTCAAAGAGGCGGCGCCTCAGGACCTCTTCGATGTTCTCGGCATTGATTGCCTCGGACATGTGGCTATACCTCCGAATTCGTTGCGTTTCGAGTCATGACCTTGCCGGCCTGCTCGAGTTGATGGCGCACCGACGCATCGCGACGGCGGCCGTTGGCGGAAAGAATCAATCCGCCGATGATCGACGGGTCAACGCGCTCGATGAGGAACACGTTGCAACCCAGGTCAAGCTCGCACTTTTGCGTGATAAGGGCGCGCAGCTCATGGTCGAGGGGGACGGCCGTCGTAACCGTGACACCAACCGTCTGCTGATCGCCATCGGCCATCTCACTGTACAGGTCGAGCACATCGGACAGCTTGTCCAAGTCGCCATTAGCGGCCATCTGCGAGAGGACCGAAAGGACCTCGGGGCTCGCATCGGCCTCGGCCTTGAGGGGCGCGAGGTTCTCATACACGCGACCTTCGGTCTTTGCGGCCTCGAGCAGCGTCCGAGCGTACGTCTCGAGTTTGCGCTTTTCGAGACGGTCGCTGATCTGCGTGCTAGCCATTGAGGCCACCCACTTCCGCAAGGTACTTCTTGATGAGCTCGCGCTGTTTAGCCTCGTCATTGGCGAGCGTATCGCCCACGATCTTGCCAGCCACGGCGACAGACATCTTGGCGATGGTGTCGGTGGCGCCAGCATACGCGCGCTTCATCTCATCGTCAGCGCGATCGCGCGCCTTGGCGATGATGTCCTCCGCATCGTTATGAGCGAGGGCGACGATGCGCGAGCGCTCCTTCTCGGCATCAGAGCGGGCTTCGAGCACGATCTCGGATGCCTTACGACGGGCGTCAGCAACAATGGCGTCAGCCTCATCGCGAATCTCAGCAGCCTCAGCCTTGGTGGCATCGGCCTGCTCGATGCTGCTCTCAATCGTCTGCTCGCGAGCGTCGAGGGCGCCAATAACCTTGGGCCACACGAACTTGGCGAGCAGGAACCAGATGAGCAGGAAGATGATCAGCGCCGGAACAAACTCAGCCATCTTGGGGATGAGGATGTCCGCGCCGCCCGACTCAGTGCCTTCCGCAAAAGCCAGGGTGGGCGCGAAGAAGGTCAGGGCAGCAGCCCCGAACGTGATTCCTGCGCGTTCAACGTTTTTCATGACTCCCCCTCGGGACTCAAGCCTGGTTCTTTTGCAAGGACCCGACTATTTAACGACCAGTGCGACAACGAAGCCGATCAGGGCCAGAGCCTCAGCAAAGGCCGAGCCCATGATGAACACGGTAAAGACGCGGTCCTGAACCTCAGGCTGACGTGCCATGGCGCCTGCGACGCCGTGTGCGGCGAGACCGATAGCAAGGCCCGCACCGATAACACCAAGACCGTAACCGATAACTCCCACGTTTCCTCCTTGAGTTCGCGCGCCCTTTCCTGTGGCGCACTTTAATACGATACCTATATCAAGCGCTTGGCCGAATGACGAAAGCGCAGGGTACCCCTACCTGTGCGGCTAGTGTCCCTTGGCCTCGGCGCCCTGAATGTACACGGCGGTAAGGACGGTGAACACGTATGCCTGAATCACGCCGACGAAGATCTCGATGGCGTAAATCACGAAGAGAATGGCCGCAAACGCAACGGAGGGCAGGGCGCCCATGAGGTTGGCGGCAGTGAAATGCGCGATGAGCGGCTCCGCGAAGAGCGACACCATCAGCGCGAAGGAACCCAGCACGATGTGGCCGGCGAACATGTTGCAGAACAGACGGACGGCGAGCGTGATGGGACGAAGCAGCGTGGAGATGACTTCGATGATCCAGATAAGGACGTTCAGCGGGAACGCAACGCCCTTGGGCGCGAGGCTCTTGAGGTAGCCGAAAGCACCGTGGTTCTTAACGCCCACCCAGACGAAGTACACGAACGCGATGAGCGCGAGCGCGGCGGTGGTCGAGATGGTACCGGTACCGGGCTTCATGCCAGGAATGATGCCGATCACGTTGTTGACCACGATGAACATGAACAGCGTGCCCAAAAACGGCATGTGGCGACGCCAGGACTCCTTGCCCAAGATGCCCATGCCGATATCGCTCTCCAGGTACTGCACCAGATACTCCATGGCATTGGCAAAGCGACCGTGAGGCACAACGGCGGCACGACGGGCGAAGGCGAACATAATAATGAGCAGAACGATCGACGAGACGATGAGCCAGAACGAGTACTGGGTCACACCACTCATCAAGTCGCCCACTACGGGGATTGAGCTAAAGCTCGAGACGAGGTGGTTGATCTCGCCAGGCAGCTTATCGAACGCCTCCATGCGCTAACCCTCCTAGAGTCCGCGACTCATCGTGATGGCGGCAAGCACCACCCACATGACCAGGAATCCTCCGAGGACCCCGATCGTAACTACCAGTATATCCTGCGGCGCCGCAACCCATACGAGCGCCAAGGCCGCCATAAGAAAGGTGAACGAAAGAGCTATTGCCGCGAGCCCTTTGCCTATCGATCCCTTGATGCGCCTCGAGCGCACCAGCAACACCATGGCTGCCAAGGGAGCGAAGCCCGCAACGCCCAAAACAGTACCGCCGATAAGGGCGGGCGCGTGTATGGGGCCGAGCTGGAGCATGGGTCGCCTTTCCGTTGCGGTCCGCCTTGCGCACGAGTGCGGCACAAAGCCGTGCCAGAGCGCAAGTACCAGTGTTTGGCAGTATATCGCTCGGGTGTTGCGGCGCAACAAGAATTTGACCACCGGCATTCGTTTGTGAACATTTGTTCACAATACGACATCCGTTTATTATTTTGTTTTACACAAGCAATTTAAGCGTCGCTTATTGTAGAGCAAAACAACGCGAGGCGCCAAGGAGTTTCTCCCTGGCGCCTCGCGATATCCAATGTTCGCCGTGTTGGGCTTGACGCTACAGCGTTCCAAAGATGCGGTCGCCCGCATCGCCCAATCCAGGCACGATATAGGCAGCGTCGTTCAGGCACTCGTCGATGGAGCACGTGTACAGACGCACCTCGGAATCGTGCTCAAGCACGGTCTTGATGCCCTCGGGTGCCGCAACGAGCACCAGCAGGCGAACATCCTTGACACCCTGACGACGCAGATAGTCGATTGCCGCCGTGGCGGAACCGCCCGTGGCAAGCATGGGATCGACCACCAAGCACGTACGCTGCTCGGCGTCGGCAGGAAGCTTAGCGTAGTACTCGTGCGGCTCATGCGTCACTTCGTCGCGGTACATGCCCACATGACCAACGCGGGCAGCGGGGATGAGCTCGAGCAGGCCGTCCACCATGCCCAATCCGGCACGCAGGATCGGAACGATGGCAACCTTGCGCCCAGCAATCTGCTTGCCCGTGGTGGCGCAAATCGGCGTCTTTACGGGAGCGTCTTCGAGCGGGAAATCTCTCGTGGCCTCATAGCCCTCAAACAGGGCGAGCTCCTTAACGAGCTCGCGGAACTGTTTCGAACCGGTGCGCTCGTCGCGCATGATCGTGAGCTTGTGCTGAACAAGCGGATGGTCGACAACCGTAACGCGGCTGCGGTCGAATTCGATAGTCATAAGACCTCCTGTGTGGCCTATGCGGGCGCCCTTGGTGCGTCCCGTTTGCCTGAGATGGGTGAGAGCGCGAATGGAAGCGTGCATGGAGGAGCTATCCATCCGCGCGAATGTCGTGGTGTGGCCGGGCTAATCGAGCGCCATGACCTTGGCGACGCGCGCCTCGTGGCGACCGCCCTCGAACTCGGTGGTAAGGAAGGTCTTCACAATCTCCTTGTTGAGGTCGAGGTCGACAAAGCGACCGGACAGGCACACCACGTTGCCGTTGTTGTGCTGACGGAACAGCTCGGCAAAGGGAACGGACGTGATGGAGGACGCGCGAACGCCCGCCACCTTGTCCGCTGCAAGCGCCATTCCGATGCCCGTGCCGCACACCAGCACGCCGCGATCGGCCTCGTGGGTAGAAACCGCTTGCGCGACCTTTACGGCAAAGTCGGGGTAATCGACGGAGGCGTCGGAGTCGGGGCCCATATCGGAAACTTCGCAGCCAAGCTCATTGGTCAGGTAATCCACCAGGGCCTGCTTCTGCTCAAACCCACCATGGTCGGAGGCGATAGCGACACGCATCGTGCACGTCCTTTCTCGTGATGATTGCATCGTATTCACTCTAACAGGTTCGCAGGAAACGCGGGCGCTAACGCGATCGCGCGCGCTCGACCGCATCGTGCCACCCGGACAGGTTTCGCGCCACGACCTCCTCGGATGCGGACGGCTCGAAGCGCTTGCCCGGCACGCGGTTCTGCTCGAGGTCCTCAAGGTCCTCCCAGTAGCCCACCGCCAAGCCCGCCAGATACGCGGCGCCCAAGGCGGTCGTCTCCACGTTTTCCGACAACACAACGGGGATGCCGAGCAGGTCCGCCTGGAACTGCATGATGAACTCATTTTGAGACGCCCCGCCGTCGACGGAGAGGTACTCGAGCTTGACGCCGGCGTCGCGCTCCATCGAGTGCAGCACGTCGAAGCTTTGATACGCCATCGACTCACACGCCGCGCGGACGATGGTGGCCCGATCGCTCGCCCCCGTGAGACCGCAGATCAGGCCGCGGGCATCGGGGTCCCACCACGGGGCGCCCAGACCGCTGAACGCCGGCACCAGATAGCAGCCGCCGTTGCTGTCGAGATGACGGCACAGATCGGATGCCTCCTTGGCGCTCGAGATGAGTCCCAGCTTGTCGCGCAGCCATTGAATCGTCGCGCCGGCGTGGAATATCGAACCCTCCAGCGCATAGGAGATCTTGCCGCCTTGGGCGATGCCGATGGTCGACACGAGGCCGTGCTCGGAGGTGACGCACGTCTCCCCGGTGTTCATGAGCATGAAGCAGCCGGTGCCGTACGTGTTCTTGGTGCACCCCGGCGTAAAGCAGCAGTGCCCGAACAGCGACGCCTGCTGGTCGCCGGCGACGCCCGTGATGGGAGGTCCGTACGTCATGATCTCGTTCGAGACACTGCCGTAGTCGTCCGAGCTCCAGCGCACCTCGGGCAGCATGGAGCGCGGAATGTCGAGCATCTTGAGCAGCTCGTCGTCCCACTCCAACGTATGGATGTTGAACAGCATGGTGCGGCTCGCGTTGGTGTAGTCGGTCGCATGCACCGCGCCGCCCGTCAGGTTATATATGAGCCACGTGTCGATGGTGCCGAACATGAGCTCGCCGGCGTCGGCCGCCGCCCGGGCGCCATCGACGTTGTCGAGGATCCACCTGATCTTGGTGCCCGAAAAATAGGGGTCGGGCATGAGCCCCGTCTTGCGCCGGATGGTCTCCCCCATGCCCTCGGCAACGAGACGGTCGGAGATGTCGGCGGTGCGACGGCACTGCCATACGATGGCGTTGTGGATGGGCTGGCCAGAGTCGCGATCCCACACCACTGTGGTCTCCCGCTGGTTGGTAATACCGATTGCCGCGATGCGATCCGAGTGGATGCCGCTTTTGAACTGCACCTCCATCATCACCGCAATCTGCGACGCGAGGATCTCCATGGGGTCCTGCTCGACCCAGCCCGAACGCGGATACATCGTCTTGATGTGGCGCGATGCCTGGGCGACCACGCAATCGTACTCATCTACGATAACGGCCCTTACCGAGGTCGTGCCCGAATCGAGCGCCATGATGTAGCGGCCGCCCAAAGGGACGTATGCGTTGTCGACCTTGCTGAGATCTTTGAGTGAGAGCGCCATCGCGGGACCTTCCTATGCGCACACCTCGCTCGCCCATAGGCGCGCGAGGCAACGTAAGCCGTTGTGCATTGTGTCACGCGGGCGGTCAAAGCCCCGCGCAGGTTCGACGTAAGCTCGACAGGCGGAATAACTGGTCGGTCAACGAACAGTTTTCACAGGTAAAAGGCGCGCGATTGTCTCGGCGGGCAGGGCGCCCTGGCGCAGGATGACGGGAGCGCCATCACGCACGGCAACGATAGTCGAGGCGTCCCGGCAGGCGGTCTCACCCGCATCGACCGCCAAATCGACGCCTTCGAGAATCCTGGGCTCGACCACTGCAAACGATGCAGGAGCGGGATACCCGTGTGTGTTCGCCGAGGTCACGGCGAGGGGCGAGCCGGTTGCACGTATCAGGTCTTGGATCACGGGGGAAGCAGAGGCGCGCAGCGCGACCGTCCCATCCGCCGCGCGCATAAAATGCGGCACACAGGCAGCGGCGGGCACCACCAAGGTCAACGCTCCAGGCCAGCACTCCGCGGCAAGCGTGCGAATAGCATCGGGAACCGACGCCCCATACCGGTCCAAGGCATCGGGACCGTCGACCAGCCATGGCACGGTCTGGGCGGTGTCTCGACGCTTGAGCGTAAAGATACGACCGTATCCGGTTTCCGAACCGGGCAGACCCCCCGAGTCAAGATACGCATTGACTGCAACACCCACGCCGTAGACAGTCTCGGTGGGCAAGAGGGCGAGATCGCCGGCAAGCAACCTCTTTGCAGCAGACGCTAGCTGCTCCTCGTCCAGCGTCAAAGAGCATGCACCTTCAACCGCCATGCTCGCCCCATACACATGAGCCACTGTCGCTTCCTTTCCGGCCTTCACGTCAGACACGCGGCGCGTGCCCTCAACCGCACCTTCAACCGCGCTTTCAATTCAAATCCAGAGCTTTTCTTCTATGAGAGCACGTGCTCGTCGAGACGATGGAGCGCCTCGTGCAGACGAGAGGTCGGCAGCGCAAGATTCATCCTGATCGTCGCCTCGCCGCCGAAGGGCCGTCCATCTTGCCAAAGTACGCCTACTTCCACACCCGAACGCAACACATCGTCAATACTGACGTCGTGCCCCCGGCACCAACCCGAGCATTCCACAAACAGCATGTATGTACCTTGCGGGCGAGCAACCGAAACACCGGGCAGCGCCGAGAAGAACTCATACGCGATGCGGGCATTTTCGCTCAGCACGCATGTGAGCTCATCGACCCATGCCATGCCCTCATCGCTGTACGCCCCCAATAGGGCGTGCATGGACAGGACGTTTTGGCTGTTGTAATGCGAAAGACTCTCCTCTTTATCGAGACGGGCGCGCAGCCAGTCGTTGTACACCACGCGGTAGCTGCCAACCAGCCCCGCCAAATTGAACGTCTTGCTCGGGGCATACAGGGCGACGGTACGGTTACACGCGTCCTCGCTCACGCTCTGCGTAGGTATGTGAACATGGCCGTCTAAGAGAAGGTCCGACCAAATCTCATCGGAGACAACGTACACGTCATGTATGCGGAAGATCTCCATGGCGCGCTCGATCTCCCAGCGCTCCCACACGCGCCCCGTGGGGTTATGAGGCGAGCAGAAGATTGCAGCATGGATGTCGTTTTCGACGATTTTGCGCTCCATGTCGTCGAAATCCATGCGCCATACGCCGTCCTCATCGGGAACGAGCTGGCTGGCAACAAGGTCGTATCCCGCATTCTTGAGGGTCTTGGTGAACCCGACGTACGTTGGCGCGTGCACCAGCACCTTGTCGCCGCGTGAGCACAAAACCGCCAGAGAGGACGCGACGCCGCCCAAAACCCCGTTTTCATAGGCGATGTGTTCGGGGCGCATGCCGTGCACGCCGTTACGGCGCTCATGCCACGCGATAACGGCGTCGTAATAGCGCTGGGGCGCTTCGAAATAGCCAAAGCACGGGTGATCGATGCGTTCGCGAAGCGCGCGCAAAACGCACGGGGCCGTGGCGAAGCTCATATCCGCCACCCACATCGGAATGGGGTCAAATCCTTCTCGCACCACGGCGTCCGTAGGTCCAAGAGACCCACCTGCAATGGCACTTGCCACATCTGCGGCAAGTGAGTCCTTGCCAGTCCTATCGATAATCTCGGTGAAGGCAGACATCTGATCTCCCATGGTGAAAACTCTCTACATCGCAACGGCGTCGTGCTCGAATGGATGAATCTTCTCCAATTCCGGCTCAAGCTCGAAACGCGCCACTTCGATATCGTAGGCGATTTGTGCCCTGAGCCAATATCCTTCTGTCAAGCCGAAATACCGGCATAGACGAAGGTCGGTATCGGCCGTCACGCGGCGCCTCCCCAAAACGATCTGCCCTATCCGCTGCGCCGGAATCCCCGTCTCCTTGGACAACCTGTACTGCGAGATACCCAAAGGCTCGAGAAATTCCTCTTTCAGCAGTTCTCCCGGCGTGACAGGAGCCAACTCACGCTTCATACTGCCCCCTATCGGTGATAGTCGACGATTTCAACGTTCTTGACACCCGTCGGAGTCCATACAAAGCAAATCCTATATTGGTCGTTGACCCTCACGCTATGCTGACCCGCCCTGTCGCCCTCCAAGGCCTCGAGGTGATTACCTGGAGGAACCCTCAGGTCGCTCAGGCTTTCGGCGATCTCCAGCTGTCTCAACTTCCGCATCGCCTGACGCTCGAAAGCAACGAATCTCGGTACGCGAATGCCCCGCGACAGCCTCTCGGTGTCTTTGTCCCGATAGGACACAATCATAGTAACGCCTCCCGTTAATAACGTCAAGCGTTACTAACGTGCCGACCAACAGAAAGCGTAAGCGTTTCCGGACGCCCATCTGTGCAACAAGCAAGGGGAGCGCATCTCACGACAGCTCAGCCCTCGCCTCTGCTACACGCGAGCGAGGATGATGCGGGGGCGGTTAGTGAGGTCGTTGACGATGCGGACGTCGGTCATCTGCGCGGCCCGACATAGCGCGGCGGCCTGGTCGAGATGACCCTCGTAGAGCTCGCAGGCAAGCAAGCCGCCGGGACGCAGCATATGCGGCGCGGCATTCACCAGGCGCCTGAAAATATCCAACCCGTCTTCTCCGCCATTGAGGGCAAGATCGGGCTCGAAATCCGCCACCTCATGTGGCAGCGATGTAAGCACCGACGTTGGAATGTAGGGAGGGTTAGAGACAAGCACGTCGAACGTCCCCCACTCGGTCTCCCGGTCGAGCGGAGACACCAGGTTGCCCAAGCGGACATCGACCGCTTGGGGCGAAATGCCCAACGCGTCGCGATTCCTGATGGTCAGGTCCACGGCGCGCGGCTCGATGTCGATCGCCACGCATCGCACGCGGTCGCGCCGTTCGGCAGCGATGGAAAGCGAGATGCACCCCGTACCGCACCCGACCTCGAGCACGCGAGCAACGGTGGGCGCTTGACACGAAAGCACGTCTTCGATATTCGCGACCTCCACGCCGTCAAATCGGCTTTCAAGCGGCGATACGCCCTGGGAGGCATCGCCATCCGAAACATCGGCGCCTTCGTCGGCCCCGACCTCTTCCGCAGTAGGTTCGCCAGGCTCCTCACTGAGCACCTCGAGGTCCTGTTCAGTCAGTTCTCGCTCTGCAGGGGCCTCTTGTCGAGCAGCCTCGGCAGCCGCCCGTTCCGCCTCCAAGGCGGCCTCGACCTCCGCGTTCCATGGCAACTCAACCCGTTCGCGACGTTGCGGCTCACCGGCCCCCAAAACCTCCCGATCGAGATACCGCAGCACTTCCTCAACCAGCAGCTCGGTCTCGGGGCGCGGAATGAGGACGCCGGGCTCACACGCAACGGTGATGGTCCTAAAATCGGTTTCCCCAATGATGTATTGCAGCGGCTCGCCCTTTGCGCGGCGCACGACGGCACTGTGCATGGCCGCGAGCTCCTCAGCGGACATGGGTTTATCGAAGCTCATGTAGATCTCCGTGCGGGACAGCCCCGTCACTCCCGAAAGCAACCATTCCGCGGCAAGGCGCGGCCGCTCATCGCCCTTATCCCGCAGGTAGTCGCGCGTCCAATCCAAGCATCGCTTGATAGTCCAGGTTTCGTTGGGCATACCGCCTCCATCCCTCGTGTTGCTCACCCGCGATTCTACGGCACGCCATATCGCCAGCCGCGATGAACGCCAAATTACAGCATTTCGGGCCCAAATTCGTTAATGAGGTAGCGAACTTTCCGCGCGGCCATACACAAATCGAACGGGGCGGCCCGCACATGCAAGCCGCCCCATCTCAAGAACAATCACATCGACGCCCATGCGCCCTCTACGCGCGGGCGCGCCAATAACTTACACGGCCTCAGCGAGCTTGGCAGCACGGTCGGCGGCGGCCAACGCGTCGATCACGCTCGCGAGCTGGTCACCCAAAAGCACGCCGTTGTACGTGGAGTTATAGCCGATACGATGGTCGGTCACACGGTCCTGCGGCAAGTTGTACGTGCGGATCTTCTCCGAGCGGTTGCCGTGGCCGATCTGCGCGGAGCGCTCTGCGCCCAGCTCAGCCTGCTGCTTTTCCAGCTCCATCTCGTACAGGCGGGCGCGCAGCATCTGCATGCAGACCTCGCGGTTCTGGATCTGGGAGCGCTGCTCCTGGGACTGGACCACGGTGTTCGTGGGCAGGTGGGTAATACGCACGGCGGAGTACGTGGTATTGACGCACTGGCCGCCAGGACCGGAGGCGCAGTACGTGTCGATGCGCAGGTCAGACTGGTTGATCTGGATGTCGATCTCGTCGGCCTCGGGCAGCACGGCCACCGTGGCGGTCGAGGTCTGGATGCGGCCCTGGCTCTCGGTCTTGGGAACGCGCTGCACGCGATGGACGCCAGACTCGTACTTCATCACGGAGTACACCTTGTCGCCCTCGACCTTGAACTCGATGGACTTGAAGCCGCCGGCCTCGGAGGGGCTGGAGTCGAGCACCGTCATCTTCCACTTCTTGGACTCGATGAAGCGCTGGTACATCTTGAACAGGTCGCCCGCGAAGATCGCGGCCTCGTCGCCGCCGGCGGCGGAGCGGATCTCCACGATGGTGTCCTTCTCATCCATGGGGTCGCCCGGGATGAGCATGATCTTGATGTCCTCTTCGAGCTGAGGCAGCTTGGCCTCGTTCTCGGAGATCTCCATCTGGAGCATCTCCTTCTCGTCCGCATCGGAGGTATCGTGCAGCATCTCCTTGGCCACCTCGATGTCATCAAGGGCACCGAGGTACTCACGTGCGGCCTTCACCAGGTCGGTCTGGTGCGCGTACTCCTTATTGAGGCGGGTGAACTCCTTGATGTCGCTCGCGACGCTGGGATCGGAGAGCTTCTTTTCGAGCTCCTCAAAAGCGATGATGATTTTCTCAAGCTTGTCGCGCATGATATCTCCTTTATGCAGCGTGATGGTCAAACGGGGGCAAACCGCGCCGCAGCGGTCGCGGTTGGCGCAAAATGGCGTAAAACGCAGCTAGAGCTTATCGAGTGCGATGAACATGCTTCCTCCTCATTCTGGATGGATATCATACCCAACCAGCGTTGATGCGCCAACCGCACAGGGGCGCGGAGCTGCCAAGTCCATGAAAATCGCTCCCGCCGCACGCAAAGGGCGCCGCCGGCATGCACCGGCGGCGCCCCCAAGCACAGGTGAAAAGATCCTCCACACAAGAAGCAGTTCCCGTTTACACGTGATTACGCCTCGAAGCTCAGCTGCTCCAAGCGGTCGAACACCGTGTCGATGCGAGTGAGGAAGTCCCACGGGTCGAAGATCTCATCGAGCTTCTCGGAAGAGACCGTGCACTCGGGATCGGCCTCGAGGCGCTCACGCAGGTTGGGGCCGTCGACGGCGGCGTGCACGTCGTCCCACACGGCCATGGAGTTGCGCTGCACGATCTTGTAGGCGTCCTCGCGGGTGATGCCCGTGTCGACCAGCGCAAGCAGCACCTTGGACGAGAAAATGAGACCGCGGGTGAGGTCGAGGTTGGCCTGCATGCGGGCAGGATACAGGATCAGGCCGTCGACGATGCGGATAAGGCAGGAGAGCATGTGGTCGAGGGCGATGAAGCTGTCGGCCTGAGCCACGCGCTCGGCGCTGGAGTGCGAGATGTCGCGCTCGTGCCACAGGGCGACGTTGTCAAAAGCGACCTGCGCGTTGGCCTTGACCACGCGAGAAAGGCCGCAGACCTTCTCGAGCGTGATGGGGTTGCGCTTGTGGGGCATGGCGGAGCTGCCCTTCTGACCCTTGCGGAAGGGCTCCTCGGCCTCGAGGGTGTCGGTCTTCTGCAGGTTGCGGATCTCGGTGGCGATGCGGTCACAGGTTGCGGCCGTGGTGGCCAGAACGCCGGCGAGGTACGCATGGTGATCGCGCGAGATGACCTGCGTGGACAGCGGGTCGTGAGCCAGGCCCAGATGCTCGCAGACGTACTCCTCGACAAAGGGGTTGATGGAGCTGTAGGTGCCCACCGCACCGGAGATGGCTCCAAAGGCGACGTTCTTGCGGGCGTCAATGAGGCGGTCGAGGTCGCGCTTGAGCTCCCAGGCCCAGCTGCCGAACTTCATGCCGAAGGTCATGGGCTCGGCATGGATGCCGTGGGTGCGGCCCACGCACAATGTGTTGCGCTCCTCAAAGGCGCGGCGACGGCAGATCTCGCCGAGCTTGCGCACATCCTCGATGATGATGTCGGTGGCCTGGACGAGCTGGTAGCACAGGGCGGTGTCGCCCAGGTCGGAGCTCGTCATGCCGTAGTGGACCCAACGGCTGGGCTTAGGCTCGCCCTCGGGGACCTCCGCATCGATGTAGGAACCCATGTTGGTGAGGAAGGCGATGACGTCGTGGTTCGTCGTTGCCTCGATCTCGTCGACCTCCTCCTTGTTGAACGCCGCATGCTCGCGAATCCACGCGGCATCCTCCTTGGTGATGCCGCATGCGCCCAGCTCGGCCTGGGCCTCGCAGGCGAGCACCTCGATTTCCTGCCAAATGGCGTACTTGTTCTCGAGCGAGAAGATGTGACCCATCTCGGGACGCGTGTAACGGTCGATCATGGCGGCTCCTTTTTGAATATTGGCACGCAAGGTACAACGAATATTGTACGTGCACGGGGTGGCACATGCACGCACTGCAAGAAGCGAACAAAAGCGGGCGTTTTGACTCCCATCACGCTCCGTTGGAAACGACCCCTGCCGCAAATCACGCGAAAATGTAACGAATTGTCGGGGTGGTCGAGTAGACCGCCCATTATGACGCCAAAAACCCAGCTCGCAAGAAGCCAAAACGCCTGTCTACTCGGCATATCGAAGTCTTCGTTACTTTTTCGCGTGATTTGCGGCAGGAGATGACGTTTTGGGCGCACATGCACTGACAAAACTGAAGTTTTGCGGCGACCTGGCTCCGTATTACGCCGCCGCGCGCGGGCGAATACCGGCGCGCGCATAAAAAGGGCGCGACGCCGAAACGGCGACGGACCCTCTGACTCTCACTGGAGCGGGCAACGGGACTCGCGTCCACCTACGGCGTCCGCAGCTCCGGGCGCTGCGTGCCCTCGCACGCTCGCTGGAAAACGGCTTTCGCCGTTTCCTCAGCCTCGCGACCCTAATAGGTTCGAGCCCCGGCACACACATGAAAAGAGCCCAGTACCGAAACGGCACTGGGCTCTCTAACTCTCACTGGAGCGGGTAACGGGACTCGAACCCGCGAATGTCAGCTTGGGAAGCTGATGCCTTACCACTTGGCGATACCCGCACGGCAAGAGATTCTACCATGTATCCGCCTGCATGGGAAACCGCATTCAGATACGCATTCTTAAACACAGCCTCACGGCGCTCGTCAGCCCACAGAGCGTCTTTACAGGTCCTGCAGCGCCACCACGTCGAGCGAGTCGCCAAAGGAGCGGGCCTCCAGCGCGCTCACATAGGCGTTCGCCGCCGCGAGGGCCGTCACGCAGGTCACGCCGCGGCGCACGGCCTCGGTGCGCAGGCGGTACCCGTCTCCGCGCGAACCGGGACCGTAGGGCGTGTTGATGATGAACGCGATCTGCCCGTCGGCGATCATGTCCAAAATACCCGGCTCGTCAGAGTCGTCGGACGCGCTGATCTTGCCCACGACCTCGCACGGCACGTTGCCGCCGCGCAGCACGCGCGCGGTGCCCTCGGTGGACAGCAGCTCAAAGCCCAGGTGGCGCAGGATGCGCGCCAGGCCGAGGATATGGCGCTTGTCGCGGTCGCACACCGAGATGAACACGCGGCCGTTCTCAGGCGTGGGCAGCTCGTAGTCGATGGCGAGCTGCGTCTTGGCGTATGCCTCCGGGTAGCTCTTCGCAATGCCCATGACCTCGCCCGTGGATTTCATCTCGGGCCCCAAGATGACCTCGGCGCCCGGGAAGCGGCCCCAGGGCATGACGGCCTCCTTCATGCAGAAGTAGTCCAGACGGCGCTCGTCGCTCGGCAGACCCAGCTCAGCGATGTTCGCACCCGCCATGATGCGCGCCGCGCAGCGGGCTAGCGGCACGCCCGTCGCCTTGGAGATGAACGGCACCGTGCGGCTCGCGCGCGGGTTCGCCTCGATCACGTAGACGGTCTCGCCCTTGATGGCGTACTGCACGTTCACCAGTCCGCGCACGCCCAGCGCCAGCGCGATCTTGCGCGTCGTCTCGCGCAGGCGCGCCATGAGCGAGTCGGAGAAGGAGAACGGCGGGATGCACGTGGCGGAGTCGCCGGAGTGGATGCCGGCCTCCTCGATGTGCTCCAGGATGCCGCCGATGTAGACCTCCTCGCCGTCGCACAACGCGTCGACGTCGCTCTCGTACGCGCCCTCCAGGAAGCGGTCGAGGTAGATGGGGTGGTCGGGGCTTACGCGGGTGGCCTCCGCCATGTACTCGCGCAGATGCTCGGCATCGTAGGCAATCATCATGCCACGACCGCCCAGCACGTAGCTCGGACGCACGAGCAGCGGGTAGCCGATGCGCGCGGCCACCGCCTCGGCCTCCTCGAACGAGGTCGCCATGCCCGCCGGCGGGTACATGACGCCCAAGCGGTCGAGCAGCGCGGAGAAGCGCTCGCGGTCCTCGGCGAAGTCGATGGCATCGGGCTGGGTGCCCATGATCGTCACGCCGCTCTCTGCCAGCGCGCGGGTGAGGTTCACCGGCGTCTGGCCGCCGAGCGTGGTGATGACGCCCGCCGGTCGCTCGGCGTCCACGATGTCCATGACGTCCTCGTAGGTGACCGGCTCGAAGTAGAGGCGGTCGGAGGTGTCATAGTCGGTGGAAACGGTCTCGGGATTGCAGTTGACCATGATGGTCTCATAACCGCGCTCGGCCAGCTCATAGCACGCATGCACGCAGCAGTAGTCGAACTCGATGCCCTGGCCGATGCGGTTGGGACCGGCGCCCAAAATCATGACCTTGGGCTTGTCGCACGCACGCACCTCGTCGGAGGCGACGCCGCGGCGGGCGTTCGGAGCCTCGCGCATGAGATTCTCGTAGGTCTTGTAGTGATACTCCGTGGCGCTCTCGAACTCGGCGGCACACGTGTCCACGGTCTTCATGCTCGGGACCACACCCAGACCCTTGCGGTAGGCACGCACAAAGCGCTCATCGCTGCCGGTGAGGTAGGCGATCTGCGCATCGGAGGTGCCGTACTGTTTGAGCAGGCGCATGGCGTCGGCGTCGATGTCCTCAACGCGCAGGCCGCGCACGGCCTCCTGCACCGCGATCATGTCGTGCAGGCGGGAGAGGAACCACGGGTCGATGCGCGTGAGTTCGTGCAGGCGCTCAACGCTCCAGCCGCGGCGCAGGGCCTCGGCTAGGTAGAAGATGCGCTGCTCAGTGGCGCGGGACACGTTCTGCGTCAACTCCTCGTCCGCGATCGACTCGAGCGCTGCCGCTTTGGCGTCGGCGCCCAGACCGCGATGACCATCCTCGAGCGAGCGCATGGCCTTACCCATGGCCTCCTCGAACGTGCGGCCGATGGCCATGACCTCGCCCACGGCCTTCATGCGCGTGGTGAGCGTGGTGTCCGTGCCCTTGAACTTCTCGAACGCAAAACGCGGGGCCTTGACCACGCAGTAGTCAATGGACGGCTCGAAGCACGCCGGTGTGGCGCGGGTGATGTCGTTCACGATCTCGTCCAGCGTGTAGCCCACGGCCAGGCGCGCCGCCGCTTTGGCGATGGGAAAGCCCGTGGCCTTGGACGCCAGCGCGGAGGAGCGGCTCACGCGCGGGTTCATCTCGATCACGATAAGACGGCCGTTTTGGGGATTAACGGCGAACTGCACGTTGGAGCCGCCTGTCTCGACGCCGATCTTCTCCAGGATGGCGAGCGACGCCACGCGCATGCGCTGGTACTCGAGATCGGAGAGCGTCTGGGCGGGGGCCACGGTGATGGAGTCGCCCGTGTGCACGCCCATGGGGTCCAGGTTCTCGATGGAGCACACGATGATGCCGTTGCCGGCGCGGTCGCGCATGACCTCCATCTCGTACTCTTTCCAGCCCTCGATGGACTCCTCCACGAGCACCTCGCCCGCCGGGGAGAGCTCCAGGCCCTGGGTCACGATCTCGATGAGCTCGACCTCGTCGTGCGCGATGCCGCCGCCCGCACCGCCCATCGTGAAGCTCGGACGCAGGACGCACGGGTAGCCCGTGGTCTCGACGATGTTGAGCGCGTCTTCAACGGAATAGGCGTACCCGGAACGGGCGACCTCCAGGCCGATCTCGACCATGGCCTCGTTGAAGAGCTTGCGGTCCTCGCCGCGCTCGATGGCATCCAGGTCGCAACCGATCATCTCGACGCCGTATTTCTCCAGCACGCCGGCGCGGGCGAGCTCAACCGCGGCGTTCAAGCCGGTCTGGCCGCCGAGCGTGGGCAGCAGCGCGTCGGGGCGCTCGCGCTCGATCACGCGCTCGATGAACTCGGCGGTGATGGGCTCAACGTAGGTGCGGTCGGCCAGGCCCGGGTCCGTCATGATGGTCGCCGGATTGGAGTTGACGAGCACGACCTCGTAGCCGTCCTCCTTGAGAACCTTGCAGGCCTGCGCGCCCGAGTAATCGAACTCGCACGCCTGACCGATGACAATCGGGCCGGAGCCGATGACGAGAATCCTCTTGATATCTGTACGCTTGGGCATGTTATGTACTCTTTTCTATCCCTGCGGCTTTCCCAGGCACCTAACCTCGTCCTTCAATCGTCGGGTGCCGCACGTTAGGCGCGGTACCCTCCTCTTTCAGGCCGATCTTCGACACCTGAAAAACCCGTCTACGCTCTAGCTTTCCATTCAGCAGCCAGAAAACCTCTAGCTGCAGAACTTAAAAGCTCCAGCCGTGCAGTCGGTCGCTCGCGATATCGATGTTCAGATAGTCCGACTCGCCGTCCATCAGGCGCGTGAAAGCCGTGAACAGGTAGTGCGCATCGGTGGGGCCGGGCGAGGCCTCGGGGTGGTACTGCACGCTGAACGCGGGGTGGTCGAGCAGCTGAATGCCCTCGGCGGTGCCGTCATTCAGGTTGACATGGGTGAGGCGGATGCGGCCAAAGCGCTCGTTCTCCACCACGGGGGCGATACAGCGCTCGACCCAAAAGCGCAGGTCGCCATTGGCGGGATGCTCGGCAACGCCGCCCGATAGCTCCGGCACGAGCACGCCCAGGCTGGGGAACACCAGACCGAAGCCGTGGTTTTGCGCCGTGATCTCCACGCGGCGCGTAAGCAGGTTCATAACGGGCTGATTACCGCCGCGGTGGCCGAACTTGAGCTTCTCGATCTGAGCGCCCGCCGCGAGGCTGATCATCTGGTGCCCCAGGCAGATACCGAACACCGGCACCTTTCCCAACAGCTCTTGAACCTGGGCGTACGTCTCTTCCACAGCGTCCGGGTCGCCCGGGCCGTTGGAGAGGAACACGCCGTCGGGGTTCATAGAAAGTACCTCAGAAGCCGGGGTGTTCCACGGCACGACGGTCAGGCTGCACCCCGCGCGAACAAGGCCCTCGAGGATGCCGCGCTTGACGCCGCAGTCGTAGGCCACCACGCGGTACGGGACGCGGCGCGTTGCGTTCGCAGAAAGGGCGAACTCATGCGCGGGCGGCAGATCATCCGCCGTAAACGGATGCGCTTCGGGGCTGCTTACCGTCTGCACGAGGTTCTCGCCCACCAGCTGCGGTGCCGCCGCGAGCTTGTCCGCCAGCACAGCGAGGTCGAATTCCTCGGTCGACACGATGCCCATCTGGGCACCATGGTCGCGCAGGTGCTGCACGAGGGCGCGGGTGTCGACGCCCTCGATGCCCACAATCCCCTGCTGCTCAAGATACTCGGGCACGGACAGGGCACTGCGCCAGTTGGACGGCGTGCGGCACATGTCGCGCACCACCATGCCGCGCAATGCGGGCGTAGCCGGCGCGCGATGGGTGTCGCCCGGGAACGCGCTTTGCACGTCGGCGGGGTCGATGCCATAATTGCCGATTTGGGGGTAGGTCATGGTCACGATCTGACCGGCGTAGCTCGGGTCGGTCAGAACCTCAAAATAGCCCTCGAGCGAGGTGTTAAAGCAGACCTCACCCGTCGCGGTGCCCGCAGCCCCGCACGCGCGACCGTAAAAAACGGTCCCATCCGCCAACAGCAGAATCGCAGGACCGCAGTCGCCCTTGGTAGTGGATGCCATGATGCGCTGCGCCAGAGGGCTTGCAGCAGCGACGCGGGGCGTAGGGGCTCCCGCAGGACGGTTCAAAGCCATCTCGTCTCCTTCTCGGTCTCTCGGTACCGGCTTAAAGGCCGTATGGTTCTCCGGTATTGTACGCGTCCTTCTTCCATAATGTGTTTTCAGACGCAAATATGCAGTATTCGATACATATTGGTAATGTTTATACACAATTCATGACGATAATCTGTGGCACGCAGGCGGGCTCCTCACCAAGCGCCATGTGCGCGACCGGCCCGAAAATGCGGGGATGTGCGAAAACAGCCGTTTGAAACAAATCGATAATTTCAAACGGCCAATTACGCACAAAAATGGGCCTGGTAATGTGCTTTACCAATGGTTTGAAACAAACGGAGCTTTTTCAAACGGCTGTTTTCGCACATTTCTGGCTGCGGCGCTTACATTTCTGGCTACGGCGCTTAACGCGCCTTGCGCGCTGCACTGGAAAACGCCATCGCGTTTCCTCGGCCCCGCGCCCCGAGCGGGGTTCGAACCCCCGTGGGGCAAACAAAACGCGAAGGCATCGCTGACCCCTTGCGGTCATATGCACGCATATCACCTCTCGCGACGCAAACAAAACGCGAGGGCATTTCTGATATGGGCGACCTGTTCCAGGGCAACATGTCCCCGCAGGGCAAACAAAAACGCGAGGGCATTTCTGCTCCTCGCGTTCTCGCTCTATGGTGGGTCATCAGGGGTTCGAACCCTGGGCCTTGGGATTAAAAGTCCCCTGCTCTGCCAGCTGAGCTAATGACCCGCGTGCGGTATTGTAGCACGGATAGACGAAGGCGAGCGCGGGCGCGCGGCCGAGAAGACCGCGCGCTGCATCTTCGATGTAGCACGGATAGACGAAGACGAGCACGTGCGCCCCGAGCGTCGAAGCCCTGGACCACCGAACCATCCTCATCTCATCGAAGCCGCAGCGCACGGCACTGGGAGCGCAGACAGGATCACGTCACCACGCGAAAGGAAAAGCGTGATCCACACGCTCACTCAGCGACTGAGGGGCAACCTGCCCGCCGAACAACCGCGCATCGTCAATCCGCCTGCGTCGAACCTCCCGCCTCGGCGCGCTCGCCATGCGTCAAAACGTCGTAGCACCCTACTCCCAGGTCCACTGACCGTTCACGAACACCGGAATCTCCTCGCCGTCCGCCGTGACGCCCGTAATGTCCAGGTCGTCCGCACCGATCATGAAGTCAACGTGGGTACCGCTCTTGTTGAGGCCGCATGCGCGCAGCTCCTCCTGCGACATGTCGTAGCCCCCTTCATAGCACTCGGGAAAGCCCGACCCCAGCGCCAAGTGGCAGCTCGCGTTCTCATCGTAGAGCGTGTCGTAGAACAGCGTCTCGGTCTCGCGGATCGGCGTGTTCTTGGAGATAAGCGCCACCTCGCCCAAGCGGCGGGCGCCCTCATCGGTGTCCAGGATGCTCGCAAGCGTGTCGCGACCGACCTCGGCATCAAAATCGACCACGCTGCCGCCCTCAAAACGAAGCCAAAACCGGTCGATCTTGTTGCCGTGGCGCACCAGCGGCAAAGCGGAGTGCACCACGCCGTCCACGCGCTCGCAATGCGGCGACGTGAACACCTCTTCTGTGGGGATGTTGGGAAAGAACACATGACCATCGGGGGTCTCGCTCGACCCGCCCTCCCACACGTGCTTGTCGGTGAGGCCGACCCACAAGTCGGTGCCGTTGGACGACGTGTAGTGTAGGCGGTCGAAGTGACGGTCGTTGAGGAAGCGCAGGTTCTTCTCGAACGTCGCGTTGTGCAGCTCCCATGCGGACTCCGGGTCCTCGCCATCCGCGCGGGCTACGGAGAGAATCGCGCACCACAGACGGTACACCGCGATCTCGTCGTCGACGCCCGGGTACACCTGCCGCGCCCACGTGGCAACGGGCGCTCCGGCGATGCACCAGGGATTGATGTTGAAGTCCATGCCGTGACGATAGCTCTTGCACTGCGTGTTGCGGGCCTTGGAGGCTGCGGCGGGCTTGGCGGAATCGATGCCCTTGAGTGCCTCGGGATCGGCGCCCTCAATAAAGATGAAGCACGCCCCCGCCTCGGCAAGGGAATCGAGCTGCTCGCGCTGCCATGCGGGAACGGTCTCGAACCAAGACGCCTCGACGTTCTCGTACGTCAGGCGCGTGATGACGTCGTCGCCCCAAATCACCGTCACGTGACCCGCACCGGCAGCGTAAGCGCGCGCTACAACGATGCGCACGAAAGCGGCCACCTCGACGGGCGCCTGGACCACCACTTCCTGACCGGGTTTGACGTGCACGCCTTTTCGCACGATGAGATCGGCATATCGCTCGAGCTTGGGCTGCAGGTTGACCATGCCCGAACGAGCCTCCTCGACGGTAAGCTCCGCTTTGAACATTGAGGTCCTTTCATTTGGACGGATATATCGAGATGAAAGGGCACACCCATGCTGTGAACCCCGCGTTCGCACCTTGGCGCAGAATGTGCCAAGGGAATCGCGAGCACCATGGATGCGCCCGTACGCGCATGCGGCGCGCGAAGGAGACCTACCGATGGAGGCCCCTACTTTTTGGACTTCTTATCCTGCATCGAGCGGGCGATAACCTCGTCAAGCTTGGCATCGCTCAGACCAGACGCCGTGGCGCGGCACGCATTGCGGATGGGGCGGATCTTCACGAAGTCGAAGATAAACGCGATGATGATCGCAGCGTACGCTGCGATGATGAGCACCAGCTGACCCGTCTGGGCGAACGAGGAGTTGGCCGCGTCGGACCCAAAGACCGCGAGCAGCACCCATGTGCCGACGAGGGCGGCGATACCGACGCCCAGCAGCACCCACCAGATGCGACGCAGACGCGTGTAGTCCTCATTCTCCTTGAGCAGGACGTTCGCCGCCGTGTAGATCAGGTCCTCCTGACGGCGAAGCTCCGCCTTGCGGGCCTTCTTTTCCTCCTTGGACAGGTTGGAAAGATCCTCCCCGCGCTCGGCGGCCGCACGCTTGGCCTTGGCGGATGCGGGGACAACGCGGACCGAACTCGCCGCGGCGCGGGCCGGCTTGGCGGAAGAGGCGGACTTGCGGGCCATGCCGCCACGGCTCTCGCCCTGCATCTTTTCCTGGGTACGCTTGTTCTGGACGCTACGGGTGCTCACTTACTCGATCTCCTTCAATTACCTATTCGTTCTTCATCGGGACGAACGTCTCGCCCGTGATGATCTCGTACGCCTCGCGGTAGCGGGCGGACGTGCCCTCGATGACCTCGGCGGGAAGCTGGGGCGCGTCGCCGGTGAAATCCCAGTTGGCCTTGAGCCAGTCGCGGACGTACTGCTTGTCGTAGCTGGGCTGAACCTTGCCCTCCTCATAGGAGTCGGCAGGCCAAAAACGGCTGGAATCGGGGGTCAGGCACTCGTCGATGAGCGTCACCTTGCCGTCGATGACGCCAAACTCGAACTTGGTGTCGGCGATGATGATGCCGCGTGTGGCGGCGTACTCAGCGGCGGCCTTGTAGATCGTGAGGGAGAGGTCGCGAATCTGAGACGCGATCTCCTCGCCCACGAGCTCGACGCAGCGCTCGTAGGAGATGTTCTCATCGTGGTCGCCGATGGCCGCCTTGGTGGAGGGGGTGAACAGCGGCTCGGGCAGCTTGGATGCCTCGGTGAGGCCCTCGGGCAGCTTGATGCCGCACACGGTGCCGTCGGCATCGTAGGTCTTCTTGCCTGAGCCGGTGAGATACCCGCGCACGATGCACTCGATCATGATGGGCTCGGCCTTCTTGACCAGCATGGTGCGGCCCGAGAGGTAATCGCCGTAATCGGCGAACTCGGCGGGAAAATCGGCGGAATCGATGGTCACCATGTGATTGGGGACCAAATCGGCGAACTTGTTGAACCAGAACGCGGAGATGCGATTGAGCACCTCGCCCTTGTAGGGGATCTCGTCCGGCAGGATATAGTCAAAGGCCGAGATGCGGTCGGAGGCAACCATGAGCAGGTTGTCGCCGGCGTCGTAGATGTCGCGGACCTTGCCTCGAGAATCGGGGCGGCGTTCCATCGTGGTCATGCGCGTCAACTCCTAACGTGAACGGTGTGGGCGGGCGCGGGGTTCACCCGGCACATCGCCCGATTCATGGCGGAACGGTAACGCTCCTCGCAGGCGCTCCTTCACCGCCATGGCACAGCTAATACTTCATTGTAGTGGATGGCGACCCTTCTTCCAGCTCACGCGGTAGATGAATCGTAAAAGTCGTACCCTTTTCAAGTTCGCTCTCCACCGCGATGAAGCCGTGGTGGCGTTCGACGATCTGCTTGGTCACGGCAAGGCCCACGCCCAGGCCACCGGCCTCACGGGCACGGCTCGCGTCCGCCCGCCAAAACCTGCCGAATATCCGCGCGAGGTCGTCCTTGGCGATGCCGATGCCCGTATCCGACACCGTGACCATCACGTACTTGCGGTCCCCGTGCACGGAGACGACCACCCAGCCGTCCTCGGGTGTGTAGCGCATGGCGTTGCTCATGAGGTTGATGATGCACTGCGTGATCATGTCGGCATCGCAGGTGATCACCGCCGAACGACCCTCCATCTCGTCCACAAAGCGCAGATGCAGGCCCTTGTTGTGGAACAGCTGATGCTGGTTGTTCACGATGGTCTGCGTGAGTTGCACCATATCGACCTGATCGAGGCGCAACGGCGCCGTATGGTTTTCCAAGCGCGACAGGTCGAGCGTCTGCTGCACCAGGCGCGCGAGGCGGCGCGTCTCGGCAGCCACGGTCTCGAGATGCTCGGCGTCTGTGGGGTACACGCCGTCCTGCATCGCCTCGACCGTTGCCTGCATGGCCATGAGCGGTGTGCGCAGCTCGTGCGCCACGTCCGACGTCAACCGGCGCTCGCGCTTGAGATCGCGCTCGAGGCTCGCCGCCATCTCGTCAAACGTTTCGCCGAGCTGGTCGATCTCGTCATCGCCGCGCATGTTGGTGCGGGCGGAGAGGTCGCCCTCTCGGATGCGGCGGGCGGTGTTGGTGATGGTGCGCACCGGATAGGTGAACATGCGCGAAACGAGGAAGCCTATGACGACGGCCATGAGGACCGCGATGAACGCGGCGAGCCCCATGGCGTTGAAGGTGCGCTCCCTAAACGCGGTGTCGGCCTTGGTGAGCAGGGCGTCGCTGCCCAGCACCCATAAGCGCACCTGGCCAATACCCTCCCCCTCGCTGTTCACGATGGGGGTGACCACCGCCGACTCGGGGTCGGTGGGGGCCTTTGACACCGGGCTATGGCTGTCCTTGCGCACGCCCGACTCGCCGGCACCGCTCGCCATGGCGGCCGCCGGCCACGTGTCGTCATACATGATGACGCCGGAGGTGTCCGTCACCTGCATGCCGATATCGTCGGACAGCGCGCTGGACTCGGCGATGTCCTTGATATCATCGACGTTCCACTCGCCCGCGCGCTCGTACCCCTCGGCAAGTTTTTCCGCGGCGACCTGGGCGATCTCCTCAACGTTGGCGCGCGTGTAGTCCGAGAACGCACCGCCCCACACCACCGTGACCACGCAGGCCAAGATGATCACCGTAACCAGCGAGGTCATGGCGAACGAAAGTGCCATGCGACCGCCGTAGCTCATGCCGGTGCGCGGTGTTGGGTGCGGCGTGTTCCAGCTCGCGCGCGTCGAAGGCTGCTCGGCATCGGAGCCGTGTTTTTGCCCAATGACCAAACGCGCCATGCGTCATCCCCTCCTCAACGGGCGAAACATGCGCAACGGAACCGTTCCCGCGCGCACAAAAACGGGCGCCACATGTGCGGCGCCCGAATTGGAGACGTGCTACTTGTCCGCCTTTTCAGGCTGCGCGGGCGCCTCGAAACGGTACCCGACGCCATGGACGGTGTAGAGCCACTTGGGCTTTTTGGGGTCATCGCCCAACTTGGCGCGAAGATTCTTCACGTGGCTGTCGATGGTGCGCTCATAGCCCTCAAAGTCGTAGCCCAGCACCTTCTCGACCAGCTCCATGCGGTTGTACACGCGGCCCGGGTGACGGGCGAGCGTGGTGAGGAGCTTGAACTCGGAGGCGGTGAGGTCGACCTCCTTGCCCTCGACGAGGATCTTATGGCCGGAGATGTCGATGACCAGATCACCGAAGTCGAGCACCTCGACCTGGGGCTCGTCGGCAAGATGGGTGCGGCGGAACAGCGCGCGCACGCGGGCGACGAGCTCGCGCGGCGAGAACGGCTTGATGAGGTAGTCATCGGCACCGAGTTCCAAGCCGATGATGCGGTCCTCGACCTCGCCCTTGGCGGTGAGCATGATGATCGGCACATCGGAGGTGTCGCGAATGGCGCGGCACACGCGCTCGCCGGAGAGCTTGGGGAGCATGAGGTCGAGCACGATCAAATCGAACTGGTGCTTCTCGAACTCCTCGACGGCGGACTGGCCGTCGCCCACGCCCACGACCCAATAGCCCTCGCGCTCAAGATACGCCGCCACCGCGTCGCGAATGGCCTTCTCGTCCTCAACAAGCAGAATCTTACGTGCATCTGAAGCCATGGGCGGCCTCCTCATCTCGCAGACAAACATCGTTTTATTCTAGCGCAGCAAAATAGCGCATACCGTAGAAGGAGTATGCCCAATCCGCAGAGCGTTCAATCAATGGCGTAGACGGCGGCTCCACTACAGGCTAAAGACCCTCAGCTGCACGGCCGCAGGCAGGCCATCGTCACCGCGCACCGTGGCGTAAGTCAAAAAGCGATCGGTCGTTCCCTCGCTCGCCGGGTAGTCGCCAAAGTCAAGCGACTTATCGGGGGCGGCGAGCACTGCGTACGTCTGCGCCTCCGTGTCGACGACAAAGTGCGACGACTGGGCCTTGATGAGGTATCGCGTACCGTTGCCCGCCACGCAGGCGAGGGGCTCGCGGCTCAAATACGTGAACGGGCCCCCGGCATTTCCGATGAACGTGCCCATGTTGCCCAAGCCGCCGCCATAGCCGTAGTTGGCCTCGACCGAGAACGCAAAGCTGCTGCCCATGTATACGGCCTCGAAGGGACTCACCGTCTCGGGCATGACGAGCTGCGCGGCCACCTTGTTGTTGTTTTGCAGGTCAAGGGCGGTCAACCCGTAAAACGTGCCCTCGCTGGCATTCACGCGCGGCGCGATCGTGAGGTATCCATCGCTCACTCGCGGCCACGTGGCAAAGCGCCCCGGACTCTCATAGAGGTCCTTGCCCTTGGGGGAGCCGACACTCCACAAGTAGCAATGGGAGTACTCCGCCCGCTTGGCACCGGACGCGAAGGGCATTTTTTGCCAGATAACCGAATTGCCCGTGACGGTAAAACGCGCCGGTTCCCAGTCCGTCGTGCCATCGTCAAGCTCGACCGGCTCACCCACGAGCACGCCGTTCTCAAGCTCCTGGGCCAGAAGCACCCAATCGCCTGTGGCGTAGTCCATCTCGATCCAGGCGTACACCTGCTCGCTGCAGCGAACGTCGTGAAAGCCATACGTCTTGCCCTTGATCGGCTCGGGCACGAGCGTCGCGCGGCTGCCGCTCGCCAGGGAGATGATCCCAAGCGTATTGATGGCGCGGGCGCTCGCGGGCGCCTCAAGCAATGCCGCCCATGCACCCTCGCAGTGAAACGGCACCGTTCCCAACGGCACATCCCACGAGAGCTGGGGTGTGAGCGTGTTGTCCACGTTCTCAAAATCATCGATGATGTTGATGATCTTGGAGTCGTCCGTGATGACCTGCGGCTCACCGCTCACCGCAGAGCCCTCCCCGTCGGAATCACACCCGACAAGCGAGATGACCGTAAGTGCCGCCGTGGCGGCGGCGCCCCCCTTGAACAGCGTTCGGCGACTGACGCCGGACCGGGCTTTTTCTCTTTGCGGTGCGCGGGCCATCGAGGAGTTCTTGCCGTCCGACATGGTTACGACCGGGCCTGCGCCTGAGCCTCGCGCAGAGCGAGGGTAAGTTGATCGGCGCAGGATGTCTTGCGGGGCCCGCAGGTATTGCCCTCCAGGAGCGTGACGATCTCATCGACCGATTGGCCCGCCACGAGCTTGCCGATGGCCTTGAGGTTACCGTTGCAGCCTCCCTCGAACGCCACATGTTCAATAGTCGAGCCGTCATCGGAGAGTTCCACGTGAATCATGCGAGCGCACACGCCGCGCGGCTTGAAATCTGAGGTCACCATAATCGCATCTCCTCTTTCATAGTTTTTGCCAGTATGCCACAGTTGTAGGACCGGCGATGAGCGCAGCCCGCCGTCGCATCCCATCAGGAATGTCCTCAACTGCAGATTTGACGCGCTTGTGTAGCCGAAGGCCACACTCCAGTTCCTGGCCACACTCGGTAGCGAAATCGCCCGACTACGTAGCTGAAAGTCGAACCCGACGGAGGGCATGACGCACTTTTCACTGCGAGCCGTGCTTGACGAGGAACCCCGGTGAACGCAAAAGGGCGGACCCGAAGGCTCGCCCTTTCTTGATGCGCATGCTCTGGCACGCCGTGGTTACTCGGCAGCCTCGAACAGGAACGGGGTGGTCCAGCCATCCGGCACGGCGCCCTGCTGGCCGTCGCCCAGATCGACCTTGCTCCAGCCCTCGGGAATGCCGCCCTCGCCCTCCCAGGCACCGACCTGGTGGCAGCCGGCGCAGGTGAAGACGCTCTGGTCGTGCATGCGGTGGCAGGAGTTGCACTGCTGCACGCCGTGGTAGTCGCTGTGCGGGTCGAACGCCAGGTCCTTGGTGGAGGACTCGCTCGCACCGGGCATGATGCCGGCGCCGGCGTGGCAACCGCTCTGCAGGCAGAACTCGTTGGTGTAGGTCACCTTGGCAAGCGGGGTCTCATGGTCGCCCGTGAGCTGGGACTGCGCCATGCGGGCGGAGGTGCCCAGTGTGTTCTCGTGGCAATCCAGGCACTTGCCGTTCGCCACGGCCTTGTGGGCGTACGCAAGGGAATCGGTCTGATTCTCGAACGTGTCGTAGTACTTGCCCATGGTGCTGTGGCACAGGGCGTCGCAGTAGCCCGGGGTCGCGCGCCAGGCCCAGCCGGCGACGCCCAGGACCGTCACGGCCACAACGGCGGCGATCACGATGGGAAGGCGCTTGCCCTTCCAGTCACGCTTCTTCTTGGGAGTCTCGGACGTGGCCTCGGCCGCGCTCGTCTCCTTGGTCTCATCAGCCATAGTTGCTCCTCTAGATCAAACGGCCCTACGCGGAGAGCGCCGGGTTGTCGCCGCAGTACTTCTCGAGAATGTGATCGTACGTGCGGGTGCGCTTGTCGTAAGCCTCGCCGCCCTCGGTGAGCAGGCCACGGGACTCGAGATCCTCGGCGACATCGGACATGCCGAGGTCGTTCAGGCACTCCTTGGTGGGGCAACCGAGCTTCTCGTCCCAGCCAAAACGCTTGTACAGCATCTTGAGGGCCTTATCCCAGTCCTTGCGCTCCATCTTGTCGGTGCCGGGGGTGAAGGGCTCGATGTCCGGATCCTTCTCAAAGACCCACTCGGTGATGACGTCGTGGACGTTGCGCATATCGTTGCAGCCCACGTTGCCGTCCTTGTCCTTCATGCCGCGCACGGTGTTGGCGCGCTGGAGGGTCATGATGCGCTCGCCGGCCTTGTACAGGTCGTCGATGGTGACCTTCTGGCCCGTAACGGCCGTGTAGAACTGGGCCTCGAGGTCCAGGTCGCCACGGTAGTCGCGCTCCTTGGCGGGGGCCATGGCCATGGGCCACACCCAGTTGCACAGAACGAGCGAGTCGTGCAGGACGTCGGTGACGATGCTCCACCAGGCGAACTCGGCCTTGGCCTCGTTCATGGGGGTGTAGTTCTTGGTGTCATCGATGGCGCCCTCGCCCCACATCTCATCGGCCATCTCCTTCTTGAGGTCATACGGCAGGCCGCAGCCCTGGAAGTTGACGGCGGAGTGAATCATGTCGTCGCGGTTGAACATCATGTTGTACAGACCGCCCGTCTGACCGAAGCACTCGATGGAGTGGTGCACCGGCCAGCCGCGGTAGTTGATGAGCGCGGACTTGGCGTTGTCGAACCACTCCTCGCAGTCCCACTCCTTGGTCCAGACGATGGGGCCGTGGCCGAGCAGGGAGATCGGCTTGTTCTCGACATCGTTGGACGCGATGTCGAGCAGGATCTTGACGAAGCTGGAGGGGTCGCCGCCGTTGACGATGCCGTCAAAGTTGTACTCGGCCATCTGCTCGGCAGGGATGTGCTTGTCGAGGATGCCGGCGGAGTAGGTCCAGGCCAGGTCGCGGTAGAGCTGGGCGTAGTTGCACCACAGGCCGAGGTCGTCGACCGTGGCGGAGATGAGTATGTTGTAGCTCACGGAGAGGTCGGACAGCGTCTTACCGTCCTCCTCGTAGATGCCCTTGGCCTTGAGGAAGGACTGCATGTACGCGGAGAACGGGAAGTTGGGCACGCAGGTGTTGCCCGCGGACTCGTAACCCGTCTTCTCCTGCACGTAGGGGACGTGCACCTGGGCGTAGCAGCGCACGGGGCACCCGTGGCAGCCGGCCATCTTAACGGTGTACTTCTCGGCGGCGGGGCCGAGGTCCTTGGTGGACTTCATGCAGCGATAGCCCATGGTGTTGGGCTCGAAGGGCTTGGGCTCGCCGGTCTCGATGGGGCCGCCCTCGGCAGCCGCCCAGTACAGGCCCTTCTTTGCCGTCCAACGGGAGCCGGCGTCGTAGTACTCGGCCCAGGACTGCTGGGTGCTCGGCACGACGTGGTTGTTGTTGGAGCCGATGACCTGGGCGATCATGTAGTCGGAGAGGTCGGCAACCATCTGCGGGTCGGCCACGTGACACGCCTTGGTGCCGCGGACGACGACCGCCTTGAGGTTCTTGACGCCAAAGACGGCGCCCAGGCCGGCGCCGGCGGAGTGGGAACGGGTGTTCATCACGCAGGCGTAGGGCAGCAGGTTCTCACCCGCGGGGCCGATGGCGGCGACGCAGCACTCGGCGCCGTGCTTCTTGCACAGGGCCTCGGTGGTCTCGCGCGTGCCCTTGCCCCACAGGGCGGAGGCGTCCTCGATCGAGATCTTGTCGTCGTCGATAAAGATGTAGCAGGGCTTCTTGGCCTTGCCCTCGATGATCAGGCCGTCGTGGCCCGAGTACTTGAGCATGGCACCGAGCTGACCGCCGCAGTGCATGTCGACCACGAGGTGGTCGGTGGTGAAGGTCGACAGGGACGCCCAGGTGGAGCGGCCGGCGAGCGGCACGCCCGAACCGGTCAGAGGGCCGACGGCGAGAACGGCCTTGTTCTCCTCGTCCATCCAATCGACCTCAGGGCCGACCTCGTCGTACATGATCTTGTTCGCGAAGCCCATGCCACCGATGTAGTCCTTTTGAATCTCGACATCGGACTCTTCGGTGATGTCTCCACTCGTGAGGTTAACGCGGGCGATCCATCCCGCCCAACCGTAAGAGGTTTCAGCCATTGCGCTTCTCCTTTACTGGGCGATCTTGCCGCCACCGACGAAGTCCTGGACGTCGTCAGCGTAGGGCCACTTGGTCTCGGAACGGGTGGGGCCGGAGGAGTGGTTCACGTTCTCCCACTTGATGAGCTCGAGCGCGCCGTTGGGGCACTGGTCCGCACAGCGGCCGCAGGCCACGCACTTGGTGGACTTGTGGGTCTCGGTGTTCACCACGGGCATGTGCCACGGGCAGGCAGCAACACACGTACCGCAGCCCACGCACTTCTCGGGATCGACAGTGCGGGTGCCGTCATCCATGGTGACGATGGCGCCGTGCGGGCACGAGGTCTGGCACAGGGCGGTGGTGCACATGTGGCACGCGCGGATCTGCCACTCGCAGGAGTAGTAGATGCCGTCATAGGACTCCCAGTCGGAGCCGAACTGGAAGCCGTCGTGCACGTGGATGCGCGCGGCGGCGGGTTGGGAAGCACCGTCGTTCTGCAACGTGCACATCATCTCGCAGCGCTGACAGCCCGTGCAGCGGGCACGATTGACCTTGAGCACGTGAGCGGGGGTCGCATAATAGTCGACCTCGCCCTTGGAGCTCGTGGGGGCAGCGGCAGCGGAGTCTGGGAGCAGACCCAGCGCAACCATGCCCGCCACGAACGCGCCCGACACCTTCACAAACCCGCGACGGGTAAAGAAGGAGTCGAGACGGTCCGCACCGGAGCCTACCTGCTCCATGGCGGTGTTCTCTTTCATAGTTCCCTCCCCTATTTGCTTCACGAGCGCAGGCGCGCCCGCGGAACCTTGAAGCATTGCGCGCGGCGATACTGCGCACAAGCAGACACGTTCAATTATGCCTGAATAAAGCGTTTAATCCGCAGATGGTCATTATTCTATTTGCAGAATAATGACCTGCGAATCCGCCTATTCACACATCCATATTGCGTGAAGCCGCGAGCACCTCCCACAGGCGCAGCGCGGGGCGGGATGGGCGAGCACGACAACGTCCGCACGGTGCGTCTGGGCTCCACGGCTGCCGACGTTGTCACGGCATCCATGGTCGCCGTGGTGTCGGGCGGTCGCGTGACGCCCAGAGTTGGCAGGGAATTCCATATAGCAGCGGGCCGCGCTTAGATCTCGCCGGCCTCGCGCAGCTCCTGGTCGACGCGCTCGTCTCGCAGTGAGCAGTTCTCGGTGAGCAGGCAGTTGGGGCACATGCTCTTGCAACGCACGACGCCGGAGAGCTGCTCCAAGGTATATCCCTTGATGCGCAGCAGGTAGTCGCCTATGAGCGCGCGAACGGCCTCGACGGCGTAAGTGAGCGTGTACTTGCGACCGTTGGGCAGTCCGCCCACGTACTCAAGGATGTCCTCCTTGGTGATGGCGAGGGCCTCGTCGAACGTCTTTCCGGGCAGCATGGTCGCGAGGGCCGTGGCGCACGCAATGGCGGCAAGGCACCCATGGCTGCGAAAACCGACCTCGCCAAAGGTCTCCGTATCGGGGTCGATGGCCGCGAACAGCTGCATCTGAACGGTTCCGCGCTTCTCCTTGCCCACGCTGCAAAAGGCGTTGGCACCATCGGGGATGCCGCCGCACCGCGCGTCGGCGATCAGGTCAAGCGAGCGCTCGGAGTACTCGGTGATGGGCGCATCGTTCTCGATTTGATACATGTCCGGAGTGCGCAAAAAAGGCGTGTCCTCCGTCAGGCGGCGTTTGGCCATGCAGGCCTCCTTTCGTTAGGGGTTGCGGAACCGCTCGACACCGTGCCACTCCGCAAGGGCCTTGGCCTGCGCGGGCGAGAGGAACGTGGTCGAGTAGAAATACGTGTCGTTGAGGCTCGTCTGCGTGGTCTCGATGTCGGCGTACGCCTCATCGTTGATGGCGCGCTCGAACAGCGATGAGACTTTTTCGGCCGACCACAGATACGGCTGATTGAGGAAATTCGCCGCCGCGACGGGGCGCGGGTACACCTTCGACTCCGTGCGCACCACGTCCACAAAGGTCGCCAGCTCGTCGCCCTCCGCCGTGTTGAACAGGGCGTGGGCGAAGCTGTGCGACATGAGGGGCTTTGAGTAGGCGTAGACCCCCGATTTTCCGTACAGCAAGACGATGTCGGTCACCTCGGGCTCGGGCAACGGGTCGTCAAGGTCGAGTTCGTCGAGATCAGGCCGGTCGTCATATCCCAGGGGAACATCCTGCTTGCCTCGCGCCGGTGTGTCCTCGGCATGGGGGCGATCTTCGATATAGGCAAGCAGGTCGGATGCAAATGCGCGCCCGTCCACGCCGGAGGGCGCAAACGCGCGCTTGACCCAGCGGTCGGGCGTGGTGAGCTTGCCCTCATAGGAGCGACGGCGGACGTCGGCCAGGGCCTGGTCGGCGGCGATGAGCCAGTCGTTTCGCTCATGAATCGCGGCGATTCGCTCGGAAGAGAGGGTGTTCTCCGGGTTTGAGGAGTCGGTCTCCGACACCAAGGACGCCGCGGACGAGGCATCCAGAGGGACGGCGCGTGCACCGTGCCCGAACCCCGACGCGGGGGAGGCACTGTCCACAGACGGCGACCCGACCTCGCTTGCCGAATCAACGCCAGGCTCGGAGGCAAGCCCCTCTCGCATGTTCGTGTTTCCCATAGTGCATCTCCCATAGAAAAATCCCGGGCGGCACAAGGCCGTCCGGGACATGGTACCAGCTATCGCCGCCTCGTTGCCGAGACCGTCAGGTCGAATAGGGCATCGCGGGCCGAGACGGGGCGCAGAATCGCAGGGGCGGCGCTACTTGGCGCGGTTGGCGGCCTTCTTGCGGTCCGTGGCGTTGAGCAGGCGCTTGCGCATGCGGATGTTCTTGGGCGTGATCTCGACCAACTCGTCGTCGATGATGTACTCGAGCGCCTCCTCCAGCGAAAACGTGCGCGGGGGCACAAGCTGCACGGAGATGTCGGCGGTGGAGGAACGCTGGTTGCCGAGGTTCTTGGTGCGGGCGATGTTCACGACCATGTCGCCGGGCTGATTGCGCTCGCCCACAAGCATGCCCTCATAGCACTCCGTGCCGGGCTCCACGAACAGCGCGCCGCGCTCCTGCAGCGTGCCCAGGGCGTAGGCAACGGCCTTCTCGGTGGTCATGGCGATCATGGCGCCGTTCTTGCGGCCGCCGATCTCGCCTGCGTAGGGACCGTACTCGAGGAAGGTGTGGTAGAACACGCCCTCACCGTGCGTGACGTTCAGGATGCGGTTCTTGAGGCCCATGATGCCGCGGGTGGGAATGCGGAACTCGAGGTGCGTCACGGACGTGCCGGTCTCCATGCTCGTCATGGTGCCGCCGGCGTTGCCAAACACCTCGATGACCTTGCCGGCGTACTCGTCCGGGCACTCAACGACGGCCTGCTCGATGGGCTCCTGGAGGTTGCCGTTCTCGTCCTTCTTGAACAGGACGCGCGGACGGCCCACCTGGAACTCGTAACCCTCGCGGCGCATCGTCTCCATGAGGACGGACAGGTGCAGGATGCCGCGACCGCTCACCTCGACGCCGCTCTTGTCGGGCAGCTCCTCGATGCGCATGGTCACGTTGTTCTCGCGCTCGTTGAACAGGCGCTCCTTGAGCTGGCGGGCGCCCACGATGTCGCCATCGCGGCCCACGAGCGGGGAGGTCGACGCCTCGAACACGATGGAGAGGGTCGGCGGGTCGATCTCAATGGGGTCGAGCTCGACGGGGTTCTCCGGATCGGTGTACACATCGCCGATGTCGGTGTTGTCCACACCCACCACGGCGGCGATGTCGCCGGCCTCGACCTCGGAACACTCGGTACGGCCCAGATAGTCGAAGGTGAAGAGCTGCTTGACCGTGGCCGTCTTGCGCTCGCCATCGTTCTTGACCACGAGGATCTGGTCGCCCGTGTGGATGGTACCGGAGTAGACGCGGCCGATGCCGATGCGACCCACGAAGTTGGAGTGGTCGATGGTCACGCACTGCATGGCGAGCGGGCCGTCGACGTCGACCTCGGGCGCGGGCAGGTCGTTGACGATCATGTCGAGCAGCGGGTACATGTCCATGTTGCCGTCCTCGGGGTCGAGGCGGGCGTAGCCGTTGACGCCAGAGCAGTACACCACGTGCTCCATGGCAAACTCGAGCTGCTCATCGGTGGCGCCCAGATCGGCCATGAGATCCAAGCAATCGTTGTATGCCTTCTCGGGATCAGCACCGGGACGGTCGATCTTGTTGATGACGATCATGATGGAGAGGCCGGTGTCGATGGCATGACGCAGGACGAAGCGGGTCTGGGGCATCGGACCCTCAAAAGCGTCGACGAGCAGCAGCGCGCCATCGGCCATGCGCAACACGCGCTCGACTTCGCCGCCGAAGTCGGCGTGGCCGGGGGTATCGATGATGTTGATCTTGACGTCGTTATAATCGATGGAAATGTTCTTGGCGAGAATGGTGATGCCGCGCTCGCGCTCCTGATCGTTGGAGTCGAGCACGCGCTCCTGCACCTCCTGGTTGGCGCGAAAGGCGCCGGCGGCGCGCAGCAACTTGTCGCACAGAGTAGTCTTGCCATGGTCGACGTGGGCGATGATGGCGATGTCTCGCAGGTTCTCTACGCGCATGGCGTCCCCTATCCATAGTTATGGTTCAACGCAAGCCCGTGTCCGGCGAAACGTTGCACCTGGTCGGTAACCGGTTGTAACTCGGCGGTATTGTAGCTGTTAGCGCGCGTCATGAAGGGTTTTAACCAGCCGGTTTGCGCTCGCTACACACAAGCGGAACAAAGAAGCGGACCCCGACGCCACCATGATGTCGGGGTCCGGCTTGAGCCACGCGCGTTCTTCGCGGTTGGATTACAGCAGCGAGGGCTCCTCGCCGGCGGGCTCGGGATCGCACCACATGAAGTTCTCCCCGGTGCCCGCGCCGGAATACAACACGTAGGCGGAGTAGCCCATGGTCATGCCGCGCTGATAAAAGCTCACGATGATGGCATCCTGGAACTCGCAGTCGAGCTCGACTCCGCCGGCATAGGCGATGGCGTACCGGTCGAGCGGCCCCACGTGGTCGGACTGAATGCCCGAGGCGTTGGACTCGATGAAGTGCTGGGCGCCTTCCAAGCAGGCCTCGGGGCCATCCTCGGTAAAACAGGCCTGGTACCGGTTGGCATTGGCGTCCTCAGCGACGAGCAGCACGCCCAGGTCCTCGCCATCGGCAAGCGCATTGAGATAGTCGTCGAGCAGATCGCACACCATGGCGTCAAGCTCGGGCGACACCTCGTCCTGCTGCACGTTGTTGCTCTCGTCTGCCATGGAAACTCCTGTCATCGGTTTTGGTCTGTACAGCTTACCACGCAAGCACCTCTCGTGCCGTGTACCGAGGTGTGTGCACCGAATCGGGCGAAAATGTAACGAATTTTCCAACGGGCCAAGTAGACGCCGTTTTTCAAGAAGTGTTTCCTGGCGTTTTGCCCCTTCAAACCACTGTCTACTCGGGGGCGTCTGTTGTTCGTTACCTTTTCCCTTGATTTCTGGCAGTGGGCATGCCATTCGCAGCGGGCAATGCGGTACGGCGTGTGGCGGGCCCACACAGGCGGCGGTGCGAGTGCTTGCCGGCCCTGTCCTTGGTATCAAAAAACCGGGGCGTCACCGCCCCGGTCTTCATTCTCGTATGGTGGAGGTTAGGGGGATCGAACCCCTGACCTCAGGCTTGCAAAGCCCGCGCTCTCCCAGCTGAGCTAAACCCCCACGGAGACAGTAATAAACACCCCAGCGGCGACTCGGCTCTCGCTGGGGTGTTTATTGCGAAAGAGGTGGTGGACCTGACAAGGTTCGAACTTGTGACCTCCCGGTTATCAGCCGGACGCTCTGACCAACTGAGCTACAGGTCCAACGCGGGGATTACTATAGCCCAGTGGTCGATTCCGCGTCAACAACTTTTTTCGAATTACTTTCGAAAGATGAGTCGATAGATGGCCGATCCGATACTCCAGGCTATAAATACACAGGTCACCGCTGCTGTATATCCAGATGCGTCCAAGAAAAGATCCAGCTTGTCGAAATGTCTGCCGGGTACGTAGAGCTTGTGATATTGGTCCGCGAACGACGCCGCAGCACATACGAGCATGGACAGCGCATACATGAGCCACGTGCGCCACACGCGAATGCGACCAGACTGACCCCGGCGGTGCGCCCAGCCGGACCCCCACGCCAACACGTTGAGGGCAACCACCCCACCAAGGAGGGCAAACTCAACCACATGAGCCTGCTGTCGGACGGATAGACCATGATTGGAGAACTTCACCGAGAGAAGGAGGATATGGGCACCAGTCCACTTGATAGGATTGTCTTTGAATGCAGGAATGAGGCCGGATTGCACCAAATAAGCGCCGTGTTCGGCAATCGATCCCACGTCTGCCGACAATGTTGACGTTTCAACGGCAGACTGCTCAGTAAGATGGTAAATGGTTGCGGCGCCCAAAATGAGCAGACAGAAACATAGGGAACGGACAATCCATCGAAGAACTGAGACAGCTCGACTTGAACGGTGGAAGGTCAAATCACCTCTCAACTTCTGTTGATTACCACAAGTATACGAGGAGTATTCCGCCGCAACGCGCTCATCACACACACGATCCGATGTGTCATGAGCCAAGATGCGTCTTCTTGATGCGTCATCCATCCTTTAAACAGGCATCCTCACGAAGTATGTTTCAATATGCAAACACTTGCACACTTTTGGCAGCCAATGCAGGTATCAGCATTTACCACCGGATACAAAAATCCCTCTTCATCTTCGACCATCGTGATTGCGGAAACAGGGCAAATACACTTGCAGGCGCCACAACCACAACAATTGACTCTATCATCATAGAGGCTGGGGAGTTGGTTGCCCTTGCCAGCCAACTCCTTCACGTCGTTACAGGTAAACCGAGTTTCCAAATGGGGGTGGTAGCCAGGCTCTTCAGAGACTAAGTTTGCGTTGCGATAGTACATGTTCACACTCACGGCATGAGCTTCCTTTTAAGAGATCCAATTTTATGACGCAGCGGGGACACAAGATATCGACGCTCTTTCATCATTGGAACCAATCCGTCGCGATACAGCTGCTCCCAGACAGCATCTCGATCGGTTTTCTCTGGGGTCGGGTGCATGAGCATGGGGTTTCCCAAAATCACCTCTTGTACAGAAACCCGCTTTGAAATTACTTGAGCGCGATCAAAGAGGGATTCTCCCACACGGCTGTTCACCAGCACAGCAGACACTCCCATCTCATCTGCCAGATCTGCAGCCTCAGTCTGCTCAATTTTCCAGAAATCTCCAATTGTTATATCAGACGGACGATCCGTGTTGGTGAATCTACATTGGTAGCACGATGGCCTCAATATCTCATCCCCATAAAACATGTACTTCCATGCGACGCCGAGATTTGAGTCTTGGTCGGTCGACCCGTCTTCCCATGTGATTCGCTCAAGATGTTTCCATCCTTTATTTTTGGGCCTATGCTCATATCGAACGATTTTCTTGCCCTTTTCCTTTTCAAGGGCCTTGAGCCACGCCTCGAACACACCGGGAGAAGGCACTCCGTGACAGATGATATCAACGGTAATCAATCGAGAATCGTCACCGATGAAGGATCGCACGGCTGCAGCCTGACAAGGAGTCCCCGTAAAGAGAACTTCACGGCCCTCCTTCAAATCGCTCCGTATGCTTAGGAAGGTGTCCCCCATTTCGCTCTGAACGTATTTGGAGCCCATGCACTCTGAGCACTTTTCAATCGTATCGCACCGGATGTGACGAGCATGAAATTCCTCATCGTAGGCACATCCATACACGACGCCCCCGCTTGCGATAACTTGCCTTGCGAGCTCGAAGAACAAACCACCGGACGAGCTGTTCTTTAGCACTTGAGAAGACTTGCTCTTCGCGGCATAGACTATCGGGTATTGGCATGAATGCCGAGTGTCGACTTTTTGAGCGATCTCATTCTTATTGCACATGCAAACCCTCCCTTCACGAACGATGCAACATGCGCTTTACGCGCTCAACCAACCCGGTTATCTCGGTCCTGGCAAATAGGGCGTACATAGCAAAGCACGCCACGAGGCCCCAGGCTCCGACCGCAACTCCCCAGGCCAGCCACTCGAACCAGTTCCTGCAGGAAACCCCAATCGCCATAAAGGGGGCGCAGGTAATGAGGCAACCCAACAGACATAGGCCAATGAGCTTAATGGTATGACGCGGTTTCGTACCGGTAATTCGAGCTGGAACGAAGAAGATCAAATCAACCGTGCGATATAGATCCGATATACAAACGCCCGCCAAAATTCCTGGCACGCCCCACTGTAGACCAAGAACTATAGAGCAGAGCAGGAGCAACGCAGCCTGAATGGTCGTTTGCACCCTTGTTTCTCGATACATGCCGGCAGCAATCACGAGCAATCCTTGAGGGGTCTTTAAGTGATATAGGAGAACCTCAAAGATGCACAAGAACCCTATCGACGTATAGTAGTAGCGGACGCCGTCTATACCGGATGTGTAGAGCGTGATGAACGGCATTATCAAAACGAACGCCACCGAACACAGCACGGCGGTGGCGGTATATGAAACGACCTGGAACTCCGAGAAAGCCGCACGCAACGTTTCGCTCTGCCCACGGGCAATTACGTCTCCAAATGACGCTTGCGTACCCTGCGTCACCGATGACACCGCATTACGTACACCATTCGCCACGAGCAGGTAGATGCTAAACACGCTGACCATGCTAAGGCTGTCCGTTACAAACGTAGCGATAATAATAGGCGCACCGTTTTGAATCGCTCCAAGAATCTGCAGGTACAGCGCGTCCCAGCGTTGGGGCAGGTTGAAACCGGACGAGTCCGCACAGAAATCCACCTCGGGAAATACTCGGCGTGTATACACGATGAGAACAACAGAGCGAATGACGATGGGGACGATGGCAGCCAGATAAACGATTTCCACGGACACTCCGAGGCTGGCAACAACCACCACAACAATGGCATACAGTATTTTGTAAATGATTGTGGCAATCTGGATAACCCAGTTCTTCTGGTCAGCGGTAAGCAAAACACGATACTTTGCCAATGTGAAAAAATCGAGAAAGCCCGTTGCGCACAGGGATAGCACCAGAACAAACACACGCGAGGGTGATAAACCCCCCAGGTCGATGAGGAGGGGGTAGAGGACAGCCAAAGCAAGGGCAGCAACTGTAAATAAGAAACCAGACTTATAGTAGAAACGTTTCGCAGAGGAAACGACAACGCTGACGCCTTTCGCATCGCCACGAGAAATGGGGTCATACAATGCGAATACCGCTGCGGCCGAGATACCGGCCTCCACCAGGCTGATATAGCCGACAAACTGCGTCAACGAACTAACCAAGCCGTTGGTCTCGGAACCATATACCTTAATTATGACTTGTGGCACAATGAAGCCAACCGCCAACGTGACGACCTGCAACAATAGCGACCAAAAAGTATTGCTCATGAAAGCGCGAGAGCGGCTTACTTCTTTTTTGTTTGAGGCCACAGCGGGTGACGTTTCCTTATTTCGATTGCTCACTTTTCTTCTTTCAGGGCCGCAAGCGCGTTCTCAAGAAAATGCAAAGACGCCTCACGCTGCATCTGAAGTGAGGACGAATCGACTGAAATCGGCGCGATCGCACTGCCATCCAGATGAACTTCCCCGCCTCGAGCCCCCAGGCGGTCGAGCAAATCGACAATTCGCGACTTGGAACGATCGCTGCCCTCTGGAAGGGAGTACCAAAACTCCTTACCATAAAGCACCGAGAAACATGTGCCGTGAAAAGAGCTCGTTACGACACAATCGGCGTGATGCACATACCATAGAAAATTCTCTGGCGATGCATCGTTAACATACGTGACGCCTTTTTTGGGAAGCCCCATGGAATCGATCGCCAGAACCTTCAAGTTGCGCTCAGCCGCCACTCGACATGCATATTCCAGCGCCTTCTCGTGTTCAGCCACAAGATAGACAAAGACAAATCGCTCGAAATCATCCGGGGCGTCTGGGGATTTCTCTATAGTGGACCACTCGGCAGAGTCAACTAGCAGCGTTGGATCGAGGACCGATTCGATTTCGCAATCCAGCATCTTCCTGAGCTTGTCCGCCGCATAGCTTTCACGAATGCCAACAGCATCAAAGCCTTCTATCATCTCTCGATACGACCCCTCGTGCTCCAGCACGTCAAAAGCCTCACCACAGCTCGCAGCATAGGCGATTTTTTTCAGAGATTTTGCACCGACCTGCGGAAGGAAATATGTCGCGTCACCATCCGTCAGTTTTGGGTTCCACACCTGATCACTACCGACAACGACCGCATCATAGATGTCGTATATGCCTTTCAAGCTGTCAATGACCACGCCAAACGCGTTGTGCGTATTCGAGAATGACCTACAGCCTTCGAATCTTTTTTTATTTGATTGGTAGTTGATAAGCATCTTGACAAGACGCCGAGGATGAGCGAGATCTGCAACGCCAGGCAGGCGAACGGCCTCGCGGTTTGCGACCGCCCCATTTACATATGAAACCATCTCACTTGGATATCCGAGATGTTCGATCGTTCTTTTAAGAGCAAAGCCCTGCAACTCCGCCCCATAGTTCATCGTCTGGATAAATGTAAGCACTCCAACGGGTTTCATTCGCTAATTCCTGTTCTTACGCCCTAAAATGATGTTTACAACACGGTGATAATCGCAACAACATGCAATTGCCGCAACCTTGCTGACGGGCACAGCCAGCCTCTTGCGGCAACCATGCCGCACAAGCCATGAGGCCATCCGGCGCTCAAGCCGTTGAGAGGAACTGAGCCACGACATGCCGAAGTGATGGATGGTATATGTATCCTCCGTCGTTCGAATCTCCCCGGTCCAGCTATCCTTCGGGTTGAAGTACTCAGCTGGATAAATGGTGATGCCGGCGACTTCCTGTGCTCCGTCTTTGCAGGTAAGTCCATGTCTGGTCAAAATGCCCGTCGTAATGTCAACGACATTGGTAACATCGCAACTCCCGTCATCAAGGGAGAAATGATTCGTTTCGTAATGTTTTAGTATCTCTTCAAAAATTGGCATGTGAGAAAATGCCGCCATGCCGAGACCGGGCGCGACGGTCCCACTACCCCCTTCTCCCTCATCTGTGAAGTGGGATGTGGCGAAGTTGTCTTGAAACCCCATGAACGGACCGATTTCCACGAGTTCGTCAATTGATTTGAGCATCTCCACATCTGTATCAAGATAAACGCCGCCATTATCGTAGAGAATCTTAAAGCGGGCATAATCGCTTACAAACGCCCACATCTTGTTTTGATACGCTTCACGACTATATTCACAAGCATTTACATCAAAATTGCTTTCATCCCAGCGCTTAATCTCATATTCCGGAAGCAAACGTCTCCATGACTCAATGCACGCCAGCTCATTCCCACCCAGTTCAGCATCGCCGAACCAACAATAATGTATGACTTTTGGTATCTTTGTCGTCTTCATTACACATTACCAATCGCTGCGAGCAAAGTGAGCACCTCTAATCTCCGGCTCATCATGTGGGAGACTATCACCGAGCATTACACCCAAAAGTGAAAAATAAACTCCGCAAGAATTCGGGCTCAGTGCAACCTCGTTAAACATGATGTTCGCAAATATGGCCAGGAGCAGAGTGCACGCCATGATTTTCACTCGTTTATCACGGGCTTCTAAACCCGACCTCAGTGCAACGATAAAGAAGATGGCATACACAGCGACTCCGATAATTCCGACTTCGCCGGCAATAACCCCAAATCCAGACTCCTCAACACCGCGCATCGCATGATTATTGGCAAGCGACGCCAGCACGCCCACATTGCCGCATCCATAGCCAAATGGGTTGTTGATTATGCTCTCCAAACCGCCAAGAGCACCCCTCATATGAGCGGCTACACTTCCCGTACTGCTCACTGCACTAAAGCCCAAAAAACCAATTCCAATAGCGAAAACTGAAAACAGGGCAGCGCGCTTTACCCAGACATTCTCACTCGTAATGAGAAAGTACAGGAAAATCCAAACAAGAAAGCCAAGAAGGGCGCCCTTGCTTACCGTGAGAGCGCAGCTGACAACCGCCAAGACAACCATGAACCAGCGCCTGCGATACCAGGCAGCCATAAATACGCAGAATAGGAAGGCGCCAAGATTTACCGGATCCGCAAAAAGCGAAGCCATCCTCCTCATATGAACGCCGTTGATCGTTTCGGATGAGTAGAAGTTGCTCGGTGGTTGAGAGACTGGTATCTTAATACCCTTCAAACCCCACAAATCGTGAATGTTGGCCTTAACCCAAAAATCGGGGAATACGAAGCACTCCACGAAGCCGAACGCGATAACAAGGAATCCCAAAGCGATAACAAGATCGCAAAATGAATCTAGAGTAACGCGTTCGGCTAGAACGGCACCCAGCAAGAAAAAACAAAATGGCGTTATGAGATTACGCAATGTTGATGCAAACGAAGTAATCGTTGAGGGATGAAGGACGTACAGCAAAACGGCATACCCCATGAGAACGCAGAGCAAGGCGACAATCCGATTGCCAATTTGAGATCCCCCTCTATGGGACAATTCAATGCACGCCGCGACCGCTGCGACCACGAATGCATACAAGATATTTGAGCTCAGTAGCAGAGCCGCAATGGAATTAGATATCTCGTGGGCGATTCCGCTCAGGAACAGATTCATGAAAATAGAAAGCGAGAGCGGACAACACAAAGCATACGACATGTCATGCGTGACCTTGTGAACATAGTCATATATTGTGAACGCCAAAACCGAGAAAAAGGTCGCCGCATACAACGCAATGGGAACGAAAGCGGGGACGCCTGGAAATAGGTGCATCAGAACTGACAGCAGAACCATCACGGTCGGTAAAACCGCAATGGGGGCAGATCTTTTCCATGCCCCTGCAATTTTTATTTGAATTCCCTTAGCGTTATAAGCCATTTTCTATGACCACCTGTCAACAAATCCGTACACGAAACGCATGAGAGGCCTGCACGCAATAAATAAGAGCAGGGCGAATTTCGTTTTTCTCCGGACTCGGCTATCTCGCATCACGTCCAACGAATGATCGCGTATCCATGCCTCGCACTCACTGACTTCGCTTTCAAATCCGGCTTTTGGCGCGTTGAGGTAGATCCTCAACGCAGCGGACATTCGATAGGACTGAGCAGCGGAACGCACATCAGCGGAATCATTCGCGTAGCGACTCTCTATCTGTTTGCATATGTCCCAAATATACAGATGACGCTCATCAAACGCGCTTGTAGTAATGCTGTTCTTCCTATGGCAGTAGGCGTAGAGCCTCGACGGCGTGTATACCACCCCATGTGCCCTCTCGAGCACACGGTACATAATGGCGCTGTCTTCGAATAACACGCCAATAGGAAATCTAACCTTCGAAAAACATGAGGCCATATACAACTTGCCCCAGGCTGCAGTTAGGAAAGAGGTTTGATAGAGCAGCTCTTTCACTGCGTCATAAGGGTTTAAAACAACAGCCGGTTCAACATGACAAAACGATGCGGATTCACCTTCGGAAACATGCACGGGGTCGCAGATAGAAATCTCCGCATCATGTTCAACGAGCAGACCGTATAGAACTTCAACGATGTCCGCAGCGATGTAATCATCACTGTCGACAAACATCAGCAATTCTCCCGCAGCTCGATCGATGCCGTAGTTGCGAGCGTCCGATAAGCCGCCATTAATCTTATGGAAAACCTTTATTCGAGAGTCCTTGGACTCCCATTCATCACAAATGGATCCGCTGCTATCGCTCGATCCGTCGTCTATGAGAAGTATTTCCAGGTTGTCATAGCTCTGACTGCAGATTGATTGTACGCAACGGTCAATCTGCTGCTCAACGTTATAAACAGGAACAATAACTGACACAAGAGGCAGGCATCTCACGTTAGTCTTCCCCGTCCGAAGAGATAAACAGCGCTTCGTAGGCATCGGCAATATACTGCCAGCTATACGCTTCGGAGATTCTCTTTTTTGCCAAGGACCCCATTCCCGCCCTCTCGGACGGATTCATTTTGTCAACTAGATTGATCAGCTCCGAAAGAGAGCCATCGCACTTTGACCAATACAGCGCCGAATCCTCGGCCACCTCTCGATTGAAACCGACGTCAAGCAATAAGTTCAGATCTGTTGAGCTCAACGCCTCCAATAAACTCGGATTCGTACCGCCAACTTCATGGCCGTGGCAATATGCGTAGGCATTTTCTCGAATCTTCATGAGGAGTTCCTGGTCATAGACCGTTCCCACAAACTTTATCCTCGGATCGGCGCTAAACCCCGTTCGGCTCTCCAGCTCACGCAAAAACTTATCACTCACGTTTGTGATAAGAACGAAATCTCTCTTTGAATCGCTTTTCATGAACTCGCGCATCATGATTTCGTAGTTATTCTCGGGAACGAAACGACCGACGACTAGGTAATAACCGTCCTTGCCTAGGCCATGCTCCTTGTACCAGTCAACGATCTTCGCATCATCATCTGCAAGTTCGCTTCGACGAGTCTCCGCACCATAGGCGGCAAATGTGGTTGGGGCCGCCTTTGCACCGTACTCTTTGTGAATGTACTTCTCGATGTTCTTACTGTCGCAAATCAAAAGGTCGCAATTCTTCGCCATGAGCGACTCGGAGAACTTCCAGTACTTCCGAACTGGCGCACTCCACTTCGCACGCATCCACTCATGTCCATCGGGGTTTACCCAAAGCATGCCGCCAAGTTTATGCACCTGCTTTTGGAAATAGCCACAGACAGGTCCTATCCTGCATGCAAGCACGTATACGATCGGATGCTTAATTTGATGGGCTTTGATGTACTGCACGCAACGGGCCAAAGCCGCTATGTCATACCAAATGGCCTGGGCAGAACCTATTTCCGGAACTTTTACATTGAAGCACCGAGCTCCATGGTACTCGAATTCGGAATTATCGGTCGATTTGCAAGCAACGTGATATTGAATTGCCTGATTGCCTTCATGATACTCGGTCAACTTGTCAACGAACGTTTCATAACCCCCGTACTTACCAGGAATCCCCTTGGAGCCAACTATGAACACGTGCTGAGCATCGGACATTATTTCGCCCCCTCACCGGTAAAAACGACAGCTATGGTTTGGAGAATCAAGATGAAATCCGTCTTGAGGCTACGCTTGACGATGTAACCCAAGTCCAGTCTTACCATGTCCTCAAAATCAAGATTGGAACGGCCGCCAACCTGCCACGGGCCGGTGAGACCCGGCTTCACAGCGAGGCGTTGCATAGCCCACTCATCATACTGATCCACCTCATCGGGCAGCGGCGGGCGGGGGCCCACCACCGACATATCACCCAGCAGCACATTCAAAAATTGCGGGAACTCGTCAATCGAGTGCTTGCGAATAAACTTGCCGATCTTTGTGACACGAGGGTCATCTTCCATCTTAAACATGGGGCCTTCAACCTCATTTTGCTCCATGAGATCGGCTTTCATCTGATCGGCATCCTTGACCATTGAGCGAAATTTCCACATCTTAAAATAGGTTGGATTTCCCTCGGAATCAACTTTTCCGACGCGCAGTTGCCCATAAAATGGATTGCCGGGGGTCTCCAAACGGATGAGGATAGCCAGAATCACGCCAGGGACGAACGCGAGGGCAATCACTGCAAAAGAAAACACAATATCAAAAAGACGTTTGGCGAAATGGTACCCCAGGCGTGATCCATCCCAAGCGCGAACCTTCTCCATTGGGTACATGCGCCCACGAGGCCGCGCAGATTCCTCCGCGGCCGCCGCCCTGCTGCCCGCAACAGGTGTTTTGATTACATCGGGCTCTCGATTATTTGTTTTTACCTCATCGTTTAGTGACAATTTCCAATCCTACGCGAATCGTCTTGGTTCGACCGAACATATGCACGTCCATCCATGCAAGGCGCTTGTGACGATCAATTTTAACGATGTTCGCCTCTTGTCCGCGCAGCGGACCCGAGGTAATCAACACCTCATCCCCTTCGATGATCCCCTCACTCATTTCCAACACGTGCGTACGAACATCGGTATGGGCGTTAAGCCAGGCAACTTCCTCGCGGGACAATGGGACAAACGCATCGTTTCCAGTGCCGATCATTCGCGCGAACATTGGAAGTGCCATAAGGGCTTTTTTCACCACGGCAGGTTCGTGTGTCTTCACGAAAACATACCCAGTAAACAATTTTTCCCGTTTATAGACCCATTCGCCGTGAATCTTCTTCATCACTTCCAATTCGGGAACAAAGCTATCTTCAACGGACGCTCCGGCGACTTTCCGTATCAGATCAGCCGCATGGCGCTCTTGGCCACCAACAACCTGAACCACATATAGCCCCATTCCTCGCCTTTCCATATAGCTCCGCCCCACCTGCGAAGCGCACACCTTCAGATAGAACGGAGGATGAGTCCCTCCTCCCATCTGCAAAAACCCACTTCGCAGTCACGGCGTTTCACACCGTACGATGCGTATTCAGCCCCGACCGTCGATAGCAACGCGCGCTCAGCGACGATTGCCTGCACTCAGGATATGTATACTGCATTATGGTACCGCAAGGAGGCCACCCCCCCCCGATGTAAATCGCACTCTGCAAAAACCATCTATCCAGGGGCGCATTTGAGATCGGGGCGGCGGACGATACGACGCCCCCGCAGCAACCCTCTCGCATGCCTCTCTCGCTTCTTAATGTTCCCGGCCGATCGTAAAGCGCGACACTCCATGCTTCTGCGCGCATCGGACCAAGAGCATCTATAGGTTGACGCCATCTGCGGGTACAAGACCTACGTTATCGGATTGCGCACGTGGGGAGTTGTGAAAATGGATGCCGACCTCTCATCACTTGAAGACAAGGCGTCTCTGATTGTCGGGGCTTCGCACTGGAAATCTCACGCCCTGTCGGAAGGCGCAGACACCGGACTCGTGTTCTCGGACGGGCCGCACGGACTCCGTAAACAGGAAGGCAAAGAAGACCATCTTGGTATTGCCGAGAGCAGGTCTGCTACTTGCTTCCCAACCGCTTCCGCCCTCGCATGCTCGTTTGACCCCGCATTGGTTGAACGCGTGGGCGCTGCGCTCGGAAAGGAAGCCAAAAAGCAGCATGTCCATGTTGTTCTCGGTCCGGGCGTCAACATCAAGCGTCATCCTTTGTGCGGACGCAACTTCGAGTACTATAGCGAAGATCCGGTAGTTTCGTCCGTCCTTGGATCCGCAATGGTGCGCGGCCTACAGAGCGCGGGCGTTGCTGCGTGCCTTAAACATTTTGCAGCAAACAACCAAGAGCACGCACGAATGGTGTCCGACTCCGTCATCGACGAGCGAGCGCTACGGGAACTCTACCTCGCTCCATTCGAGCGAATCGTCCACGATGCCAATCCATGGAGCGTAATGACTGCGTACAATCGCCTGAACGGCGTATATTGCAGCGAGCATCTTCGGCTTCTACGGGACGTCCTGCGTGGAGAATGGGGGTACGACGGAACGATAATCAGCGACTGGGGAGCTATGAGCGCAAGCGTCGACTCCGTTCGGGCGGGGCTTGATCTGTGTATGCCGGGACCTCGACCCGACCATATCGAATCGATTACTCGAGCGGTATGGCGCGGCGAGTTAGACGAAGCATCCATCGACCAGTGCGTTAATCACCTGAGACTCCTCTACAACCGTACGCATCAGAACACTCACGAGGATGGAACGAGACGGCCCTCACGCACACATCAGGCCGTAGCCATGGATCAGTCGCCGCAAGAGAGTCGCGCAGACAACAACTCCCTCGCGGATGATTGCAACGAATGGGGGATCACCGATGAAGAGAACTTCTACCGTTCACACGCAGACATCGCGAGACTCGCTGCCGCCCAAAGTGCCGTTCTTCTCGAGAACAATGGCATTCTGCCGATCAACACCTCAAACACCATAGCTGTCATAGGATCATTTGCTCGAATGCCGCGATATCAAGGATCGGGTTCTTCACGCATCAATCCCAAGTTTCTCGACAATATTTGGTATCGCATCGAGCAGCGAGGATTCAAAGCGACTTATGCCGATGGATATGAACCCCTCATGGGTGAGACTACAGAGGATCAGCTACATGCAGCCGAGTCAATTGCCGAGCGCGCAGACGTCACCATCGTGGTCGCTGGCTTGCCCGATCGGTATGAATCCGAGGGCTTTGACCGCAAGCGCATGATTATGCCGCACGGGCACGTCCTGCTTATCGAACGTGTTTGCGCCGCAAACCCCAATACCATTGTGGTGCTTCAAGGCGGCGCGCCCATGGAGATGCCCTGGCGAAAAAAGCCGGCCGCGATCTTGCTCATGTATCTTTCAGGCTGCCAAGGCGGCGGAGCGGCGGTTGACATACTGAGCGGAGATGTCAATCCCAGTGGTAAACTCGCAGAAACCTGGCCCGAGCGCCTCGAGGATACGGCGCTCGGCAGCACGTACCCCGACATGAATCGCGAGGTCCATTACCGCGAAAGTCTCTACGTGGGATATCGTTACTACGACGCCGTGGGAATTGAACCCGCTTATCCGTTTGGTCACGGCCTCTCATACACTTCATTTCTATACGCAGGCCTTGAGGCATCATACATGGCGGAGACGATAGACGGCGAAAACCCCTCCCCCACACTCACCGTATCGTTCGACATCACCAATACGGGCGCGGCGGCAGGGAGCGAGGTGGCGCAGATCTACATTGCACCTAAGCCGGGGGTTGTCCCAGCACCATGTCCCCCACAAAAACTTGTCTCTTTTACCAAAATACCGCTTAATCCTGGTGAAACTCATTCCACGCGTGTCACACTCGATTGGGTTGCGCTTCGTCATTGGGACTCACAATCCCATTCATGGAAAATATATCCCGGTGTGTACGAAGTTCGCGTGGGCGCATCGAGTAGGGACATTCGCCTGCGCAGCAATATTCAAGTTGGCGCGTCAACATGCGACAACGCTTCGGCGAGGCTCGCAATTAATACGACAACGGCAAAAATGAACGTGGTCGGAGGGCTGGACAATACAGAAGCGGTATCCACGTGCGCAGCGGACGAGATCTATACACTTCCAGCAAACGGTTGCTTCCGCACCCAAAAAGCGGAACGTGCTTTCATCGAACTTTACGGTAGGCCACTACCCGAACCGAAACCCATCACACCCTTCACCATTGATTCCACCGTGCGCGATATGGGGGTCTGCTGGCTGGGACGACGCACGTTTCGCATCATCGATCGCATCTTGGCGGAACCCAGCAAAAAATTGGACCGTATCCAGCGAGAAATGATGAGAGAGATGGCGTCAAACATGCCGTTGCGCGCGCTCACAACAAGTGGCGTCCCGCTGAGTGCAATCGATGGTTTCGTCTCCATGTTAAACGGGCACTACCTCACGGGGCTCATTCGAGCTCTCAGGGGACTTGTACACCAGCGGGAGCGACATGAGCGGATTCCAACCGAGCGCGTTCCTTAAACGACAGTCATCCCATCTAAAAATCATCAGGTGAGAGCGTTTGAACAAACTCATCGAAGCGTTCTATCTCATCCTTGGAGTCGGACTTGCCCACGGCCTTGCCGGCGCGGTTCATGACATCATCCTCGACATAAATTGGCGCATTTGCACGAACCGCAAGGGCCAGTGCATCGCTCGGACGCGCATCGATTCGAAATTCCGCATCTTCACCCCCGCGGTCAAATACCACGTCCGCATAGAATACCGGGCTTTCCCAACGATTGATCTCGATGCGCCCGACCTTGGCGCCAAGCTCCTTCACAAGCCTCAGCACCAAATCATGCGCGAGGGGACGGTCAGATTGTCGTGAAAAATCGATGCCGTGACCAATGGCGGCGGCCTCATACGCCCCCGTCTGAATGGACAGCGCGCGAGCGGGCGCGTCCTTTGCCCCGTCGCCCTTGCGCTCACGTAGAACCACAACCGATGGCATCGGCATCGGTCCCGACGTCATAACGACGCTTTCTATATCAACACGAACCATACACTCGACCCTCCGTACCGTCTCCTCTCGAAACCATATGGTACCCAATCGGTTCAAGAAGCCTTGCGGTTAAGACAAATGCGCCGGCCCGGAAACCCGATCCGGCGCATTCTCCGAATGATATGCAGAACGACCAAGGACGAAGGGAGGAGCCCTGTGCCGAGACCTACCCCTCGATCGAACCCTCGACAGCCGCTTCACCGGCGGCGTCTGCCTCGTCGGTGACGGGGACGCCGGCCAGCTCGTCGCCAGCTGCGGACGGGTCAAGCGGCTCTTCGCCCTCGACCTCGGCGGAATCCTCGGGCTTCTCCTTACCGGCCGTCATGCGCGCGACGGCGCACACGCGGTCGCCTTCATCCACGCTCATCATCTTCACACCCTGCGTGGCGCGACCGGTCTGGGAAATCTCGGCCGTCTTGACGCGAATGACCGTCGCGTTCTCGGTGATGATGAACAGCTCGTGCTGCGGCCCCACGACCTTCATGGCCGCCAGCGCGCCCTTGCGCTCGGTCATCTGAATCGTGTAGACGCCCTGGCCGCCGCGGTTCTGCTCCGGATACTCGGCGACCGGGGTGCGCTTTCCGTAACCGTGCTCGGTCACCACGAACAGCTCTCCGCTGCCGTTGGTGATCTCCATGCCCAGGACCTCGGTACCGCCCTTCATGGTGATGCCGCGCACTCCGCTCGTATCGCGTCCGGTGGCACGCACCTGGTCCTCGCAGAACATGATGGCCTTACCGGCGGTCGTCGCCATGATGATCTTGTCACCCGGCTTGACCCGACGGACGCCCAGCAAGCGATCCCCCGCCTTGATGTTGATGGCGATGAGGCCGTCGCGGCGCGAACGGTCGTACGCTGCCATGGCGGTCTTTTTGACCATGCCGCTCGCCGTGGCGAACATGAGGTATTCGTCCTCGGGGAACGCGCGGCAGGAGATGACGGAGGCGATCTTCTCGCCGTCCTCGAAGGGCAGCAAGTTCACGATCGCCGTGCCGCGGGCCTGGCGCGTGCCCTCGGGTAGCTCGTGCACCTTCAAGCGGTACACCTTGCCCTTGCTCGAGAAAAACAGCACGTACTCGTGGGTGCTGGCGATGAACATCTCGTCGATGACATCGTCCTCTTTGAGGTTCACGCCCGAGACGCCCTTGCCGCCGCGCTTCTGCGCACGGTAGGCGGCGACGGGAATGCGCTTGACGTACCCGGTGTGGGTGATGGTCACGACCATGTCCTCGTCGGCGATGAGGTCCTCGACATCGAGGTCCTTCTCAACATGGGTGATCTGGGTGCGGCGCTTGTCGCCGAACTTGCGGGCGATCTCGCGCATCTCCTCCTTGATCACGCCAAGGATCTTCTCCTCGTGCGCGAGCAGGTCCTCGTAGTAGGCGATGGCACGGCGCAGGCCGTCCAGCTCCTCCTCGATCTTGTCGCGCTCAAGGCCGGTCAGGCGGCGAAGCTTCATCTCGAGAATGGCCGTGGTCTGCTCGGGGCTAAAGCCAAAGCGCTCGATAAGGCGCGAGCTTGCCTCCGCGTCCGTCTGGGAGGAGCGGATAATCGAGATGACCTCGTCGATGTGGTCGAGCGCGATGAGATAGCCCTCGAGAATGTGCGCGCGGGCCTGAGCCTTCTTGAGATCGAAGCGGGTGCGGCGGGTGACGACGTCGACCTGGTGGTCGATGTAGTGCTGCAGCATCTCGCGCAGGGACAGGCACTTGGGCACGCCGTTCACCAGGGCGAGGTTGTTCGCGCCGAACGTCGTCTGCAGGGAGGTGTACTTGTACAGGTTGTTGAGGACGACCTGCGGGATCACACCCTTCTTGAGCTCGATGACGAGGCGCAGACCTTTCTGCGTGGACTCGTCGCGCATGTCGGAGATGCCCTCGATGCGCTTCTCGTTCACGAGGCTCGCGATCTTCTCCTGCAGCGTGCCCTTGTTCACCATATAGGGAATCTCGGTGAACACCAGGCGGCTGCGGCCCGTCTTGGTGGACTCGACGTGCGCCTTGGCGCGCACGGTGATGGAGCCGCGGCCGGTCTCATAGGACTGGCGGATGCCCTCGGTGCCCATGATGAGCGCGCCGGTGGGGAAGTCGGGACCGGGCATAATCTGCATGAGCTCGTCGACCGTCGCGTCCGGATGGTCGATGAGGTAGCAGGTGGCCTCGATGGCCTCGTTCATGTTGTGCGGGGCGATGTTGGTGGCCATGCCGACGGCGATGCCCTGGCTGCCGTTCACCAGCAGGTTGGGGAAGCGGGCGGGCAGCGCGGTGGGCTCGGCGAGGGACTCGTCGTAGTTGGGCTGCCAGTCGACGGTGTCCTTTTGCAGGTCGCGCAGAAGTTCCATGGCGGGCTTGGCCAGGCGGGACTCGGTGTAACGCATGGCCGCCGCGCCGTCGCCGTCGATGTTGCCGAAGTTGCCGTGACCGTCGATGAGCGGGGTGCGCATGGAGAACCACTGGGCCAGACGGACCATGGTGTCGTACACCGCGGAGTCGCCGTGCGGGTGGTACTTGCCGATAACTTCGCCGACCGTCCACGCAGACTTCTTGTGCGGGCGGTTGGGGAAGATGCCGCTCTCGTTCATCGCGTAGAGGATGCGGCGGTGCACCGGCTTAAGGCCGTCGCGCACGTCGGGCAGGGCGCGGGCGGTGATGACCGACATGGAGTACTCGATGAAGGACTGCTTCATCTCCTTGCCGAACTCGCTGATCTGCAGAGAGCCACCGTTGATGTCCGTACCGGCGTCCTCGCCGCGGGTGTTGGCGCCAAAGCTCTCCTCGAGCTCCTCGTCGTCATCGTCTTCCTCGTCGGAGTCGGCGTCGGGGTTGTACGCCCCCTCCTCCTGCTCCTCCGCGCGAGCAAGCAGGCGCTTGAGGTCCTCGGGCATCCCCTCGGAGGCGCCGGTCTGGTCGCGCTCGTCGTTGTTCATATCGTCAGCCACGTGTTCTCCTTATCGGTCGTGGTTGCAAATCGTGTAGCGGGATGCGGAAAAGAGGCGCATCCCAACTAACTGGTCGAGTACTCAGTCAGCGAGCGACTGACAAGTTCCTTGGATTGCCGTGAAAGAGGAGGGAAACGCACGTGCGCACGCGACCGACCATTGAGCGGCAAGGCGAGGTGCTTGGCAGCCGCGCGGCGTCGAGCCATTCCGCCGTTTGGTAAAACGGCGGAACATCAGGCATCGAGGAACCGCGCATCGTGCGCGTGTTTCTCGATGTACTCGCGGCGGTACCCGACCTCGGAGCCCATGAGCTCGCGCACGGCGCGGTCGGCGACCACGGCGTCCTCGATGGTCACGCGCTGCAGGATGCGCGTCTTGGGGTCCATGGTGGTGCTCGCCAGCTGCTTGGGGTCCATCTCGCCCAGGCCCTTGTAGCGCTGGACGGTATAGCCCTTGCGCTTCTTGGTGACCTTGCCGTTGGCCTGCTCGTCATCGCCCTCATCCGGGTTCAGGCCGAGCGCCTTGATGGAATCGCGCAGAATCTCGTCCTCCGCCTGGCGGCCGTTGGGGTACACGTAGTGGATCTTGTTGCGGACCTTGATGCCGAAGATCGGCGGGCAGGCCACGTACACGTAGCCCGCGTCGATGAGCGGGCGCATGTACTTGTAGAAGAACGTGAGCAGCAGGATGCGGATGTGCGCGCCGTCGACGTCGGCGTCCGTCATGATGATGATCTTGTGGTAGCGGGCCTTGGTGATGTCGAAGTCGCCGCCGTCGCCGTTACCGGTCGTCACGCCGCAGCCGATGGCGGTGATGAGCGACTGGATGGTCTCGGAGGAGAAGGCGCGGTGGTCGCCCACGCGCTCGACGTTCAAGATCTTGCCGCGCAGGGGCAGGATCGCCTGGATGTCTCGGCGACGGCCGTCCTTGGCGGAGCCGCCTGCCGAGTCGCCCTCTACGATGAAGAGCTCGGTCAGCTCGGCATCGCGCTCGGAGCAGTCGGCGAGCTTGCCGGGAAGACTCGCCGTCTCGAGCAGGCTCTTGCGGCGCGTCGCCTCGCGGGCCTTGCGGGCGGCGTTACGGGCCTTGGACGCCTGCTGGGCCTTCTTGATGATCTCGCGGGCCTGCTTGGGGTGCTCCTCGAGAAAATCGGCGAGCCCCTCGGAGACGACCTTGCGGGTGAGGGTGCGCATGAAGGAGCTGCCGAGCTTGGCCTTGGTCTGGCCCTCGAACTGCGGGTCGGCCAGCTTGACGGACACCACGGCGGTGAGGCCCTCGCGGATGTCATCGCCCGTGAGGTTGCCCTCCTTCTCCTTCAGGATGTTGTTCTTGCGCGCGTAGTCGTTGATCACGCTCGTGAGCGCCGCGCGGAAGCCCTCCATGTGCATGCCGCCCTCGATGGTGCGGATGTCGTTGGCAAAGGACACCACGTTCTCTGAGTACGAGGTGTTCCATTGGATGGCGACCTCGACCTCGCCGGTCTTCTCGACGGGCGCGCCGGGCTCCGACTCGCCGGACAAATAGATCGGGTGCTTGAGGCCCTCGGGCACCGTCTTGCCCTCGTTGAGGAACTTGACGAAGTCGACGATGCCGCCGGCGTAGCAGAACTCCTCCACGAGCGGATCGGCGGTGCGCTCGTCCTTGAGGACGATTTTCAGATTCTTGTTGAGGAACGCCGTCTGCTGCAGGCGCGTGCGCAGGATGTCGTAGTCGTAGACGGTGGTCTCGAAGATCTCCTCGTCGGGCCAAAACGTCGTGGTGGTGCCCGTGGTCTCGGATGTTCCGATCTCCCGCATCTTCTGCGTGGTCTTGCCGCGGGAGAATTCCATCTCGTAGATGTGCCCGTCGCGGCGGACCTGGACGTTCATCTTCTTGGAGAGCGCGTTGACGACGGAGACGCCGACGCCGTGCAGGCCGCCGGACACCTTGTAGGCGGAGTTGTCGAACTTGCCGCCCGCGTGTAGGATCGTCATGACGACCTCGAGGGTCGGGATCTTCTTCACGGGGTGCTCGTCAACCGGGATGCCGCGGCCGTTGTCCACAACGGTGATCGAGTTGTCCGGATGCACCGTGACCTCGATCTTGGTGCAGAAGCCGGCCATCGCCTCGTCGACGGAGTTGTCCACGATCTCCCACACCAGGTGATGCAGGCCCGTGGAGCTCGTCGAGCCGATGTACATACCGGGACGGACGCGAACCGCCTCAAGGCCCTCGAGGACCTTGATCTCGCTTCCGCCGTATTCGTTCTCATTCGCCACGTATTCTCCCTTTGTAGTGTGAAATATGGCTAACCTTGACAGTTTATCTCATGATCCAATGGTAAAACGCGGCGCGCGAAAGGTTCGGAATACCTCTACAAGCCACTGAGAGGCGATTTGCGGGACATGAGCCCTCAATCGGTGGTTCACCGCCGACGTGCCGCCGCAAGCCCGTCGCAGCGGCCCGCGCACCCACCTCAATTTAGGGACTGTCCCTAAATTGAGGTGCTACCCCTCGGACTTTTTGGCAAAGCCGGGGCGCGTGGTCTTGACCACGATGTTGCCCACGGACCCGCCCAAGCGCTCCATGCGCGCGCGGATGATCTCGCGCATCATGGTGAGCTCCTGCGTCCACGACGCGCCGTCGGTGTAGACCACGAGCTCGTCGCGCTCGGGCACGTAATGCAGACCCGTCACGTGTTTGCCCTCGCGGGTGTTGGCGCAGATCTGGTTCCATGCGTGGAACACCTCGCGGCGGCGCTCGGCCTGCTTGAACTGCTGCCGTCGCTCGGGCGTGGCGCCGTCATACAGCCGGCTCCGCTCGGAGTTGATGAAATCGCCCAAACCCACCGTGGCGTTGAGACGGCCCTTCTCGGTCACACGGCCCATTCACTCCCACCTTTCCGCCACCTCAAAAAAGGGATAGTCCCTAATTTGAGGTGCCCACATGCACGACGCGTGCGCGGTCGAGCACTCCGTCCGTAAAGTAGCCGAGGTTCGTCGTGGTGATGACCGTTTGGATGTCATCGGCGACAAACCCCATGATGGCCTCGCGCCGCGAGGCGTCGAGCTCGCTCATCACATCGTCCAAGAGCAGGAGCGGAGGGCGGCCCAAAATGTCCCGCGTCACCTGCACCTCGGCGATCTTCCACGCCAGAACGATCGAGCGCTGCTGCCCCTGGCTGCCAAAGTCCCGCGCGGCGCGGCCGTCGATGGTGAACGCGATCTCGTCGCGATGCGGGCCCACGAGCGTCATGCCGCGGCGCAGCTCATCCGCGCGGCGGGCGAGGAGCTCCCGGCGAAACTGCTCCGCAATGGCCTCCCGCTCATCGCCCAGCTCGCCCAGCGTCGACTCATACGCCACGTCCGGCGCCTCATGCGGGGCGATCGCACGGTACACCTCGACGAAATGCCCGCGGATGCGCGCGAGCAGGGCGCGGCGGTGCATGAGCAGCTGGGCGCCCGTGACGGCCAGCGACTCGTCCCAGACCTCGAGCAAATCCGCAGGGGGGCAGTCGCGCAGGAGATTGTTGCGCTGCTCGACCGTCCTCTCGTACGTCGAGAGCAGCTTGGCGTACTGGTCGTTCAGCTGCACGCCAAAGGAGTCGAGCGCGCCGCGGCGGGCGGACGCCGAGCGCTTGACCATATCGAGGTCGTCCGGGCAGAACAACACGCTGGGCAAGACCCCGCGCACGCCGGAGGCGGTGGTGCGCTTGCCGTTGCGCGTGAAGAATCGCTTTCCCTCGGCGAGCTCAAGGCCCATCTCCAAACGCCGGCCCTCGCCCTCGAGGAGCAGGCGCGCGCGGCCGGCGGGAGCGTCCTGCCTCAGCAGCTCCGCAGAAGACGGCTTGCGAAACGACGAGCCGGCGGTGAGTAGCTGCAGCGCCTCGACCAAATTCGTCTTGCCCACGGCGTTGCGCCCCACCAGGACCGTCACATGCGGGTCGAGTCGGAGCGCGTACTCGGCGAAACTGCGATATTGGACAACGGACAGCTCCGTCGCGGCGATGGTCATGATGGGGCAACCTCGGTGAGAAATAATCGGCGGCGATGGCGGCGGGGCGCGGGCCAAGGATGCGGCGGGCTCCCCTCGCGCGCGCTCTAGATGCGCACGGGCATGACCAGGTACAGGTAGTTGATCTTGTCGTAGGACTTGAACACGCCCGCCTGGTTATAGCTCTGCAGCTCCAGGGTGATCTCCTTCTCGCGCGAGAGCACGTTCAGGCAGCCGAAGATATAGTGGTAGTTGAACGCGATGACGCCCGACGCTCCCTCCGCCTCGACCTCGACGGTGGCCGTGGCGGCGTCTTGGTCGTTCGAGATGGCGGAAAGCACCATGGAGCCTGTCTCGGTGGAGATGTCGAACTTGACGGCGGAGTTCGCCTGGGCGACTGTGGACACGCGCTTGAGGGCCGAGGTGAGCGCCGCGACGTCGATCTTGACCGTGGTGGCGCAGGCGGCGGGGAGCAGCGCCTTGTAGTTGGGGTATACGCCCTCGATGCGGCGCGCCACATACGTGGTGTTTCCCGCCACGAACACGACCTGCGTATCGGTGGAGCCGATGAGGATAGATCCCTGGCCGCCCGTGATGGCGAGCGCGTCGTTGAAGGCGTCGGCGGGGACGTTCAGCTCGAAGCTGCCCTCGAGCGTGGAGGTCTCAACCTGCGTGTCGCACACCGCCAGGCGGTAGGAGTCCGTCGCGACCAGGCGGATCGTGTTGTTCTCGACCGTCATGTACACGCCGTTCAACACGGGGCGATTCTTGTCGGTCGAAGTGACGCGCCACACGCGGCCCACCATCTCGGTCAGGATGTTCGCGGGCAGCTCGACGGAGCGTTCAAGGGCAAAGGTGGGGAACTCGGGGAAATCGCCCGCGTCGAGCGTGTTCAGGCGAAACGCCGAGCGCTCGCACGTGATGGTAACCTGGCGCTCGGACAGCTCGAACTCCACCGGCGCGTCCGGAAGGGTCTTCACGATGTTGGAGAGCATCTTGCAGGGGATGACGACCTGCCCCTCCTCGTCAACCCGCGCGGCGATGCGGTGGCGAATGGAGATGGTGTAGTTGGAGGTTTGGAATTCAAGGACCCCGTCGGCGGCGCGCACGAGGACGCCGGAGAGGATGGGGAGGGTCGATGAGGGCGCGATGCCCTTCATGACGACGGCGATGGCATCGGATAGTGCCGACTGACTGACCGTGAACTTCATCTCTTTATTATTCCTCTCTTAAATATATATAGGTAATAACAGTAATAACCCAGTGGACGGTGTGGACTACTCCTGTTTGCCCAGTTGGTCGTGGCGATTTCTCTCAACAATCCATTGTAGACAACCCCGCAGTTCTACCCATCCAGATTTAGCCCCGTTTTCTTTCAACCAAAAGCCGGGGTTTGTCCCCATCTTTTACCCCCGGTTTCCAACACGTTATCCACACGGCGTTTGCGGATTCCGTCACGCGCCTTGGGTGCGTTTTTGGGGCTGTAGGACAGTTGGGCGCGTGCCCGAGGCGCCCATCGGGGGCGTTGGCATCCCGATGGGCGCCCGGGACACGTGGGCCGCGTCGCCCAGCCGCCGCCCCTGCCAAATGCGCCGGGGCGGCCGGTCACGACTTGAGCATGATCGTGTTCTTGAGGTTTTGCAGGTCCTCGCAGATCCTGCGGTCCTCGCGCATCTTGTTCTCGACCACCTTGAGCGAGTTGAGCACCGTCGAGTGGTCGCGCCCGCCGAATTCCGCCCCGATCGCCGGCGTGGTCATCTCGCACAGGCTGTTGGCCAGATACACCGCGACATGGCGCGCGAACGCGATGCTCGCCGTGCGGCGGGGGCCTATGAGCTCCTCGTGGCTTACGTGGTAGAACTCCTCCACCACCCGCTGCACGGTGTCGATGTGGATGACCTTGCGCGCGGTGTTGAAGTAGGTCTTGGCCGTCTCGTCGATATCCTCGGCCGAGAGCTCCCCGCCCGCCGCCTCGCGCTCTGCGGCGAGGCCGGCGCACCGCTCGCAGAAGCTCTCGAGGTTGCGGATGTTGTTGCCCGAGATCTCCGCCATGTGGCGCAGGTGCTCGTCGGTGAGGTGCCCCTCGTGTTCGGGCAGCATGGACAGCAGCGAGGTGTCGACATTGAGGCCGTCGAGGCTCTCCGACCCGTTGATGATGTTCTCGTAGTAGCGCTTGAGGATGACGTACTTCATCTCAAAGCCGGGTTCTGACACCAGGCACAGCATGCCGCGGCTAAAGCGGCTCGTGAGCCGTTCGTCCATGGCGAGGTCCTTGGGCGCGCGGTCTGAGGCGAAGGCGATCTTCTTGCCCTCGCGAATGAAGCTGTCGACAAGCTGGAAGAAGAACTCGACCGAGGCCTGTTTGCCCACGATGTTCTGGACGTCGTCGATGATGAGGATGTCGGCATCGCGGTACTCGCGCATGATGAGGCTGCCCGGCCCGCGCTGCGTGCCGAGTTCGTTCATGTAGTCGTCGAGGTAGGCCTGCGAGTTCGCGTATTTGACGCGGATGTAGGGCTTTTCCTTGGCGAGGTAGTTGCGCACCGCGAACAGCAGGTGCGTTTTGCCAAGGCCGGAGTTGCCGTAGATGAACAGCGACGGGCACTGCCCCGGCTCCTCCGCGAACGCGGCGAAGCGCATGGCGCTGTTGAACGCGTGCCGATTCTCATCTCCCGCCACGAAGCTCTCGAACGTGTACTTGGCGTTGATGTCGACAACCGGGGCGTCATCCGCCCGCGTGGCCGGTGCGACGCTCCCGCTGCTTGCTGCCGACGGCCCGTACTGCCCGTCGGTGCCCCTCGCGCCCGCTCCGGCGGTTCCGCTCGCCTGCGCGCCGCGCATCTCCTGCATCATGCGGCGGAACGTGTCGGCTGATACGGTGTTGACCACGTTGATTCCGCTGCGGGCCTCCTCGGTGCCCGGCTGCTTGTGTGGCGATGCGAGCGCGGGCGAGGGTATGGGCATGGGGTTCATCGCGCCCGCCGCCGCGCTGTTCGGGCGACCGGCGCGTACCCCGGGCGACGGTTCGGGCGCACCACCGACGCGCCCCGCCTCGGCATATGCGGGAACGTGGTCGAACACGCCGGGAAACGTCGCCATGTCCTCGGGTGCATCGTCATCCTGCTCTGCCTGTGCAAGGATGCTCGCCAGGGTCGGCTCGCCCGCGCCCGGGGTCGCCTCGACCGCGGGCGCGGCCCGTTTGCCCGCATCGCGGCATCCGGCGTTTCGATCCTCGACGACGACCTCGAGCCGCATGGGCATAAACGAGATCTCTTCCAGGTAGCTCTCGATGACCTCGCGCTGTTTTTCCAGGTATGTGCAGGCAAAGCGGCTCGGCACCGCGACGGTGAGAGATTCATCGTCAAAGTCCGACGCGCCGCACTGCTCCAGCATGTTGATGAGTCGCGGCTCGCGCCCGTCGCGCCGGCAGAACTCGATCACGTCGTCGAGGAGAATCCGCGCTTCGTTTTCCATCTTGCACATTCCTTATCTCTGGGCGGTTTGGTGATGCCCGTGCTCGCTGCGCCTTGTTGCCGGCATGCGGCCCTCGGCGCTCGTCATTGCTGCTGGGCCCATCCCTGGCCAAGCTCGGTGAGGACGTACTTTTGACCGCGCTTGTAGATGAGTCCCGTTCCCGCCAGCGTGTCGAGCTCGCGCGACCAGGTCGCATCCGAATTGCCGAACGACCGCGTGAGGTCGGTGGGGCCGCCCTTGCCGTTCTGCGCGATGAAGCGCAGGGCCAGCGAACCTCGCTCGGTGACGTACGGGCTTGGGGGTTTGGGGCCCTCCGGTGCCTCGCCGCCCATGTTCGACGGCGATACCGCTGCGGGATATTGAGGGGGCTGCATTGCGCTTTGCTGCCAGCCCCGGAGCGCGCCGTAGGGCTGGGCCGCGCCGTAGGTGCCTGTCATGGTGTACGGATTGGCGGGATTCCCGTATGCCTGCCATCCCGTCTGTGCGGTTCCCGGCCATGGATATCCCTGTTGGTAGTACCCGGGGTATGGCGCGCCCGGGATTGCCTGCGCGCCCGGATTGGCGTAGGCCGGCTGCCCTGGCGCCGTGCCCATCGCGTGCTGAGGGTGCGCCTGCCCCGTGCCGTCGAATGCCCCAGGCGTCATCGCGGCGTGATTCCCCGCATGTTGAGGCTGCATGCCCGCGGGCTCTGCGATGCCTGCCGGCATCATGCTCGGTGCGGGCGCCCCAGGCCATTGCGCCTCGGGAGGCAGGGCAATTGCCTCGGGCATGCCCGGCATCCCATCGGGAAATGTTCCAACGCCGGCCATCTGCCCCGGATTTGCCGGCATCGCCGCCGAGCTCGGTTGCGCGTACGTGGGGTTTCCAGGCATTGTCGCGTTTGCCGTTTCGGGCGCCCCGTCGTTGTGGTGCCCGCCACGCACCGCCGCTCCACGTGAAACGGCGCGCTCGATCTCCGCCACGCGCGCCGCGTTGACGCTGACCGTGACGACCGTGCCCGCCCCCAAGTTGTCTTCCACCGAGATGGCGCCGCCCGCCGCCTCGACATACTGCTGGACCATGGGCAGCCCCGCGCCGGTCCCTCGTATATAGCGCTTCTTCGAGCGGTCGGCGCTCGTCACGCCGAACTCGAATGCGCGCTCCTTGTCGTTGATGCCGGGGCCCTGGTCCGCGAACCTGATGGTATCGCCGTCGTCCAGAATTGAGATGACCGGCTCGCTGAATTGCGCGTGGATGAAGTTCTCCACAAGCTCGCGAATGATCATGAGGGAGAGGTGACCGCCCTGCTCCTTCATGGTGCGGTGGACCGTGTTGGTCACATCCTCGAGGTACGTGCGCACATCGCTCTGCTCGACCACGATCACCCGCGGCGTCGAGAACATGTCGTCATATACGGATATGCGTGTGGTGTAGGTGGGCTTTTCCAGCGCCTCGGTGGATTCCCCATCGTTTTCCACCGGCTCCGCGCGGCGCGCTCCGTCAACGAGGTGCATATTGTCCGGAGCCGGGTCTCCGGAATCCACAAAAGGGTAGAAGTCTTCTGACATGGTGCGTTCTTTCTACGTTTGCCGTGAGCATAGGATAGCAGGTCACAGTGGAAGCTTTCAAAACTTTTCAACAAGTTTTCCCAATATGTTGAAAAGTGTTGGAAAGAACTGAAAAGTTATCAACAAATAGCTAACAACCTGTGGAAAACTGAGTGAAAAGTTCTGAAAGATACTCGTGACGCTTTGACTCCCGTGGACACCAATTGCGATACGTCCGGAAAGTGTGCGCATTTCATGGCTTTAAGATTGACATTCCCGCACCATATTCCCTACAATCTCTTAGCTCACGCGTACTTTTTTCGAGTAGTCGAAACGCACCAGGAGGATGTTAACCATGAAGCGTACCTACCAGCCTAACAAGCGCAAGCGCGCCAAGACCCACGGCTTCCGTGCCCGCATGGCCACCAAGGCCGGCCGCGCCGTGCTCGCCCGTCGTCGTGCCAAGGGCCGCAAGCGTCTCACGGTGAGCGACAACTAAGCTCTCATGCAGACCATCAAGTCCCATCAGGACTTTGAGCGGGTATTCACTCAGGGGAAGCGACTCAACCACCCCCTGATTCGCATGGTTATATGTGATTGTGTCAGCGAAGGCGATCCGGCTCGGGTCGCCTTCGCTGCTGCCAAAAGGCTGGGGAACGCCGTGGTGCGCAACCGCTCCAAACGCGTGTTGCGCGAGGCCGCCCGTTCATGCCAGCTGCCCATCGAAGGCCGTGAGATCATCCTATTCGCAACGCCCCGCACGCGTTCGGCATCGCCCGAGGAGATGCGCGAGGCGCTCCAGACGCTATTGCGGCGCGCCCGTGTGGCTGCGCCCTCTGCGCGTTCGTAGCGGATCAGCGATGATCAAACGGTTTTTTCTTGCCGCGATTCACTGGTATCAGCGAAGAATTTCACCCGTTTTGCCGGATGCATGTATATACATCCCCACCTGTTCTCAGTATGCTGTTGAGGCAATAGAGAAATATGGCGTGGTCAAGGGCTGCTGGCTAGGTATGCGCCGCATCTTGCGGTGCCATCCCTTTCATGCCGGCGGATACGACCCCGTACCGTAAGTATTGGTTCCTAACGATAGGATTGTTTGTATGTGGGACTGGATTGTTCAGATTCTCTTCCAGGCGCTGCAGCTCATTCAGGGCTTCGCGGGTGACTGGGGTCTTTCCATCATCATTTTGGTGGTGATTATTCGCCTCGCCTTGACCCCCATGATGCTCAAGTCGACCAAGTCGACCGCTCGCATGCAGGTGCTGCAGCCCAAGCTCATGGAGATTCAGGAGCGCTATGCCGACGACCCGCAGCGTCAGGCCGAGGAGATGCAGAAGTTCTACTCTGAGAACAAGTTCAACCCCTTGGGTGGTTGCCTGCCCCTGCTCATTCAGATGCCAATCCTGATCGCGCTGTTCAATTTGCTGCGCGACTTGGGTCATTACTTCCCGGATGCCGCCGAGCAGGGTTTCTCCTTCTACAACATCCTGCCTAACCTCGTCATGTCCCCCGCGCAGGCCTTTGCGGACGGTTTTGGCGCCGCTCTGCCGTATCTGCTGGCCCTCATCCTGTTTGGCGTGCTCACCTTTATCCCGCAGATGTATATGACGCGCAACCAGACGGGTGCGCAGGCCCAGAGCACCAAGATGATGATGGTCGTCATGACGATCATGATGCTCTTCATGGGATGGGGCCTTCCCGCCGGCGTGCTGCTGTACTATGACGTGTCCTCCGCATGGCAGGTCATCCAGCAGATCTTCGTGACCCAGAAGGTCATCGAGAAGGCCAAGGCCGAAGAGGAGGAGCGTATGGCGAATGCTCCCATCGAGGTCGACGTCGTCCGCCGCGAGCACAAGAAGCGCCCGCATAAGAGCCGCTAGTCTCTGGTACTCAAGTACCGGGAATCAGTCTTTATTAGGTACCTAACAATGGAGAACATCATGGCTGACGAGCGTATTGCAGAGTTGGAAGACGAGACCCCGGCGCCGTCTTGTGATGAGATCGCTGGTGATTATCCAGAAATCGCTGCTCACTACAAGGCCGGTCTTGAGCTGACTGATGAGGAATTGGATACGGTTGCAGATGTGGCCATCTCGGTCGTGCGTTCGATCCTCGTCCACTTCGATGCCGATGACTCTCCTATTGATGAGTACGAGGGCGATGAGGGTGAGTTGATCCTCGATATCACCGCTCCGGATCTCGCCGTCTTGATCGGTCGTCATGGTCGAACGCTCGAGTCCCTTCAGACTTTGGTTTCCCTGCTGGTAAGCCGTAAGCTCGGTTTCCGCTATCCTGTCTCCATTGATGTCGAGGGCTATAAGAGCCGCCGCCACGATAAGGTGATCGGGATGGCGAAGAGCGCTGCCGCTCGTGCTGTGGCACAAGGTCGCACGGTGAACCTTCCTCCTATGAGTGCTTACGAGCGTCGTCTTGTTCATATCGCGCTTCGTGACGATGATCGGATCGATACGCACTCCGAAGGTGTCGATCCTGAACGTCGAGTGGTCATTACGCTTCGCTAGCAAATACCAACGTATTCCTTGAGGGTGCCTTCGGGTGCCCTTTTCTTATGACTGAAGTTCTTGTTACACTGATTTCAGTCACAAACGATTGGATGGATTATGGCCGAAGAAACAACTCGTACCATTCAGCTTCAGCCCCTAACTGAGTCTGAGCAGCTGGTCGATCAGCTCGTTAAAGAGCTTGTATCATTGTGCGAGTCGATGGAGATTGACATTGACCTTGCCTGTGCAAAGACATGCGTGCAGCATCTACTGCTTGTGAACCAGGTCAATCAGTATATGAATCTGACTCGCATTAAGGATATTCATGAGGCGCTTGTTCTCCACGTTGTCGATTCGCTTGCACTCACTCGCGATCTTCCCATTGAACCTGAGCGATTCCTCGATATGGGTACGGGCGCCGGATTCCCTGGTATTCCATTTGCCGTATATACGGGGTGCGAGGGTATCCTGCTGGATTCTGTCGGTAAAAAGGTCAACGCTGTCAATGCCTTTATTGACGAGCTGGGCATTTCAAATGCTCATGCCGTCCATGAGAGGTGTGAATCTTATGCCCTGAATGAGGCGGCTTCATTTGATGTTGTCTTTGCCCGTGCCGTCGGCCAGATGTATCTCATTGTCGAGTATGGGGCACCATTTCTTGAGGATGACGGCTATCTGATTGTTGCGAAAGCCAATCCGTCACATGATGAGAAACGTCTTGCGGAACGCACGGCAGAGATATGCGGTCTTGAGCTCGTTGGTGTTGATGAATTTGATCTGCCACGTGATCTTGGGCACCGTACGGTCTTCCTGTATCAAAAAGTCATGGAACCTCGTGTGAAGCTTCCGCGACCCGTTGGTTTGGCAAAGAAGCAGCCGCTCGTATAGCTGAGATGTTTCATTTTTAAAGGCCGCTCCATGTGAGCGGCCTTTGTTTCACGTGAAACAAAGGATTGTCACTGACTTATTGAGTATTAAACGATGCTATTCATACGATGGTTGAGATCAGGTGCATGTTCTCAGATTGGAGCTCGAGAACTAGAAGCTTCAGCACTAGAATATTCTGGCGTGTTGCGAAACATAGAACCCCATTACTCTAAAGACCGGAATTGAGATCATTTCATAAAGAGTGTGCTGTCTCGTTATGTGACCATCTACCTCGATTAATGGTATAAGTTCGACTTGAAGTGAGTACTTGAATTAACGAATCCCACGCAGATGCATGGGTGCGAATCGTTGAAGGTTCTAAAAGAAAATTAGTACTGAAATATAGAGCGTGGCATAATCTCTCCGTGCAGCGTGCAGCGTGCAGCGTGCAGCGTGCAGCGTGCAGCGTGCAGCGTGCAGCGTGCAGCGT